>Ga0315912_10003477_pt1 | contig 15621 bp, 8 predicted proteins | sample VfabasoilMG_FD_204469 | JGI IMG/M metagenome (GOLD analysis project Ga0315912, IMG submission 204469) | Garden soil microbial communities collected in Santa Monica, California, United States - V. faba soil | ecosystem: Environmental > Terrestrial > Soil > Garden | place: USA: California... | reverse complement strand
GGGCCCGGGGGAGAATGTGCGTTCCGAGAACGAGACCGTGCTTGCCGAAGCCGACCCGCTGGTCGGAACGCTGCTCGCCGAGCGCTACCGGCTCGTCGAGCCGCTCGGCTCCGGCGGGATGGGCGCGGTGTACCGCGCCGAGCACGTGCACATGAAGAAGTCGGTGGCGGTGAAGATCCTGCACCGCCACATGACGACCAACCAGGAAGTGGTGGCGCGCTTCGAGCGGGAGGCCGTCGCCGCGGGTCGCATCGAGCACCCGAACGTCGCCGCGGCCACGGATTTCGGCCAGCTCCCCGACGGCTCGTTCTACCTCGTGCTCGAGTACGTCGAGGGCAAGAGCCTCGGTCTCCTGATGGATCAGGGGCCGATGGACCCCGGGCGAGCCCTGCGCATCGCGCGGCAGATTGCGGACGGGCTCGCGGCTGCGCACGCCGCCGGCGTCGTGCACCGCGACCTGAAGCCGGACAACGTGCTGCTCTTCGAGCGCGACGGCGTGCTCGACATCGTGAAGGTGCTCGACTTCGGCATCGCCAAGGTGCACATCGAGGAAGGTTCCGGGCACAAGCCGCTCACGCAGATCGGCACGATCTTCGGCACGCCGCAGTACATGTCGCCCGAGCAAGGGCAGGGTCGCACGGTCGACGCCCGCTCCGATCTCTACGCCCTCGGCGTCCTGCTCTACGAGATGCTCGCCGGCAAGCTGCCGTTCGACGGCGACGACCTGGTCGTGCTCATCACTCGTCACGTGACGGAGCCGCCGCCGGCGCTGCCGGTCAGCGTGCCCGCGCCGGTTCGGGACCTCGTGAGGCAGCTCCTCGCGAAGAAGCCGGACGAGCGCGTGCCGACCGCGGCGGCGCTCGTCGAGCGCCTCGCCGCGCTGCTCGCCGGGCTCGGGCTCGCGCGCGCGGCGAGCGCTCCGGGCAGCGGAACGCACCGCGGCTCGGCGGCGAGCGCCGTCGAGGCGACGACGGCGGGGAGCCGCGAGAAGGCGCTGCGAGGGCTCGCGGCGAGTGGCACGCGGGCCGTCGCCTGGCTCGACCGGGCCCAGCAGACCCTCGTGTCTCGCGTGCCGGCGCTCGGACGGCCCGTCCGCGTCGGTGGCGTCGTGCTTCCCCTGTTCGCGCTCGTGGGCGGTGGGGTCGTGCTCGCGCTCCTGGGTGCGCTGCTCACGATCCTGGTCGTGCCATCGCGTCAGACGCGCGGGGGCGCTGCGGCAGGTGCGAGCGCCGCTCCGTCGGGGTCGGCCGCCCGTGAGCGCTCGGACGACGAGCAGCACCGGGCGCTCCAGCGGCGCGCCGAAGGCGGCGACAAGAAGGCGCTCGCCGCGCTCGAGGAGCTCCCGCAAAAGCAGCGCAAGCTCGAGGACGCGCGCGCTCTCGGCAAGGGCTACTGCGCCGTGCGGGAGTGGTCGAGCGGGCTTTCTGCCTACAAGAGCGCCGTGCTGCAATTCCCGCGGCTCAAGGAGGACCCGGAGCTGTTCGCCGACGTGCGTCGAGCCGCCGAGCAAGAGGGCTCGTACGAGGAGGCACTTCGTCTCGCCGCGCATCAGCTCGGCGAGAAGGGCGTCGACCTCCTGTGGGACGTCTGGGTCGCGACCAAGAAGAGCCCCGAGCTTTCGAGCATCAATCGCCGCGTGCGGCAGTTCCTGGACGACACGAGCGTGAGAGAGCACGCGACGCGCGAGCTTGCCTTGGTGTTCGAGCTCGAGCGCGCCGAGAAGCGCCGCCGTTGCGCCGAGGCCAAGGCCGCGCTCCCGAAGGCGGGTGAGTACGGTGACGCGCGTCTGGTTCCCGTCCTCGATCGCTTCAAGAGCACGCGCGGCTGTGGCTTCGTCGACCTCGCCGACTGCTGGGAATGCCTGCGCGGGACGAAGGACCTCGCGAAGGCGCGCGAAGCGGCGGAGAAGCGCCCCGCGCCGAGCTTCGTGGGGCGCTGAGCCCTTGGTCCCTTGCGGCGACGTCTCGAGCTACGCGCTCATGATCCCGTTGATCGTGGCGCTGTCGACGTACTGATCGAAGCGGACGAGCTTGCCGTCCGCGACTTCGAGGACGTGGGCCACCGCCGCGCGCACGCTCGTTCCGGTCGCCTTGCCTTTCGCGACGTAGTGTCCCTGCATGACGACCACGTTCCCGGCGTCGATCAGCCGTTCGATGTCGATCGAGAACGACGCGAAGTCGCCCGGGATCCTCGCGAAGACGTTCTCGAGGATGGCTTCTGGGCTCCGGTAGACGCCGCCGTACTTGTAACCGGCGCTCACGGTCCACTGGATTTGCGGATGCATCAGGCCGAGCACTTTCGGGACATCCCCGGCGCCGAAGGCTGCGTAGATGCTTTTCACCAAGTCCACGTTATTCATGACCATTTGCTTGTCTCCCGGGCGCGGGGAGGCGTCGGCCTCCCGTGAGGTTTGCTTCCACGGGAGAAGCGTTCGTCCTGCGTCCGACCGCGGTTCGTTCGGAACGAACGAGCCGTCGTCAGGTCGTCCAGGCGACGTTGGTACGCGGCTCGTAGCAGCACGAAACACCGGTCACGAGCGACTCGTCCAGGTGGGCCGCGAGCTCCGGAAGCGCCCCCGCGAGGTACGTGACGGCGTGGCGGAGCGTTCGCGTCACGTTCAGGCGCGCCCTCTCCGCTGGCGAGCCGGTCCGCCGCGGCTTGCCGCCGAGTCCCGTCGCCCGCGCGAGCTCCTTGAGGAGCGCCTCGCGCTCGCTGGTGCGCTTCGCGTGTCGCGCGACGTCGTGCTTGGTTTCGGCGTCGTCGAGCTCAAGGTCCAGCTCGGCAAGACGCTTTCGGTACTGCCGGAGGGCCTCCCGATCGAGCAGGGGCCCGGCGTCGCCCACCGGAACCGGATCTTCGGCCGGTGCCTCGATGAGCGAGAGGGCGAGCACGGGCGCGCGCGGGCGAGAGACGAGCTCGCGCAGGTGCCAGAGCCCCTTCAGGTCCGGCACGTGGACGCTCGTGCCGTTGAAGGCGACGTGCCAGACGCCACCCTCCGGCCGCAGCGTCGCGCTTTGCGTGGGCTCGACGCGCGACGTCTGCGCGAGCAGCTCCGCGATTTGCCCAGCGGTCGCCTCGTCGCGGAGCTCGTGCGCGATCGGCAGTGCCTCGCGCAGGAGCTTCGACGCCGTCGCGAGCTCCCCCTGTTTCGCGGCCACGCGCGCGATCGCGAGCAGGTTGAGCGGCAGCGAGCCGTGGAGGTGGCCCACGTCGACCGCGTCGATCTCTCGCCGACATCGCAGCGTGCGCTCCCAGAACCGGCGGGCTTCGTCGAGGACCCCGCGCTCGTCCCAGATCTCCCCCACGGCGTTGCAGGCGACCATCTCTCCGACGCGCAGACCAGAGCGGCGCGCCGTCTCCGCGCACTCGGTGAAGATCGCGATGGCGGCGTCCTCGTCACCGTTGACGCGCTTCCCGTTGGCGACATGCCACGTGCAGAACATCCCTGGCCACGCGTCGAGCGCCGCCGGGTGACGGCGGACGATCGCGAGGCCCGCTTCGGCGCGCGCCAAGGCGGACTGCGGGTCCCCGCCGTAGACGTCGCACTCCCCGCGGAGGCACATCAGCATTCCGAGGACCGGCGGCGGCTCGCTGGCGTTCGCGAGGAGCTCGATGCCGAGGTCGATTGACCTGGCGGCGGCCCCCCAGTCGTCGGCGTCCTGTGCGATGAGGAAGCCCTGGGCGAAGCGCGCCGTGGCGCGGAGCTCGAGTGGCGCGTCCGGCGCGGCCGCGAGCGCCTGTTCGATCCACCCGAGGCCTTCACGCAGCCTGCCTCGTATCCACCAGAACGGGAGCAGGCTGGCCGACAGCTCCAGAGCGGCAAGCGGCTCGATCTGGAGCAGACGCGCGAGCGCGACGCGCACGTTGTCGTCGATGCGCTCGAGCACGTCGAGGTGCGGCCGCTCGGGCCCGGTCATCAACCCGGCGCATGCCTGAAGGGCGACACCGAAGTAGAAGCGCGCATGACGTTCACGAGCGGCGTCGATCTCGCCGGCTGCGGTGAGCTGCTCGACGGAGTACTGCCGGATGGTCTCGAGCAATTGATAGCCGCCGCTGTCGCCGAGCTTCAGGAGCAGCGACTTCTCGACGAGCCTGGCGGTGAGATCGGCGACGCGCGCGGCCGTCTGGCCGTCGCTCGCGCAGACTTCCTTGATCGCAGCCAGGTCGAACCTGCCGGCGAATACACCCATGCGGTGGAGCAGGCGCCGCTCGTCCTGGCTGAGGAGCGCGTCGCTCCATTCCACGGTGGCGTGCAGGGATCGCCGTGCACCGTCGGCGCGCCGTGCGGGCTGTGGGAGCAGGGTGAAGAGGTCGTCGAGGTGCGAGGCGATGTCCTCCGGATCGAGGCCGGCCACGCGTGCGGCGGCGAGCTCGATCGCGAGCGGGAGCCCGTCGACGCGCCGGCAGATCTCGCCGAAGAGACGGCAGGCACGCTCGGTGTCGAGCGCTCCGCTCGCACGCGCACCCGCGCGCTCGCGGAACAATTGAACCGCCGTGCTCGCCGCGACCTGCTCGAGGCTCGCGTCGGGACCAGCCACGGAAAGCGGAGCGAGTCGGTAGGTCACCTCGCCGTCGATCCACAGGGGCTCTCGACTCGTCGCGAGAACTCGCAGGCGGGGCAGGCGCGCCGTCAACGCTTCGACGAGATCGGCGACGGCGGACACCACGTGCTCGCAGTTGTCGATCACGAGGAGCAGATCGCGTTCGGTGAGCCAGCGGGTGAGCGCCTCCTCGTAGGACTGCCCACCCGACCTCGGCAACCCGAGCTGGACGGCCACCTCGGCCGCAACCAGCTCTGCCGACCGCAGCGAGCCGAGCCAGACGACGGTCACGCCGCCGGGAAAGTCCCGTGAACAGGCCGCCGCGACCGCGATCGCGAGCGCGGTCTTGCCCACGCCTCCGGGTCCAAGCAACGTGGTGACCGGAGCCGAGGTGAGGCTCTCGCCGACGTCCCGGAGCTCGCTGTCTCTGCCGACGAGCCGCCGCGGGCGCAATACCGTCGGGGTGGAGTTCGGCGCCGTGGCGCGGGCGTGCTCGGAAACGCTCACTCGTCAACTATCGCTCGCGCGACGACGCGCTGGCAATCACGTCTGGCGTCCGAGCCGCCCACGTGGGTCGAATGACCGCAGACAACCGTCCGCCGCCGTCACCGCGCCCCGTCCCGTCGAAAAACGAGCGATTGATGGGCGCCGATGCCGGCGCGCACGCCGTCGGCGACGGCGAACGACACTGAGCCTTTGGCAAGTGCCGCGTCGCCGCACGCAAAGACGCCGGGCACGCTCGTTTCCTTCGAGTCGTCGGTCTTGAAGAACGGGCCTGCAGGCCCCTGCTCGAGCTCGCACCCGAGCTGCTCGGCGAACCCTCCGGGCAGGCGCGTCCGGGGCATGACGAAGAGGCCTGCCAGCGCGCTGGTGCGGCCGTCTTGGAGCCGAAGCACGATGCCTGGTTCGGGGCCCTCGGCGGCGACGACCTTCTCGCGCTCGATGGCGATGCCGGCCGCGCCCAGCTCGGAAAGCTCCTCCGGGCTCGGTTCCACTCGCGCGTCCAAAAATAGCGTCGTTTGCCCGGGCGCCGACCAGTCGGCGACGACCTGCGAGTAGTGAATGGAGGGTGGGCTCGTAGCCAGGACCCCCAGCCGCCCGCGCGCGAGCTCGTAGCCATCGCAATACGGGCAGTGGAAGACGGACTTGCCCCATCGCTCGGCGACGCCGGCAATCGACGGCAGTTCGTCGATGACGCCGGTTGCAACGATCAGACGCCTTGCTCGATGTGGACCAGAGGCGCTCTGGACGACGAAGCCTCCCGCGGTTGCCTGCAGCTCGGTCACCAGAGCGTCGCGCCACTCTACGGTCGGATAGGCGAGCACCTCGGCCTTGCCCCTGGCCGCGATCTCGTTCGGCGACGTGCCGTCTTGGCCGAGGAAGCCGTGCGAAGCCGAAACGAACCGGTTTCGGCGCTGGCCACCGTCGAGCACGAGCACGCTGCGCCGCGCACGGCCAAGCTGGAGCGCGGCCGCGAGCCCCGCGTAGCTGCCGCCTACGATGATGACGTCATGCATGTGCTGCCGATTTGCCCGAGGCGCCGACGAGGGGGATCGAGTCACGAGCCCGCGACCGGAACGCGGGCTCAATACATCGGCACGTCGGGGTCGACGTCCATCGACCAGGCGTGGATACCGCCTGTGAGGTTGTAGACGTCGCGGAAACCCTGCTGCACGAGCTCTTCGGCCGCACGCTGGCTGCGCGGGCCGTGGTGGCAATAAAGGACGATGGCGCGATCGCGGGAGCCCTTGCCGATCTCGGCGTGGAGGGCGGCGTCGAGCGCGCGGCTCGCTTCGAGCTTGGCGATCTCGCGCTCGTCTTCGGGGCGGACGTCGACCAGCAGGAGGTCGTCGCCGCGGCCGAGGCGGGCCTGGAGCTCGGCCGGGCTGATGCGCTTCACGCGGGCGGGCTCGTTCGGGTTGTCGATCTTGAAGGCGGGGCCGTCGGGCGTCTGGATGAGATCGATGCGGATGCCGTCGGCGCGAGCGACGGCGCCGCGCGGCAGCGAGACGCGCACGCCGCCGGCATCGACGATCACGTCGCGCGGGTCGGGCACGCCCACCGCGAGGTCGTGCTCGAAGGTCGGGCTCACGTCGAGCCGGATGCACTCGCTCGGATCCTCGAGGGCGCCCGCGAGCTCGGCCTTGGCGGCGTCGGACAGCGTGACGGTGGGCGTGCGCGTGGAGACGAGATCCCCGAGCTTCTCGGCCAGCTCACCTGATTCGCTCAGGGCTGCGACGATGTCCGATCCGCCCACGAATTCCCCGCGCACGAAGAGCTGGGGAATCGTCGGCCACGACGAGTACTCCTTGATGCCCTCGCGCAGCTCGGCGTTCTCGAGCACGTTCACGGTCTCGTAGTCCTCGAGCAGCGTGTCGAGCAGCTCGACCACCCGTGCCGAGAAGCCGCATTGCGGGGAGCGGCGTGTGCCCTTCATGTACAACACGACGGGGTTCTGCTGGATGGCGTCGGTGATGCTCTGGCGAACGGCAGGTGTCATGCGGCTATGGGCTCCACGGCGAAAGTTGCGCGTGGTCTACCCCATGGAGCCTTTTTTTTCATGCGCAAGGCGGCCCCGGGCGAAATTCGCCAGTTTTCCCCGAAAGTTAGCGGGGGAGCGACGCGATCCATGCGCTCACGAGCGCGACGCCCTGGTCGTCGATGAGCTCCGTCCCGAGGTAGGGCATGCGGTAGCCGCCGTGCGCCTGCATGCGCTGGATGACGGCGCTTTCCGCCGGATTGCCCGGCGCGATGCGCAGAGCGGCGGGGATCGGCGCGCCGCCGAAGCGAGCCGGCTGGGCCACGGCGGTGCGCCAGGCGCCCGTGTTTTCGGGGGTGGCGTCCGCGACGCTGAGCTGGAAGAAGAGCTCCGACTCGGCGCAGCTTCCGGTCGTGCCGTGGCAGTGCCCGCAGTTGGCGTGCAGGTAGCCGAGAGCTGCGCGCGTGGTGTCGTTGCCGGGCGGTTGGATCGCGAGCTGCACCGCCGAGAAGCCGAGCACGCGGCCGGCTTCCCCGTCGTGGCACGTGTGGCAATCGCCTCGGTCCGGCACGTCGTGGGCGGTGCCGAGCACGTCCGCCTGCGCTCCGGTGCCGAGGACGGCGTCCGTCTGTCCTTCGTTCCACACGAACGTGGCCATGAAGTAGTCGTCCTTGCTCTCGCCGAGCCGCTCGATCATCCGCGTCTCGACGCGCACGCCCTCCACCCAGAATTCCTTCCAGAATCGGGTCCCCACCGGAAAGATCCAGTGGTCCATGTCCGTGGTGTCGATGGCCTCGCCGCGCGGCAATGCGACGAAGCGCTCCTTCTCGGCGCCATCGGACCAGAGCTTGAAGTTCGGCTCGAACGTCTCCACGTCGCTCGCGAGCTTGCCGGTCGCGCCGTCCGCGTAGAGCCCGGTCTCCGAAAGCAGCTCGTAGGTACCCGGCTCCACGCGTCGGCCTTCGGCCTGCTCGGTGGCGGTCGCGTTTCCGGTGCCGCCGCAGGCCGCGGCGGCGAGCGTGAGAAAAATGACCAGTCCGGCGAAGCGAGTCGTCATGGCGATGACGAACCCCTTCGCAGCTTTCGTGCCAGCCCGCCCGCACGCCGAATTCACGCGATATTGGCCGAAAAACGGCCGAGGGGTGTTGAGCAAGCCGTTGCGCAACTCGCGCGCCGGCCTCGACGCCGGAGGCGCGGATTGCGCGAGCTCTCAGGCGCCTGAGCGGCGCGTCGGCCGGCGGCGAATCCGGCGGGTGAGGCAAGCTGCTGCGACGACCAGGCTCAGGAAGTCCCCGTCACGCGAGGTCGAGCGGCGTGGCATGCGGCAGCCGCACCCGACGGACGTCGTGCGGCGGGCGACGGGCGTGACGCAACGTCCCTGGTCGCACCCGTAGCCGTCCACGCAGTCGCGCGTGGACTCGCAGCGGATGACGCACGTCGCGTCGCGACACCGAAACGGAAAGCATTCGCGCAGCAGCGCGCCGTCAGGATTCACGAGCTGCTGGTCGGCGTTGCACGTGTTGCGCGGTCTCTCGGTCCCGCCCGTGGCGCCGGTTCCGGGGTCGTTGGGGGCTCCGGCCGCGCCTGCGTTGCCGTCGTCGTTGGGCGAGGCGGGCAGTCCGATGCACTGGCCGCCTCTGCATGCCGCGTCGCGCGCGCACTCGGCACCGTCGGGATAGAGGGCGCACTGGCCCGCGTCGTTGCAGGTGCCATTCTCGCCGCAGTTGCGGAGGTCGTCGTTGCACGCGTCGTCGGGGGTGCCTGCGGCGACCGGCCTGCATTCACCGTCCTTGCCGCCCCCCTTCTTGGCCCGCGAGCAAGCTTCGCATTTCCCGTCGCACGCCTCATCGCAGCACAGGCCGTCGGCGCAGAAGCCACTTTCGCATTCGCCCGCGTCGCGGCATTCGGCACCGTTTTCGGACGCGGCGATCGTGACGGGGCCGAGCGGGGTGAGATCGCCGTTGGTGCTCAGGAACATGAGTCCGAGCCCCGGGAACGGAGTGGAAGGCACGCGGTAGGTCGTCTTGCCGGAGTCCCGGGTGAGCGTGCCCATGGAGGGCCAGCCGTACTCCGCGGGGAACCAGACGGGGATGGGGAGGTTCGTGGCCGAGCTCTGCGTCGTGCCGGAGCTACCTTCGGGCGCGTTGCCAGGGAAAGGGTGGCCCGGGAACGTCGTCTCGAAGTCGACTGCGTCGTGCATCCGGAGCGTCGGGGCTTGGGGGAACTCAAGCTGCATTTCTCGCAGCGGGCCGCGGTGTGCCTCTTGCAGCTGAACGTCGCTGCCCAAGGTGATGTTGAACCACGTGCCAGCGGTGGTCAGATGCGTGGTGCGACCGGGTGGCGCGGCGAAGCTCGCGTCGACCACCATGCCGGATTGCCAATCGACGAGCGCGGCTTCCCACGCGTCGACGAGCAAGGGCTCGTCGAACCAGTGGCGAGCGGTGGCGCCCAAGGGCGGGGAATCCGCGCCACTCGACCAACGCCGAACCTTTCCGTTCGACGGATCGTAAACCTCCGCAATGGTCGACGGCGTCCCCGAGGTGCCGTCGACCCCACCCACGAGCAGGACGCTTCCGTCACGACGCGCAACGATGGCGGCCCCGCAGTGGGGAAGCAGGAGCTCGACCGAAGCCGCTACGCGGCCGGACTGAACGTCGACCTCGTAGAGCGTATCGTTGCCGACGACGGCGACGTGGCCGTTCGCCAGCCGCGACAGGGCGGGTGGATCGCAATCCAGCTCGAGTGCGAGTGAGCGGACTCCGAGCGCATTGCCGCTGCCCGCCGCGCCCACCATCTCGACGCCATCCCGCCCGGCGACCAACATGCCGCCACCGGGGAGCGGCAGCGTGGACCCCCTGGCTGTCGATTCGAACTCGAAGGCAACGTCCAGGCTCTTCAACGTGTCCTCGCTCGGATCGAACAGCTCTGCTCGCGGCGTGTCGCAAAGCAAGAGGAGCACCAACCCGGACGGCTGAAGGCTTGCGCCGAGCGCGCCGGGCCCGGGCGGCAGGACGCTGGCGAACGGCTCCAAATTCCCGCTGCGGTACAGGTAGAGGGAGGTGCCGATCGTGACGAGCAGCCGGCCGTCGGCGAGCGTTAGCGCCACGGACGCGTAGCTTTCGGTGACCTGCCCCCAGAAGAGCCCCAAGTCGTTGCCCCACGGCGGGAAGAGTCGCCACGCGCTGGGCGTGCCCTGGCCGCCGATCGCCAGGAGCGAGCCGTCCGGAAGGGTGGTGGTCGTGTGTCCGCCTCCTCCAAAGGTCCCTGCCACGGCACCGAGCACCGTGGTGATTCCGGCCGTCGGCACCTCGCCCGGATGCGCCAGAGCGTAGGCATCGAGGCCGACCGCGACGGAGCCATCCGTTGCCCAAACCGTGCCCGTCGCGAGCGCTGGGACCAAGAGTGATGCTGCCGGGTCGCTGCTGCCCAACGCACACGTTCCGCTCTTGCAGTGAAGACCCGCGCTACAGCGCTGTCCGCAGCCACCGCAGTTGTCGTCGGTTTCGATGCTCTGGCATTGCTGGGCGTAGGGGTCCCCGCAGAGGGCCTGCCCGGCCGGGCACGGGGGCGCGCACGTACCGTTGTTGCAGAACCCGGACGGGCATGCCGTCTCGCAGGCCCCGCAATGGAGCCAGTCGGTTTTCGGGTCCACGCAGGTTGGTGCGACGAAGGTTTCACCGTTGAGGAGCGTGACCTCGGTCGGACAGCGTATCGTTCCCGCCTGACAGTATTGGCAGCTGCCCTGGCAAACCTGTGAGCCCGAACACTGGATGCCGCAGCCGCCGCAGTTTTTCGGATCAAAGGCGGTGCTCGTGCACTTGCCGTCGCACTGCGACCAGCAACCGTCCGACGTACAGGCGCCATTGAGGCAGATTTCGCCGTCGGCGCAGCGATTCGTGCAGCTTCCGCAATGTTCGGGATCGCTATTGAGGTAAGTGCAGCTCGAGCCGCAGAGAGTAGAGGGGCAGTAGCAGGCACCGTTGCAGGCCCACGCTGGGCCGTCGCCACAGTCCAGCCCGCATCCGCCGCAGTTGTTGCTATCGTAGTAAGGGTCGACGCAGGTGCCGTTGCACGCCTTCAGGTAGTCGTTGCCGCAGTCGGAGACGCACTCCCCGCTGACGCAGAACTCGCCGCTGTCGCAGGCGTGGGCGCAGCTCCCACAGTGCGAGGGGTCGGAGCTCGGGTTGGTGCAGGTTCCCGCACAGTAGGTGCCTCCGTCGTGACACACGCAGCTCGCGTCGATGCACGTGGTGCCGCTTCCGCAGGCGGCTCCGCAGGCGCCGCAGTTCTCGTTGTTCGCCAGGACGTCGACGCATGTCCCGTCGCAGAGTTTCTGTCCGTCCGCGCAGCGTCCCGACGGATCGGTCAGGTGGAACGAAAAGCCGTCGAACGCCGCCAGGGCACCGGTCGGGAGTCGCGTCGCGGCAACGAGGCTGGCGGCGGGCAGCTCCCCGAACAACGGCGGGTCGGGCGTGGTCAGGCGATTGGTGCGAGGGTCGAACAGCACCGAAGCAGGCTCGCCCGCCGTGGTCCAGTGGATGCCGACCGTGCCGTCCGCGAGTGACACCGCGACATTCGTCCCGCCATGGTGATTCGGATCGCCGACGGTGGTGAACGTTTGGCCCTGGGGGTCGTAGAGCTCGATCCTCGCATTCGGGAGCACGTGCTCGGCGTCCTGGTGGCCGCCCACCAGCAGCACGCGGCCGTCCACGAGCAGTGTCGCAGTGCCGTCGCCGCGCGCGGACGGCATTTCGGGCCCGCCGATGAACAGGGCGTCGACTGGATCGTAGAGCTCGGTGGAGTCGAGCGCTGCTCCGGAAGCATCGAAGCCACCCGCGACGAAGACCGAGCCGTCGAGGAGGCGCGTGGCGGTGTGTCCCGAACGAGCGACGGTGAGGTCGGGCAGCGTTTCGAAGCCGACCTCCGACGAAACGTAGCGCCGGGCGCTCCTGGTCGGCGCGGGGCTCGCCGGGAAATCGCCCTCACCGGTCGTCGCCACGTCGAGCCCACCGGCGACCAGGACGGTGCCGTCCCCGAGCAGCGTGGCGGAGTGCCGCGCGATCGCCGCGTCGAGCACCGGCGCGGCGCCGAGCGCCTGCTGGGTCGTCGTGGCTCTTGGTGCGAGCGCTTCACCCTGCGGGTTGATGGACCCGCCCGTGCACGCCGCCAGCACGGCGCCCGCGACGACAACGAGGGACGAGCGTGACTTCGGCATGCTCGCTAGGGTGTCTTGTAGAACGCGACGTCGTCGATCCAGAAGTCGAAGCAGGGACTCTGAAAGCCAGGGCCAGACTGCGACCCGGGGTTGCCGGCCTGCCAGATGAGGTTCAGCAGTCTTTTCGAGACGTTGCCGAGGTTATTCGTCGCGGTGAGGTTGGACATGGAACTGAATGGAACGAAGTACTCGTTCCAATCGTTCGTGAGGACCTCGGTGACTCGGAAGTAGTCGTAGCAGTCTGCCGTGCAGGTCCCGCCCTGATCGATGGGCATGATCTCCGGCGTCCCCAGCATGAACGTCACGTCTTGGAGGCTGGTCGTCCCCTTGGCCCAGAACCGAATGCCCGTCATCTGGTTGGCGTCGAGTGGCTGATCGCAGGCCGGTGACCCGGCGCGTACGGAAATGCCGACCTGTGCAAAGTCGCTGTCCGGCAAGAAGCCCGAGCCGTACACGTGCATCGCGTAGTTGCTGGTGTGGCTGACGAATGCCGTAGCGCCGGAGCTCGTCGCACAGGCGTTGGAGGGGAACATCCTGCCCGACCCCTCGCTCACCGCGTACCAAGAACCGCGCGCGCCGAGGACGGGACCCAGAAAGACGTCGCCGTCTTCCAGGTCGTCGATGGCAAAGAAGGTGGGTGGGCCCGAGACGGATCCCCGACCGCCCATGCTCATCGTGCCACCCATGCCTGGCCCGCTTCCACGGCCACCGCGTCCTCCAGGCGCCCCCTTGCCGCCCGAGGCAGGCGTTCCTCCGCCACCGGTGCCACCGACCGTTCCGCCGACCCCACCGCTCGAATCCTGTCCGCCTGCACCGTCGTCGGGAACCGCGCACCAGCCCTCGCCGCTGCCGGCGGCGCCGCCTTCGCCGCCTGCGCCGCTCGCTCCGCCCGCGCCGTTCGGCTCGGCCTCGCAACCGATCGGGATGGCGGGGATCCTCTCGCAAAGCGTCAATCCGCTCCCGCCAGCGCTTCCGCTCACGGGCCCGCCTCCCTCATTGCCGGCTCCGGCGCCGCCGTTGCCCGGACTGCCGCTTTCGCCAAGGGTCCCGCCAGCCCCGGTCCCCGCGTGCGCTGCCGAGCCGCCGCGGCCACCGCTGCCCGTCTGCCCGGCACCCCCGGATTCCTCGCCGCCTTCGCCTGCGAGACCCGGGGTGTGTGGGACCGCACCTCCCATCCCGCCGCGTGAGCTTTTTCCGCTCGAGCCACCCCGTCCGTTGCTCCCGCCGCGCGTGGTTGCGCCGGCGTCCCCGGCCGTCCCGCCTTCGCGCTCGCCTCCGGCTCCGCCGCGCCCGCCGCTATTGGCCGTGCCCTTCGGCAATTCGATGCAGAGCCCGCCGGGACCGTTGCACTCCGTGCTCGAGCACGCCCACGGCGTGGCGAGTCCCGCTCCGACCAGGCTCAGAAGCTTCCAAGGTAAGGATGTCGTTCTCACGCCGCTCTCTCTCCACGCTCCAGGGTTGGCGGTAGTTTTCCCGCGCCTGTGCGTGCTGCTTGTGAAGGGTTCGACTCTCGCATAATAGTCGAATTTCGTGCGACGAGGAAGCGCCGCTCCCACCATTCTCGTGGGTATTTTTGCCGGCGTGATCCCGACGCACCGCGCGTTCGCGCAATCTCCCGATGGCTCTCCTGCACCCGGGCCGGCGGCGCTCGCCGATGCCGCGCCGCCCGACGCGCGTCTCGACGAAGCGAAGTCGATGTTTCGTCGCGGCGTGGCTCTGCTCGACGCCGGCGATACCGAGCGCGCGCTCGAAGCGTTCACGCGCTCGCGGGAGCTCGTGCCTTCGGCAAAAAATACCGTAAATGCCGCCATTTGCCTGGAGCGCCTCGGACGTTTCGACGAGGCGCTCGAGATGTACGAAGAGGTTCTCGGGCGCTTCGCCGCGAACCTCGACGCCGAAGATCGCAAGAGCCTTGCGCCCGTGATGGCCGCGCTCCGGACCAAGATCGGCTACCTCGACCTCTCCTCCAACGTCGACGGGCTCGTCGTCGTCGATGGCCGTTCGCGCGGGCGTCTGCCGCTGACGACGGCGCTGCGCGTGTTGCCCGGCTCGCGCCGCGTGCGGGTGGTGAAGGACGGCTACAAGACGTTCGAGCAGACGCTCTCGGTCGCAGCCGGTCAGACGGGGACGCTCGACGCACAGCTCGAGCCGCTCGCGGGCACCGGCGCCGTCCGCATCGAGAGCGGGGGCAACGTCCCCGTGGACGTCTTCGTCGACGGAGCGCGCATCGGCGCGACCCCGTTCGAGGGGACGCTGCGCGCGGGCTCGCACCTTCTGTCGTCCCAGGCGGGCGACGTGGGCTCGGCGCCGGAGCTCATCGATGTGCTCGCGGGGCGCACGCTGCTCCTGCGCGTGAGCCCCCGGCCGCTCGGGGGGAGCGTCTCGATCACGAGCGAACCGAGCTCGGCCGAGCTCTTCCTGGGCGCTGTCCCGCTCGGTCACGGCGGCTGGCGCGGGCGCTTGCCCGTCGGCGAGCACACCGTCGTGGCACGCGAAGTGGGCTACTTCGACGCCACGCTTCAGCTTTCGGCGCGGCCGCGCGCTGCGCCGTCGTCCGTGCGCGTCGTTCTGAAGCGGAATCTCCAGCACCCGCGCTGGCCCCAGCCGAGCATTTTCAAGGTCGAGCTCGCCGCCCTGGTCGGCCCGTGGTTTGCGCCCACGCTGAACGCGGGCTCCGAGCAGGCTTGTCCGGACGCGTGCGCAGGCGGTCCCGTCGCCTGGGGCATCAACGCCGCAGTCGGCGCCGGGTTCCGGCACACGAGCGGGTGGGGCGGCGAGCTCCTGGTCGGGTACCTGGGCTTCGAGCAGCGTTTCTCGCGCATCGTCCGCCAGAGCTTCGAAGACACCGGGACGCCGACCGTCGCTACGTACTTGCTCGATCAGCGCGAGGCGGCGACGGGGGCGACGGTCCTCTTGCGTGGCACGTACCGCCGCCCGCTACCGTTCGGCATGGACGCCTTCGGGGCTCTCGGTGGTGGTCTTTACGTCGCCCACTACCGCGTGAGCGTCGAAGGGAGCGTCTTCACCACGGACGGCACGGCGCCGGTCTCGACCTCGGGCGTCGCGCGCGTGTGGGGCACCTCGCCGCTCGTGACCCTGGCGCTCGGCGCAGAGAAGAAGGTCGCATTCCTCGGCTTGCGTGCGGCGCTCGGGGTGTGGATCTTCCCGAGCAACGGACCGAAGCTCGGTGGGCCCACGCTCGGCGTGGCGGCGCCCTGCGACCCCGCGAGCGCGCCCGGGTCCGTCGGCTGCGCACCCCAATCGCACGCTTTGGTCGACGAACGCGCCCATGGTCAATTCTGGGCGTTCACTCCCGAGGTTGGCGCGACGTATTCTTTCTGAGCTAGCATCGGGAAAGCTTGCCCGAGACCCCGACTCAGAAGCCA
>Ga0315912_10003476_pt1 | contig 15623 bp, 12 predicted proteins | sample VfabasoilMG_FD_204469 | JGI IMG/M metagenome (GOLD analysis project Ga0315912, IMG submission 204469) | Garden soil microbial communities collected in Santa Monica, California, United States - V. faba soil | ecosystem: Environmental > Terrestrial > Soil > Garden | place: USA: California... | reverse complement strand
TGGGGTTCGCGCCGCGTCGCTTGAGCTCGCTCATCGCCCGATCCAGGCCATCGAGCGTCAGCGGGAACATGCGTTCACCGATCAATTCGCGCGTGATGCCAATGGAAGGTGTCCACTTCCAGTGTTCTTCGGGCTCCGGATTCAGCCATACGAGCCGCGGAAAATGCGCGGCGATGCGCCGCATCCACACGCTGCCAGCCTCGTCGTTCCAGTGTTCGACGCTGCCGCCCGGCTGTTCGATCTCGTAGGGACTCATGGTGGCATCGCCGACGAACACGACGCGGTAGTCCGGGTTGAAAGTGCGCAGCAGCGTGGTCGTGTCGGTGATCTCGCTGAAGCGGCGCGAATTGTCCTTCCACAACCGTTCGTACGGGAAGTTGTGGAAGTAGAAGTACTCCAGGTGCCGGAACTCTGAGCGCGCCGCGGAGAACAACTCTTCGCACGCCTGCACGTGCGGGTCCATCGATCCGCCGACATCGAGCAGCAGCAGAAGCTTTACCGCGTTGCGCCGCTCGGCCTGCATCCTGATGTCGAGGATGCCGGCGTTGCGGGCCGTGGAGCTGATGGTGCCGTCGAGATCCAGTTCCTCCGGCGCACCCTCGCGCGCGAAGCGCCGCAGCCGTCGCAGTGCCATCTTGATGTTGCGCGTGCCGAGCTCGCGCGTTGCATCGAGGTTGCGATACTCGCGCGCCTCCCAAACCTTGACGGCGCGACCGTGGCGCGAGGCCGACTGGCCGATACGCACACCTTCCGGATTGAAGCCGCGATTGCCGAAGGGCGAGGTGCCGGCGGTGCCAATCCACTTGTTGCCGCCCTCGTGGCGGCCCTGCTGTTCGCGCAGCCGCTGCCGCAGGGTTTCCAGCAGCTTGTCCCATCCGCCGAGGGATGCGACCTGGCGTTTCTCCTCCTCGCTGAACAGGCGCTCGGCGAGTTGCCGCAGCCAGTCGGGCGGAAGCTCGGCGGTGATGCGTTCGAAAACCTTTTCCGCGCCGGCGAAGTGCTCGGCGAACACGCGGTCGAAGCGATCGAAATGGCGCTCGTCCTTCACCAGTGCGAGACGCGCGAGATAGTAGAAGTCTTCGGGCGACAGCGCCGCGAGGCGCGCCTCCAGACCTTCGAGCAGGCTCAGGAACTCCGGCAGCGTGACCGGGACGCCTCCGGCGCGCAGGTCCGTGAAGAACCGGACCAGCACGCGATCACCTGCCCGCTCGGCGATTCAGGAATACGAGCTGTTCAAAGAGATGCACATCCTGCTCGTTCTTGAGCAGCGCCCCGTGCAGCACCGGAATGGTCTTCTTCGGATCGTCGCCGCGCAGCGCTTCCGGTGGAATGTCCTCGGCCAGCAACAGCTTGATCCAGTCGAGCAGCTCGGAGGTCGACGGCTTCTTCTTGAGGCCGGGAGTTTCGCGCACGTTGAAGAACGTGGTCAGCGCTTCGGCGAGCAGTTCCTTCTTCAGATCCGGATAGTGCACGCGCACGATCCGCTCCATGGTTTCCGCATCCGGAAAGCGGATGTAATGGAAGAAGCAGCGCCGCAGGAAGGCGTCGGGCAATTCCTTCTCGTTGTTGCTGGTGATCAGGATGATGGGCCGGTGCCGGGCCTTCACCAGCTCGCGCGTCTCGTGAACGTAGAACTCCATGCGATCGAGCTCGCGCAACAGGTCGTTCGGGAATTCGATGTCGGCCTTGTCGATCTCGTCGATGAGCAGCACCGGCTGCACGTCGGACTCGAACGCTTCCCACAACCGCCCCTTGACGATGTAGTTGCGGATGTCGTGCACCTTTTGCTCGCCGAGCTGCGAGTCGCGCAGGCGCGAAACCGCGTCGTATTCGTACAGGCCGTGTTGCGCCTTGCTGGTCGACTTGATGTGCCACTCGAACAGCGGCCGTTCGAGCGCGGTGGCGATTTCCTCGGCGAGCTGGGTCTTGCCCGTCCCCGGCTCGCCCTTGATGAGCAGCGGACGCGCGAGGGTGACCGCGGCGTTCACCGCCATCATGAGGTCCGGTGTCGCAACGTAGCGATCGGTGCCCGCGAAACGTGTCTGGGTCATGGACCCCACTCTATCGCGTTGCGCGGCGGATGCGCGCTCAGGATTTCGCCGGTTTCAGCAGCAGCCGGTGTACGGCGGGCCCGGGCAGGAAAGGTGTGGGTTTGCCGGTCGCCCAATCGTCGAAGCCCGAGCGGTAGAAAGGCGACAAGGGATGCCCGGACGGCCCGCCGGGCAACTCCAGGTAGCCCTGGTCTTCCCGGCCGGGCGACACGGCGAATCTCTCCGACGCGCCGAAGTTGCCGTCCTGCACGCGCGGCATGTGATGGTCGCCGGCGAGTTCCGTCGTGGGCATGTCGAGCAGCCGCGGCACCAGCGGCAACGACAGCGCACGCGAGAGTGGATGGCGCGCGGCCACCGGCCTGCGCGAACCATAGGTGCAGGAGGCGAGCGAACTGCACTCCTTCGACAGGTCCGCGAGGGTGGCATCGACGCGTTCGAGCAGGAAGCCGCGCCAGTCGCCGCCGCCCGGCGGCCGGAATCCCGGCGGACGCTCGCTCACCAGGCGCCAGCCCGCCGCCTCGAACTGCGCGGGACGCCGGATCTGCGCCTCTTCACCTAACAACCCGGTGGCCAGCGAATGCCACAGCGCATCCTGGGTATTGCCGCGAAAGGCGCGCACCAGCCGATAACCCACCGAATCCGGCGCGGCTTCGGGTTTCCAACTACTGACCAGGTCGCGGAACTCGCGGCGCGGCGGTTTCGCGTTCATGGCCTCCTCGTCGAGGATCTCCAGCAGCAGGAATCGCCACCGGGCGACGAACAGCGCGCGCGCGTCGGTCTGGATTGAAAGCATGTCCGCCTCGGTGGCGGGATGGGTGAGGCCGAGCAGATCGTCGCGGATCTGCCGGGCGCGCGCGCCGATGTCGTAGCCGCCTGCACCCACGTCCACTTCATCATCGCCGAGCGCGGCTTCCAGCGAGCCGTCGACCACGCGCTGGTTGGCAGTCCACAGACGTCCCACCGGCGGATCCGCGATGCGCGGATGATCGGTCTCGTCGCGGAATTCCACGGCGCCGAACAGCCGATCCGGTCCGGTGCCGCGCGGCACGCGTCCGAGCAGTGTCCAGGCGATGCGGCCGTTGGTATCGCCCACCACCAGGTTCTGGCCGGGAATCCCCACGCGTGGTGCCAGCCGCAACACGTCATCGATGGTCCGGGCCTGCTCGAGGCCGAGCAGCGCGAAATTGGTGGCCTCGGGTCGTGTCGCGAGCCACGCGGCCTGCGCGCATTCGCCGGAGCGCACGTCGTCGGTGTATTCATCTCCATCGAGGACGAAGCCGCCGTCGACGTCGTGGAACTCGACGATCACGTCCGGCTTGCCGCGCACCGCGATGCGTTCGTTGCGTTTTGTGTACCCGGAACTTTCGCATTTGCCCCAGCGGACGTCGGAAAAATCGCCGTAGCTGTTGGTGAATCCCCAGGCCACGTGGCCGTTGGATCCCGCCACCAGCGCCGGCGCGCCCGGCAACGTCACGCCGGTCATGTCGAGTACCGAACCCTGGGTGACGCGCAGTCGCGCCGGGTACCAGACCGCGGGCACACCGAGATCCAGGTGCATGTCGTTGGCGATCAGCGCATCGCCGGTGCGCGTGTGGATTCCCGCCACCGCGAAACTGTTGCTGCCCGGCGCGCCGGTTTCACCCTGCGCACCCTGCACCGGCCCGGAGAATTTCAGCAACACGGGATACGGCAGTACCGGGTGCCCGCAGCCGGCCACGCACAGCTCCTTGCCGTAGTTAGGCGAATCCCACTCGGAGTAACCGGGATAGACGAAGCCGATCAGCGCGTGCGCCGCCTCCGGCGTGGCCTGCGCCGCGGCGGCGCGCTCCAGGCGGCGGCGGTCGAGCTCTGCGGTCAGCGTGTTGTACTGCAGCTGCCACCACATCGAGTGCACCACCAGCACCGAATCCTCGGGTAGCCATGCACGCGGCTGCGCTCGCAGTAGCAGGTATTCCCAGGGGCGCGCATCGAGGCTCGCGAGCCCCGCGTTCACGCCGTCGGCGTACGCCCGCAGCAACGCGCGCTCCTGCTCGCCGGCGGCGCTGACGACCTCGCGCGCGACGGCTCGAAATCTGAAACGCCGGGTTCGAATGTCCTGCTTGAGCGCGACCTCGCCGAACAGCTCCGACAACTCGCCGCCCGCCAGTCGCCGCCCGAGATCCATCTGGAAGAAGCGGTCCTGCGCGTGCGCATATCCCAACGCATAGGCCAGGGCCACACGATCGGTGCTGCTGATATTGGGAATGCCGCGAGCATCGCGTTCGATCAGCGCTTCGCGACCGATTCCCGGCGCGGCGACCTCGCCGTCGATGCGCGGCAGGCTGCGATGCATGGCCCACCAGGCGAGGCCGATGGCGATGGCCGCGAGCGCCGCGACACCGATCAGGATCCTTCGCAGCCAGCGCAGCCAACGCATGCGAAGGACCCCTCGGCTACTCTTTCGGAACGCGCAGGATCGTCAGGGCGTTGGTGCCGCCGGTGATGCCAGTCAGTTCACCCTTGGTGACGATGACCATTTCACCCGGCTCGACCAACTCCAGTTGCAGCATCATGGTGAGGATGGCGCGGAACAGCTCCTGCGTGCGCACTTCCGGGATGTCGAAGGGCACCGGGTACACGCCGCGATACAGCGTGACGCGGCGGCGCGTGGATTCGTGGCGCGTGAACGCGTAGATCGGAATGTCGGCGCGCGAGCGCGACATCCACAGCGGCGTGGTGCCGGACTCGGTCAGCGCGACGATGGCGCGCACCTTCATGTGGTTGGCCGTATACATCACGGCCATCGCGATCGCTTCCTCGGTGCGGTCGACGACACCTTCGACACGATGGCGCACGCGGCCCGTGGTCAGCTGGTACTTCTCCGCGCCGTTGATGACTTCTTCCATGGCCTGCACGGCCTTGACCGGGTATTTGCCCACAGCGCTCTCGGCCGAGAGCATCACCGCGTCGGTGCCGTCCAGCACCGCGTTCGACACGTCCGAGACCTCGGCGCGCGTCGGCACCGGGTTCTGGATCATCGACTCCATCATCTGCGTGGCGGTGATGACCACCTTATTGCGCGTGCGCGACTCGTGGATGATGGTCTTCTGCAATCCGGTGATGGCCGCGTATCCCATCTCCACCGCGAGATCGCCGCGCGCCACCATGAGCACGTCGGAAGCTTCGATGATCTCCACCAGGTTCTTGATGGCCTCGTGGCGCTCGATCTTGGCGCAGACATGGCCGTTGCTGCCGGCCAGGCGCAGCAGCGAGCGCGCCAGGTTCATGTCGGCCGCGTCGCGCGCGAAGGACACCGCGATGTAGTCGGCACCCTTGGAGGCCGCGAACTTGATGTCCTCGCGATCCTTGTCGGTGAGTGCGGGTGCGGAGATGCCGCCGCCGCGCAGGTTGACGCCCTTGCGATTCGACAGCTCGCCGCCGGCGATCACCCGCGTGTCGATACGCGTGCCCGCGACCTTGGTGACTTCGAGCTCGATCAGGCCGTCGTTGAGCAGCAGGATGTTGCCCGGCTTCACGTCCTTGGGCAGGTCCGTGTACGCGCAGCCGACCACCTGCTCGTTGCCGGAGTTGATGTCGTGCGCGGTGTCGAGCGCGAAGGCCTGGCCGTCCTTGAGGTCCACTTTCTTGTTAGTGAAGCTCTCGATGCGAATCTTGGGACCGCCCAGGTCGGCGAGGATGCCGACATAGCGCCCGGCGCGGCGGGCCGCCTCGTGCACCAGGTCGATGCGGCGACCGTGCTCCTCGTGCTTGCCGTGGGAGAAATTCACGCGGGCCACGTCGAGACCGGCGCGGACCATTTCGGTCAGGACATCGATCGAATCGGTGGAGGGTCCTAGGGTCGCGACGATTTTCGTGCGCGAGTGCATCTGGCGTTCTGGCATGGGCGCGCATTCTGCCACGTGAAAATGCCGCGTGGGCCATAATCACGTGCGCTATTTCACGGCTGTTTCAGGTCATCAAGGGGTGGTTCGATGTCGATGAAATCCGTTCTGCTGGTGGTCGCGGGGCTCGTTCTGGGTGCAACCCTGCAATGGGTGCGCGCTGCCGACGCACCGCAACCCGCGCGTGTCTTCGAAATCCGCACTTACCACACCTTCCCGGGCCGCCTGGATGCCCTGCACAAGCGATTCCGCGAACACACCCGGACCATGTTCGAGAAACACGGCATGACCAATGTCGCGTACTGGACATTCGAGGACAGCCCGGCAAAAGAGAACACGCTGATCTACGTGATCTCGCACACCAGCCGCGAGCAGGCGAAGAAGAACTGGGCGGAGTTCAGCGCCGACCCCGAGTGGCAGAAGATTTCCGCCGACTCCCAGGTGGACGGCAGGATCGTGGAGAAAGTGGAGTCGGTGTTCGTCGACGCGACCGACTACAGTCCGCTGAAATAAGAATGGGGTCAGGCACCATTTCCGCGGACGGAAATGGAGCCAGACCCCTGACTAGCTACCGCCGCACTTACTGGCGGGCGCGTTCCTGCAGCATCGCCACGGCCGGCAACGTCTTGCCCTCGACGAACTCGAGGAAGGCGCCGCCGCCGGTGGAGATGTACGAGATGCCCTCTTCGACGCCGTACTTCTCGATGGCCGCGAGCGTGTCACCGCCACCTGCCAGCGAGAACGCCGGCGACTTCGCGATCGCCTGCGCGATGGCCTTGGTGCCCTCGCCGAACTGATCGTATTCGAACACGCCCACGGGGCCGTTCCAGACGATGGTGCCGGCCTTCTGCAGCATGGCGCCGAAACGCTCCGCCGTGTCGGGGCCGATGTCGAGGATCATCTCGTCCGGACGAACGTCGTGGATCGAACGCACGTCGGCATGCGCCGTGGCTGCGAATTCCTTCGCCACCACCACGTCCGTGGGCAGCGGGATCTCCGCGCCGCGGGCCTTGGCCTGTGCGAGCAGCTTGCGCGCGATGTCGTGCATCTCGGCTTCCTGCAGCGACTTGCCGACGTTCACGCCGGTGGCCGCCAGGAAGGTGTTGGCGATGCCGCCACCGACGATGAGCTTGTCCACCTTGGAGAGCAGCGACTCGAGCACGGTGAGCTTGGTCGACACCTTGCTGCCGGCGACGATGGCCACCAGCGGCCGCGCCGGCTTGGCCAGCGCGCGCTCCAGCGCTTCGAGCTCACCCACCAGCAGCGGACCGGCGCAGGCGACCTTGGCGAACTTGCCGACGCCATGCGTCGACGCTTCCGCGCGATGCGCCGTGCCGAAAGCGTCCATCACGTAGATGTCGCACAGCGAGGCCATCTGCTTGGCGAGATCTTCCTTGTCCTTCTTCTCGCCCTTGTTGAAGCGCACGTTCTCGAGCAGCACCGCCGAACCCGGCGCGGTATCCACGCCGGAAGTCAGCCAATCCTTCTTGAGCGGCACGGGTGTACCCAGCAGCTCCGACAGGCGCGAGGCGACGGGGGCCAGCGAGAATTCCTCGGCATAGACGCCCTCTTCCGGCCGGCCGAGATGCGAAGTGACGAACAATCGCGCACCTTTTTCCAGGGCCAGCTTGATGGTCGGCAACGCCGCGCGGATACGCGCGTCGCTGGTGACCTTGCCACCTTCGACCGGAACGTTCAGATCTTCGCGAATCAGGACCCGCTTGCCGCGCAGATCCTGGTCCGCCATGCGAAGAACCTGCATGACGCGCTCCTTACGATGCCTTGGACCACGCGATGGTGGTGTCGAGCATGCGATTGCTGAAGCCCCACTCGTTGTCGTACCACGAGCACACCTTGACCAGCGTGCCTTCGCTGACGCGCGTCATGGTGGAGTCATACGTGGACGAAGCCGGATCGTGGTTGTAGTCGATCGACACGAGCTGCTTGTCGGTGAACGCGAGCACGCCCTTCATGGCGCCGTCCGCGGCTTCCTTCACGACCTTGTTGATCTCTTCCACGCTGGTCGCGCGCTTGGCGGTGAACACCAGGTCCACCAGCGACACGTTGATCGTCGGGATGCGCACGGCAAAGCCATCGAGCTTGCCCTTCAGTTCCGGCAGCACCAGGCCCACGGCCGCGGCGGCGCCGGTCTTGGCCGGGATCATGCTCATGGTGGCCGAACGCGCACGACGGATGTCCTCGTGATAGACGTCGGTCAGGCGCTGGTCATTCGTGTACGCGTGGATCGTCGTCATCAGGCCGTTGACGATGCCGATCTTGTCGTTGAGCACCTTCGCGAGCGGCGCGAGGCAGTTCGTGGTGCAGGATGCATTCGAGATCACGGTGTGCGAGCTCTTGAGCACGTTGTGGTTCACGCCGTAGACGACCGTGGCGTCCACGTCCTTGCCGCCCGGGGCCGAGATCACGACCTTCTTGGCGCCACCGGCGAGATGCTTGCCCGCGTCCGCCTTGGTGGTGAAGAAGCCGGTGGACTCGAACACGTATTCGGCGCCGACCGAGGCCCAGTCGATTTTCGACGGGTCGCGCTGCGCGAACACCTTGATCTTGTCGCCGTTGACGACGATCGAGTCGCCCTCGACGCTGACCGTGCCGGGGAATTTACCGTGGGCGGTGTCGTACTGGGTGAGGTGCGCGTTGGTCTGCGCGTCGCCGAGGTCATTGACCGCGACGATCTGGATCTCGTTGGTGCGCTTCGCTTCATAGAGCGCGCGCAGGATGTTGCGGCCGATGCGTCCGTAACCGTTGATACCCACCTTGATTGCCATCTGCTTGTGTCCTCTTGAACTTTTAACCGGAAATCAGCTGTTCGACCTGCGCCTTGAGCGCGTCCGAGGTCAAACCGAAATGCTTGAACAGGTCCGGGCCCTTGCCCGAGGCGCCGAAATGATCGAGGCCCATGACGCGACCCTGCGAGCCGACGTAGCGCCACCACGATTGCGTGGCCCCGGCTTCGATCGCGAGCCTGCGCGTGACCGATGAAGGCAGCACGCTTTCACGATACGGCGTGGGCTGCGCGTCGAACACTTCGCAGCACGGCATGGAAACCAGCCGCACGCGTTTGCCAGCCGCCTGCAGTTCCTTGACCGCCGCGGCCGCGATGCTCACTTCGGAGCCGGTGGCGATCACGATGGCCTCGGGCGGACCGTTGCTGTCGATGAGAACGTAGCCGCCCTTGCGCATCGCGATCAGCTGCTCGGGCGTGCGCGGCTGCTGCGGCAGACCCTGGCGGGTGAAGATCAGCGCCGTCGGACCGTTCTTGCGCTCCAGCGCCGCCACCCACGAATACGCGGACTCGACCGCGTCGCAGGCGCGCCAGATGTGAAGGTTCGGCATGGCTCGCAGGCTGGCGAGGTGCTCGATGGGCTGGTGCGTCGGGCCGTCTTCACCCAGGCCGATCGAATCGTGCGTGTACACCAGCGTCGTCGGGCAATGCATGATCGCCGCGAGGCGCACCGCGTTGCGCGCGTAGTCCGAGAACACCAGGAAGGTGCCACCGTACGGGCGGAAGCCGCCGTGCAGCGTCAGGGCGTTCATCATCGCCGTCATGCCGAATTCGCGCACGCCGTAGTAGACGTAGTTGCCGATCGGGTTCTCGTGCGTGATCGGCTTCGAATCCTTGCGCATCGTGTTCACCGAACCGGTGAGGTCCGCCGAACCGCCGAGCATCTCGGGTAGTTTGGGACCGAGCACGTTCAGCGCCACCTGCGACGAGGCACGCGTGGCCTGCGAGCCGGTGACCGCCGCGGCCGCGGCCAGCACTTCCTGCACGATGCCGGACCAGTTCGCCGGCAGGTCGCCCTTCATGCGGCGCTCGAATTCCGCACCGAGCTCCGGGTGCTCCTTCTTGTAGCGCTTGAAGATGCGATTCCACTTCTTCTCGGCGGCGAGCCCGGCTTCCTTGTGATCCCAGGCGGCGCGGATGTCATCGGGCACGACGAACGGCGGGTATTCCCAGCCGAGCGTCTTGCGCGCCAGCGCGACTTCGTCCGGACCCAGCGCCTCGCCATGCGCGGACTTGGTGCCCTGCTTGTTGGGCGCGCCCCAGCCGATGATGGTCTTGCAGCAGATCAGTGACGGCTGATCCTTGCGCGAGCGGGCCTTCTTGATTGCGGCGAGCACGGCCTCGCTGTCGTGGCCGTCGACATTCTTCACCACGTGCCAGCCATAGGCCTCGAAGCGCTTCGGCGTGTCGTCGTTGAACCACTCGACGACCTTGCCGTCGATGGAGATGCCGTTGTCGTCGTAGAACACGATCAGCTTGCCGAGCTTGAACGTGCCGGCGAGCGAACAGGCTTCGTGCGAGATGCCCTCCATGAGGCAACCGTCGCCGGCGAAGCAGTAGGTGAAGTGGTCGACGACCGGGAACCCTTCCCGGTTGAATTCGCCGGCCAACAACTTCTCGGCGAGCGCGAACCCGACGGCGTTGGCGAGACCCTGGCCGAGCGGTCCGGTGGTGGTCTCGATGCCGCCGATACCCGACTCGTGCTCCGGATGTCCCGCGGTGCGCGCGCCGAGCTGGCGGAAGTTCTTGAGTTCGTCGAGGCTCAACGCGTACCCGGTCAGGTGCAGCAGCGAGTACAGCAGCATCGAGCCGTGGCCGTTCGACAGCACGAAGCGGTCGCGATTCCACCAACGCGGGTTGCCCGGGTTGAACTTGAGAAAGTCGCGCCACAGCACTTCGGCAATGTCGGCCATGCCCATCGGCGCGCCGGGATGTCCCGAATTCGCAGCCTGGACGGCATCCATGGAGAGCGCGCGGATGGCGTTGGCCAAGGCGCGGCGGGTGGGGGTCGTGGCTGGGGTATCCATAAAGGGCGCGCATTGTCCGATACGGGGGGAGCCGGGGGCAACCCAAAACGGGGGCCAAAAGGCTTGAAAGTTGCGTGACAGCGGCCGCCGGGGCAGGTTCAGGACGGTGCGCCACGCCGCGGTGTCGTCCGAGCGAAAAATGTCCCGAAGGACAATGGCTTCAATGCGGCCAGTCGCAGCGGGAGTCGTACAGCGCCAGCACGGTCACATCGTCCAGCACAAAGTCATATTCAAAATCAAAGTACGTGTACGAGTGCTTGCCGGGGTGTCCTTCACTGACTGTCACCGAGCGTCTTGCGACGGCTCCCTGGATGAGCGCGCGGCGGTTACCGGGCTTCTTGAATCCGGCCGGCAGGTGCCCACCGATCAACAAACGATCGCCGAGGCCGTTTCCGTCGAGTGGACATGCCTGGCGCTCCGGTCCCGGCGCAGGCGGCAACGTACCGTTTCCAAAAATCAGGAAACGATCCGCGCTGCTCGCGCAATCGGATTCGGTGAATTCATTGCAAAGATGGGCGACGAACCCTTCCACCAGGACCGTCCTGCCGATCAGCTCAGCCGCCTGTTCACTGACCTGCTTTGGAGACATCGGAAGCCCGTGGAGGGAAATCGACTGGGCAATTTCCGCCGTCCTCTCGAAGGGCGGCTGCGTGCGTCCTGAGGTGTGCGCGCAGGAAGCCAGCAACGATGCGAGCGAAAGGAGCGCCGTGACTACGCCGCGCAAGACCGCACGTCCTCTCGGCGAGCTGTTTTCGTCAAGCGCGCTCTGCGAGCACGACCCACTTGTCCGACAACAGCGGCGTGGAAACGCGGATCACTTCGCGGACGGCAAAGCCGGCATCGCGGAATTCCTGCTCGAGCTCCGCGCGCGACACGCGTGACAGCGGCGTGCGCCCGAAGCCTAACTTCCCGAAGGTGTGGGTGAGCACGTAGCGGAAGGTGTACTTGTGACGATAGTCGACCACCGCCCAGCGGCGCGACACGCGGCGGAACTCGCGCAACATGCGCACGCGGGTCGCCGGGTCGACGTGCATCATGAAGCGGATGCAGACCACGCAATCGAGTGATGCATCGCGCAACGGCAGCTTCTCGGCGTTGGCCTGCACGTAGCCGCGGATGCCGGACTGGGCAACACCCCCGTCCTTTCCGGACGTGACGCGGTCCGCCTTGTGGAGCATCTCCATCGAGATGTCGCTGCCGACGATCTGGTAGCCCTCGCGTGCCAGCGCGCCGGTGAAACGCCCGGTGCCGCAGGGCAGATCGAGGATGACGCGCACGTCCTGGGTCAGGGAAAGCGCTTTCCGTATCGCGGCCCACTTACGGGCATTGCGTTTCTGCCGCTCGGGCGTGCTGAAGCGGTGAAAGTCGTAATCTTCGGCCACCTGCGAGCTGCGGTAGAAGTCGCGCTTGTATTCGTAGCCGTCTTCCCGCGGCCGGCTCGGATCACTCTTGCCGGGTTTCTTCATGTCGGCCGACACTCTAGTGCCCGTGGACGCTATTTACCATTTTTCCTTTTTTCATAGATTGGGGTCGCCATATGCCGACGCCGCGTCACATTTTTTCGCGGGTAGTTTGCGACCTGGTTCACCTCGTGACAGCGCCATGACGCAGCCCGTGAACCACATCACCCGGCGCTTGTCGGCATATTTGTAGAGTTCGAACGAATGAGCGCCATCCGAGTCATCCAATTCACCGATCCGCACCTGTTCGGCGACGCCGCGGGAACGCTGCGCGGTGTGAACACGCTCGAGACCCTCGAGCGCACGCTCGCGGACGCGTCGGGCCATCTCGCCATCTGCGACGCCATCCTGGTGACCGGCGACCTGGTGCAGGACGATGCCGGCGGCTACGAACATTTCCGTCGCATCTTTGGACGCTTCGGCAAACCCGTATTGTGCATCCCCGGAAACCACGACTTCGTCCCGCAGATGCGCGCCGCGCTCGCGGGCCGTCCGTTCGAGCTCGACGGCCCGGCCGACATCGGCGCGTGGCGAGTCGTGCTGCTCGACAGCGTGGTGCCCAGCCAGGCCGGCGGCCGCATCAGTGTCGAAATGCTCACCAAGCTCGACGAAGAGCTCGGCACGGCGCGCCAGCGCCACGCTCTCGTGTGCCTGCATCACCACCCGGTGGCCATGAACAGCCGCTGGCTCGACAACGTCGGCCTTTCGAACGCGAATGAATTCTGGTCGGTGATCGACAGCCATCCGCAGGTACGCGCGGTGGTCTGGGGCCACGTGCACCAGGCTTTCGAGGGCACGCGCCGCGGCGTACGCCTGCTCGCCACCCCTTCCACCTGCGCGCAGTTCCAGCCGCGCTCCGATCAGTTCGTGATCGACTCCATGCCGCCGGCGTACCGGCTGCTGACTTTGCATTCCAACGGCGCCATCGATACTGGCGTGCACTTCCTGACTGCCGCAGAATCCGCGGCATGACCTTTCTCCAGTCGATGCGGCGAGGCCTGGGACGTGGCCTCGCGGGCGCGGGGCTGTGCGCGACTCTCGCGTCTTTCGCGACGACCGGGGCGCGCGCCGACGGCGCGGCGGTCTGGTTGCTGCAGGGCGCTCACAACACCGTCTACCTCGCCGGCTCCGTGCATGCGCTGCCCAAGGGTGGCGCCGGCCTGTCGCCGCAGCTCGAGCTCGCCTACCAGTCTGCGGACGCCATCGTCATGGAAGTGGATCTCGACGATCTGAATCCGCTCGAAGCCGTGGAATTCGTCAGCTCGCACGGCACGCTGCCTGAAGCCCAGACGCTGGCGGACGTCATCGGCGCAAAGGAATACGCCAGCATCGTCAAACTCGCCGGCTCACTCGATCTGCCCGAGCTCGCGATCTCGCGTCTCGAACCGTGGGCCGCGGCCATGGTGCTCACGCAGTTCGCGCTCATGAAGAGCGGCTACGATCCGCAGCTCGGCGTCGACATGCAGCTCGCCCAGCGGGCGCGCCAGGACAGCAAACCCATCGACGGCCTGGAGACCGTGATCGATCAGCTCGGTATCTTCGACGCGCGCAGTGTCTCCGAGCAGAGCAAGTTCCTCATCGACGCGGCCCACGACGTGCCGAAGATGCACGGCGACCTCGAACGCCTGGTCTCGGCGTGGCGCCACGGCGACCTCAAGGGCCTGGAGCGCGAATTCAGGAAGGAGCGCGCGCAGGCGCCGGCGCTCTACGACGAGCTGTTAGGCGCGCGCAATCGCAAGTGGCTGCCGAAGATCGAGGCCCTGCTGCAGTCCGAGCGCAACTACCTGGTGCTCGTGGGCACGCTGCACTTCGTCGGACAAGACAGCCTGCTCGATCTGCTGGGACAGGCCGGGCACAAGCCGGTGGCGCTGACGCTGGGCACCGCCGGCGCAGCGCGCTGAGGAATGCGCAGCTTCGCGATCTTCCTCGGCCTGATCGCGGTGGCGCTGCTGGCCATCGCCGCACTCGGTTATCCCGCCTGGCTGCTGACGCAGTCGCTGGGGTTCGAATTCAAGTTTCCACGGGTGGCCGGCCGCATCGCCACACTGGTACTGCTGATCGGATTCGTTCTGCTGGCGCGCCGGCTGAAAGTCGCGGATCGCGCCAGTCTCGGGTACGGGTTGCCGGCACCGCGTTTCCTCACCGAAGTGGTGCGCGCCATTGCGCTCGGCGCAGTGCTGATGTTGCCGGTGCTCGTCACCATGGTGTTGCTCGACATGCGCGAGCTTCGGCCTGGGCTGTCGCCCGGCCTCGTCGGCTGGCTCAAGCTGGCGGCCAGCGGACTCGGCACGGGGCTCACGGTGGCGCTGATCGAAGAGACCTTCCTGCGCGGCGCCATGCAGACGGCGATCACTCGCGAATCCGGGGCAGCCGTCGCGATCACGTTGACCTCGCTGGTCTACGCCGCGACACATTTCTTCAGCCGCTTTCGCATCGATCCGACGGACGTCAACGCGGGCAGTGGTCTCGATATGCTCGCCGGCGTGTTCGCGTCATTCGCGCAGCCGCTGGGAATCCTCGATGCCTTCCTGTGCCTCATGGCCGTGGGTGTGATGCTCGGCATGGTGCGCGCGCTCACCGGCAACATCGCCGCCTGCATCGGGCTGCACGCCGGCTGGGTGGCGGTGATCTTCGTGGTTCGCAAGACCTCGACACGCGACCCTTCCGGCCCGGCGTACTGGCTGATGAGCGACTACGACGGCTTCATCGGCTGGATGGTGCTCGCCTGGACGCTGGTGATCGGGTGGGTGTTGTGGTGGTGGTACCGAAGAAAGGGGTCAGACCCCATTTCCTAGCGAACGGTGCCGGACCTCGATAGCAGGTACGACGGCGTGCGCTTCGATCGTCCCGCAGCTCACCGCTCGCGCGCCTGAAAAATTGCCGAAGCGGCAATTTTTCGCGTTCGCTTGCCGGAATCTATGCGAAGGCTCCATCGGCGGAAATTGAGAACATAGAGGCAATACGGCTTCGCATGACGATTCCGGCTGCGCCGCTTCGCGATGTTCGCTGCAGGACGATCGAAGCGCGCACCGTCGCACTTGCGCTCAAGGCTCTTCTCCATTCCTAGGAATCGGAGGCTGCCCCCGATTCGTCGGCCGGAACCAGCGCCATCAGCGCATCGAGGCGCGCGATCGGATCGTCGAGCTCCAGCAATGCCTGCTTGTCGATGAGCTCGATCGGCAGGAGCTCGGTGAGGCGCCAACCCACCCAGGCCGCATCGTCGAATTTCTTCTCCACGTGCTGGTACTGCTCGGCCAGTTCCTCGATGGCGCGTTGCACGGTATCACCGAGCTTCGCGTACTCGCCCGGCAGCGTCAGCTGCGGCTCGGCATCGAGCCACGACACCTCGCCGAGATTCAGGCCGTCCGCGGCGCGCCACACGCGCCGCACGAGAAACTTCC
>Ga0315912_10003475_pt1 | contig 15627 bp, 9 predicted proteins | sample VfabasoilMG_FD_204469 | JGI IMG/M metagenome (GOLD analysis project Ga0315912, IMG submission 204469) | Garden soil microbial communities collected in Santa Monica, California, United States - V. faba soil | ecosystem: Environmental > Terrestrial > Soil > Garden | place: USA: California... | reverse complement strand
AAAGCCGGGTGTCGAACGCACAAATTGCAAGGCGCGTTGGGCATCAGTCTCGCACGGCTCAAAATGCAAACGAAGCGCGTCGGGTAGACGCCCCACGACGCGGCTTTGGAAGAGCGAGGCCGATGCACAGACCGCGAGTTGATGTTCGCGTGCGGCCTCTAAGAAGGCACGCAAGCCCGAGCCGCCGGGTTGGTTTTTGTGTTTGAGCGCTTCCATCATCTGAAAATTGAACGGCAATTGCACCGCGCGGAAGTGATGTTTGTCGCCCGCCACATCCCGCGCGATCTCCAACACCAGTTCCAGGGACAAATAATCTAAGGCGCGCGGGGTGACGCGGAAGCCGTTCCACGTCGCCAAGCCATAGGCCGCGATCTGTCCATTCGCCACCGCCACTTCGAGCGTGGCAAAGGCTTCGCGCAGGCGATGACGAAATTCGGTCTCGTCCAACTCGGCGCGCTGACTTTCGGGGTTGTGCAGATAATACAGATCAATGCACTCAATTTGTAGGTTTTTTAGGCTTTGCGCGATCTGATGCCGCAAGTAGGCGGGCGTCATGCAATGCCCTTCGACAATATCTTCTGGGCGGATGATGCCCGGCTCAATCAACGTTTGGCGCATCCATTGATCGGGCGCGTCGGGCCATTCATGGTCAAACGGGATATAGCCACCTTTGGTGCACAGGACGACGGCCTCGCGCGTGACTTCGCCCGCGGCGATAGCGGATTTGAGCGCCGCGCCGATGTTCCGCTCACTGCGTTGAAAGCGATAGTTGATGGCCGTGTCTATTAGGTTGCCGCCCAAGCGCAGATACCGCCGGGTCGCGTCAATGTAGCGCGCGTCCGTCAAGATGTCCGGTTCACCTAGATAGGTGCCCAGCCCGACCGAGGCTAACGTCAAATCATCCCAGCCGAGGCGATAGAAATCGGTGGAGGAATGTTGGGTGGTCAGGCCAGCGGTGGCCGACGGGGTTGCGCGAGAAGTTGTCATAGTGAGGAGTTTATCCGACGACCCAAAAACTAAACGCCATGAGATAAGCGGTGAGCGCGAAGTGCGCCACTGCGCCCAGCGTCAGCCGATTATACGCGACTGGCTCGCCGCGTTGCATCCGACGGATGGTGATGATTTGCCAGACGCCGATGGGCGCGGTGATGACGAGCGAAAGCGCCACACGGCTGGGGACATGCGCATACACACTGACGACGGCTAGGCCAAAGGCCAGCACGATCAACACGTTGTGAATGATGGCACCATTGCGCCGCCCGATCCGCACCAGTACGGTTTTTTTTCCAGCCGCTTCGTCCGCCAGAAAATCGGGGAACTCAAAAGCGAGGAGCATGACATAGTGCAACACGACGAGCGGCGCGGTGGTGAAGAGCAAGAGCAGGGTGGGTTGCCCCGCCTGTAATAAATGCCCGAAGGCTGGCACGAAGCCCGCCACCAAAACCGAAGTGGTGATCTCCCCATACCCGCTATGGCTGAGTTGCACCGGTGGCGTGGAGTAAAAGAATGCGCCTAAGAACACCAGCACCATCACCGCCCACGCGCTGGGTGGCGCGCCATATTGTGCGATGAGCGCCACGGCGGTGGCGATATGGATCGCCAAGCAGACACTCGCGGCCACGCGCGCTGTCTCACGGCTCAGACTGCCTTCGGGCAAGACGCCACTGCCGCCAGAGAACAGTGTGCGGCTCTGGTTCAACTGATCGGCTTCTAAGTCCCAGTATTCGTTTAGATAATGCGTCATCAACTGGCCGCTGGTGATGAACAATTGCCCAACGAAGTAGAGCGGCCCATCCAGCGCGTAGCCCTGAAACCGCGCGATCATCGCCCCCAACGCATACAGCACGACCCCACCGATCAAGAAGTGTGGCCGCGAGAGGCGAGCGAACGCGACGATTTTGGAAAACATGGAAGAGAAAGCAGAAGGCAGTCGGCAGTCGCCACTGCCTTCTGCTTTCCGCCTTCTGCCTACTAACCCACTGCTTGTTGCACCTGCTCGGCATGTTCGCGCCGATGTTCGGTGATGCGGATGAAGAATTGCTCGACGGAGAGCACGTCGCCGCGCGCATGACGCCCACGCTTGTCGAGGTCGGCTTCAGCGATGGTGTCGAGGGTCGCGAGGACTTGCACATGCGCGGTCTCAATTTCCTTCAACATATCCGCGATGGATTTGTCGGTCTGCTTTTGCGCCGAGCGGCGGTTGAAGCGCGCGAGGTCAAAATCATCCGGCACGGTCACTTCGCCAGCGACACAGCGCGTCAGTTGCCCCAATTGCCCGCCCTCCGAAACCGCGAGATGCGCTAACACATCGCGCGCCAGCCATTGAGCGCCTTCATCCGATGGCACCGGCTTGAGCCATTGCTCAGGCGTGAGGGTGTTAAAAATAGCCATGCCCTTAGCATGATCGGCGAGTATTTGTTGGCGGATGGTGTCTTTACGAGAGGCCATGAAGGGTTCCTTTGGTAGAGTGAATGATTGTTGAGACTATGAAAAGCGAACGCGGATGACGCTGAAAAAACGCAGATGAACACAGATTTTCGTGTTCGACCGTTCGATGTGAAGCTCTCCAAAGCTAGCGCATAGGTCGGTTAGCTCGTTTTCCCAAATCTATCAGCGTCAATCAGTGGGTGTTCCGCGTCCATCTGCGAACTGCTTTGCGCTTTGGCACGAGGAGATCAGTTTGCCACAGGCGGCTTCACATCTAAATGCGGTACAGGCTGACTCGTTTCAATGGCTTTGCGAATGTCGCGTTCGTGGAGCATGTTGTGCCGATAGATCAGTTTCAACATTCGTTCTAAAGCCACCACACCGAACCAAGGGTGTCGCCCCACGCGTTCGAAATCAGCCTCGGTCATGCCCTGCACGATGGCGACCGTCTCCGCCCGGGCCGTTTCAAATTGTGTGATGAGATCGGCGACGAGCGCGTTTTTGAAGCCCGCCACTTGGGTCGCGTTAAACTCGTCCAGCACAAAATCTTCGGGCGCGCCGGAGCCGCCCGCCAAAATTTGCCGCCCATAAAACGCAAAAATTTGTTCGGCACTGACGAAGTGCGCCAACAGATCGCGCACACGCCATTCCGGGCCGGTGGTATACACCTGTTGCGAGAAAGCCGCCTCAGGTACCGAGCGAAAGTAAGCGGCAGTCTTTTGGCCTTCTTCAGTTAAACGTTTGACAAGGAGGGTTTGGCGTTCGGACATAGGGTCAGCGGTGAATTTGACTTCCCCCATCAATGACCAGCGTCTCGCCAGTCATATACTCATTTTCAAGCAAGAACATCATAGCGTGCGCCACATCATAGCCCGAACCCGCGCGTTTGAGAAGGGTGTTTTGCCCCAACGCCTGCCAGCGCGCGTCGTCGAGGTGGTCGGGCTTCAACACCAAACCGGGCGCGAGGGCATTGACGCGGATGTGGGGCGCGTAGGCTTGCGCTAAGACCTGCGTGAGCATGATCACCCCGGCCTTGCTGATCGAATGTACAGGGCGATGCACGGAAGGCTTTAGCCCAGCGGTGTCCGCCACGTTGATGATGTTCCCACTGCCGCGCGCGGACATGGAACGCGCCGCGCGTTGCGCACAAAAGAAAGGCGCGGCCAAATTGAGATTCAGCGTTTCATCCCAATCGGCGCGGGTCACGTCGGGCACACCGCGCACCGCCATCACCGCCGCCGAGTTGATCAAAATATCCACGCCCCCCACGGTCTGCTCAATATACTCAAACACCGTGTCTATGCCCGCTTGGGTGGTGAGATCGGCTTGCACCAACCAGCCGCGCCCCGTGAGAGCGCGTAGTTCTTCGAGCGTGGTTTGCGCTTCGGCTTCGGCGTGGTGATAATGAATGACGACGCCCGCGCCTGCCTGCGCCAAGCGCAACGCCAACACCTTGCCCAACCGGTGCGCGCCACCAGTGACGAGGGCGATTTTGTGATGGAGTTCCATCTTACCCCGCGGTCAGCTCCCCCCGTAAGTCTTTGACCATTTCTTTTTTGACCTCTTCCGGCTCCAGCCGGAGACTGAAAAGATAAAACAATTTGGCGAGCGCCGCTTCAGTCGTCAAGTCCAACCCGCTGATCACCCCAGCGCTGGCCAGGCTCGTCGCGTATGCGCCCAAATCTACTCGTCCGGCGAGGCATTGTGTGCAGGCCACGATCACCACCCCGCGCGCCGTCGCCTGCTTCAGCGCCTTCAGGATGCCGGGCGTGGCCGTGGGGCCATTGCCGACGCCGTAGGCTTCTAGGACGAGGCCTTGTAGCCCGGATTGCAGGATGCTTTTGATCACTTTGGCCGAGACGCCCGGAAAGAGGCGCAGGGCAGCCACAGCGGGCGTTTGAAATTCTTGCACGTGCAGGTCGGCGTGCCGCGGCGTGGGCAGGATCAATTCTTGGCGCAGTTGAATATCAATCCCGGCGGTGCCGAGCGGCGGGAAGTTGGGCGAATCAAAGGCCTGAAAGCTGTTCGCGCTGACTTTGACCGAGCGGCAACCGCGCAGGAGTTTGCCGCCAAAATACAAACAGACTTCGGGGATCGGGCGCGGCCCGGCGGCGAGCAGGAGACTGGTCAGCAGGTTTTCGCGCGCGTCACTGCGCGCCTCGCACAGCGGAATCTGGGAGCCGGTCACGATGATGGTCTTAGGCCCGAGGAGCATGAAGGCCAGCGCGGACGCAGTATAGGCCATCGTATCTGTGCCGTGCAGGATGATGAAGCCGTCGTAATCGGCGTAATTTTTTTGGATGTCGTGCGCGATCTCGCCCCAATGCGCGGGCGTCATGTCGGAGGAATCGAGAAGGGGATGATATTCGTGCAGGGTGTAGTCCGGCAGGTGCGGCGTCTTGAGCTCGGGCATCGCCTTCATCTGGGCTTGGAGATAGCCAGAGGTCGGCTCATACAAGCCGCTCCGTTCGTTCTTTTTCATACCGATCGTTCCGCCGGTATAAGCGATGTACACTCTTTTTTTCTTCATGGAAATGCTCTTGGTAGGGGATAATGCAACAACCTAAGCCTAGCCTCGGTCATCCTTATAGCACAGTATTGTTCACCTTACACAGTGGGTGAGGCGGGCCGCAGAGCACCCCCCTCCTGCTCCCCCCAAAAGAAAAACACTTTTAGGGGGAGTGCCTTGGGGACGAGGTGACTTAGTTTGCAGTGCGCCTTTGACTAACTCGCTCTATGCAGTCAAGTATGTATTGAGAAATGTCACCGCGAGCGGCGCTCTTTGCCGCGTGGCGGTCTCCCGATAGTTGGGAGAGACTGCTTCACTCGCAAACGACGCTCGTTCGCAGTGACAACGCGTAAGTAAAAAGAGTCTGACCTGCACCTTCCCCCATTTGTGGTTTTCAAATGGGGGAAGGCCGGGATGGGGGTCTGCATCATCAACCCTCCACAGCCCTCACCACCTCCTCCGCGTCCACCTGCCCCCAGTGATATTCCATCTCCTCGCTCAACCGCCGGGCCTGACCCGCGAGGGTGTGCGCGAGGGCTATGTCTTGAGCCGCCAGCGCCGCCCAGGCGAGAGCGTTGTAAAGATCCGCTTGATACCGGCGATAGCCGCCTTGCTGGGCGTAGGCGAGGGCTTCGTCTAAGTCAGCGCGCGCAGCGGTGGCCTCCCGCCGCTGATGGGCGAAGAAGCGCCCCCGCGCCAGTAGGACTTCAATCAATGTGGCGCGGTCTGAAATGCCCCGCGCAATAACTAGGGCTTGGTCGTAGTGGGCGAGGGTGGAGTTCAATTGCCCCTCAGCCGCGTCCAAGTCGCCAAGGGTGCGGTGGCATAAAGCTGTGTCGTTTACAACATGATATTGCTCACAAATTTCCAAATTGGCCTCGGTCACGCGGCGGGCGAGGGTTAGAGAAGTTGCGTCACCCGCACGGCGGAGGTGGTCGGCGTGGAAGATGCCGCGATTGCTGTAGAGGTAGCGTTTAGTAGAGTTAATCTCGCGCTCCAATACCTCGGCTTGGGCAAAGGCGGTGTGGGCTAGGTCGCTCTCGCCGAGCAGGTGGGCGGCAAAGGCTTGGTTGGCAAGCGCTTGGCGTTCACGGTACTTGTCCGCCGCACGGCGGGCGAAAGTCAGCGCCTCACCAGCGGTCTGCGCGCTGGCGCGCAACCTGCCGAGGTAGGCGTGCAGGTCGGCGAGATTGATGTAGCCTATACTGGCGTTTATCCAATCTTGGGCGTCAGTATTCCCATGTACATATCGCTCATAAAACGGCGTAGCCTCGCTCAAGTGGCCTAAATTCATCAAGCAGTAGCCCACTTCGTTAAGAATGAAGCGTTTGAAGTTGGAGTTATTCACCAGCGGGTCGCAGGCGGTGTCGCCGTTTGGGAAAAATTCCGACATAATGGCGAAATTGGTTTCATACGCGCCCAATAAATGAGTTAGCACGTAGCGGGTACGTTGATAAATGCGCTCCCAAAACAAATTGATGGCCTCATCATATACCTTGGCTTGGCAGGCGTGGTGCACCACTTCGATCAATGGGCGCAGGTCGTCGAGGGTGGGGTATTGGGGCGTATCGCCAGCGAGGGCGAGGTAATGTTCTTTGAGGCGGACGTGGGTCTCCCGGGCATTCACTGTATTCCCGGCCAGCAAGCAGGCGTGGTAGTGGGCGCGGATGAGGGGGTGGGTAGTGTAGGTGTCGTCGGCGTCGCGTTTTAGTAAACGGGCGGTTTCGAGCGAGGCGAAGAGGGTATCCAATTTGGCCTCCCCTGCAGTGGGCAACTTTGCTTGTGGATCAAACAAGCCCGTAAACCTTTGCCACAGGTTTGGCTCTTTCGCAAGAAAAACCTTTTTAAAAGCCGCCTTTGTGACCGGCGTACGAAAGGCGCTAAAGCGGGTAAGGAAGGTTTGTTGCGCCGGGGTTAGGTGTTCGTCATAGCGCGCCAAGATGCGGTGGACGCGCTGGTAGCGGTTTTCGTCGCTGGTGGGGGGCGGCAGGTCGGACAGCTTCGCCGCATCGCCGCCGTGCGCGTCTTTGAGGTAACTGCCCAGCAAACTCAGCGTCAGGGCGTGGCCGTCCCACTCGCGCACCAATTTGTCCAAAGGCTCGTCTGGGCCGCGCACACCTACCTCGCGCAAGAGGACGCGACCCTCGATGGCGGTCAGGCGTTCCACGTCGTGGTGGCGGTAGGCGGGGAAGTTCAGCAAATCCAGCATGGGCAAACGGCTGGTGATGACGGCGAGGGCGCGGTGGGCGTTGCCCGTCCATAACGTCAAAAACTCGCGCAAGTCATGGCTGGTCAGTGTGGAGCGGGCGTCTGTGTCATCCATGCGTTGCAACACCTCCAACCCATCCAACACCACCACCGCCCGCGTCTGCGAGAGCAGGAGCGCGTCCACGATCAAATTGGCGCGGCGGCTCGCGCCCGTCACCTGGCGCGGGTCAAGGCCGGTGAAGTGGCGCAGGGCGGCTTCGAGGAACTCTTCGGCGGAGGGGGCGGTGTAGAAAGACCACCAGAAGATGGAGGGAGGAGGGGAGAGGGGGGAAGTAGGAGAGGAGAGGAAGGAGTCTAGCCAGCGGCGGGCGAGGGAGCTCTTGCCTTCGCCGCCAAAGCCGATGAGGCCGAGGGCGCGGGCGTTGGGGTTGCCCCAATCGGCGTCGAGCGCCTTGAGCAGGTCGGCGCGGCCCACCCATTCCTTCAGCGGGGCGGGCGCGCGGCTCAGGTCAACTTGGGTGATCGGCGTGAACTGAGCGCGGGTGTCAGGCTCGGCAGGTTGCACCTGCGGTGCGGCGGGCGGCGACAGGGGCGTGTCGCGCACGGGCAAATTGAGCGGGTCGAGCGAGAGGACGCGGGCGTCCACCGCTAGCGCGGTGTCGCGGTCTTTGGTGTCGGCGTCGGGAAAATATACGTCCGAGACCACGCCCACCACCAAGTTGCGCGCCATATCCAACACCGCCGCGCCGCTCATGCCCCGGTTGAGTTGGCTGGATTCCAACACCACCGGTTCGCCTTGATACGCTTCGGCCTCTTCGGTGGGCACGCCACCATAGCCCACAATGGTGCCCTGCGCCGGAGCGCCTTCCACGCGCCCTAGAGGGCGGTAGCCATAACTGCGGAACGGGTTGCCCTCTGACTCGGCGGCGTGGCCCAACACCGCCGAGCTCAAATCGGTTGGCGGGTAGCCTTCGGTTAATTCCAGCACCACCACATCATCCGCATAACGATCAAAACACCGCGTCACCTGCGCCAACGCTTCGCGGCGGTCGCCCACGCGGGCTTGCGGAAAGCGCACGCCCACTGTGTCGCCCACTTGGGGCTTATGGCGCGCATCGCGTTTGAGCGCCATTTGCACCACATGCGCGCAGGTGACAAACACGCCACGCACATCCATAGCGATGCCCGTGCCGGCAATCGCCTTAAAATCCGGCGTGCGGATTTGCACCGTGAACTGGCGCAGTTGTTGACGAGGGGAGTAAGAGTCGAGCATAGGCTTAAGACTTCGGAAGTATGCGCACTAGAGCGAGGGAATGCCAAGCGGGCATGGCGCGCACTTCTGAAGTCTGTAAAATGGATAGGGGGTGTCTGCCATCTGGGCCTCCACTAAATTGCGATGTCACAGCGCGCGAAATCATAGCACGCGCAAAACTAAAACGCGACTCAGGCGGTCATCACTCGCTTCCACTCGGCTTCCAATTGAAGCAATGCCACTGGCGCGGCGCTCAAATCGCCTTGCCGCCCCAGTTGTTCGATCTCACCCGCCACGCGCGCCACCTCGGGCGCATTTAAATAGAGGGCGCTCCCTTTCAACGCATGGGCCGCTTCGCGCACGGTGTGCGCTTCGCCGTTGTGGATCGCAACGCGCAGCGCGTTGAGTAACGAGCGCATCTCATCTAAAAAGATCGGGATGAGCTCGGCGTCAATGGTAGGCAGAATGGGCGCAGTGTGTTCCTCTGGCGCGGGTGGCGGCGCGTCGGCGGGTAAGAGCTTTTCGAGCACCCCGCGCAGTTCGCGCGCTTGCACCGGCTTACTCAGGAAGTCATTCATCCCCGCCGCCAGACATTGCTCCCTGTCAGTAGGCCCCGCATTGGCAGTCATGGCGATGATGTACGGCTGTTGTCCAGTGGGCAGTTCGGCGCGGATGCGGCGCGTGGCCTCCAAGCCATCCATCTCTGGCATTTGCATATCCATCAACACCACCTCAAACCGCTCGCGGCGTGCCATCTCCACCGCGTGCCGCCCATTGGGGGCGATCTGTGCGTCGTGATACCCCATGCGCCCCAGCGCCTTGAGCGCGAAGGTCTGATTGACGATCAAATCCTCGGCGATGAGGATGCGCAGTGGCAGGCGTGCGCTCAACGGCGCAGTGTTCTCGCTGAGTTTAATTTCGGATGGGGGCGCGTCGGTGATGATGGTCGGCAGGGTGAAGAAGAAGGTCGCGCCTTGGCCCGGCACGCCGGAACTCTCTACACCAATCGCGCCGCCCATGAGTTCCACCAGCCGTTTGCAAATCGCTAGCCCCAAGCCGGTGCCGCCATATTTGCGCGTCGTGGAGGTGTCGGCTTGGGAGAACGATTGAAACAGGCGGGCTTGTTTGTCGAGCGGGATGCCGAGGCCAGAGTCACGGACGGAGAAATGCAAAGTGCGCAGTGAGCCATTATCAGTGGGGCGGTCTACTGATGACAGCTCACTGTTTACTTGTACTCTTACTACCACCTCCCCCCGCTCAGTGAACTTAATCGCATTGCCGATCAGGTTGAGCAAAATCTGGCGCAGGCGGGTGGGGTCGCCGCGCACCGCGACGGGCAAGTGCGGGTCAAATTCGCCGAGCAGGTAGAGGCCTTTTTCGCTGGCGTTGATGGTCAAAATTTCAATGGCGGAGGTGACACAGGCGCGTAGATCGAGCGCCTGCATTTCGAGTTCGAGTTTACCGGCTTCAATTTTCGAGAAATCCAAAATGTCGTTGATGATGGCGAGCAAGGCCTCGCCGCTACTGCGGATGGTCTCGGCGAAGTAGCGTTGTTCGGTGGAGAGGGGCGGGGTGTCGAGCAACAAGTCACTCATGCCGATGACGCCGCTCATCGGCGTGCGGATCTCATGGCTCATGGTGGCTAGGAAATCGCTCTTGGCGCGGTTGGCGGCTTCCGCGGCATTGCGAGCGGCCTGGGCTTCTTCAAATAGCCGGGCGTTGTCCAAGGCCAAAGCGGCCAGGGCCGCAAAGCGTTCCAAAATTTCCACCTCACGCGGGCCAAAAAAGCGATCCGCTTCCAAATAATCCAAATTGATCACACCCATGACGCGCCCACTCGAAATTAACGGCACACTCACGACGGCGTGAAAGAGCTCATAGCCGGGGAGGCGGAGGCGGTGCGGCCAAGTCTGGTAGTCTTCAAGCGCCAACACCTGACCCGTTTGCCACACCCGACCGGAAATGCCCTCACCCCGCCGCGTGTGCAGGCCGAGGTACTGTCGCTCCGCGCCCAGCCCCACCCGTACTTCCAATACGTCGGTGTCGGGCACGAGCAGGGCGATGCGACCATGCGCCGTGCCTACCAATTGGGCCGCGCGTTGGATGAGCGCCTCTAGGAGATCATTTAATTCTCGCCGATTAAGTAAATCTAAAGCGGTTTGGTTTAACGCGGCCAGATAGTTGTGGGAGGCCGAGAGTTCGGCCGTGCGTTGTGTCACGCGCTGTTCCAGTAATTGATCCCGTTCTTGGATTTGCGCCGCCATGCGGTTGATCCGCTCCACAATGGTATTGAGTTCGGCCTGTGGGAGTGGAGCGAAGTGATAGTCATAATACCCCTCGGCGAGGGCATTAATACCATGACTAATTTGAGCCACCGGGCGATTGAGCAACCTTTCCAACAAGAGCGAGGTCGCAATCACGACGGTGGCGATGAGCGTGAGCAACTTAATGGCCGTGGAGAGCAAGATCGTATTCCGTAAGGCATGCACACTTTGGCGGGAGAACGATAACTCCACCCAGCCAATCGTTTGTGGGCCGTGAAAGATCGGGTGGGTGACGATCAGCAGTTCCGCCTCGGTTGATGTTTTCTCGTAAAAAACACGGTCGGGATGGCCGATGATGCGTAGCCCAACTACGTTGCTCGACTGTAGGTAAGATTCGGCCACGCGGGTCATGGCGTTCTGGTCAAGATCCCAGAGCGGGCCAGCCAACAAGTCGGACAATTTTTCAATATAGTCGGTGGCTTGAGCCTGCAAGGCCTGTTCGGCTTGCGCCGTCGCCGTGGCGTAGTCCAGCGCACTGACCAATAGAAAAATGACACTCATCAGCACAATCAGGCTCACGGCCAGATCGCGCGTCAGCGTGCGGGTAAGATAGTTCTTTAACAGGGTGTTCAAAAACATAGCGTCAATCCCGGTGCTAGACCTCGCTTAGGCGGGTGGGTCGCCCTCAACACAAGTTGCGCGTTTAGACCCTAAAGACCAGCGAGTTATTGGAACGTCGGTCAGCGTCGCCCCGCTCAGATCAGCGTTTCTTTTACTTTCGCCCAAGCGGCTGTTAAACGTGCCACAGCCGCTTGCGCTGAATTGAGTTCGCCTAATCGCCCCATATTTTCCAATTCGCTCGCGACTTGCGCCACCTCGGGCGCATTTAAATAGAGGGCGCTCCCTTTCAACGCATGGGCCGCTTCGCGCACGGCGCGCGCTTCGCCTTTTTCGACCGCCGCGCTCAAGGCGTTGAGCAACGACTGCATCTCATCCAAAAAGATCGGGATGAGCTCGGCGTCAATCGCGGGCAGGATAGGCGTGGCGCGCTCCACGGGCAGTGGGGCTGGCGGTGGCGGGGCATCGGCGGGCAAGAGCTTTTCGAGCACCCCGCGCAGTTCGCGCGCTTGCACCGGTTTGCTCAGGAAGTCATTCATCCCCGCCGCGAGACATTGCTCGCGGTCGGTAGGCGTGGCGTTGGCGGTCATGGCGATGATATAGGGCTGTTGGCCCGCAGACAGTTCGGCGCGGATGCGGCGCGTGGCTTCCAAGCCATCCATCTCCGGCATCTGCATATCCATCAGCACCACCTCAAACCGCTCACGACGCGCCGCTTCCACTGCGCGCCGCCCATTGCTTGCCACTTGCGCTTCATACCCCATCCGGCTCAAGGCCTTGAGGGCGAAGGTCTGATTGACGATCAAATCCTCCGCAATGAGGATGCGCAGTGGCAGGCGCGCGCTCAACGGCGCAGTGTTCTCACTGAGTTTAATTTCGGATGGGGGCGCGTCGGTGATGACGGTGGGCAGGGTGAAGAAGAACGTCGTGCCCCCGTCCGGCACGCCGGAGCTTTCGACGCCGATCTCCCCGCCCATGAGTTCGACGAGCCGTTTGCTGATCGCCAACCCCAAGCCCGTACCGCCATACTTGCGGGTTGTGGAGGTATCGGCTTGGGAGAAGGATTGAAACAGGCGGGCTTGTTTGTCAGGCGGGATGCCGAGGCCAGAGTCGCGAACCGAAAGCAGAAGGCAGATAGCCGAAGGCAGTAATGGCGCGGCTTCACTGCTTTCTGCCCGCTCTGCGTGCTGACTGCCTGCTAGCCCCACTCTCACGACCACTTCGCCTTTCTCGGTGAACTTAATCGCATTGCCGATCAGGTTGAGCAAGATCTGGCGCAGGCGAGTGGGGTCGCCGCGCACCGCGACGGGCAAGTGCGGGTCAAATTCGCCGAGCAGGTAGAGGCCTTTTTCGCTGGCTTTGATGGTCAAGATTTCAATGGCGGAGGTGACACAGGCGCGCAGGTCGAGCGGCTGGCTTTCGAGTTCAAGTTTGCCAGCTTCGATCTTGGAGAAGTCGAGGATGTCGTTGATGATGGCGAGCAAGGCTTGGCCGCTACTGCGGATGGTCTCGGCGAAGTAGCGTTGCTCGGTGGAGAGGGGCGGGGTGTCGAGTAATAAATCGCTCATGCCGATGACGCCGCTCATCGGTGTGCGGATTTCGTGGCTCATGGTGGCGAGGAAGTCGCTCTTAGCGCGCGTGGCGGCTTCCGCGGCGGCGCGCGCCGCTTGGGCTTCTTCAAATAACCGCGCGTTTTGCATGGCCATAGCCGCCTGATCGGCCAAGGCCTTACATAAGTGCAGGTCGGCTGGGGTGATCACACGTTCTGGTGCCATATCAAACAATTCCAGCAAACCTTGTAAACGGTCTCCCGCAATCAACGGTGTCATAATGTGAGTGACCACGCCGCTTTCACGCATTAAAGTCGCTTCGGACGGGCGGAGGTCGGGGTCGGAAGCGCGTAAAATAAAAGCCTGTTTATGTTCTAAGACTGTCAGCGCGAAAGGGTAATCATTTAGAGGATAAACTGTGCCACGCGCATCTGCATAACCTTTCACCATTCGATCGGGCCATGGAAACCAAGTGACGATGCAATTCTCGGCTTCCTCCCACCGATAAATCGTGCAGCCGGTCATCCGCATCACTTGCGCGAGTTGCCGCATGATTAACTCAACGACGGCCTCCAACTGCAAGGTAGACGAGACAGCGCGGGTCACTTCCAGTAGAGTAGATAATTCGGCTTGCCGTTGGTGTGTCTCGTCAAACAACCGCGCGTTGTCCAGTGCCAGTGAGGCCAACAGCGCGAAGCGCTCCAAAATTTCCACCTCATGCGGGCCAAAAAAGCGATCCGCTTCCAAATAATCCAAATTGATCACACCCACGACGCGCCCACCCGAAATTAATGGCACACTCGCGACGGCGTGAAAGACCTTATAGCCGGGGAGATTAAGGTGGTGCGGCCAGGCCTGGTAATCGTCAACTGTCATCACCTGACCTGTTTGCCACACCTGACCAGACAGGCCCTCGCCCCGCCGTGTGTGCAGACCGAGGTACTGCCGCTCCACGCCTAAGCCCACCCGTACTTCCAATACGTCGGCGTCGGGCACGAGCAGGGCGATGCGACCATGGGCCGTGCCCACCAATTGTGCCGCGCGTTGGATGAGCGCCTCTAGGAGATCATTTAATTCTCGCCGATTAAGCAAATCTAAAGCGGTTTGGTTTAACGCCGCTAGATAGTTGTTCGAGGCCGAGAGTTCGGCGGTACGTTGTGCCACGCGCTGTTCCAAAAACCGATCTCGTTCTTGGATTTGGGCCGCCATGCGATTGATCCGCTCCACGATGATGTTGAGCTCGGCCTGCTGGAGCGGAGCGAAGTGATAGTCATAATGACCTTCAGCGAGAGCATTAATGCCGTGACTAATTTGAGCCACCGGGCGATTGAGCAACCTTTCCAATAAGAGCGAGGTCGCAATCACAACGGTGACGATGAGCGTGAGCAACTTAATGGCGGTGGAGAGTAGGATCGCATTCCGTAGGGTATGCACACTTTGGCGGGAGAACGATAGCTCCACCCAGCCAATCGTTTCTGCGCCGTGAAAGATCGGGTGAGTGACAATCAGCAGATCCGCCTCGGTTGAGATCTTCTCGTAAAAAACATGGTCGGGATGGCCAATGATGCGTAGCCCAACCACGTTGCTCGACTGTAGGTAAGATTCGGCCACGCGGGTCATGGCGTTCTGGTCGAGTTCCCAGAGCGGGCCGGCCAACAAGTCGGGCAATTTTTCAATGTAGTCGGTGGCTTGAGCCTGCAACGCCTGTTCGGCTTGAGCCGTTGCTGTGAAGTAGTCCAGCGTACTGACCAATAGAAAAATGACGCTCATCAGCACAATCAGGCTCACGGCCAGATCGCGCGTCAGCGTGCGGGTAAGATAGTTCTTTAACAGGGTGTTCAAAAACATAGCGTCAATCCCGGTGCTAGACCTCGCTTAGGCGGGTGGGTCGCCCTCAACACAAGTGGCGCGTTTAGACCCTAAAGACCCGCGAGTTATCGGAATGTCAGTCAGCCTCGTCCCGCATCAGGTCAGCACCTCTTTTACTTTCGCCCAAGCTACTGTTAAACGTGCCACAGCCGCTTGTGCTGAAGTGAGTTCGCCTAGTCGTCCCATATTTTCCAATTCGCCCGCGACCTGCGCCAACTCGGTCGCGTTCAAATACAAGGCGCTTCCCTTGAGCGCATGCGCCGTTTCGCGCACGGCGTGCGCTTCGCTTTGTTGAATCGCTGCGCTCAAGGTGTTGAGCAATGACTTCATCTCATCTAAAAAGATCGGGATGAGTTCCGCGTCAATCGCGGGCAGAATGGGCGTGGCGCGTTCCTCTGGCGCGGGAGGTGGGGCGTCGGCGGGCAAGAGCTTTTCGAGCACCCCGCGCAGTTCACGCGCTTGCACTGGTTTGCTGAGGAAGTCGTTCATCCCCGCCGCGAGACATTGCTCACGGTCAGCGGGCGTCGCATTGGCGGTCATGGCGATGATGTACGGCTGTTGCCCAGCGGGCAGTTCGGCGCGGATGCGGCGCGTGGCTTCCAAGCCATCCATCTCCGGCATCTGCATATCCATCAACACCACCTCAAATCGCTCGCGGTGCGCCGCTTCCACCGCACGCCGTCCATTATTCGCCACTTGTGCTTCATACCCCATCCGGCTCAGCGCCTTGAGTGCAAAAGTTTGGTTGACGATCAGGTCTTCGGCGATGAGGATGCGGAGTGGTAAGCGGTCGCTCAATCGGGATGCGCTGTCGCTGAACTTAACTTCAGGCGGCGGGGCGTCAGTGATGACGGTGGGCAGGGTGAAGAAGAAGGTCGCGCCTGCGCCCGGCACGCCGGAACTTTCGACGCCGATCTCCCCGCCCATCAG
>Ga0315912_10003473_pt1 | contig 15636 bp, 11 predicted proteins | sample VfabasoilMG_FD_204469 | JGI IMG/M metagenome (GOLD analysis project Ga0315912, IMG submission 204469) | Garden soil microbial communities collected in Santa Monica, California, United States - V. faba soil | ecosystem: Environmental > Terrestrial > Soil > Garden | place: USA: California... | reverse complement strand
GGCCTCGGGGCGCACCGGCAGCGTCTCGATGAAGTAGACGTCCCCCGGCAGGCGGATGAACGGGTAGCGCTGGAGCACGAAGATGACCACCGCGCCCAGGGCGGCACCGAAGGCCGTGCCGAGCACGCCGATGAGCAGGCCCTCGCCGAGGAACACGGACAGCACCAGCGACGGCGGGGCGCCGAGCGTGCGCAGCACGCCGATGTCGCGGCGCTTCTCGAGCACCACCATGAACAGCGTGCTCACGATGTTGAACGCCGCCACCATGACGATGAGTGCCAGGATGATGAACATCACCGTCTTCTCCAGCTTCATCCACGTGAACAGGTTGCGATTCAGGTCCATCCAGTTGTTGGCCCGCAGCTCCGGCCGGCCGGCCACCTCGCGCAGCCGCTCGGCCTCGCGCGGGGCTTCGAACAGGTCGGTGATGCGCACCTCCACGCCCGTGACGCGATCGCCGAGCTGGAAGAAGCGCTGCGAGGCACCCACCGATGTGAACCCGAAGCTCGAGTCGTACGTGTAGAGCCCCGATGTGAACAGGCCCACGACGCGGAACGGCCGGAGCTTCGGCGAGTAGCCGAACGCCGAGGCGGCGTCGCCCTGGAGTGTGGCGAGCAGCACGCGGTCCCCGATCGTCGCCCCCAGTTTGGCGGCCAGTTCGCTGCCGAGCACGATGCCGGGCTCGCCCTCGGCGGTCGTGTCCGGGATGGCGGCCAGCGGCGGCTGGATGGAGTTGCCGATGGTGGTGACCTTGCGCTCGTGGCCCAGGTCCACGCCCTTGACGACGAGGCCCTCGGCGAGGCCCTCGTGGAACACCATCGCCTTCGCGTACGTGAACGCCGACGCCCCCAGCACGCCGGGCACACGAGCCAGGCGGTCCGCCAGCGCGGGCCCGTCGCTCACGCCGTCGGTCGTGGGTCCGAGCAGCACCACGTGAGCGTCATTGCCGGCGATGCGGGACTGCACCTCGCCCTCGAAGCCGTTCATGACCGCCAGCACGACGAGCAGCGCGGTCACCCCCACCGCCACGCCGGCGATGCTGATGCCGGTGAGCAGGCGGACGAAGCCGGTGCGCGGCCGCGCTCTCAGGTAGCGGCCGGCGATCCACAGCGGCAACCTCACCGCGGCGGCGCTCCCTCCACCGCCTCGGCCTCCGGCTCGGCGCGATCGTCCTCGACCGGACGGCCCTCTTCGGGGCGGAGCTGCGGGAACAGCAGCACGTCGCGGATGGACCGCGCCCCGGTGGCCAGCATGACCAGCCGGTCGATCCCGATCCCCACACCGCCCGTGGGCGGCATGCCGTACTCGAGCGCGCGCAGGTAGTCCTCGTCCAGCTGCTGGGCCTCGTCGTCCCCGCGCTCGCGCGCGGACCCCTGCAGCTCGAACGCCCGCCGCTGCGCGTCCGGGTCGTTCTGCTCGCTGAACGCGTTCGCCAGCTCCATGCCCGCGGCGAACAGCTCGAAGCGTTCCACCACCCGGGGATTCTTGCGCGACACGCGAGCCAGCGGCGAGATCTCGCTCGGGAAATCCACGAGGAACGTGGCGTTCTGGAGCTCCGGCTGCACCAGCGCCGAGAACAGCTCGTCCAGCATGCCGCCCGCGCCCGTGCCCTGTCGCGGGTGCAGGTTCAGCCGCGAGATGTGGCGGCCGAGCAGCTCCGCGTCCAGCGAGTGGATGCTCTCCCCCAGCTTGTCGCTGACCGCGTCCAGCATGGACAGCCGCGGCCAGGGCGGCGTGAAGTCGAGCGTGCGGCCGCCGTGCTCCAGCTGCAGCGTGCCGCACGCGTGCTGCAGCGCGTCACAGACCAGCTGCTCGGTGAGCGTCATCATGTCATGCACGTCGGCGAACGCCTGGTAGTACTCGAGCAGCGTGAACTCCGGGTTGTGCGAACGGTCCATGCCCTCGTTGCGGAAGTCGCGCGAGAACTCGTAGACGCGCTCGAGCCCGCCCACGATGAGCCGCTTCAGGTAGAGCTCGTTGGAGACACGCAGGAACAGGTCCACGTCGAGCGCGTTGTGGCGCGTCACGAACGGCCGGGCGAACGCGCCGCCGTAGAGCGGCTGCAGCACCGGCGTTTCGACCTCGAGGTACTCGCGCTGGTCCAGGAAGGCGCGGATGCGCGACACGATGCGCGCCCGGCGGCGGAACACCTCGCGGACCTCGAGGTTCACGAACAGGTCGGCGTAGCGCTGGCGATAGCGCGTCTCGGGATCGGTGAGCCCGTGCCACTTCTCGGGCAGCGGCCGGATCGACTTGGCGAGCAGCTCGACCTGCTCGGCGCGCACGGTGATCTCGCCGGTGCGGGTGCGGAACAGCGAGCCGGTCACGCCGACCCAGTCCCCCACCTCGAGCAATTCGTAGCGGCGGAAGGCCTCGCCCATGACGTCGCTGCGGAAGTACACCTGGATGCGCCCGCTGCCGTCCAGGACGTGGCCGAATCCGGCCTTGCCATGGCCGCGACGCGCCACCAGCCGGCCCGCGACCGCGACCCGCTCGCCTGGCGTCTCCGTGACCGCGTCGCCACGGGCGAGCAGTCCCGCCGCGTCATGCGTCGCGTCGAACCGGTACGCGTAAGGCTCGCAGCCGATCGCGCGCCACTCGTCGATCTTGGCCCGTCGCTGGGCCATCAACTGTCGCAGGGACACCGCACCACCCCGGGCTCTCCGTGCGCGTCCATCGCACAAGGGATCGCGACTCTAGCCTCGGGGCTTCGGGCACCGCAAGCGTCCGGGCTCGCGAACGCCGCACGACGGGCTCACCGCCGGGCGCAGGCCGGGAGGCTCGAACGCGCTCCGGCGCGCCGCACTCAGCGCCGAGCGACACCGGGGCGCCCCATCTGCTCGAGTGCCAGCTTGCCCGCGGTGGGATCCACCGGCACCGGGTACTGCCCGGTGAAGCACGCCCGGCAGAAGCGGCGCGGCTCGCGCTCGGCCGCGAGCATGCCGTCGAGCGACAGGTAGCCGAGGGATTCCACGCCCAGGAACTCGCGGATCTCCTCCACCGTCTTGAGCGCGCCGATCAGCTCGCGCCGGCTCGGCGTGTCGATGCCGTAGAAGCACGGGTGCGTGACCGGGGGCGAACCGACCCGGAAGTGCACCTCGCGCGCGCCGGCACGGCGCAGCAGGCGCACCAGCTTCCGGCTCGTGGTGCCGCGCACGATGGAGTCGTCCACGATGACGACACGCTTGCCCTTCAAGACCTCGCTCACCGGATTGAACTTCACGCGCACGCCGAAGTCGCGCCCGGTCTGGTTGGGCTGGATGAACGTGCGCCCCACGTAGTGATTGCGGATCAGCCCCAGCTCGAACGGGATCCCGGACGCCTCGGAGTAGCCCAGCGCGATGCTGTTGCTCGAGTCGGGCACGGCGATCACCACGTCGGCGTCGGCCGGGTGCTCTTGGGCCAGCTGGCGGCCGAGTCGCCGGCGCACGCGGTCCACCGTCTCGCCGAAGACGACGCTGTCCGGCCGCGAGAAGTAGATGTGCTCGAAGACGCAGTGCTGCAGCGGTTCGGCCGCGGGCAGCGCGCGGTGCGAACGCAGTCCCTGCGGATCGATCGACACCATCTCGCCCGGCTCCACCTCGCGCAGGAACTCCGCCCCGACCAGGTCCAGCGCGCACGTCTCGCTGGCGACGACGTAGCCGTCGCCGAGCCGGCCGAGGCACAACGGCCGGAAGCCGTGCGGGTCCCGCATCGCCACCACGCCCTGCTCGGTGAGCAGCACCAGCGAGTACGCGCCCTGCACCTGGCGCGCGGCCTCGGTGAGGGCGTCCTCGACGGTCTCCGTGCCCGAGAGCGCGATCAGGTGCAGGAAGATCTCGGTGTCGAGCGTGGTCTGGAAGATGGAACCCGACTCCTCGAGCCCGGCGCGCAGCTCGCGCGCATTCGTGAGGTTGCCGTTGTGCGCCAGCGCCAGCGACCCGCCGCGGTAGACCACGCGCAGCGGCTGGGTGTTCTCGAGCGTGAGCCCGCCCGCGGTCGAGTAGCGGTTGTGGCCGATCGCCAGCTGCCCCGGGATGTGCTCGAGCTGCGCGTCGCGGTAGACGTCGGAGACCAGCCCGATGCCCTTGACGACGTGGAACTTCGTCCCGTCGCTGGCCACCACGCCGGTGGCCTCCTGGCCGCGGTGCTGCAGCGCGTGCAGTCCCAGCGCGGTGATGGCCGCGGCTTGCGGCACACCCACCGCGGCGAAGACGCCGCACTCCTCGTTCCATCCCCGCAAGTGATGCCAGCCGCTCATGCACGCCTCCGCGCGGGGGTTCGCTTCGCGGGCTCGAACCACGCCCATGGGGGCGAGGCGCCGGAGCCCGGTCGCCAGTCCTGGAAGTGAGGATTACTGAGGAGCCCGTGCGCGCGATCCGCGACCGAGGCGAGTGAAGCGGCCTCCGCCGTCGCGTCCGCGCCGGGCTCGAACGTCAATGCCCAGACCTGTCCCTCGCGCACCTCCACCTTCTCACCGGTCTCGTGCTTCCACCAGCGCTCGGCCGCCGGGCGTCGCTCGGCGCCGCGGTCCACCACGAGGACCAGGGCTTCCTCGGGCCGGAACGGTGCCGCCCCCGAGGCGGCATCGCGCACCGTGCAGCGCTCCTTGGCCGGGTTGTAGAACCGCGTCGAACGATGCATCAGCTCCTCCGCCTGGCCCCGGGCTGGCAATGACCCGGTCAGTTCGAAGAGTCGCACGCGTCGAAGCGCCCGCAGCCGCTTCCCCGCCTCGAGTCGCGTGCGCGCCACCTCGAGCGCGCTCTCCGCCTCGGCGTCCTCGGCGCGCAGCTCGACGAAGGCTTGAAGTCTCGGACTGCCCCCGCTCATGCGACCTCCAGGTGGCGCACCAGCCCGTGGAACAGCGCCAGTCCCGGGCCCTCGCCGAACGCCGAGGCATCGGCCGCCGCCAGCGCGGCATCCCGGCGCCGGCCCCATTCGCTACCGATGCCGCGCGAGAGCTGGCCGAGCGTGAGCGCTCGTTCGGGATGCGGCATCAGCGCCAGCACGTTCCCGCGCGCGTTGCAGAGTCCGGCGACCGCCGCCTCCGCGCCGTTGGGGTTGTCGGGGAACTCCTCGGCCGGCGCACCCGCGGGCGTGGCGTAGCGAAGCGGGGCCTGGCCCGCCTCCACGAGTGCCGCGAGACGGCCGCGTTTCGCCGACGTGAACCGTCCCTCGCCATGCGCGACCGGCAGCGGCAGCAGCGTGCCCGGCTCCAGCAGCCGGGTGAACACGCACGGCGACTCCTCGACGCGGCACCACACCCAGCGCGTGTAATAGCCGACGCGTGCCGGCATGCGGTTGCGCGCCAGCGCCAGCTCGACCTGTCCGCCTCCCGGCACGAGCCCGGCTTCCACCAGCACCTGGGCTCCATTGCAGATGCCCAGCACGGGAGCTCCCGCTTCGGCGCGCTCGGCCAGCACGTCGAGCAGCGGGTCCTTCGCGGCCAGCGCTCCCGCGCGCACGCGGTCCTGGTACGAGAACCCGCCCGGGAGCACGTAAGCGTCGAACGCCGAGAGATCGCGCGCCGGCTGCGTCCAGCGGAACAGCTCGGCGCGCAGTCCCGCGCACTCCAGAGCCTGCACGGTCTCGGCCTCGCAGTTCACTCCCGGCAACTGCACCACCGCCACGCGCACGCTCACACGCCCTCCTCGTTCCACACCTTCTCCAGGGCTTCCCGGCTGGCCTCGGCGAGTGCCGCCACGTCCCAGGTCAGCGTCGTGCCGCCGGGGACGCGCACGCGCAGCGACGGCTGGTTCGACACGGTGCCGATGGGCCAGGCCACGAAGCCGTGGTCGCGCGCCGTCTGCGACAGTCTCGGCAGCCGCTCGAACGGCACCTCGTACACGATCGCGGGCCGCTCGCTGAACAGCGCGACCGAGGGGTCCACCTCGAACGCCTCGAGGTCCACGTCCGCACCCAGCACACGGTCGTCCGGCACGCCCAGCAGCATCTCGGAGAGCGTCACGGCGAGACCGCCGTCGGAGACATCGTGAGCGGCGAGGGACCAGCCGCCCTCGGCCACGGTCACGGCGAATGCCTGGAGCCGCGCCTCCCGGTCCAGGTCCAGCGGCGGCGGCGGGCCGCCACGTTCGCGCAGGATCTCGCGCCGGTACGTCGAGCCCTCGAGACCGTCGCGGTCCTCGCCCACCAGCACCAGCACGTGTCCCGCGCCGCGAAGCCCGAGGCCCAGCGCACGGCTCACGTCATGGATCACGCCGGCGCACATGACGATCGGCGAGGGCGGGATGGCCTGCCGGCCCACTTGGTTATAGAGGCTGACGTTGCCACTCACGAACGGCAGGGCGTGGCCTGGCGAGGCGAGTCCGCCCAGCGCACGCGCCGCCTCGGACAGTCCTTCCAATGTGGCCTCGAAGTCGCCCATGACCTCGGCGTCCTCCGGATGCCCGAAGTTGAGGCAATCGGTGAGCGCCCAGGGCCGCGCTCCGGTGACCGCGACGTTGCGTGCGGCTTCCGCCACGGCGTGTGCTGCGCCGAGTCGCGGATCGCCGTCGCACCAGAACGGATTGCCCGCGACCGCGAACGCCACACCGAGCGGGCGGTCCGGATGGACGCGCAGCACGCTGGCGTCGCCCTCTCCGGCGCGCAGCCAGGTGCGGCCCTGCACGTCCGCGTCGTAGTGCGCGGTGAGGTACTGGCGTGAGCCCACGTGCAGCCCCGACAACAGCGCCAGCAGCGCCTTCTGCGAATCGGGCGCGCGGCGACGGCCGCGCGCGGGACGCGGTCGCACGCGCGACTTCGCGGGCCGCTCGATGCGCCGGCCGGTGGTGATCGCGTCCACATCGCAGTCCACCAGCACCTCGTCGTGCCAGCGCACGGTGTAGCGCCGCTCGGGCACCGCCCGGCCGATGACGCGCGCGCCTGCGCCGTGGTGCACGCTCGCGAGCGCGAACTCGCGCTCGTAGACGGCGCACAGCTCGGCGGCGAACCACTCCGGCACCACCCAGCAGTAGCGCTCCTGCGTCTCGGCGCAGAGCAGAACCTCGGGAGGCAGGTCGCGCTCGACCCGATGCGCCAGCGGCAGCTCGATCTCGGCGCCACAGCCTCCGGCCGCGGCCAGCTCGCTGGTCGCACAGGCGATCCCGCCGGCGCCCAGGTCCTTGAATCCGCACGCGACGCCGCGCTCGCGCACACGGCGGAACACCTCGTACGTGGCCACGTTCAGCACGCGCTTCAGGAACGGGTCGGGCAACTGCACCGCACCGCGCTGGTCCTCCTGCCCCAGCTCGCCAGATGCGAACGCCGCGCCGCCGAACCCGCTCTCGTCGGTGGGCTTGCCCACGAGCACGAACACCCACGGGCCGGGACCCTCGGGCACACGGCTGCGCAGCACGCCGTCGGCAGGGCCGAGGCCCACCGCCATCGCGTTCACCAGGCAGTTCTGGTCGTAGCCCGGATCGAACACGGTGTCCCCGCCCAGGTTCGGCACGCCGAGCGCGTTGCCGTAGCCCGCCACGCCCTCGACCACGCCGCGCAGCACGTCGCGTGCGTGCACGCCGGAACGCGGGTCGCCGAAGCGCAGGCAGTCGAGCACGCCGACGACTTCGGCGCCCATGCACACGATGTCGCGCACGATGCCGCCGACGCCGGTCGCGGCCCCTTCCACGGGCAGCACCTGGCTGGGGTGGTTGTGGCTCTCGTGGCCGAGCACGAGCACGATGTCGTCACAGGGCTCGGGCAGCGCAACGACGCCCGCGTCCTCGCCGGGGCCGATCACCACCTGGGGTGCCTGCGTCGGCAGGCGCTTCAAGAGGTGGCGCGTGCTCTTGTAGGAGCAGTGTTCGCTCCACAGGATGCCGAACAGCACGGCCTCCGCCCAGCGCGGCGGGCGGCCGAGCAGCTCACCCAAGAGCCGAACCTCGTCGGCATCCAGCGACACCCCGCGCGTCTTGAGCCTCGCGGAGACCGCCGCTGGGTCCGCCGCCTCGTCGCGTGTCCACGCTTCGCGGCCCGCGGTCACCACGCTCATACCAGCGGCTCCTCGGCGCGCGCGTAGATCGCGTCCACGCTCCTCAGGTGCCGCGACAACTCGAAGCATTCGGCAAGCCGTTCGGGGGCCAGCTTCGCCTGCACCACCGGGTCGGCCGCGAGCGCGTCGCGGAACAGTACGCCGCCGTCCGCGGCCGCCAGCGCATGGCGCTGCACGACGCGATACGCCTCATCGCGCGCCAGGCCGGCCTCGGTCAGCGCCAGGAGCACGGACTGCGAGTGCACGAGTCCGCCGCCCGACTCGAGGTTCGCGAGCATGCGCGCCTCGTTCACGCGCAGCCCCTCGAGGACGTAGGCGAGTTCGTGCGCCATGTAGTGCGCGAGCATGAACGCGTCGGGCAGGGCGACGCGCTCCACCGACGAATGACTGATGTCGCGTTCGTGCCAGAGCGGCTGGTTCTCGAGCCCCGCCTGCGCGTAGGCGCGCAGCAGCCGCGCCAGCCCCGAGACGCGCTCGCAGCGCACGGGGTTGCGCTTGTGCGGCATGGCGGACGAGCCCTTCTGCCGCTCGCTGAACGGCTCCTCGGCCTCACGCACCTCGGTGCGCATCAGGTGGCGGATCTCGGTCGCGATCTTGTCGAGCGTGCCGCCGGTGATCGCGATCGCGCACAGCAGTGCGGCGTGCCGGTCGCGTTGCACGACCTGGTTCGCCACCGGTTCGGGCTCGAGGCCCAGGCGCATGAGCGCGCGCAGCTCGAGCTCGGCGGAAAGATGCGCGAGCGTGCCCATGGCACCGCTGTACTTGCCGACCGCACAGCCCGCGAGGCCCGCCTGCAGCCGGTCGAGCCCGCGCCCCAGTTCCTCCGACCACACCAGGCACTTGAGCCCGAACGTGATCGGCTCGGCGTGCACGCCGTGCGAGCGGCCCACCATCGGCGTGCGCCGGTGCTTCTGGGCCAGCGCCCAGGCCGCCCGCCGCAGGCGGCCCAGTTCGAGCGCCAGGATGCGCCCGGCCTCCTGCAGCTGGCAGGCGAGCGCGGTGTCCACCAGGTCGGACGACGTCATGCCGGTGTGCACGTGCCGCGCGTCGTCTCCCACGCTCTCCGCCAGCATGCTCAGGAACGCGATCACGTCGTGGTGGACCTCGGCCTCGATCGCGAGCATGCGCGTCACATCCAGCCGCGCGCGCTCGCGGATGCGCGCGACGGTGCCCGCGGGCACGTCGCCGCGTTCCTCGCGCGCCTCGGTCATGGCCAGCTCCACCTCGAGCCACCAGCGCAGTCGGCGTTCGTCACTCCAGGCCGCGGCCATCTCGGGACGACTGTAGCGTTCGATCATGTCAGCGACCCGGCGCCTCCTCGAGCACGAGTGTCACCGTGCGCGTCTTCCCGTCGCGGTCCACTTCGAGCGTGAGCTTGTCTCCCACCTGCGACCCGTAGATGCTGCTCTGCGCGTCCTCGACGTCATTCGTGACCCGGTTGTTCACGCGCCGGATGCGATCCAGCGCCTTGATCCCGGCGCGATCCGCGGGGCCGCCCTTGTCGATGCCCGAGACGACCAGGCCGCCGGGTTCGCTCCAGCCCAGCCGCTGTGCCAGCGCCGGGGTGACCGCCTGCAGGCTCATGCCCGGCCAGGCCACGCGAACGCGGCCGTACTTGCGGATCTCGGCGGTCACGCGCTTGGCGAGGTTGATCGGGATCGCGAAGCCCAGGCCGATCGAACCGCCGCCGCTCGTGAAGATGAACGCGTTGATGCCGATGACCTCGCCGTCCGCGTTCACGAGCGCGCCGCCGCTGTTGCCGGGATTGATCGAGGCGTCGGTCTGGATCATGTTCTTGTACATGCCGGACGGCGTCGCCTCGGCCTTGATGTCGCGCCGTGTCGCGCTCACCACGCCGGCCGTGACCGTGGGCTGCGAGTCCTCGATCAGGTAACCGAATGGATTGCCGATCGCGATCGCCCACTCCCCGACCACGAGCGAGTCGCTGTTCCCGAGTCGGGCCACGGGGAACTTGTCGCCCTCGATCTTGAGCACGGCCAGGTCGTAGACGGGCGAATCGCCGAGCAGCTGCGCGTCGAAGTGCCGGCCGTCGGGCAGGTTCACACGGATCTCCTCGGCGTTCCGCACCACGTGCGAGTTCGTCACCACGATGCCGTCGGCGCTCACGATCACGCCCGAGCCCAGTCCCGGAACACGTTCTCGATACACGCTCGGTGGAAAGAAGCGGTCGAAGAACTCGTCGCGGAACGGCGCGCCGAACGGGTCCACGCGCACCACGCGCGTGGCCACGACACTCACCGAGACCACGGCGGGACTCACGCGCTCGGCCGCGGTGACGATGGCCGTGCGGCGCGATCGCGACACCGCATCCGGGTCCACCCGGCGCACGTCGGCACGCGGGCCGCCCCGCAGGACGCCGGCGGTGACCGCGACGCCCATCACCACGCCGACCGCGAACAGGATCGGGATCGCGCTGCGCTTCATGACCACGACTCCCCTTCATAGTAGACCTGCTCGAGCGACAGCCCGTGCGGCGGCGCCGGCGACGCGCGCCGCCGGCGATCGCGGGACTCCAGCACGTCGCGCATGTGGGCGGCCGGGTCCGGCATCGCCGCGGCGACGATCGAGGTTCCCACCAGGTTGCGCACCATGTGATAGAGGAAGTGGTCGGCCACGACCTCGAACTCCACGCCGTCCGCCCACGCCTGCCAGCGAGCGACGTGCACGCGACAGATCGGGTCGGCGGGCGTGCGGCTCGCCGTCTGGAACGCCGTGCAGTCGTGCTCGCCGGTGAGCGGCCCGGCCGAGGCCATGAGCCCGGCGAGCGGCGGCAGGACGGGCGGCGCCCACGCGTAGCGTTCGGCGAGCACGTCCCGCTCGGTGAGCAACCGGTAGCAGTAGCGCCGCGCCCGCGCGGAATGGCGGGCGTGGAACGTCGGCTCGGCCTCGCGGGCCTCGGTGACGCGCATGTCGGGCGGCAGCACGCGCCGTAACAGCGGCGGAAGTGCGCCAGCCGGCAAGTGGGTGTCGTGCCGGAACGACGCCACCTGGCCGCGCGCGTGTACGCCCGTGTCGGTGCGCCCCGCTCCTGACACCGTCACCTCCGAACTCGCCAGCACCACCGCCAACGCTCCCTCCAATTCACCCTGCACCGTGCGCACGCCGGGTTGCTTCTGCCAACCGTGGAACGCGGTGCCGTCGTAAGCCACCGTGAGCCGGAACGTCTTCTCCGTCACCGCGCGCCGGCCGCCACCCCGGCGAGCCGCTCGGCGATCTGCACGGCATTGAGGGCTGCGCCCTTGCGAAGGTTGTCCGAGGCGAAGAAGTAGACGAGCGCCTGCGGGTCGGAAGGGTCGCGCCGCGCGCGCCCCACCAGCACGTCGTCCAGTCCCGAGGCGTCCAGTGGCATGGGATAGCGCTCGGCACCCGGCTCGTCCACCACGCGCACGCCCGGGAACGCCGCCCAGGCGGTACGGGCGGCGGCGGGCTCCACGGCGCGATCGAACACCACCACCACCGCGGCCGAGTGTCCGATGCGCACGGGCACGCGCACCGCCGTCGGCGTGACGGCAAGCCTCGGCAGGTCGAGCATGCGGCGCGTCTCCTGGATGATCTTGCGCTCCTCGCCGGTCCAGCCCTCGTCGTCGAACCGGTCGATGTGCGGGATGACGTTGTACGCGAACGCCGGCCGGCCATCGGTGCGCCGAGGCGGAGCGGAATCGAGCCCGCCGCGGATGCCGCGCTCGAGTTCGTCCAGGGCCTCGAGCCCCGCGCCCGAGACCGACTGGTAGCTGGCGAGCGTCACGCGCTCGAGGCGGGCGAGGCGCACCAGCGGGGCCAACGTCATCACGAGCGGGATGGCGATGCAGTTCCCGTTCGCCACCAGCGTGGGGCGGCTGTCGAGCAGCTGACCGTTCACCTCGGGCACCACCAGCGGCACCTCCGGCTCCATGCGGAACGCGCTGGAGTTGTCCACGACGCGTGCTCCCGCGGCCCGCGCCACGGGAGCCCACTGGCGGGACAGCTCGGCGGAGGTGGCGAACAACGCCACCTGCACACCCGCGAACGCGGCCTCGCTCACCGCCTGCACCGGCACCTCGGTGCCGCGGAAGCGCATTGTGCGCGAGGCGGAGCGTTCGCTGGCCAGCAGTCGCAACTCGTCGAGCGGGAACGCGCGCTGCTCGAGCATCTCGAGCATGGTGCGCCCGACGAGTCCGGTGGCACCGAGGATGGCGACCGTGCGGTTCACGCGCGGCCCCGCCCGGGCACCCGAGTTCCCCGCGTCACGGCGCGGGAGGATCCGAGGAATTCCGGCGGAACCGGCGACACGATGGCGGGTCTCCAAGGCAGTAGGTCCTGCGTGTCACTGGCCATCCCGTGTCCAGTCCCTGAAGTCGCGTGCAGGCTTCCGAGCGCCATCCTGGGTATCGGCCGGAGGCGACGACGAGATCGTCACCGGAGGAAACCCCGAGGGATGGCGACGCAGCCCGCGACCGGGAGGGCCGTCGACACCTGTGCATGATCCCAGGGACGGGACACTAGCCGCGCCTACGAGGGTCGTCAACGCGTCGCGGCCGAGCCGATCGTGCGCCGCTTCAACGCGAACCGCGCCGCCACGGCGACATCGCCAACACGACGCACGCCAGCAGCGCGAGCACGCCCGGCCAGTCCCCTGCGGCGGTGTACGGCGTGCGCGGTCCGGCCGCGGGCAGCGCGGCGACCAGCACGCCGGGCTGGAAGACCGGCAGTCGCGCGGTCACCACGCCCCAGGCGTCGATCACCGCGGTCACGCCCGTGTTCGCGCAACGCAACAGCGGCACCCGATGCTCGACGGCACGGAACGGCGCCATCGCCGCGTGCTGTTGCAGGGCGGCGCCATTGCCGAACCACTCGTCATTGGTGATGTTCACCAGCACGCGAGCACCCGCACGCACGTCCTGCCGCGCGAGATCCGGGAAGATGGACTCGAAGCAGATGAGCACCGCGAGCGAGTCCGTGCCGGCCGCCGGCCCGGGCAGCAGGACCGCACCGGGGCCCGGCTGCCATTCCGCCTGGCCGAGGTCCCACTTCCCGAGGATGGGCAGCCAGCGCTGGAAAGGCACGCGCTCCCCGAACGGCACCAGGTGGCGCTTGCCGTACCAGGGTGACAGCGATCCGTCCGGGTTCCAGCACGCGGCGGCGTTGTATGGCTGCGGCCGGCCGTCGGGGCCATACATCCAATGTGCGAATCCCGACAGCACCGGCGCTCCCACCCGCGCGGCCAGACGGGCCACCTGGACCGATTGCACCGGGTCCCGCCGCAGGTAACTCCCGGTCGCGGTCTCGGGCCAGATCACCAGTCGCGGCTGCGTCTCGCGCGCCGAGGAGTCGGTGAGCGAGATGAACGTGTCGAGGATCTGCTGCTGGTGCGTGCCCGCCCACTTGATCTCGCCCGGGATGTTGCCCTGCACGAGTGCCACGCGAGGTCCCGAGGGCTCGGTGCGCGCTCGCAGCTGCATCGCACCCCAGCCGATGGGCAGCAGCAGGAGGAGCAGTGCCGCCGAGAGCGCCGCCGGCGTGCGGCGGCGGAGCGCGTGCACGCATGCGCCGTTCACGAGCAGCAGCCACAGCGTCACCAGCGTGACGCCGCCCAAGGAGGCCAGCTGCAGCGACGGCAGCGCGTGCTGCGTGTACCCGGGCTGGAACCACGGGAAGCCCAGGTCGCCCGAGCCGCGCAGCTCCTCGGCCAGCAGCAGCGAGGGCGCGAACGTCCAGCGCACGGCGAGCCCCGAACGGCGCGACAGGAAGCCCGCGAGCCATGCGGCGAGCCCCCAGAACAGTGCCAGGTAGAGCGCGCCCAGGATCCAGCCCGCGTACTTGAGCCAACCGATGGTGAGCGCGACGTCATTCAAGAGCGCGATCCAGTGCGTTCCGAGCAGGAAGAAGGCCGCACCGCAGGCGAAGCCGAGCGTGAACCCGCTGCGCGGCCGCGACGACGCGACGCGAGCTTCGAGTGACCACAGCAGCGGCACGAACGCCACCCAGGCGAGGAAGCCCGGCACCCCGGGAAGGAACGCCGCGCCGAGCACGAGGCCCGACGCGGCGGCGGAGACGAGAGGGCGGGCGCCCGGAGGACTCACGTCAGCCGACCTTCACTTCCTTGCCCTGTTCCGCGCTGCGGTAGATGGCGTCCATGAGTTCCATGACCGGCATGATCTCGGCCGCGAGCCCGGAAGGGTTCTTCGCCCCGCGCAGCGCGTCCGCGAAGTGCTGGATCTGCGCCTCGATGGACTGCCGGTAGTGATTGCGCGACGCCTCGAGCGCCGGTGTCACGTTCACGAGCGTGCCGTGCATGCCCTTGTGCACCCGGAACGGGTTCAGCAGTGCGGCCCCGCCCGAGCCGAACAGGTTCAGGTAGGCGAAGTCCTTCTCCATGAGCAGGCCCCAGGTGAGTTCCAGCGTGAGCGTGGCACCGCTCTCGAGGCGCAGGAACGCGGTCGCGGAGTCCTCGACTTCGCCCTTGCGCGAGCGGTGCACGCTCGCCGTGACCGACACCACCTGGGGCCAGCCCAGCACCCACAACGCCTGGTCCAGCATCTGGAAGCCCAGGTCCAAGACGACACCGCCGCCGGACTCGCGCTGCTGGGCGCGCCACTCGTCGGAGTCCCAGTCGGTCTTCTGCCGCAGCCATCCGCCCTTGGCGAGGAAGATCTCGCCCAGGTCGCCCTTCTCGACGAACTTCTTGAGCAACTGCGCGTGCGGATGGAAGCGGTGCTGCAGCGCGCACATGAGCAGCCGGTCGGCCTTCTTGGCCGCCTTCGCCATGGCCGCCGCCTCGGTGCCGCTGCGCGCGAGCGGGCGCTCGCACAGCACGTGCTTGCCTGCCTCGAGCGCGGCCGCCGCCATCGGGGCGTGCAGGTAGTTCGGCGTGGTGACGTCCACCGCATCGATCGAGTCGTCGGCGAGCAGCTCCTCGAACCGGTTGTACGACGCCGGCACTCCGAACTTCTGGGCCACGCGCGCCGCCTTCTCGGGGTCGCGATCGCACAGGGCGACCACCTCCACGCCCTCGAGCTTCTTGAGCACGGGGAGGTGGTTGATCTGCGCGGCCGCCCCCACTCCCACCAGGGCGATCTTGAGCGTCTTCTTCGCCACTCACCCTCCTGTGCGAACCCCGAACGACACGGTGAATCGCGAATGATGCGGACTCGTCGAGTGGGCGGGTGCTCGCTGCGTTCGGCGGGGCACATCGCGCCCGAGCGGTCACAGAACGCGGCGAACCTAGTCAGCACCCACGGCATCGTCAAGCGAGTCCGGCCCGAGTCCGTAGCGGCGCAGCTTCTTGAGCAGGCCCTGCCTCGACAACCCGAGCGCGCGCGCCGCCTGGGTCTTGTTGCCATGCGTGCGTCGAAGCGTCTCGCGCAACCGCCGCTCCTCGAGCGCTCGCGTCTCGGCGTGCAGGTCGGCGCCTTCGGCCACCGCTTCGGCGAACGGCGCATCGGGCCAGTGCTCGGGCGTCACGCGTGCGCGAGCGCCCGCCACGCCCACCGCGAACGCGCAGCCGTTCGCCAGTTCGCGCACGTTGCCGGGCCAGCGATAACGCAGCCAGCGGTCCACCAGCTCCGGCGCCAGCTCGGGCGGAGGCGCGCCCACGCGCTCCGCCGCACGCGCCAGGAAGTACCGCGCCAGCACCACCACGTCCCGTCCCCGCTCGCGCAGGCTCGGCA
>Ga0315912_10003472_pt1 | contig 15644 bp, 12 predicted proteins | sample VfabasoilMG_FD_204469 | JGI IMG/M metagenome (GOLD analysis project Ga0315912, IMG submission 204469) | Garden soil microbial communities collected in Santa Monica, California, United States - V. faba soil | ecosystem: Environmental > Terrestrial > Soil > Garden | place: USA: California... | reverse complement strand
GACCGGATCGTCGCCGGTCTTGAGACCGCGGCGCTCCATGTTCGAGAGGACGTTTTCGAGCGCGGTGATCGACAGGCGCGCCGACACGCCCGAGTTCTGGTCCACGTAGTCGCTCTCGCGCGCCTGGAAGGCGATCTCCTCGATCACCTCGCGCAGCCATTCCGGGACGACCAGCCGCGCCGAACCATCGCGCTCCGTCCAGGCTTCCTGGTCGGTGATGGCCATGGCGTGGGCCAGGTCCTCGGGATAGTGCGTCATGATCTGGCTGTCGATGCGGTCCTTGAGCGGCGTGATGATCGACCCGCGATTCGTGTAGTCCTCGGGATTCGCCGAGTAGACGATGGCCACGTCGAGCGGCAGCCGGACGTCGAAGCCGCGGATCTGGACATCCTTCTCCTGCATCACGTTCAGGAGCCCCACCTGGATGCGCGCTTGCAGGTCCGGCAGCTCGTTGATGGCGAAGATGCCGCGGTTGGCCCGCGGCACCAGGCCGTAGTGGATGACTTCCTCGCTCGAGAAATCGAGCTTCTTGGCGGCCGCCTTGATCGGGTCGATGTCGCCGATCAGGTCGGCGATGGTGACGTCGGGCGTGGCCAGCTTCTCGTGGTAGCGCCGGTCTCGGTGCACCCACTCGATCGGCGTGGCGTCGCCCAGCTCGCCCACCATGCGCCGCGCGTGGGCCGACACGGGGTGAAAGGGGTGATCGCTGATTTCGCTGCCGGCCACCACCGGGATGTACTCGTCGAGAAAACGGGTGAGGCTGCGCAGGAGGCGCGTCTTGGCCTGACCGCGCAGGCCGAGCAGGATGACGTCGTGCTTCGACAGGATGGCGTTGACCAGTTGAGGAATGACCGTGCGGTCGTAGCCGATGATGCCGGGGAAGAGCGTTTCGCCGGCCTTCAGGGCCCGGACGAGATTGGTCCGCAGCTCTTCCTTCACGGTTCGGTCGAGATAGCCGGCGGCGCGCAGCGCGCCGATCGTGGTGGGGCGGGTCATCGGTGACGGACTCCTGACGGGCGAAAGCGGTTAAGCGGTCGGCGCCGCCGCCGAGCCGTCGAGGCCGAGATCTTTGGCGGCGGGCTTGAGCGCATCGATCAGAAACGTGATGTGGTCCTTGAGTTCAACACCGTAGGACGCGGCGCCCTGGCGAATTTCCTCGCGGTTGACCTGCCGGGCGAAGGCCTTGTCCTTCATTTTCTTGAGCACCGACTCGGCCGTCACTTCGTCCAGGTTCTTCGACGGCCGGACGAGCGTGACGGCGGTGATGAAGCCGCAGAGCTCGTCGCAGGCCGCCAACCCCTTTTCGAGCGCCGACTCGCGCGCGAGGTTCAGGCCATTGTGGTCGTTGTGGGTCAGGATGGCCCGCACGATCGTTTCGGAACAGCCCCGTTCGCGCAGGATTTCGGCCCCCTTGATCGTGTGGTCGGTCAGCTCGGGCCAGCGTTCGTAATCGAAATCGTGCAGGAGGCCGACCGCCCCCCAGAGCTCCTCGTCTTCGCCGTTCCGGCGGGCCAGGGCCCGCATGGCGGCCTCCACGGCCAGCATGTGCTTGATGAGGCTCGGATTGGTCGTGTATTCGCGCACCAGCGCGAGCTGTTCCTCACGGGTCATGGCGAAACTCTACCACGCGTTCGCCGTTCCGCCGTCAGTGCGGCGCGGGGGCGCTCGCGGCCAGCCGGCGGATCACGGCCACGTTGGGGTCGCCGGCGTTCTGCTTTTCCAGGCGATCGGCCCGGCGTCGCGCCTCGTCGACCCGCCCCATGAGGGCTTCGACGAGGGCGAGATTCACTTGAGTGAGGCTGTAACCGCTGTTCAGCGCCTCGGCCCGGAGGAGAATGTCGTGGGCCTCGGCCAGTCGGTCCTCCTGGGCGCGGAGGTTGCCGAGGTTCATCAGGGCCACGTGATGGTTCGGCGCCCGCGCCAGGGCGCGCTGGAGAAGCTCCTCCGCCCGGGCGAAATTGCCCGCCCGGATTTCGAGCGCGGCCACTTCGTTGAGCGCCTGGGGCGAGTCGGGCGCCAGTCGAAGCGCCGCCCGGCGCTCCGCGTCGGCCTCGGCCGTGCGGCCGGCCTCGCCGTACACGACGCCCAGCATCAGGTGCGCGATCGGCGAGTCGGGGCGATGACGCACGTCCGTCGCGTAGAGGTCGATCTCTGAAGCGTAGTCGCCGGCGCGGACAATTCCGACGACGAGCCAGGCGAGGAGCGGCAGCGCGGCGAGGCCAATAACCAGCCGGGGAGCCGCCCGCCGGGCGAAAGCGGCGGCGATCGCCGCGAGTCCGAGCGCCAGGGCGCCGAGGAACGGGTAGACCAGCCGCACCTCGCGGTAGGTGCCGATCGGCGCGAGGAGTTGTCCGACCAGAGCCAGCATGGCCAGCCACCAGGCGGGTGCGAGGCCCTGCCACGCGCGACGCCGTGCCGCCAGGACGAGGCCGGCGATTGCCGCCCCGAGGAGCGCGGCCCCCAGCCACACGCTCGGATCGCCCCAGCCGGGGAGCGATGCCGGCCGATCGAGCGTGAGGAGCGGCCAGGGGAGAACCAGCATCCGGGCATACCACGCGGCCAGGGAGAGCGCGGCCGGGAGACGCTCCCCGAAGCCCATTCCGGCCAGCGGATTCATGAGGAGATCGAGGCCGGGCTCCGGCACGTACCGCGGCCAGCCGACCACCATCGTCCGGACGACCAGGAAGAGGATGGCCGTGGCCAGCGCGATCACCGTGCCGATCCAGCGGCGGCGGCTTGAGGCGCCGGGCATGAGCGCGGTCTGGGCGAGCGCCAGCGGCACCACGGCCAGGCCGGTTTCCTTGCCGCCGAGCGCGATGACGGCCGCCAGGACCGCCACCGCCCCGCGCCAACCGTTCCAGGGACGATCCCCTCGCGCGAGGAGGAGGAACCAGGCGATTCCGAGGAGCACCAGGATGTCGGCCCTTCCCACGATGCGGTTCACCACGTCCGTTCCGGCCGGGTGAACAAGCACGGCCGCTCCGGCCACCAGGCCGGCCGGCCCGCCGGCGGCCGTGGCCGCCAGGAGCCCGGCAACTCCCGCGGCCAGCCCGTGCAGAACCACATTCCCGGACCGCAGCCCGGCCGGCGTCACGCCGGTGAGTCGCGCGTTCAGCCAGTACGAGAGGGTGGTGGCCGGGCGATAGAGGTTGCGATCGCCGACCAGCGGAAACGGTCGGCCGTCGGCGTCCAGCGCCGACCAGTAGTCGAGCCCGAGGAGCCGGAACGGCGTGGCGGCGTCGGCGCGGCGCAGCGTGGGGTTGTCGGCCAGGATGACCTGGTCATCCGAAATCCAGGGATGATTCAGGGCGCGGGCGTGAAGGAGGAACGAGGCCACGACGGCCAGGAGGAGCCACGCCGTGGGCGGCAGCGAAAACGCAGGCGCGCCCGAGGGCGCCCGGCGTTTCGCGACCGGGGCGGGTGAATGAGGCCGGCCCGCCCCCGTCATCCAGCTAGAAGAGCGTGTAGATGAAGGGGGCGAGCGGCGTCCCGCCGAGGAGAACCAGTGCCCCGAGCAGCAGGATGACCACCAGCATGGGGAGCATCCACCACTTGCGGTTCTGGCGCAGGAATCCGAAGAACTCGGCCAGGAACCCCGAACGACGGGATTCGGCCAGCTTCTGGAATTTCTCCCCTCCGGATCGGTCGTTCATGGCATTCAGTTTATCGGGCCGGAGGGGCCGTTTACCAGCCCAGAGTGAGGCCGACCGTCATGTTCCGTTCCACGCCCGGCTCGATGTACCGGCCGTCCACACCGTTGATGAAGACCGAGGCGGTGTAGCTGGCATCCGTGACATTCTGGACGAGGCCGAAGAGGCGCAGGGTGGTTCCACCCAGGAGGGTGGTGAAGTCGGCGCCGACACTCCCGATCGTCCAGGCGTCGGCTTCCTGGGTGTTGGCATCGTCGGCGAAGAGCATGCCGACCGACTCCACGCTGCCGTGCACCTTGAGCCCCTTCGTCACCCGGAATTCCACGAGGCCCGAGCCGAACCACTCCGGTAGCGCGGCCACCTGGTTCCCCGCGAAATCCCCGCGCTCGTTTTCGTACTCCACGTACTCGTTGGACGACACCGTGCCCATGGCCGTGATGGAGAGTCGGTCACCCGGCTGCCACTCCAGCGATCCTTCCACACCTTTCCGTTCCGTCTTGCCGGCGGTTTCCCAGGTGACGCCGCCGTCGATCGGCACGAGGTCGTTCTTCACCTCGATGAAGTAGCCGGCCACTTCGTAATTGAGCCCGTCGGTGGCCCGGCCGCGCATCCCGATTTCGTAGGTGTTGGAATAGGTCGGATCGAGGATGGGGTTCAGGCTGGTGAGCGTGTCGTACGGGGCGGGCGGATCGATTTCGTTGAACGCCGGCGATTCCAGCCCGCCGGCCGCCGACACGTAGATATTCTGCCGGCCGATGATCCGGCCCAGCGACACGCGCGGCGTGACGTGGGTGAAGTGCTTGTCATCGTTCAGGTTCGGCTCCATCCGGTTCTCGGAGAGATACCACACGTCGTCGTAGCGAACCGAGGCCCGGGCATTCCAGACGTTGTTGAACACCATCTCGCCCTGGAGGAAGGCGCCGGCGCTGTTGGCGCCTTCGCGCTGGTTGGCCACGTTGTTGGTGCCGCGATTCCCTTCGGGCGTGAGGTTGTAGAAGAGGATCGATCCGTCCTGCCACGCCTCGTCGAGGCCGGCGCTCAGCGTGCCGTGCGTGGGCTTGGCCTCGTTCAGCTGGGTGCGCCAGAGAAAGCTGCCGCCGATGTGGTACCGGTTGAAGTCGCGGAAGCGGTTCCGCTCCGACCGGTGGAGCACCTTGGGCTCCGCGAAGAGCGTGGCGCTGAAGTCATGGTTGTCGCTCACCTCGTGATCCACCTTGAAGGCCAGCCGGCCGACCTGGTTCTGGCGACGCTCGTTGCGACTCACGTACGTCGGATTGGCCTGCTCGGGCGCCGAGTCGGCCTCGGCCGGCGTGAGCGCTCCCGGGTAGTAGAACTCGTCGGCGGTGGCGTCGAGCATCACGGCCAGGTTCGTCTTGTCGCTGAGCGGCGAGGCCAGCCGCGACTGGAGCAGGAACGCCTGCGTGCTGCTGTGCTCGCGCCATCCGTCGAACGTGGTGCCGGTAATCGAGGTGGTCAGGCGCGAGCGGTCGATCGCCGCGCCGATCTGCACGTTCTGCTTGAACAGGCCGAACGAGCCGCCCCGTGAACGAAGCGTGAGGAACGGTTTGTCGAAACGCATGTTCGACTGGAGGTCGATCACACCACCCGAGGCGTTGCCGTACAGTGCCGACGCGTTGCTGCGCTGCACTTCCATTCGATCCACGCCGGCCAGGTCGGTCAAGTCGAACGAGGTCCGGCCGTCGGGCTCGGAGATCGGGATGCCGTCGCTCATGACGCGGATGCCGCGCATGACGCCGTTATTGGAGCGCTCGCCGCTGCCACGGGCACCGAAGCCGCGGATCAGGATCCGCGTGTCCTGGGCCCCCGCGCGCGACTGGGCCAGCACGCCGGGCACCAGCGTCAGTCCGTCCTTCAACGAGAGCCCCTGCTTGTCCATGAAGCGGCTGCGCGGCACGACCGTGATGGCGGCCGGCGCATTCTGCAGCGGCTCTGATGCTCTTCCGGTTACAACCACTTCCGGCAGGACCAGCACGGCGGTATCGCCGACGGCGCTGGCTGCCGCCTCGCTGCCGGACGACTGGGCGCGGGCCGAACCGGGAGCGATGAGCAGGAGCGCGAGCCCCACGAGCGGTGCGAGGCGGAACAACGCGAGGGGTAACAACCGGAGGATTACGTGGGTGTGCAGCACGTGACGGACTCCTTTGCGCGAGGGGCGAAGTCACCTACCCTAGGGATCGGAATGGAATCAGGCATCCGCGTACGGCCCGGACGTGTCGGTTCCCGGCCAGGGAAGCGGGAAGGAGTACCATTGCCAACTTCAGAATTTCGTCAGAATCGGGAGCTGTCGTGAGGATCCTGGTCGTCGAGGACGATCCGGACCTGGCGGCCAACCTGGGAGATTTCCTGGAGCTCCGGGGCCATTCGGTGGATTTCGCGGCCACCGCGCACGAGGGAATGCAACTGGCCGGATCCGAGAGATTCGACGCCATCGTGCTCGACCGCCTGCTCCCCGGGACGGACGGTGCCGACCTCTGCCGCTCCCTGCGCGCCTCGGGACACGGCACTCCGATCCTCATGCTGACCGCGCTCGACAAGGTCGAGCAGCGGGTGGAGGGGCTGGCCGCGGGTGCGGATGATTACCTCGTGAAGCCGTTCGCCATGGACGAACTCCTGGCCCGCTTGGATGCCCTGCACCGGCGGGCCAGCCGCCGGGTGGCGCCCGTCGGACTAAGGCTCGCCGACCTCGAATACGATCCGGCCACCATGATCGCCACGCGCGCCAACCAGCAGCTCGACCTGAGCCCCAGCGTGCGCAAGATTCTCGAATACCTCCTCCGTCACCAGGACCGGGTGGTCACCCGGACCGAGCTGTGCGAGCTCATCTGGGGCGATCCGGAGGTCGACGCGCTCCGGGGACACATCCACGAGTTGCGCCGGGCACTCGACCGGCCGTTCGGGAAGCCGCTGCTTCACACGATGCGGGGGGGAGGATGGCGGTTGATGGACGTCGAGCGTGGATAGTGCGCCCGGTGCCCAGGCGCCCGGGCCCCGGACCGTTTCGAGAGGTTCGCTCCGCCGTCGGTTGCTGATCAGCCTGGCGGGCCTCTCGGCGCTGGCGGTGGGGAGCCTGGCCTGCGTCTATGCGATCACCGAGTCCGTCATCGAGAAATCGGCGCTGCGGAACGAGATGGCCGAGGAAATCCACTACCTGATCGAGTCGCACCGCGACGGCGGCGAGACGCCGTTCCTCTCCGCCACGCTGAGCTACTACCCGGCCGACATGGCGCCTCCCGACCTCAAGGCACTGCCGCCCGACACGTTTCGGCGCCTTCGCCGGGAGCAGCAGACCGTGCAGGTTCTGACCGCGGCGGACGATCGCGGCCGCGTCCATGTCCTGGTCCAGAATCTCGGCCACGAGACGGAGCGGGAAAAAACGCTTCTCCTCTCGCTTCTGGCCGGCGTGGCGACGGCGGCGGCCGGGGCGTGGTGGGTTTCGGCGCGACTGGCCCGTCACATCCTGGGTCCCCTCACCGAACTGGTCGGCCAGATTTCGAACGTGAATCCACTTGCGCCGGCGCGGCATCCGGTTGGGCGGACCGGCGACGCCGAGCTCGACCCGATTCCCGACGCGGTGAATACGCTGATCGGAGAGCTGGATCACGTGCTGCAGCGCGAACGTGCCTTCGCCGATGCGGCGAGTCACGAGCTGCGCACGCCGCTCGCCATCATTCGGGGAGCGGTGGACCTCCTCCACGAGCGGGGTGATTCTCCGGCCCACATCGTCGATCGGCTCGATCGCGCCGCCCGGCGGGCCCAGGAGGATCTCGGAGCGCTCCTTGCCATGTCCCCCTCGCGCGAGCCGGCGCCCCCTCACCCGGTGGATCTCAAGGCGCTGCTTCCTGCCGCCGCCGACCCCTACCTCCGCGAGGACAACGTAAAGACGCACGTGGTGTGGGAGTGGGGCACCGAGACCAACGCCACCCTGGAACCGGCCGCGCTCGCGATTGTGTTCGCGAACCTGCTTCGCAACGCCCTGCGCGCCACTCCCGTCGGAGAGGTCCGGATCCGGGCCGACCGGGATCGGATCCAGATCGTGGACGACGGTGAAGGGCTTCCCGAAGGATGGCCGGCGTACGGCGAGCCGCGGGGTCGGGGGCTCGGCCTGGCCATCGCGCGCATCCTGGCGGAACGGCACGGGTGGCAGCTCCATGTGGCGCCCGCCGGCCAGCGGGGCACCGAGGCCACGCTGCAATTCCATGGGGATGGTCCGCCCCTCGGTTAGGAAACTCCGAGGAGGGGCGCCTCAGAACTGGCGGAAGTATCGCTCGACGGAATCGACCGGCGGACGGTCGACCCAGTAGGTCGGGGCGCTCCGATCGAACTTCCGGGTCAGGGAATCGCGTCGCATGAGGCGAAACACGAGGCCCACCGGCGTGATGATCACGTAGAAGATGATCGCGATGATGACGTGCGAGACGACGAAGCCGATCGGAAACGCCACCAGCGTCAGGAGAAGGTAGAGGAAGCGATTCCACTCCGGCCGGACCAGTGACAACAGGCCCGAAAGCCCCCCGACCATCCAGAGCGCCATTGCCGTCGTCCGCGTGGCCGGTTCCGAGAGATGAATCCCCAGGATGGCGTGCTTCCAGGTGACCAGCCCCCCCAGCAGCCCGAAAATGACCAGCGCCACCCAGCCGAAGTCGCGAAGGTGTCTCCGGTCGGGTTTCAGGTTCAGGTCAATCAAGCTTGAACTCCTTGAGATAGGCATCGCGGTCGACGCCGGCCCGCTCGGGCTGTTCCGTCTTGAGGAGGATGAACCGATCGAGGACCAGCGCGTCCATGTCGGTGGCCATGAAGCAGCGCCAGGCATCGCGCGGGGTGCATACGATCGGCTCGCCCCGCACGTTGAAACTGGTGTTGATGATCACGGGGCAGCCGGTGGCCGCGTGGAACCGCTTCACGATCCGGTAGAAGCGACCGTGCCGTTCCTCGTCCAGCGTCTGGACGCGGGCCGAGTAGTCCACGTGCGTGATGGCCGGCACGACCGACCGGATCTCGTTCAACAGGTCGATTCCCCAGGCGGTCTCCGTCCCGCCGCTGCCATTCCCGTTCGCCACCCGCTTGTCCTGGCGGACGGGCGCCACGAGGAGCATGTACGGGCTGTCCTCGTTGGGGCGCATGTCGAACCAGTCGGCCACGCTCTCGCGCAGAACCACCGGCGCGAACGGCCGGAACGATTCGCGGAACTTGATCTTCAGATTCATCACCGATTGCATCTTCGGGCTCCGGGCATCGCCGATGATGGAGCGGTTGCCGAGGGCCCGGGGACCGAATTCCATGCGACCGGCCACGTGCCCCACGACCATCTCGCGGGCGATCAGATCGGCCACGGCCGTCTCGAGCTCCGTCTCGTCGTCGAGGCGCCGGTAGACGGCGCCCACCGAATCGAGCAATTTCTGGACGTCGACCGGCGTGATGTCCGGCCCGAGGAGCGAGCCGCGCTGCAGATCCTTGCCGCGGGGCTGGCGTGGCTGGTCGAGGAGCTGGTGCCAGACGAACAGGGCCGCGCCGAGGGCGCCCCCGGCGTCGCCGGCGGCCGGCTGGATCCAGATTTTCTCGAACGGTCCTTCGCGGAGGATCTTGCCGTTGCCGACGCAGTTGAGCGCCACGCCGCCGGCCATGACGAGATTCCGGCTGCCGGTGAGCTCGTGGGCGTGCCGCGCCGAGCGGAGCATGATCTCCTCGGTCACCTGCTGGATGGAGGCGGCGATGTCCATCTCGCGCTGCGTGAGCGGCGCCTCGGCGGCGCGGGCCGGGCCGTCGAAGAGGGCGTCGAACTTTGCCCCGGTCATCACGTCATTCACGTGAAAGGCGAAATACGACATGTCCATCCGGAAGGACCCGTCGGGCTTCAGGTCGATCAGCTTGTCCATGATGCGGTCGACATAGATGGGGCGGCCGTACGGCGCCAGGCCCATCAACTTGTACTCGCCCGAGTTCACCTTGAAGCCGGTGAAGTAGGTGAAGGCCGAGTAGAGGAGGCCGAGCGAGTGGGGGAAGCGCATCTCCTTGAGGAGACGGATCCGGTTTCCTTCCCCCTTGCCGATCGATCCGGTGGCCCACTCGCCTACGCCGTCCAGGGTGAGAATGGCCGCCTCGTCGAACGGGCTCGGGAAGAAGGCGCTGGCCGCGTGCGATTCGTGGTGCTCGGTGAAGACGTAACGCCCCTTGTATCGGCCGCCGAGTCCCTTGTCCATTTCGCGGGGGAGATGGAGCTTTTCGCGCAGCCAGAGCGGCATGCCCATGCGGAAGAGCTTGAAGCCGGAGGGTGCCCCGGCGATGTAGGTCTCGAGGAGGCGCTCGAACTTGAGGAGGGGCTTGTCGTAGAAGGCCACGTAGTCGAGCTGTTCCGGTGCCAGCCCCGTCTCGGCCAGGCAGTATTCGATGGCCCTGGCCGGAAACCGGTAGTCGTGCTTGACGCGGGTAAAGCGCTCTTCCTGGGCGGCGGCGGCCAGGACACCGTTCTGGACGAGGCACGCGGCGCTGTCGTGGTAGAAGGCGGAGATGCCGAGGATGTTCATCCGGAACCCATGAAGAGGACTTCGATCGCCACATCCTGAGAACAGGGCGGCGCGGTCAGGGCGGGACGAGTATATCACCCGGCCGGGCAGGCACTTCCGCCAAAGAGGCGCGCCAGTTCCTCGGCCAGCGCCTCGCCGGCCAGTCGGTGGCCGAGGGCGTTCCAGTGGCCGTAGCCGGGACGGGTGTTGGAAAAACCGTGCAGCCAGGCATGGCGCGATTTCGCCCAATCCCCGAGGCGCGGCGCCAGGACCAGGACCGGAAACTCAAAGCTCCTGCCGAGGGCCGCCACCCGATCCTCGGGATACGACAGGCTGTCGACGCCGAGCGTGGTCATGAAGGCGGCGCGGACGGCCTCGTCCGGGTGCACCTGGATGCTGCTCGAGATCGTCACGGCCAGGAAGCGGGCCCCGGCGGCGGCCGCATCGCGGTGCATGGTCAAGATGAGCGCATCGGTTACCTGCCAGGCCTCGATCCATGCCGGATGCTCGGGAGCGCGGTACACCATGTTGTCCAGCCCGAGCTCCTGGTGCGGCGCCTCACGCAGCGCGTCGGTTCGCATGTGGATGTCGCGGAGCTGCTTCCGTTCGCGCGCCCGCTGGCGCCAGCGATAGACGGCCTGGACCACGCGCGACCGGTCGAGGAGGCCGAGGCCCGCGGTGCGCAGCCACGACGGATATCGCCCGTGCGATTGCCGGAACGCCTCGTCCAGGACGAGGCTGTCGCCCCGCAGGGTGAAGTAGGGACGCCCCGGGTCGCGCCTCAAGGCCAGGCCGTTGTCGCGCACGTCGTTGCCGGGAAGGAAGGAGAGAACCACGACATCCGGCCGGAAGCGCACGACTTCGTGGCGGAGCGTCTGCAGCTCCTGGGCGGTGCCGTAACCGGAGACGCCGAAGTTCATCACCTCCACGGACGAGTCGCCGAACGCGCGGCAATCGTTGAGCCGCCGCTCGGCGACGCGTGCCCAGGTCGAATCGACCGGCACCTGGAGTCCGTCCACGAAGCTGTCGCCGAGGAGTGCCACGCGGACGGTGCGCGGAGGTTTTTCCACCGTCCAGTCGCGATCGCGGAAGCCCCAGCGGTTGATGACGACATCCGCCTCACCCTCTTCGGACTGGTGCCAGTGGATGCCGGGCCGGTACGCCTTGCCGCGATCCGGATCGTGCTCGACCAGCCTCGGGCTCGACCAGCCGATGACGCGGAGGCCGAGTTCAAGCGCCACCACGCCGAACAGGAGTCCGATGAGCAGGGCGGTCCCTCGCGCGAGAAACCGGTTCATTCCCGCTCGAAGTCCGGGGTCGTGACCACCAGGGCCGTGTTCTTCGAGCCGAACGAAATGGCATTCACGACCGCGGCATCGAAGCGGTGGGCCCTCGGCTCCATCGGTACCACGTCGAGGGCACAGTCGGGGTCGGGATGGTCGCGGTTGATCGTGGCCGGAACGAAGCCGCCGCTCATCGCCAGCAGGGTGGCCACGAGACCGGCCGCACCCGAAGCGCCCTGCGGGTGGCCGACCTGCGATTTCAGGGCGCTCATCGGGATGGCCGGCGTCCGCTCGCCGAACACCGAGGTGAGCGCCAGCGATTCGGTCCGGTCGTTGAGCGACGTGGCGCTCCCGTGCAGGTTCACGTAGCCGATCCGGCCGGGATCGACGCCGGCATCCGCCAGCGCCGACCGTACGGCCCGGGCCGTCTCCGCTCCGGATGGGTGGTTACGGATGCGATGGTGGGCGTCGCAGGTGGAAAAGGTGCCGGCCAGCCGGGCCAGCGGCGCCGCGCCGCGCCGGGCGGCGGCTTCGGCCGTTTCCAGGACGACGAACCAGGACCCTTCGCCGAGGATGAAGCCGTCCCGATCGCGATCGAACGGGCGGCTGGCGGCTTCGGGGCGATCATTGAAGGACGTGCCCATGGCCTGCATCCGGCAAAAGTTGGAGAAGATCCCGCGCGTGAGGGGCGCCTCCGCGCCACCGGCCAGCGCCGCATCACACCATCCCATGGCCACGCCGAGCGCCGCGTAGGCGATGGCGTCGCTCGACGAGGTGCAACCGGTGGAGAGCACATGCGACGGCCCGGTGGCCCCGAACGCCGACGACAGGTCGCTTGACAGCATTCCCGGAAGCCCGGCCACGATCCCCCAGGGACTCGTCCGCCGCCAGCCATCCCGAAAATAGATTTCGTACTGCTCCTCGGCCCATCCCACGCCGGCGCCGCCCGTGCCGGTCCACACACCCAGCGTTGCCGAGCCGGTGGCATCGCCGGGCTCCTTGATCGGCCATCGCGCCGATCGCAACGCCTCGGCGCCCGCGATCAACGCCAGCCTCGTCGTCCTGGACAGGTTCCGAACGAGCTTCGGCTCCACGATTCCCGAAAGGAGCGGCTCCAGGGGTTCGATCACGTTGCCGGCCACCCGGCACGGCAGGTCTGAGGCGTCGAACGCCGTCACCGCCCGCGTGCCGCTCCGCGCGGCCAGGAGTCCCTCGCGGAACGCCGCCACGCCAATCCCGATGGGAGAGGCCGCGCCCATTCCGGTGATGACCACCGGCCGCATCGCAATCGGGGATCTCATGAAAGGATCGACCCTGCCGGAACCGGGGTGGAAGTCAGTCGCGCCGCTCCAGCGTCGATTCGGTCGATTCCGGACGGTCGGAGAGGACGCTGCGCGCGCGCCGCACGGCCTCGCGCCCGAAGCGTTCCGTGAGTCGGTCCACGGTGGCGTTCAAGGCATTGGTTCGTGCGTCGACCGGGTCGGCCGCGAAGAGATCGAGCGGCAACTGGTCGGGCTCCACCAGCCCCGAGGCGCCCACGCCGATCAGCCGGATCGACAGGGGTGAGGCTGCGCGTCCCTCGACCAGGAGCGCCTCGGCGGTTTCGAAGATCTCCCCCGCGTCGTCGGTGTGGTGCCCCAGCGTCTGGCGACGGGTTATGGTCCGGAAGTCGGCGAACCGGAGCTTCAGGACGATGATCCGCCCCAGGAAATGATGGCGCCTCAGGCGCGCGGCCACCTGCTCGCACAGGCCGAGCAGCACACCCTTCAGCACGTCGTGCGACGACTGGTTGCGTGCGAAGGTGATCTCGTGGCTGATCGACTGCGGCTCCTGGTCCGGCACCACCGCCCGATCGTCGCGGGCCCAGGAGAGTTCGTGCATCTTGAGCGCGCCGATACCGAAGAGCTGCTTCACCTGCGCCGGCCCGAGTGCCGCGAACTGGCCGATCGTCTCGATCCCGTGGCGGGCCATCTCTTCGCCGGTCCGATCGCCCACGCCCCACATCCGGCCGATCGGAAGCCCCTGCACGAAGCGCACGGCCTCGGCATGCGGCACGATGGTGAGGCCGTCCGGTTTCCGGTGATCCGAAGCCAGCTTGGCGATGAACTTGTTGGGCGCGATGCCGACCGAGGCGGTGAGTCCTGTCGCGCCCTTGATGCGGCGGCGGATTTCCGGACCGATCGTTTCGGGCGGGCCGAGCAGTCGCTCGGTGCCGGTCAGGTCGAGGAAGGCTTCGTCCAGCGACAACGGCTCGAGGAGCGGCGAGAAGCCCCGGAGGATGTCGAACACCTGGTCCGACACTTCCTTGTACCGGCCACCGCGCGGCGAGACACGCACGAGGTGGGGACAGAGCTGGAGGGCCCGGGCCATCGGCATCGCGGAGTGGATGCCGAAGGTGCGCGATTCGTACGAGGCGGCGGCCACCACGCCCCGTTTTTCGGGAGGGCCTCCCACCACCACGGGCTTGCCGGCCAGCGAGGGGTCGTCACGGATCTCCACCGATGCGAAGAACGAATCCATGTCGACGTGGCCGATCCAGCGGGTCGGCCGCCCGTTGGCCGCTTCCATGCGCGAAGTCTATCACGCCGTCCGGCGCGGCTCCGTGCGCACGACGCGGGCCACGAGAAGCGTGAGCACGATGGGCACGGCCGCCGTCACCGCCACGGCCACGGCCTGCACGACGGGCCCGAACATCCCCTGCACGCCGCCGGCATCCACGTACCACCAGGTGCCGAGGAGGAGGTTCAGGAGCGCCACCAGGGCCAGGTCACCACGGGTGTCGCGCCCGGCCAGCCACCAGGCCACCGCGGGTCCGAAGGGGGTGAGGTACATCGGGAGAACCTTCGGCGACAGCAGCAGGAAAACGCACCCCGTCACCACGAGGCCCGCCGTCAGGCGCCGGTGATGGGGCAGACCGGCACACCACCACCAGGCCGCGGCGAGCCCGGCGAGAAGGATGGCGCCTGCCCATCGCCCGAGCACGAGAGGCGTGAAGAGGACTGGCAGTCGCCAGAAGCTCGGGCCGAAGCCCAGCTCCACCGACTCCCCGAACAGGGGACGCCACACCGGCAGGCCGGCAAGGAGGGCCAGCCCGAACACCACCACGATCGGCACCGCCACGGCCAGCACGAATTGCCGGCGGGAACGGGCCGCCAGGCCGAACGGGGGCACGGCCAGGCCGAACGTGAATTTGGTGAGCGCGAAACCGAGCCCGAGCACGAAACCCGCCGTCCGCTCACCGCCATTCCGGAGGAAAACCGCCGCCCAGGCCAGGAGCGCCGCGGCCAGGGCTTCGTCCTGCCCGTAGCGGACGAGGAAGTACCAGGAGATCGGCGCGGCCGTGTACAGCCAGGCCGCCCGCATCCCCTCGTCGGCATCGTCGGCGCCCTTCGCCACCGCCACGACCGCCGCGAGGTCGAAGGCGATGAAGGTCAGGAATATCGCGAGCACCGGCCACGGCGTCATCACGGCCGGGGCCACCACGCAGGGAAAGAGGGGCGCGTACGAACAGGCGAAGTCCCGGTAGGGAAGCGCTCCCGAGAGGACGGCCCGTCCCTGGGTCTCGAAGTAGGTGGTGAGATCGAGGCTCACGTGCCCCAACGTTCCCACCACGAGAGCGAGGAACAGAAGGCGCGTCACGACGAACAGGCCGCCGATAAAAACCACGGGGTGTTCGGCCAACCGGCGGCGGAAGATCGGGAGGGCGAGGAGGAGCATGGCGGCCACACCGGCCAGGACAGGGAGATTGGACAGGAGGCCGATCCACGGGTGCAGCCGGAAATAGTCGGTTCCCATCGGGTGGCGGAGTCTATCAGGCTCCGACCACTCCTGCCGCATGGCGGGGCGGCCTGCTAGAGTGCCGCCGTGAGCGAGCCCGCCCGCCCCGGCCCACGGCCGATCGACTGGATGTTCCTCTCGGCGGCTCTTTCACTGGCCATGCTCGTGCCGCTGCTCGGATTTCCCGTCTACTTCCGCACCGACGATGTCCACTGGCTCGGCTGGGCGGCCACCCATCCCAATCCCCTGTCGGCCTTCGATCCGGCCGAGAACCTCTTCGGCTATTACCGGCCGCTCCCCACGCTCCTCTGGTGGGGGATCTTCCGCCTTTTCGGTTTCCAGCCGTTGGGGTACCAGGTCGTGCTGGCGGCCCTCGGCGTGGGCGCCATGGTTCCGCTGGCTCGCATCGGCCG
>Ga0315912_10003471_pt1 | contig 15644 bp, 14 predicted proteins | sample VfabasoilMG_FD_204469 | JGI IMG/M metagenome (GOLD analysis project Ga0315912, IMG submission 204469) | Garden soil microbial communities collected in Santa Monica, California, United States - V. faba soil | ecosystem: Environmental > Terrestrial > Soil > Garden | place: USA: California... | reverse complement strand
AATCTCTTCAGCCACCACACCCTCACCTATGTCCGCGCCGGCTGACGACCGAACTGAGGCAATTCGCCAGGCGGTGCGCCGCTTCGCGACGGAGCAGCTCGCGCCGCACGCCGCGCAATGGGATCGCGACAAGACTTTCCCCAGGGATGCGCTCGCCGGCCTGGCGGCGATGGGCCTTTACGCGGTCGCGGTGCCCGAGGAGCTGGGCGGCGCCGGGCTCGACTACACCTCGCTCGCGGTCGCCTGCGAGGAGATCTCGGCCGGCGACTGCGCGACGGCGACCATCGTTTCGGTCAACAACCTGGTTGCCGGCATCCTCGCCGGATATGGAAATGATTTTCAGAAAAGAGATTTCCTGAAGCCCTTGGCACAAGGGAAGCGCATCGGCGCCTTTGCGCTCACCGAGCCGCACGTCGGCTCCGACGCCGCAGCGATCACCACGCGCGCCGAGCGGCAGGGGAACCAGTACGTCCTGAACGGCACGAAGCAGTTCATCACCTCGGGCAAGAACGCGGATTTCGCCGTGGTGTTCGCCGTCACCGACAAAGGCGCCGGCAAGAAGGGGATCAGCGCCTTCGTCGTGCCGACCTCGACGCCCGGCTACAAGGTGGCCCGGATCGAAGAGAAGACCGGCCAGCACGCGTCCGACACCGCTCAGATCGTCTTCGAGAACTGCAAGACCGAGCATCTGCTCGGGCAGGAAGGCCAGGGCTATCGCATCGCGCTGGCGAATCTCGAATCCGGCCGCATCAACGTCGCCGCGCAGGCGACCGGTGTCGCCCGCGCCGCGTTCGAAGCCGCCCTCGCGTACGCGCGCGAGCGCAAGAGCATGGGCAAGACGCTGATCGAGCACCAGGCGGTGAACTTCCGCCTCGCCGACATGGCGACCGGCATCGAAGCGGGCCGGCAGATGTACCTGCACGCCGCGGCGCTGCGCGACGCCGGCAAGCCCTGCATCAAGGAGGCCTCGATGGCGAAGCTATTCGCCTCCGAGATGGCGGAGAAGGTCTGCTCCGACGCGATGCAGATCCACGGCGGCTACGGCTACGTCGCCGACTTCCCGGTCGAGCGCCTCTGGCGCGACGTGCGCGTGACGCAGATCTACGAGGGCGCGAGCGACATCCAGCGCCTGGTCATTGGGCGAGTCCTGGAGGAAGGCTGATGGCGGCGCCGATCGACTTCTACTTCGATTTTTCCTCGCCCTACGGCTACCTCGCCGGGGAGAAAATCGACGCCCTCGCGGCAAGGCACGGCCGGGGCGTGAACTGGCGGCCGATGCTGCTCGGCGCCGCATTCAAGCTCACCGGCGGCCAGCCGCTGCCCAGCATCCCCATCAAGGGCGAGTACGCCAAGCGCGACTTTCTGCGCTCGGCGCGCTTTCACGGCGTGCCGATGAAGATTCCAAGCGTATTTCCGGTCAGCGGTCTCGCTGCCTGTCGCGCTTTTTATTCATTGAATGAAAAAGACCGGGTCGCGCTGGCCAAGGCGCTGCTTCGCGCCTATTTCGTCGACGACCTGAACATCGGCGAGCCCGAGATCGTCATGAAGATCGCCGCCGGCCTGGGGCACAAGCCCGACCTTGCCGATCCCGCGATCAAGGAAAAGACGAAAACCGAGGTCGATGCCGCGCTCAAGGCCGGCGTCTTCGGCTCGCCCTACTTCATTGTCGACAACGAGCCCTTCTGGGGCATCGATCGCTTCGACCAGCTCGAGCGCTGGCTCGCAAAGCCCTTCTGATGATCAAGAGCCAGCTCAATCCCCGCTCCGAGGAATTCCGCGCCAATGGCGAGCGCATGCGCGGTCTCGTCGCCGACCTGAAGGAGAAGACCGACAAGGTAGCGATGGGCGGCGACGAGAAGGCGCGCGAGAAGCACCTCGCGCGCGGCAAGCTCCTGCCGCGCGACCGCGTGCGCGGCCTGCTCGATCCCGGCTCGCCATTCCTCGAGGTCGGCCAGCTCGCCGCCTGGGGCATGTACGGCGGCGACGTGCATTCGGCGTCGATGATCACCGGCATCGGGCGCGTCGCGGGCCGCGAATGCGTGATCGTCGCCAACGACGCGACCATCAAGGGCGGCACCTACTACCCGATGACGGTGAAGAAGCACCTGCGCGCGCAGGAGATCGCTGCGCAGAACCGCCTGCCGTGCATCTACCTCGTCGACTCGGGCGGCGGCTTCCTGCCGGAGCAGGACAACGTCTTCCCCGACCGCGAGCATTTCGGCCGCATCTTCTACAACATCGCCAACATGTCGGCGGCGGGCATCCCGCAGATCGCCTGCGTGATGGGCTCATGCACCGCGGGCGGCGCCTACGTGCCGGCGATGTCGGACGAGACCGTGATCGTCAAGGGACAGGGCACGATCTTCCTCGGCGGCCCGCCGCTGGTGAAGGCGGCGACCGGCGAGGTGGTGACGCCGGAGGAGTTGGGCGGCGCGGAAGTGCACACCCGCGTCTCGGGCGTCGCCGACCACTACGCGCAGGACGACCGTCATGCACTGTCGATCGTGCGCCGCATCGTCTCGAACCTGAATTTCCAGAAAAGAGTTTCCCTTTCCGTCGCGGAGCCGCGCGAGCCCCTCTATCCCGCCGAGGAGCTCTACGGCGTCATTCCCGCGGACGCACGCAAGCCCTACGACATCCGAGAAATCCTGGCGCGCATCGTCGACGGATCGGAGCTCGACGAGTTCAAGCAGAACTACGGCACCACGCTCGTCACCGGCTTCGCCCGGCTGCACGGCTACCCGGTGGCGATCCTCGCCAACAACGGCATCCTGTTTTCCGAGTCGTCGCTCAAGGCGGCGCACTTCATCGAGCTCGCGGCGCAGCGCGGCATCCCGCTGCTGTTCGTGCAGAACATCACCGGCTACATGGTCGGCAAGAAATACGAGTCGGGCGGCATCGCCAAGGACGGCGCGAAGATGGTCCAGGCGGTGGCGGCGGCCAAGGTGCCGAAGTTCACGCTGATCGTCGGCGGCTCGTTCGGCGCCGGCAACTACGGCATGTGCGGCCGCGCCTACGGCCCGCGCTTCCTCTGGATGTGGCCGACGGCGCGCATCTCCATCATGGGCGGCGAGCAGGCCGCTTCGGTTTTGGCGACAGTAAAAGGAAGTTTTGCCTCGCGCGAGGAGGAAGAGGAATTCAAGAAGCCGATCCGCGAGCAGTACGAGCGCCAGGGGCATCCCTACTATTCGAGCGCGCGGCTCTGGGACGACGGCGTGATCGACCCGCTCGACACGCGACGCCTGCTCGGCCTCGCCATCTCCGCCTCGCTCAACGCGCCGATCGAGGAAACGAAGTTCGGCATCTTCAGGATGTGACGGTGCTGCTCGTCGAGAAGAAGGACGGGATCGCCCGCGTCACGCTCAACCGGCCTGAGGTACGCAATGCTTTCGACGATGCATTGATTGCTGCCCTCAGAAAAGCCTTTGACGACCTGGGAGGGGATCCGTCCGTCAGGGTAGTTGTGCTTGCGGGCAACGGCCCCGCGTTCTGCGCCGGCGCGGACCTCAACTGGATGAAGCGCATGGCGGGCTACGACTACGCCGCCAACCAGCGCGACGCGCAGGCACTCGCCGACATGCTCGCGGCGCTCGACCGCATGCCCAAGCCGACCATCGCCCGGGTGCACGGGCCGGCATTCGCCGGCGGCACCGGCCTGGTCGCCGCGTGCGACATCGCGGTGGGCACGACCGAAGCGAAGTTCTGCTTCTCGGAAGCGAAGCTCGGCCTTTCGCCGGCGACCATCAGCCCGCACGTGCTGCGCGCGATCGGCGAGCGCGCGGCGCGGCGCTACTTCCTCACCGCGGAAGTGTTCGATGCCGAGGAGGCCCATCGGATCGGCATGCTTTCACTTCTGGTTCCTTCTTCGGAAATCGATTCTGAAATCGAGAAACTGCTAACCCATCTGCTCGCCGGCGGCCCCGAGGCGATGAAGAAGATCAAGGAGCTGGTCCGCGCGGTGGCCTCGCGACCGCTCGACGACGCGCTGGTCGCCGACACCGCGAAGCGCATCGCCGAGATCCGCGTCTCCCCGGAAGGCAAGGAAGGCATCGCCAGCTTCCTCGAAAAGCGCAAGCCGTCCTGGTGTTCAAGAAAATCCTGATCGCCAACCGCGGCGAGATCGCCTGCCGCGTGATGCGCACCGCGAAGCGGCTCGGCATCCGCACGGTCGCGGTGTTCGCCGAGTCCGATCGCGATGCGCTCCACGCGAGAAGCGCCGACGAGGCGCAGCTCATCAACAACTATCTCGACATCCATTCCATCCTCGCGGCGGCGCGCGCATCCGGCGCGCAGGCCGTGCATCCCGGCTACGGCTTCCTGTCCGAGAACGAAGACTTCGCCGAGGCGTGCGCCAAAGCAGGCGTCGTCTTCATCGGCCCGACGCCCGAGGCGATCGCCGCCATGGGCGATAAATCCGCCGCCAAGCGATTGATGGAGAAAGCAGGCATGCCGCTCGTGCCCGGCTACCACGGCGAAAAGCAGGACGCCGCCTTCCTCGAGAAGGAAGCGGTGCGCATCGGCTTCCCGGTGCTGATCAAGCCCTCTGCCGGCGGCGGCGGCAAGGGGATGAGAATTGTTTCTGACAAATCTTCCTTTTCCTCCGCGCTCGAAGCGTCGAAGAGAGAGGCCAAGTCAGCCTTTGGCGACGAGCGCGTGCTGATCGAGCGCTACCTCGACCGGCCGCGGCACATCGAGATGCAGGTGTTCGGCGATTCGCACGGCAACGTGGTGCATCTCTTCGAGCGCGACTGCTCGGTGCAGCGCCGCCATCAGAAAGTTCTCGAGGAAGCCCCTGCTCCTCATTTTCAGAATGGAAAGCAAATGGCGGAGGCGGCCGTCGCCGCAGCGAAGGCAATCGGCTACCAGAGCGCCGGCACGGTGGAGTTCATCGCCGAGCAGGACGGCCGCTTCTACTTCATGGAGATGAACACCCGGCTGCAGGTCGAGCATCCGGTCACCGAGATGATCACCGGCCTCGACCTGGTGGAGTGGCAGCTGCGCATTGCTTCCGGGCAAGAAATCCCATTGAAGCAGGCGGAATTGAAGGTCAGCGGGCATGCAATCGAGGCACGCATCTACGCCGAGGACCCCCGCCGGGACTTCCTGCCGGCGACCGGTCGCCTGCTGCATCTCGCCTTCCCGGCGCAGAACGCCAACGTTCGCGTCGACGCGGGCGTCGAGCAAGGCGGCGAGATCACGCCCTGGTACGACCCGATGATCGCCAAGCTGGTGGTGCACGGCCGGGACCGCGGCGATGCGCTGGCGCGCCTGCGCGCGGCGCTGGCCGAGGTCGAGATCGCCGGCGTGACCACCAACGTCGAGTTCCTGCGCAAGGTCGCGGCCAGCCGCGCTTTCAGCTCGGCCGAGCTCGACACCGGGCTGATCGAGCGCAACCGGGCGGAATTGATTTCTCCAATCGATCTGGATCCGTTCCTCGCGACCGCGGCCTTCGCCGAACTGGCGCACGAAGAGGCCGAGGCGCGGCGCCAGGCTGCCGCGACCGGCGATCCGTTCTCTCCCTGGCACGACGTCGACGGCTGGCAGCTCAACGCCGAGGCGCACCACGATTTCGTCTTCGTCGAAGGCGGCGCCGAGCATCCGGTGCGCGTGCGCTTCGGCGCCGACGCGCCGGTCGTCTCCATCGCCGGGCGCGAGCACCACGGCAAGCACGCGCGAGCGCGCACCGTCCTCGATGGCAACGACTGGCATGTCCTCTGCGACGGCGTCTATCGCCGGCTGTCCCTCAAATCGGAGCTCGCGGGCGCCGACGTCGAAGCCGCAGGCTCATTGACGGCGCCGATGCCGGGGCGCATCGTCAAGGTGATGGCCAAACCCGGCGCCAAGGTCGGCAAGGGCGAGGCGCTGCTGATCCTCGAGGCGATGAAGATGGAGCACACCATTACCGCGCCGAAGCCCGGCATGGTCAAGGCCGTCCACTACGCCGCGGGCGAGCAGGTGCTCGAAGGCGCCGAGCTGGTCACGCTCGAATGACCGCGATCCGCGTCGTCGAGGTGGGGCCGCGCGACGGGCTGCAGAACGAGCCGCGCGAAGTGCCGACCGCGGTGAAGATCGAGCTGATCGAGCGCCTGGCGGATGCCGGCCTGCCGGCGGTCGAGGCGACCGCCTTCGTCTCGCCGAAGTGGATCCCGCAGATGGCCGACCACACCGAGGTGCTGGAGCGCATCCGCCGCAAGCCCGGCACCGCCTATCCGGTGCTGGCGCCGAACCTGAAAGGCTTCGAGGCGGCGCGCGCCGCCGGCGCCGAGGAGGTCGCGGTGTTCGGCGCCGCGTCCGAGGCGTTCTCGAAGAAGAACATCAATTGCTCGATCGATGAATCGCTCGAACGCTTCAGGCCAATTGTTTCTGAAGCAAAGAAATACAACATCAGGGTGCGCGGCTATGTCTCGTGCGTGCTCGGCTGCCCTTACGAAGGCGAAGTGAACCCGCTGCGCGTCGCCGATGTCGCGGGCGCGCTCTACGACATGGGCTGCTACGAGGTTTCGCTCGGCGACACCATCGGCGTCGGCACGCCGGCGAAGACCAAGATGATGCTCGACGCTTGCTCGGAGCGGGTACCGGTCGGGAAGCTCGCCGGTCACTACCACGACACCTACGGCCAGGCGCTCGCCAACACCTACGCTTCGCTCGAGCTCGGCGTGCGGACCTTCGACGCTTCGGTGGCCGGGCTCGGCGGCTGTCCCTACGCCAAGGGCGCCTCGGGCAACGTCGCCACCGAGGACGTGGTGTACATGCTGCATGGCCTCGGCATGCAGACCGGCATCGACCTCGACAAGCTGGTCGGCATCGGCGCCTGGATTTCCGGCGTGCTGGGACGCGAGTACGGCTCCAAGGCCGGCAAGGCGATCGCAGCGAAGAAAGCGAAGTGAAGTCGCCTTGCGTGAAGGTCTGCCAGATGGACCCGGGTCGCAACCTCTGCCTCGGCTGCAAGCGCACGCTCGACGAGATCGCGCGCTGGGGTTCGATGAACGATCAGGAGCGAGACAGAATCCTCGCGGAACTGCCGCGCCGCTCTCTAGATGTCCTTGAAGTTCCCGTGCCGCCCCTTGCCTGAGGCGAAGCGCGCGGCGCCGGCGGCGCCTTCCGCCTTGAACGTCGGGATGCCGTTGTACCACTCCTTGCGCATCGCCTCGCGCACGGTCAGTCCTTGCTGCGCATAGACCGAGCGCCGGTCGGCGCGCATGCAGGCCTGCGGGAAGCGGGCGATCTCGTGCGCCATCGCCTCGGCGAACTCGCGCGACTTGCCCTGCGCCACGACGTGCTCGCAAGCGCCGATGCGCAGCGCCTCGTCGGCCGGCACCTTGCGGCCGGTGAGGATGATCTCCATCGCGCGTCCCACGCCGACGATGCGCGGCAGCCGTACCGTGCCGCCGTCGATGAGCGGCACGCCCCAGCGGCGGCAGTAGACGCCGAAGTAGGCCGATTCCTCCATCACGCGCACGTCGCACCAGAGCGCAAGCTCGAAGCCGCCCGCCACCGCCGGACCGGCGACCGCGGCGATCACCGGCTTGTCGAGCTCCAGGCGCGTGGGACCGAGCGGACCTCTAGGAATTTTTCTTCCTTCATTCAAAGGAAAATCAATTTCATGAATGCGGTCCAGGTCTTCGAGCAACGAAGCCCCGTACTTGAGATCCCAGCCGGCGCAGAACGAGCCGCCCTCGCCCCACAGCACCGCGACCGCGGCGTCCGGGTCACGATCAAACGCCTCAAACGCGGAGACCAGCGCGTCCGCGCTCTCCGGATCCATCGCGTTGCGCGCCTGCGGCCGCGAGTGAATCACCGTCCAGACCTTCCCTTTCTTCTCGATCCTGACCGCCATGACCGCCTCCGTTGACTGGTATTTCGATTTCGTCTCGCCGTTCTCGTACATCAGCCTGTGCCGCTTGAAAGAGCTGCCAGCCCAGGTTGCGTACAAGCCGGTCCTGTTCGCCGGCCTGCTCAAGCACTGGGGCCAGAAGGGTCCCGCCGAGATCCCGGCCAAGCGGCGTTGGACCTACCGCTGGTGCACCTGGTGGGCGCGCGAGCTCGACCTCACCTTCCGCTTCCCCGAGCAGCACCCGTTCAACCCGCTGCCGCACCTGCGCCTCGCGCTAGCTTGCGGCTGCCATCCCGACGCGGTCAAACGCATTTTCGAATGGGTATGGATGAGCGGCGAGAATGCCACCGATCCGGCGCGGTTCGCTTCTCTCTGCCGCGAATTGAACATCGACGCCGATCGCCTCGGCGCGGAGGAGATCAAGAGCTCCCTGCGAAGCAATACCGAGGAAGCCGTGAAGGCGGGCGTGTTCGGCGTGCCGAGCTTCGTCGTCGACGGCGAAGTGTTCTGGGGTGCCGATTCGATCGAGTTCGTGCAGGCGTTCCTGCACGACGCGGAAGTGCTGCGCAACGACGAGATGCGGCGCGTCGACGCCTTGCCGATCGGCGCTAGCCGTATTTCCTGAGATCCTCGATTACCTTTCCGTCGTTCGGCAGACTGCCGGGCGCGACCAGCTCGACTTCACCGCGCAGCTTGGTCACGTCGCGGATGGAGTTGACGATGGCTTCGCTCAAACCATGTCTTTTTTCTGAAACCTCACACCGCAGCGTCATGCGGTCGTTGCCGTTCTCGCCCTCGACGACCAGCCGCGCCCTCGAGACCTCCCGATGGCGGCGAAGGATCTCGCTCACCAGGCCCGGCGTGACGAACATGGCCCGTACTTTGGTGCTCTGGTCGGCGCGGCCCATCCAGCCCTTGATGCGCACGTTGGTCCTGCCGCACGGGCTCGCGCCGGGCAGCACCGCAGACAGGTCGCCGGTGGCGAAGCGGATCAACGGGTAGTCCTTGTTGAAGCTGGTGATTACCACCTCGCCGACCTCGCCCGGCTCGACCGGATCGCCGGTGCCCGGGCGGACGATCTCGAGCAGCAAGCCTTCGTCGAGGATCATGCCGGGCGTGACCTCGCCGTCCGGCAGCAAGGATTCGTAGGCGATCAGGCCGAGGTCGGCGCTGCCGTACATCTGCGTCACGGAAATGCCGCACTCCTGCAGCGCGGTGCGCAGCACGGGCGGCAGGTACTCGGCGCCCACCTGCGCTTTCTTCAGGCAGGAGATGTCGGCCTTCAACTCGTGGGCTTTCTCGACGATCAGCTTCAGGAACGACGGCGTTCCGACGTAGCCCGTCATGCGCATCCGCTCGATCGCTGCGACCTGCATCTCGGTCTGGCCCGTGCCGGCGGGCAGCACCGTGCAGCCCAGGGCGATCGCGCCGGTTTCGAGCATCGAGCCGGCCGGCGTGAAGTGGTAGGCAAAGCTGTTCAGGACCACGTCACCTTTGCGGAACCCGCCCGCGAACAATCCGCGCGCAGTGCGCCACCAGTCCGCGCCGAGGCCCTCCATGTCGTGGATCGGGCCGGGCGAGACGAAGAGCTTGGCGGGCGGCACCGCGTTCAGCCCGCCGAGCGGCGGCAGATCCTTCTGCAGGGCGGCGAGATCGCTCTTGCGGGTCAGAGGCAGCGTCGCCAGCGCCTTGCGCGACTTGATTCTCGACGGATTGATCGAGGCAAGAAGCTTCGCGAATCCGGGCGCGCGCTTCTTCGCATGGGCGACGTGCTTCGGCAGCGCGGCCATGAGCGCCGCTTCGCGCGCTTTCGGCGAGCGCGTCTCGAGCTTGTCGAAATGTTCTCGCTTTACAGCCAACGCTTGCGCCGCCGGTAGGACTTGACGTCGCGGAAGCTCCGGCGCTCGCCCGACGAGAAGCCGAGGTAGAACTCCTTCACGTCCTCGTTCTGCGCCAGCGCCTTGCCCTCGCCGTCCATCACCACGCGGCCGTTCTCCAGGATGTAGCCGTAGTCGGCATAGCGCAGTGCGATGTGGGTATTCTGCTCGGCGAGCAGGAAGCTCACTTTCTCGTCGCGGTTCAGGCGCTGCACGATCTGGAAGATCTCCTCGACGAGCTGCGGCGCAAGGCCCATCGACGGCTCGTCGAGCAGGATCATCTTCGGCCGCGCCATCAGGGCGCGGCCGATCGCGGTCATCTGCTGCTCGCCGCCCGAGGTGTAGCCGGCCTGCGTGCCGCGGCGCTCCTTCAGCCGCGGGAAGTACTTGTAGACCTTCTCCAGGTCCTCCTGCACGCCTCCGCCGAGCGCGCCGCGCGTGTAGGCGCCGGTGAGCAGGTTCTCCTCGACCGTGAGGTGCGCGAAGCAGTGGCGGCCTTCCATCACCTGGCAGATGCCGCGCTTGACCAGCGCCGCGGGATCGAGCTGGTCGATGCGCTCGCCGCCGAACAGGATCTGGCCCTTGGTGACGTCGCCGCGCTCGGCGCGCAGCAGGTTGGAGATCGCCTTCAGCGTCGTCGTCTTGCCGGCGCCGTTGGCGCCGAGCAGCGCCACGATCTGGCCCTCCCGGACCTCGAGCGAAACGCCTCGCAGGACCAGGATGACGTGGTCGTAGATGACCTCGATGTTGTTGATCGCGAGATAAGCCTGGGTCGCCATGAACAAAAAAACGGCCGCCCTCAGGCGGCCGTCCTGGTTACGAGTGCGGTTACTTTTCCTTGGAGCAGTCGCGCGGCGTGATGCCCTTCTCCTTCGCGTACTGCGCGGCGTCTTCCTCGACCTTGGCACGCACCAGCTTGCGGTCGGGCTCCATCCAGTCGGTGATCAGCTTCCACTTCGCGCCGTCCCACTGCTGGAACTTCACCAGTCCGGAGCCTTCGTGGTCCATGCACGAGACCTTGAGCGGCGGCATCAGGCCAACGGCGCCGAGCTCCTTGAGGCGCTTGTTGTCGATGTTCAGGTGCTCGATGCCCCAGCGCATCTGCTCGCCGGTGATCGGCTTGCCCTTGCCGAAGCGCGCCTGCGCGGTGCGGATCGCCTCGGTGGTGACGATGCCGGCGACCACGCCGCGGGTATGGTAGATCGAGCCGAAGCGCGACTTGTCCTCGAATTCGCCCTTGCCCTTGCCATAGACGAACTTCTGGATGTCCTTCATCACCGGGAAATCGGATCCGGGCGAGTTGAAGCCGGCCGAGATGTAGCCCTTGGCGGCGGTGCCCGCGGGCAGCACGTCTTCTTCCGCGCCCGACCACCACACGCCGATCACCTTCTCGCGCGGGTAGCCGATCTTGGCCGCGGCCTTCAGCGCCGTCGGATTCATCACGCCCCAGCCCCACAGGATCACGTAGTCCGGCTTGATCTGCCGGATCTGCAGCCACTGCGACTGCTGCTCGTTGCCCGGATGCGGAACGGCGATCGTGGTGAGCTCGTAGCCATACTGCTTCGACATGTCGGTGAGGACCGGGATCGGCTCCTTGCCGTAGGCCGAGTCGTGGTACACGAGCACGATCTTCTTGCCTTTCAGCTTGTCCATGCCGCCGGACTTCTGGCCCATGAACTTCACCATCACGGTCGCCTGCGACCAGTAGGTGGTGATCAGCGGGAACACGTACGGAAAGACGCGCCCGTCCGCCGCCGAAGTGCGGCCGTAGCCCATCGAGATCACGGGAATCTTGTCGGCGGTCGCCTTCTCGATCAGCGAGTAGGTGATGCCGGTCGAAAGCGGGTGGATCACGGTCGCGCCGGTCGGACCCTTCTTCTTCGAGCGCTCATAGCACTCGACGCCGCGGGCGTTGTTGTACTCCGTCTCGCATTTCTCCCAAGTGAGCTTGACGCCGTTGATGCCGCCGTCGCGCTCGTTCAGCATCGCCATGTAGTCGATGATGCCGCCGCCGAAGCCCGAGCCACCGGGCGCGTAGGGCCCGACCCAGTAGAAGTTGGCGGGGACGAACTGCTCGTTCTGCGCTGTCGCCGGAAGCGCCGCCGAAAAGGCGAGCGCGGCTACAGCAAGTGCTGTCCGTTTCATGAAAGTCCTCCTCCTAAGAGTCTGTTCAGAATAGCGGAACGGCCGAGTATAGCCAATTAATTCCTGCCGTCCAGCCCGGAAACCCCTAATGCGGGAAGGGCCAGAGCCTCAGCTTCTCCTTGGCGATCTGCCACATCCGGGCCAGGCCGTTGGGCTCGACGATGAGGAAGAAGATGATCAGGCCGCCGAAGATGATCGCCTCGGTATTCGACACCATGGCGTGGTTCATTTCGACGCCCAGGGCGCTTTCCAGGCCCTTCGAGACGAAATTGAGCAGGATCGGGAAGAGCGTGATGAAGGCCGCTCCCAGGAAAGACCCCAGGATCGAGCCGACGCCGCCGATGATGATCATGAACAGGACCCGGAAGCTGAGGTCGAGGACGAACGCCTCGGGCTCGACCGTCCCCAGGTAGCAGAAGGCGTAGAGCGCGCCGGCCACGCCGCAGTAGAAGGAGCTGATGGCGAAGGCGAGGAGCTTGGTGCGCATCATCGGAATCCCGACCACCGCGGCGGCGACATCCATGTCGCGCACCGCCATGAACGCCCGCCCGGTCTCGCTGCGCATCAGGTTCTTCGCCGCCAGCGCCATGGCAGTGACCACGCCGAGCGTCAGCAGGTACTTCGAGGCCGGCGAGACGAACTCGTAGCCGAGGATCACCATCCGCTGCGCGGTGATCACGCCCGAAGAGCTGTGGTTCGAGAACCAGCCGACGCGGTTGATCAGCCACAGGACGAAGAACTGGCAGGCGAGGGTCGCCACCGCGAGGTACAGCCCCTTGATCCTCAGGCTCGGCAAGCCGAAGACGATGCCGACCGCTGCCGCGGAAAGGCCGCCGATCGCGAATGCGCCCAGGACGGGAATGTGCGGGATGCGCAGCATCGCGTTGTAGGCCATGAACGCGCCCACCGCCATGAAGGCAGCGGTGCCGAGCGAAAGCTGGCCGGCATAGCCGGTGAGGATGTTGAGGCCGAGCGCGGCGAGCGAAAGGATGAGAAACGGAGTGATGATCGCCGAGAGCCAGTACTGGTCGCCGAAGATCGGCACGGCAACGAAGGCAACCAGCAGCAGGGCGATCATTGCGACACGGTCCTGCAGGATCGGAAAGATCTGTTGATCCTGGCCGTAGGTGGATTTGAACTGCCCGGCTTCGCGGTAGAGCATCTCTAGACTCTGTCGATGTGCTTTTCGCCGAACAGGCCTTCCGGCCGAACCAGCAGGAAGAGCAGCGCGACCACGTAGGCGAACCACGACTCGATGCCGCCGCCGACCATCGGCCCGATGTAGACCTCGGCCAGCTTCTCGCTCGCGCCGATGATCAGGCCGCCGACGATCGCGCCGGCGATCGACTCGAAGCCGCCGAGGATCAGCACCGGCAGCGCCTTCAGCGCGGTGAAGGTCAACGCGTACTGCACGCCGTTCCTCACGCCCCACATCATTCCGGCGACCAGCGCCACGCAACCCGCCACCGCCCAGACGATGGTCCAGATGTGCTGCAGCGGGATGCCGACCGCGAGCGCAGCCTGGTGGTCGTCGGCCACGGCGCGCAGCGCGCGACCGATGCGCGTCTTCTGGAACAGCACGGCGAGAACCGCCACCAGCAGGCCGGCGATCAAGGCCGCGAACAGGTCGAACTGGCTGATGCTGATGTTCCACTTCTCCGACAGCCACTCGATCGGCACGTCGGCGATGCCGAGCTCGAGGCCGTGCGGTTGCGAGCCGAAGACGAGCTGCGAGAGGCCTTCGAGCACGAAGGTGAGGCCGATGGTCGCCATCAGCAGCGTGATCGGCGGCTGGTTGATGAGCGGCCGGAGCACGATGCGCTCGGTGAGCATGCCGAGCACCACCATCACCGCCAGCGTCACCGCCAGCGCCAGCCAGAAGTTCCAGCCGCGCTCGAGCAGCGAGACGAAGGTCAGCGCGGCGAAGAACACCATCGAGCCCTGGGCGAAATTGAACACCCCCGAGGCCTTGTAGATCAGGACGAAGCCCAGGGCGACGAGCGCGTACATCACGCCCGCGAGCAGCCCTCCCGCGACGACCTCGAGAAAGAAGTTAATGGGCTACTCCGAGGTAGGCATCGATCACCTTCTGGTCGCCGCGAACCTCGGCGGGCGAGCCGTCGGCGATCTTCCGGCCGTAGTCGAGCACCACCACGCGGTCTGAAATATCCATCACCACGCCCATGTCGTGCTCGATCAGGACCAGGGTGGTGCCGAAGTGATCGTTGACGTCGAGGATGAAGCGGCACATGTCCTGCTTTTCCTCGAGGTTCATGCCCGCCATCGGCTCGTCGAGCAACAGCAGCTCGGGTTCGGCGGCGAGCGCGCGCCCGAGCTCGACGCGCTTCTGCAGCCCGTAGGGCAACCGCCCCACCGGCGTCCTGCGGATGTGCTGGATCTCGAGGAAGTCGATGATCTCCTCGACCGCGCGCCGGTGCTCGAGCTCCTCGCGCTTCGCCGCGCCCACCCACAGCGCCTGCTGGAAGATATTGCAGCGCATCTTCAGGTTGCGCCCGGTCATGATGTTGTCCAGCACCGTCATGCCCTTGAACAGGGCGATGTTCTGGAAGGTGCGCGCGATGCCCAGGGCAGCGGCCTCGTGCGAGTCCATGTCGGCGAACTCTTTCTGCTTGAACCTGATCTTTCCCTTCTGCGGGTGATAGACGCCGTTCAGCACGTTCAGCATCGAGCTCTTGCCGGCGCCGTTCGGGCCGATGATGGCGCGCACTTCCTTGCTGCGAACGTCGAAGGACACGTCCTGAAGCGCCTTGACGCCGCCGAAGGAGAGCGAGACGCCCTCGACCGAGAGGACGACCTCGCTCATGCCGCCTTGCTTCTACGCGGCCTCATGCGGCCTTTCGGGCCGCCGCGGGCGCGAAGGTCTTCGCGTCGCGGATCTTCAGATCGGCGGAGAAAACGCCGCTGCGGCCGTCCTCGTACTTGACCTGCGCCTCGACGTGCACCGCGTTCTTGCCCGCATACATCGCCGCGACCAGCGCGTCGAAGCGCTCGCCGATGAAGCGGCGGCGGACTTTGCGGGTGCGCGTCAGCTCGCCGTCGTCGGCATCGAGCTCCTTGTGCAGGATGAGGAAGCGATGGATCTGCGAGTTGGCGATCTCCGGCTCGCTCGCCAGGTCGCTGTTCACCTGCTCGATGCAGCCCCGCACCAGGTCGTACACCTCGTCGCGCGAGGCGAGGTCGGTATAGCCGGAGTAGGGCATGTTGCGCTTCTCCGCCCAGTTGCCGACCGCGTCGGGATCCATGTTGATGAACGCGCACACCGTGGCGCGGTCGTGGCCGAAGCAAACGGCTTCCTTGATGTAGGGAAAGAATTTCAGCTTGTTCTCGAGGTACTTCGGCGCGAACAGGGTGCCGTCCGAGAGCTTCCCCACGTCCTTCACGCGGTCGATGATCTTGAGGTGGCCGTCCGGGTCGAAGTAGCCGGCGTCGCCGGTATGGAACCAGCCCTCGGCGTCCTTCGCCTCGCTCGTCGCCTGCGGATTCTTGTAGTACTCCTTGAACAGTCCCGGCGAGCGGATCAGGAGCTCGCGCTCCGGCGTGAACTTCAGCTCCACTCCGGGCACCGGCGGCCCGGCGGTGTCGGCCTTCACCTGGCCGTCGGGCTGGATGCAGACGAAGACGCTGGTCTCCGTGGACCCGTAGAGCTGCTTGAGGTTGATGCCGATCGAGCGGTAGAACTTGAACAGATCCGGCCCGATCGCCTCGCCCGCGGTATAGGCGACGCGCACGCGGCTCATGCCGAGGACGTTGCGCAGCGGACCGTAGAT
>Ga0315912_10003470_pt1 | contig 15648 bp, 15 predicted proteins | sample VfabasoilMG_FD_204469 | JGI IMG/M metagenome (GOLD analysis project Ga0315912, IMG submission 204469) | Garden soil microbial communities collected in Santa Monica, California, United States - V. faba soil | ecosystem: Environmental > Terrestrial > Soil > Garden | place: USA: California... | reverse complement strand
CGGCTTGATTCCCTCTGCCATCGAAGATTCCCCTCTTAACAAGCGTCCCGAAAAACCGGACCCATCATGCCCTCACCCCCTGACCCCTCTCCCGAGTGGAGAGGGGAGATTCGTGGTGCGCATGAGTTGTCACCCATCTGCACAAGGGTCACTATGCGCCGGTCTTCTGATACGAGTGGAAATCCCGGCCGGTCGCGGTCCACGGATGCGGCGCGATCGCGTACAGGTCCGACACCACATCCACGACCACCGGCCTGTCCATTCCGATCGCCCGCTTGAGCGCGTCATTGATCTCGTCGGGTTTCTCCACCCGGATGCCGACGCAGCCGAATGACTCGGCGACCTTCGCGAAATTGATTTCCGGGAAGCGCCACATCTCCTCGGCGCGCCCGCGCTGCTTGCCGCCATAGGCAATGTCGTTCAGCTTGATCTCCTGGTTGAGCGCGCTGTTGTTGTTGACGACGATCACCGCATTGATGTTGTGCCGGCGCGCGGTTTCCAGCTCGCCGATGTGATAATAGAAACCGCCGTCGCCGGTGAAGCACAGCACCGGACGCTCCGGCAGCGCGCACTTGACGCCGAGCGCCGCCGGGAAACCCCACCCGAGGGACCCCGCCGTGCGATAGTAACTCTGGCCGGGGTGCTTCAGTTCGATGAAGCGCGCGGTCCAGATGCCGGCGTGCCCCGTGTCCGACACCACGACGCCGTCCGCGGGCAGCGCGTCGGAGATCTCCTTGCAGATGCGTTCGGGGCGAATGGGAGCCGCGCCGGAATCGCGCATCGCGGCGTTCGCGGCGCGCCACTCGGCGACGATCTGTTGCGCACGCCCGTTCCAGTCGGCCCGGTCCTGCGGCTCCCGCGACGCGACGTCGATCATGCGGCGCAACGAGACCTTGGCATCGCCCAGAATGGATACGGCGTTCGGATAGTTCCGGCCCAGCTCGGCAGGATCGATGTCAAGCTGAATCACCCGGGTGCCGGGCGGCGGAAACATCCAGTTGTTGGTGACCTGCCCGCCGCAGTGGCTGCCGATGAAGAACACCAGGTCCGCCTCGTGCAGCACGCGGTTGGCGCAATCGCGCGAATATGCGCCCGGCACGCCGACCGCGAGCGGGTGCGCATCGAGTATCGCGGCCTTGGCGTTCAGCGACGTCGCGACCGGAATCCGCAGTTTTTCGGCGAGCTCCACCACTTCCGCCTGCGCCTCCGAGCGCATGACCCCACCCCCGGCGACGATCACCGGCCGCTTCCCCGCCGCCAGCAGGGCGAGCGCGTCTCTCACGCGCCGCATATCGGGCTCCGGGCGGAACGCGGGCGCCCTTAAATAGTTCGTCTCGACCAGCGGGTCGAGATCGGCCTCCTGCTCGGTGATCTGGCCGAGGTGGCTCTGGATGCGCAGATGAACCGGGCCCGGCGCACCCGAGGTGGCGACGCGAAACGCCTGGCGCAGCAGATCGGGAAGTCGCGTCACGGTGTCGACCTGCGCGTTGAACTTGGTGACGGCGTCGAACTGCGACACGTCATCCACCTCCTGGTAGGCATGCCGGTAGCGCGACTGCGGCGTCGGTCCGCCGGTGATGGCGATGACAGGCGCGCCCGCCATGTGCGCGTCCCGGATCCCGGCGGCGAGATTGGAGGCGCCTATCATCTGCGCCATGCACACGCCCGGCTTGCCGCTCGCGCGGGCGTAGCCGTCGGCCATGTAGGCAGCGGCCTTTTCCCCATGCACCATCAGCCGCCGGATGGGCATGTCCTCCATTTCGGCAAAGGCCTTCAGCATGAATGCCGGCACGAAGAAGATGTGCGTGACGCCGTAGCCCTCCATCATCTGCGCGAACAGCCGCGCCCCGGTCATCCTCGGCATGCGCCCCTCCCCTTGGAAAGTGTAATGTTACCGCGGCCCGCAGTATGTTATAAAAGAATCTATCACGATCGAACGATAATCCTGTGTTATGGTCCGAGCGCCGTGAACCTGCGCCAGCTGCATTACCTGAACGGCATCGCCGACGCGGGATTCAACATCTCGCGCGCGGCCGCGGCGCTGCACACCTCGCAGCCCGGCATCAGCAAGCAGATGCAGATGCTCGAACAGGAAATCGGCGTCGACATCCTGGTGCGCCGGGGCAACCGCATCGTGGGCGTCACGGAACCCGGACAGGCGATCCTCGAGGTCGCGCGGCGCATGCTGCACGACGCCGAGAACCTGAAGCGCATCGGCGAGGACTATACCCAGCAGACGGTCGGGCGGCTGGTGCTTGCCACCACCCACATCCATGCGCGCTACGTCCTGCGCACCGTGATCCGCGATTTCATCCGCCGCCATCCGGACGTGCGGCTCGCCCTGCGTCAGGGCAGCCCGGCTCAAACCGCCCGGATGGTCGCATCGGGCGAAGCGGACATCGGCATCAGCAGCGAGCCGCCCGAGCCCATCCCCGAGCTCGTGACGCTGCCCTGCCTCAAGCTGGAACGCAGCGTGATGACCCCGCGCCGGCATCCCCTGCTTGCGGAGAAACGGCTGACGCTGCGGGCCATCGCCCGCCATCCGATCATCACGCTCGACCAGAGCTTCGTCGGCGGCTACGCGGTGCTGCGCGCGTTCGAGGCGGCCGGCATCAAGCCCAACATCGTGCTGAGCGCCATCGACGCGGACGTGATCAAGAGCTATGTCGAACTGGGCCTGGGGATCGCGATCCTGCCGACCGTCGCCTACGAGCCGGGGCGCGATCGCAATCTGCGCGCAATCGACGCGCGCCGGCTGTTCGATCCCACCATCACCCGCATCGAGATCCGCCGCGACATCTACCTGCGCGAGTACATGTACGACTTCATCGCGATGCTGGCGCCGCGGTTAAGCCGGCAGAGCGTCGATCAGGCGATCCGGGCCGGCGCGAAGCCCCCGCGCGAGAATGCGGCGTAGCGCCGTGGGTCGCAATGCGTCGGTCACGCGAAGGCTCAAGCGGCTCGATCGGGCGGCCTTCAACCAACCCACCCTGCGCGTCGCGCGCGAACTCCTTGGAAAGTTCATCGTGCGCCGTTACCGCGGCCGCCGCCTGTCGGCCATGATCACCGAGGTGGAGGCATACAGGGGGCCGCGCGACCGCGCCTGCCATGCCTACGGCGGGCGCCGCACGCCGCGGGTCGAACCTCTGTACGGCGACGGCGGCACCCTGTACGTGTATCTCGTTTACGGGGTGCATTGGCTGCTCAATTTCAGCACCGCCGGCAAGGGCCGCCCGGAAGGCGTACTCGTGCGCGCGATCCTGGCCGAAGACGACGGCGGGAACAAGCACGTGGTGGGACCGGGTAAGGTCTCGCGGTACTTGAGGATAGACAGGCGCCTCGACGGCGCCGATGCCACGGCTTCCAAGCGCATGTGGATCGAGGACCGCGGCATGCATGTGCCGGCGACGCGCGTTAAACGGGGACCGCGCGTCGGCGTGAGCTTCGCGGGGCCGTACTGGAGCGCTCGGCCGTGGCGGTTCTGGATTGAGCGACAGGAGGACGCATGATCACGCACACCGGAGGTTGTCACTGCGGCCGAGTCAGATTCGAGGTTCTCGCGCCGGCGAAGCTCGAGGTCTCGGAGTGCAATTGTTCCATATGCGGCAAGGCGGGCTACCTGCACCTCGTCGTTCCCGCCGATCGCTTCAAACTTCTGTCCGGCGGCGACGCGCTGAAGACCTATACCTTCAACACCCACACGGCGAAACACCTGTTCTGCTCGACTTGCGGCATCAAGTCGTTCTACGTGCCGCGCTCGCATCCGGACGGATTCAGCGTCAATGCGCGCTGTCTCGACCGCGGAACGGTGAGCGATTTAAGCATCCGACCGTTCAACGGCCGCGAATGGGAAAAGCAGTACCCCGAAGGACGAGGGGAGTACCCGCAGTGACGCGGGCGACAGGGATCGGTGACCGAGCGTTCCCGTGGCTTCCCCACCCGCAGGGATGCAGCGGCAGGAACACGCATGCAATCCTCGCCGCCCTGACGGCCTGCGCCATGCTCTCCGCCTGCTCAGCCGAGAAGCCCCCCGTCGCCGTGACGTTCGCCAGCATTTGCCAACAGGAAGCGAAGACCCGGGTTGCCGTCGACGGCTATCTGCGCCTGCCGCCGCTCGGCATCACCTGCAAATCGGGACGATGCATCATCGCATTCCATTCGCGGCCGGGCGGCAAGGGCGCGTGGATCGGCGCCGACGTCCGGAACACCGCCAAGCCCGGCTCAGGCAGCAATGCGATCAAGATGCCGTCCAAGAGCTATCGCGTCGAAGACCTGCGCGTACACCTGAAGGACGGCCACGTGGTCGGGCAGGAGGAGAAGGTCAGACTGGTCGGTGAGGTCAGGAACAGCGGCAAGAGTTGTCGCATCGAGGTGGATGCCATCGAGACGCCCTGACTTCATCGGCGCGCGGCGCGGTATGAAATAATGGCCGGCAGATCACGCCCCCATCTCGGGGCGGTTACGAGGAGAGCTTCGATGGCATTTGCACGACGAGTCAGGGGAAGTCTACCTGGGGTTGGTATCGGCATCCTGTTGCTGAGTTCGATGCCGGCAACCGCGGCGCAGCATGCTCCGGATGCAGCCGGCTACCCGAACAAGCCGATCCGGCTGGTCGTGCCGAGCGCGCCCGGCGGCGGCACCGACATCATCGCGCGCCTCATCGCGCAGGCGCTCGGCGAGAGCTGGGGCCAGACGGTCGTGGTGGACAATCGCGGCGGCGCGGGCGGCATACCGGGTGTTGCCATGGTGGCCAGGCAATCGGCTCCGGACGGCTACACCATGCTGCTCGGCAGCGTCGGTCACGTCTCCTTCGCGCCCGCCGTTCGCCGCAATCTGGGGTTCAACCCCGAAACGGACCTCACGCCCGTCACGCTGGCGGCAAACCAGCCGTTCGTCATCGCCGCTTCCCTGTCTCTGCCCGCGAAGTCGATGAAGGAGTTGATTGCCCTCGCCAAGGCCAAGCCGGGCGCCATCAGCTACGGTTCGGGCGGCACCGGCACCGCCTCGCACCTTGGAGTCGAGCTGCTGCAGCTCGAGGCAGGATTTTCGATGCTGCACGTGCCTTACAAAGGCAGCAATCCTGCGATCGCCGCGGTAATGAGCGGAGACCTCCAGGTTGCGCTGGCGGGCCTTGCAACGGTCCTGCCGCATGCGAAGACCGGCAAGTTGAAAGCGCTGGCGGTCACGGGCGCCCGGCGCTCCCGGGTGGCGCCTGATCTGCCGACGGTGGCGGAAGCAGGCGTCCCGCGCTACGTGTTCGACGTCTGGTACGGCATCATGTTTCCCGGCGGCACGCCGCAGGCCATCGTCGCCAAAACGCATGCCGAATTGACGAGACTGCTCAAGTCTCCGGCGGTCAGTGAGCGCTTCGCGACCGCCGGTCTCGAACCGTTGACGAGCACCTCCAAGGAATTCTCTGACCGCATCAAGAGCGAGCTGCCAAAATGGCAGCGGGTGGCGAAGGAAGCCAACATCCGCGTCGATTGAGCGCCGCGCTGCGCAGGCAGCCGCAGCCTGGCCCCTGGCCGACCAGCCGCGGCGCTGGCGGGGTGACGACCGCTACTCCATCTGAATGCGCGCGGTCTTGATGATGCCGGCGTAGAGCGCAGATTCCCGTTTGATCAGGAGCGCCAGTTGCTCGCCGCTGGCCGCGATGACTTCCGTGCCCTGACTTTCGAATCGCTCCCGGAGCTCCGGCCGCTGCAGAACCTTCACCAAGTCGCCGTGCAGCTTGTCGGCAATGGGTTTGGGCGTACCGGCCGGCACGAAAATTCCCATCCACGTGACGAGGTCGTAGCCGGGGTAGGTTTCCGCGATGGCGGGCACATCGGGCATGATGGCCGCCCGCCTGGCGGAGGACACCGCGAGAGCGCGCGCCCGGCCCGACCGCACGTGGTGCACGGAGCCGGCGATATTCGCGGACAGCACGTCGATGTGGCCGGCGATGAGGTCGACGAACGCCGGCGCCGCGCCCTTGTACGGCACGGGATTCATCCTGACCTTCGCCATCGTCTGCAGCAGTTCCAGCCCGAGGTGAGTCAGATTGCCGATGCCGATGAAGCCGAAGTTGATGCGGCCCGGGTTGGCCCGCGCCAGCGCGACCAGGTCCTTCAGGGTCTTCGCCGGCAGCGATGGATGCGCCGTGAGCATGATCTGTCCGGAGACCAGGTGCGTCACCGGCGCCAGCTCCCGCTGCGGGTCGAACGCAGGCTTCCTCTGCAATATGGGGGTCACGACGACCGGTCCGGAATTGCCGAGCAGCAGCGTGTAGCCGTCGGGCGGCGACCGCCCGGCAATCTCGGTGCCGATGCTGCCGCCGGCGCCCACGCGATTGTCGACCAGCACCTGCTGGCCCCAGATCTCGGTGAGCCGGGGACCGATTGCCCGCGCGACTTCGTCGAGCGGGCCGCCGGCGGCGTACGGAACGATGACGCGCACCGGCTTGGCGGGATAGCCCTGCGCCCACGCTCCGGCGCAAAACGTCATTGCCAGCAGAACGGTCGTCGCACAGCCTCTCATGCGGTCCATGGCAGCCCTCCCGTTCACAGTATGGCGCGGGTTCTATTCCTTCGGAATGCCGGCTGCCGCGATGATCCTGCCGAAGAGCTCGCTTTCCTTGCGCGCGAACTCGGCGAGTTCACCGGGGCCGCCGGCAATCACGTCCGCGCCCAGTTCGCTCAGCCGCTGCTTTGTCTCCGGCAGATTGAGTACCGCCGTGACGTCGCGGTTCAACGCCGCGACGAGATCCTTGGGCGTCGCGGGCGGCGCATAGATGCCCATCCAGCTGTGGACGTCGAAACCCGGGAACACGCTTGCAAGCGGCGGCACCTCCGGCAACGACGCAGAGGGCTTGGCGGTCGATACGCCGAGCCCGCGCACCTTGCCGTTTCTGACGTAGGCCGCCGAGATGAGCACGTTGTTGAACATCAGATCGACCTGGCCGCTGACCAGATCGACCAGGGCCGGCGCCGCGCCCTTGTACGGCACGTGGACGATCTTCACGCCGGCGCGCGACTGAAAGAGTTCCATCCCCAAATGCTGCAGGCCACCGATACCCGAGCTTGCGTAACTCATGGTGCCGGGGCGCTGCTTCGCCAGCTGCACCAGGTCCCGGATCGACCTGGCCGGTATCGACGGGTGTGCGATCAGCACCATGCACGAGCTGATCATGAACGTGACGGGCTCGAGATCGCGTTCGAATGAATAGGCCGGAGACTTGCGAAGATGCGGGTAGACCGTGACCGGACCGCTGTTGGCGACGAGCAGGGTGTAGCCGTCCGGAGCGGCCTTCACCACCGCAAGCGCGCCAAGCGCGCCGCCGCTGCCGCCGCGGTTCTCCACGACGGCCTGCTGGCCCCAGCGTTCCGTGAGCCTGTGCGCGACCAGCCGGCCAACGAGATCCACCGGACCGCCGGCCGCGTAGGGCACGATCATGCGCACCGGCTTCGACGGAAACTTCTGTGCCCAAGCCATGGCATGCGTCGTCATCAACGCCACCGCCAAGGACGCAGCCAGGCCGGCGGCAGTCACCCTCGACCGCGGCTCGCCAGCGGCAACCGCAAACTCGTTCATGGTCTACCCCAGGTCGAGGCGCCGGATCGCTTTCATGCGCTGCACGGAATCGCCGGCGAGATGCGTCCATATGATCGCGTCCCGCGCGAGCTTGTCGGCGCGGGCATCCATGTTACCGTCGGGCGTCGCGCCGTGGATTTCGAGGTTGCGCCGCGTCACTCTCTGGACGGCGTCGGTTGCAAAATTCATCAGCAGCACGTTGTTGATCGAATGGTGCGCGCCCTGGGCATCGCTGTCCGCCGCCACCCGCAGCACGAACGAACGCAGGGCCTCGGTCAGCATGTGCATTTCGGAGAGCCCGAGCTGCAGCGACTGGTTGGCGCTGACGAAACGGCCGCCGGGCCGCCGGGCGCGCGCCCGCTCCATTGCCATCTCCACCGCCGCATCGCATACCCCGAGCGCGTTCGCGGACAGCTCGAAGTCGCCGAACTTCGAGGTGTTGCCGCTGCGCGCCTTGAAGCCGCCATTGACCTCGCCCACGACGTTGGCATGCGGCACGCGGGCGTTCTCGAAGATCAGCTCGCCGTTCTGGTAGAACCGCCAGCCGCCTTTGTCGAACACCTTCCCCATCCGCAAGCCCGGGGTGTCGATCGGCACCAGGAACTCGGTGGACCCTTCGCGTATGCTCACATCCGGATTGGTGCGCGTGCTGACGAAAAACAATTTCGCCACGCTGCCGTTCGCGATGAAGCACTTCTCGCCATTGAGCCACCACTCATCGCCGTGGCGCTCGGCCTTGAGCTTCCAGCCCGATCGCGGATCATCCTCGGGTGGCAGGCGGTGGTCGGAGCCGGCATTGGGTTCGGTGCCGGCGTGCCCGAGTAGATAGGTATCGTCCGCCATGAACGGCTTGAGAAACCGCTCCTTCTGGTCCGGCGTGCAGAATTCGGCGATCAGATGGCTCCATTTCCAGCACTGGCTGAATGTCTTGGCGATCGCGCTGTCTTCCTTCGCCAGTTCCGCAATGACCAGCGCCTGCGTGACAAAATCGATGCCGTGCCCGCCCCACTGCCTCGAGACCACCGCGGTGCGGAAACCGAGTTTCGAGCCTTTCCGGATGATGTTCCAGTCGAACGCCTCGCGCGCGCCGGAGGTCTGGTCGCGCGCGATGGAAATCGGGCGTATTTCCTCCTGTGCAAACTGCCGCGCCTTCAACTGCCATGCGCGTTGCCCAGCCGTCAGGGTGACGTCCATTGATCGCTGTCGCTCCTCAGGTGTTGGGGTTCGCGTCTCTCGCCCCAACCTACCCCACTCTCCCATCGAGCGCGGACCGGTAGGTTGGGATAAGCGAAGCGCATCCCAACAATCACTTGATGGCGAGTGGATTCACCGGCGAGCCGACGGCGCCGGTGATCGGCAGCGCTGGCGCCACGAACAAGAATTCGTAGCGCTTGTCCGCGGCGCAATCCCTGGCGAGCTCGGTGAGATGGAAGATTTCCCCGACGGTGAGCCCCATGATCGGTATCGTGATCCAGTGCCACGGCTGGTTGGTGTCCTCGGTCTCGTTGGGCCGCACCTCGGCGCCCCAGGTGTCGGTCGCGACGCCGGCGATCTCGCGTTGATGCAGCCAGTCCACCGTCTCGAACGCAAACCCCGGCGCATCGCCGCCGGAATAGCCGTCCCAGCTTTTCTTCGTGAGACAGCGCTCCACATGGCCGGTATGGACCAGCAGGTAGTCGCCGCGCTTCACCCTGACGCCCTGCTTTTCCTCCGTGTAATCGAGCATCTCGTTGGTGATGGCAAACCCGTCGGGCAGCCACTTCCTGCCCATCGCCCGCGCGACATCGAGCAGCACGCCGCGGCCGACCATCTTGCTCTTGGTCTTCTCGATGCCGCCTTTCTGCGCGCCGGCGCTGGTCACGTTGCGGCAGTCGTAGCCGTTCCACATGGTATCCTCGTACATGATGTGGCCCAGCCCGTCCCACTGCGTGCCGCACTGGAGCGGCATGATGATGATGTCGTCGGTGCCGCGGATCTTGCGGTGATCGAGCACGCCCGAGTAGGCATCGGTGCCGGTGCGGGTCATCATGTGGATCGGGTTGAAGCGCCCGAGCGCCGGATACTTGGTCTTGCCACCCTGCGGGCCGCCCTGGTCGTAATTGAGGGCGAGCGAGATCACCTTGCCCTTGCGCACCAGCCGCGCGGCGGCGACGATGTCATCGGCGGTGGTGAAGTTGAGCGTGCCGATTTCGTCGTCCTTGCCCCAGCGTCCCCAGTTCTTGCAGCGGCTCGCCGCCTTCTTCACGTCCTTGCGGGTCAGCTTGCGGTTCTTCTGCTCGCGCGTGTCCTTGACTTTGAGCTTGGCAGGCATGTCGGGATCCTTGTTGAATTGCGGGAAAGGCCCGCAGTCTAGCGAAGGCCGACGGGCGGCGTCAACGAAGAACCTGCATGACCGTGCGCGGCGTTACGCCGTGGCCTGCAGGTCCGTCGCTCGCGCCCTGAGCGAAGGGTCCGATCGCAACACCTGCTTGGCCACCTTGTGGGTAGGCGTGTGCGGCAAATCGTTCATGAACAGCACGAAGCGCGGAACCTTCTGCGGCGCCAGCCGCTCGCGGCACCACTGCGCGATGTCCGTAGCCCCGGCGCGCTGTCCTGGCTTGAGCACCACCGCCACCAGGATCTCGTCCTCGCCGAGTTCGGACGGCACCGGGATCGCCGCGGCTTCGTGAACCGCGGGGTGATCGCCGATGACCCGATCCAGCTCGGCGCCCGCGATGTTTTCCCCGCGCCGCCGGATGATGTCTTTTTTTCGGGACACGAAATGAAACCAGCCGTCCTCGTCGCGCCGCACCAGGTCGCCGGTGAGGAACCACCCGTCGCGAAAGGCCGCGCGGGTCTGTTCCGGGTCGCGAAAGTAGCCCTGCATGATGATCGGCGTCTTGACGACGAACTCGCCCACTTCGTTCACCTCGACGTCGCGCCCGTCGTCATCCACCACGCGGCACTGCGCCCAAGCGCGGTCGGGATCGGGGTGGCGCCCGGCGGGGCCCATGCCGATGGCCTTGTTCCGATTGTCGAAGGGCGTGCACGTCACGCCGGGAATCTCCGTCATGCCGAAACCGCCGATCAGGTGCGGAATGTTGAATTCGTTGCGGAAGACGTCGACCGCGTTCTGGCGCGCGCCGTAGAGCTTGCGTATGCGGTGCCCGGGGCGGTATTCGCTGCGCGGGCGGTTCATGAGAATGGTGCCGATGGCGTCGATGATGTTGACCTCGGTCGCACCCGACTCGGCCGCGGTGCGCCAGAAATCCGTTGCGGAGAACCTCGGCACGATCACCATGCTCGCCCCCGCGGCAAGCGTCCCGGCGACCGAGTAGAACATGGCGTTGATGTGGAATAGCGGCAGCACGATCATCACGCGATCGTCGTCCTGCAGGAACACGCGCTGCACGAAGGCTTCCCCGCCGGTCACGAAATTGCGCTGGCTGTGCATGGCGCCCTTGGGGAAACCGGTCGTGCCCGAGGTGTAGACGATGAGGCAGGTGTCGTCGCCGCCGACGTTCTCGTCCAGGCGGATGTCGGGCGCGCGCGCGACGAGATCCTCCAGGCTGGTCGCGCCGCTCCCGCCGCCGTCGAACTGAATGAACCATGGCGCGGCGGCGAGTCCGTCGCAGGCCGCGCGCGCCGTTTCCAGGCACTCGGCGCTTGCCGCAACGGCGCACACCTCGGCGTTGCGCAGCACGTAACGCGCTTCCTCGATGCCGAATTCCGGGTTGACCGGCACCATGATCGCGCCGATGCGCGCCAGTGCGAACAGCATCAGCACGTGCCCTTCGCTGTTGCGCGCCATCACCCCCACCCGGTCGCCCTTGCGGGTGCCGCGCGCGGCGAGCGAGCGCGCAATGGCATCCGACGCCGCGCCGAATGCCTCCCAGCTCCATGTCCGGTCCGCAAAGAACATGAAGGGCCGCTGGGGATCTCGTCGCGCCCGGCTCTCATACGCCCCGCGCAACGTGTAGTCGTGCGCCGGGTAGAGTCGCAGCACCTCGAGCGGCTGTTTCATTCAGTCCAGTGGTTGGCGTTTACAATGTGCGAGGCCGATTGCAGCACGGATCGCGTTGCAATCTTATGCCGATCCCGCGATCGGCATCAACGGGGAGTCCATGCCTTGAACGGCACCAAGCGTGCGCCATCGCGCCAGGTCGCGCTCGTCGCCGGCGCATCCGGCCTGATCGGGCGCCGCATCGCCGATCATCTGGTCGCGGACGGAAGCTGGGAGGTCATCGGCCTGGCGCGTAAACCGCCAGCGGAACTGAGCATGTCCTGGGTCAGGATGGACCTCGCCGACGCCGGGGACTGCCGCCGCCGACCGGCGGGGCTGGAAACCGTGACTCACGTCTTTTACGCAGCGCGTTTCGACCATTCCGAGGGCCGGCCCGAGCCGGTTGAAACCAACGCCGTGATGCTCAGTAACCTGGTCGCGGTGCTGGAGCCGGCGGCCCGCCTGCAGCACGTGCATGCGGTGCACGGCAGCAAATACTACGGACATCAGCTCGGTCCCGTCCCGGTGCCGATGTGCGAGGACAGTCCGCGGGCGCCCGGGCGGAATTTCTATTTCGATCAGGAGGACTTCCTGCGCAGCCGCAGCGCCGGCGGCAAGTGGACATACTCCATCTCTCGCCCGCATTCATTCTGCGATCCCGCCATCGATCATCCGCGCTCCCTTGGCCTGGTCATCGCGGTGTTCGCCGCGATCCAGCGCGAACTCGGTGCCGCGTTCGACTTTCCCGGCACGGCCGCGGCCTACGAATCGCGCACCCAGTTCACCGATCTTGCGCTCCTCGCCCGTGCCGTCGCGTGGATGGCAACCGAGCCGCGTTGTGCGAACCAGGGGTTCAACGTCGTGAACGGAGATCATCCACGTTGGTGCGAACTGTGGCCCCGCTTGGCCTCATGGTTCGGGCTTGCACCCGGCATGCCGCGGGCGATGAAGCTTACCGATTACATGCTGGACAAGGGCCCGGCATGGGACAGGATCGTCGCCAGGCATGGCCTGCGCAGCACACGCCTCGACGCACTGGTGCTGTGGCCGTACGGCGATTATCAGTTTCGGCCGGAATGGGACATCGTGTCCTCAATGGCGAAGGCAAGTGCGCTAGGTTTTCGCAACCGCGTCGATTCGATCGCAATGTTCACGCGGCAGTTCGAGCGCTATCGTGCCGAGCGCATCATTCCATGATGCGCCACCTGGCCCGTCCGTTGCTCGCGCTGCTCGCGGCGTTCCTGCCCGCCGCGCCGGAAGTACGCGCCAGGCGTCAGCGCGACAAGGCGTTGCGCGGGGGAGATTCGACGTGTTTGCGCAGACGCTCGATGAATGGCGCAGCTTTCACCTGATCGGCGGCATCGAGCCTCGCGAGGTCGCGCGCGAAGGGTTCGAGCCGTTCCGGGTAAACCGCCGCTGCGCGATCCAGCAGGCGGGTGGCTTGGGCAAGATCGCCCTTCAGCGCCATGAACAGCGCGTGCTGGTAGACGATCACCGCGGTCGGCGCGAAGCGCATCACGCGTTGGCTGAACTGCAGTTTCTTCTCGAGCTCGCGGCTGTCGAGGTCGAGTACCCGCGCGAACGCCTGTTCCACGTACGGCGTGAGCAGCGAGCCGTGCACGCTCAGCAGCGCGCGATGGGTTTGCTCGGCTTCCGCCCGGCTCGCTTTACCGGCACGGGGGAACAACGATACCTCGAGGACGTAGTAATTGCGCATCAGGCTTGCCGCGCTCAGCCAGCCGACCAGCAGCACCACGCCGACCCCTGCTTGCGCCACGTGCCGGCGCTGGACCTGGTAATGGGCGCTTTCGCCCGCGCCGAACAGGATCGCCGCGACGCCGAGGAAGTACGCATACCACAGCGGATATTCGTTCATGCTATGCAGCACCAGTACGCCGAGCACCGCCAGCAACCACCAGCATTCGATCCCGAAACCAAGCCGCCGCATGCCCCACAACCAGAGCGCAACGCCCGCGATCGGGATACCGGCGCCGACGATTCCGGTTTCGGCCAGCAAGTGCAGCACGATATTGTGAGCGTGATGGAACAGCCCCGGCAACGGCGCAACGCCCGCCGTGCCGGCCAGCGTGAAGTGGTGCCACGCGAAATGTCCCCACCCCACGCCCAGCAGCGGCGATTGCAGGAATATCAGCAGCGCCTCATGCCACAACTGCAGGCGTATCGCCAAGCTCGGCACCGGTTCGAGCAGTCGCTCGGTGCCGGTCGCGACCGGCAGCGGCGCCGAAAGCGGCGCAATGCTCGCCACGGCCTGCGCCACGGCGTATCCGAGCACCAGCGCCAAAGCGTACCAGGCGAGGCGCTGGTTCGCGCCGGTCCGCGCCCGCACGTACAGCGCACCCGCAAGCAGCGCGAGCCACGCAACGTAGAACCAGGCGCTGATCGAGGCGGCGAGCGCCAACGCGAACAGCAGGAGACTGCTGGCGGCAACCGTAACCAGCCGCGACGCCCGCCCTTGGGCAAACAGCAGGCCCAGCGCCGCCAGTGCCAGCACCATATGGTCGGCGAAGTGATTGGCCTGAACCAGGTTACCGTAGGCGCGTTGCGTGATCTTGGTCGAGATCACGGATTCGAGCGGGCCCCGCAGTTCGTAATGCTGCAGGATGCCCGCCAGTGCATTGACCAGGCCGCCGGCAAGGGTGAACCATGCGAGCGTGGCGCACAGCGCAGGGAGCCCGAACTCGCGCCGCAGCTGCGCGCCCAGCACCATCAGGGCGGCCGCCCACAGGAGATAGAGCATCGCCATGAACACCTGTTCGGCATACGGCGCCTTGACCAATACGAGATGCAGCAGGAGCAACGCGACCAGCGCCAGCGGCGTAAGGGCGATCCGCGGCAGCGGCAGCCCCTCGGCGTGACGCGGCAGCAACAGTACCGTGAGCGCGGCCAGGCCCAGGGCGGCGGCGAGCCATTCGCTGTAAAACAGGGGTAACGGAAGATAGTGCCGGGGCTGAAAAAACGGCAGGCATACCGTCAGACCCACCATGACCAGGGCAATGCGGAGCGGCGCCCCCGCTGTCGTGCGCTCGGCCAAGAATCAGATCGCCATCAAATCGACGAAATCGTTGACCGCCAACGCCTCGAGCCGTCGCGGGTCGAGGCAAGCCTTGAGGTTCGCGGCGCGCCGGCGCGCCGCGAACGCCCGCGCAACATTGCTCTCGAACCTGCTCATTAGCGCCGTCACGCCTTCCTCACGCCACCGGTGATGGCCGAGCGTATACCGGGGTCCGGACCGACATGGGGGCTCGCGCCATCCTGATTTTTCCATACGGTTGAAAGCGATGTTCCCGCATTATAAGCTCGCCCCATGATGGCCCGGCTTGCGACTGACGGAGAGACTGCGGGTTCGCGGCGATCCGCGCCTTCGCCGAAGGCGCGCGCCATTGCGGGTTGCCTCCTCGGGACGGCAGTAGGCGATGCGATGGGGCTCGCGTGCGAGGGACTCAGCCGCCGCAGGCAGCTGAAGATGTTCCCGATGCTTGCCGGCTACGGACTGCTGCCGCACGGCAAGGGCATGTGCTCCGACGATACCGAGCATACCTGCATGCTTGCCCAATCGCTGATGGCGGCGCTTGACCGCCCCGGGGATCAACTCGAGCGACGCTTTGCTGCCAGCCTGGCGTGGCGGCTGCGTTTCTGGTTGCTGGGACTCCCCGCCGGCATCGGCCTCGCGACGCTGCGCGCGATCATCAAGCTCTGGCTTGGCTTTCCGCCTCGCCTGAGCGGCGTGTACTCGGCGGGAAATGCGCCGGCGATGCGTAGCGCGCTGATCGGCGTGTGCTGCGGCGATGAGCCGACCAGGTTGCGTCAACTCGTGCGCGCGGCGACCCGCCTTACCCACACCGACCCCAAGGCCGAGTGGGGCGCGCTGGCAGTAGCCCTGGCCGGTCACCTGGCCGCGAGCCGCGCTGAAGACGTGGCGCCCGCCGACTATCTGCGCGCGCTGGAGCGGCATCTCTCCGGCGAGGCTCCCGAATTTCTGGAGTTGATCCGCTCGGTCACTGACAGCGTAAGTGGCGGGGAGCAGTCATCGGCGTTCGCCGCGCGCATGGGCTGTGAGAAAGGCATCACCGGCT
>Ga0315912_10003469_pt1 | contig 15649 bp, 11 predicted proteins | sample VfabasoilMG_FD_204469 | JGI IMG/M metagenome (GOLD analysis project Ga0315912, IMG submission 204469) | Garden soil microbial communities collected in Santa Monica, California, United States - V. faba soil | ecosystem: Environmental > Terrestrial > Soil > Garden | place: USA: California... | reverse complement strand
CAGCACCACCTCGGCCAGGTCCTCGGCGTTGGCCTTGCGCGCGGCGGCCTTGGCGACGGCGAGGCGCCGGCTGTGTTCGCGCGCCAGCTGCTCGAGCTGCGCCGGCGAGGGCGTGCCGTTGTTGCCCTTGAAGCGCTTGCGGCGCGCGCGCGGCGGTGGGGGTGGCGGCGGCGGCGTGGCCGGGCGCTCCCACGGGTTCTCGCCGCAGCCGGTGATGGCGCGCACCTCGACCAGCAGGCGCGTGCCGTCGCGTGTCACGAGCAGGTCGGGCGACTGGCTCCCCAGGTCGGGCTCGCACTGCACGTCGAAGCCCTCGCGCGCGAAGAGGCCGAGCGCGAGCAGGTGCGCCATGGCGCCGGCGTGCTGCCCCCAGCGCTCGTGCTCGAGCCCCTTGCGCAGCACGGCGCGGCTGCTGCCGGACAGGGCCCAGCAGTGCTCGAGCACGCGCCGCAGGCTCATGGCCTCGGCGTCCTCCGACAGGCACAGCCAGCGGAAGCGCGACTCCTCGTGCTGCTCGTGCGCCATGGCCAGCGCCTGTTCGTCGAACAGCAGCTGCTCGCGCGGCTCGCTTCCGGGCGGCGGGATCATGGTTCGGCCGTGCAGGCCGCGGGGTGGGCGCTGGCCGTCGCGGCGGCCATGTCGGCGACGCAGCGCTGCACCTGGCGGCGGGCCCAGGTGCGCGAGCAGGCGGCGGGCAGCGTGCGCGCGATGAGCGACAGGCCCGTGGCATGCGGGCCCCAGGCCGGCAGGCCGACCTGGCGCGCCGTGTCGCGGTAGTGCCGGTCGGTGAAGAGCAGCATGAGCACGGCGCTGGCGCGCGTCAGGCCCTGGTCGAGCAGCTGCACGAGGTCGGCGTAGTCCGGCGCGCGCTGCAGTGCCAGGAGCAGGAAGCCGGCGCGCGCGCGGCGCACGCGCTCGAGGGCCGGCGCGAGCGCGGCGTCCGGGGGCGCCGCGGACACCGTCGCCGCGGACACGGGCGCCGGGGCGGAGCGCGACGACGGCCGCGGGAGCGCGCGGCCCAGGTCGCCCGCCAGCGAGGCGTGATAGGCCACGCCGCGTGCCAGGTCCTTCTCGATGTCGCGCGTCACGTTGGCCAGCTGGATGAACTCGCCCGAGCGCAGCGCGCAACGGCGCTCCTGCGGCGTCAGCTCCGTGCGCCCGGTGCGGCGCAGCAGGGCGAGGCGCACCACGAAGAGCACCGGGTTGCCCAGCACCTCGCGGCAGTAGCGCAGCAGCTGCGGCTCGTCCGCCAGCACGCCGCCCTGCGCGGCAAAGGTCGCGCTGCCCCAGGCCATGCCCGCCGCCATGTCGCGCACCAGGTCGGCGATGATCGTGCGCACGGCCGGCGGGAGGCCGCCGTAGACGCCGTCCACCAGCGCGCAGCGCTCGACGAGCAGCAGGTGGGCCCGGTCGCGCGCATCCCCGCCGCCGCCGGACGGCAACAGCGGGGCCGGCGCCGGCGGCCCGCCGCCCTGGTCGAAGCGCCGGCCGAAATGCATGAGCGCCTGCTCGCGGACCGCGCGATCCGGGAGCAGGTCTTCATAGGTGTCCAGCATGCGGCAATAAAGGTAGGCGACGGCGGCGGCGCGCGCGGTGTCGGCCGGCAGCAGCGCGATGCAGGCCGAGAAGGTGCGCGCGGCGTGCGGCAGGATGGCCCACAGGAAGTGCTCGGGGTCGTCGATGCGCGCGAGCGCGGCGAGATCGGGAGCGCGCCGGTCCACGAGCAGGTCCCGGGCCAGCAGCCACGGGCGGCGCAGTGCGAAGGGCAGGCCGGGCATGCGCGCAGGATAGCGATCGTGCCCCCGGGTCTGGCGAGCGGCCGCCCCCGCTTTCGTACCATGCGCCGCATGGCCCACCGTTCCGCGCCGTGCCTGCTGGTCCTGCTCCTCGCCTGCGCCTGCGGCCTCGGACCGGCCGCGACCCTCCAGCGCGTCGGCTACTACTACGGCGACGTGCGTGCCGACGACGGCGTGCCGATCGAGGTGAAGGCGCGCACCGGTCCCGCGCCGACCCTCGTCTTCGTGCACGGCTGGATGTGCAACGGGGGCCAGTGGCAGGCGCAGGTGGACGACCTGCAGGCGGACTTCGGCACGGTCGTGCTCGACCTGCCGGGCCACGGACACTCGGGCCGCCTGCGCCGGTCGTGGAGCGTCGAGGGCCTGGCGCAGGACGTGGCCGGCGTGATCGAGGACCTCGAGCTGGAGCAGGTGGTGCTCGTCGGGCACTCGATGGGCGGCCCCATCGCGCTGGAGGTGGCGGCCCTGCTGCCCGACCGCGTCATCGGCGTCATCGCCGTCGACTCCCTGCACGATGCCGAGCAGCAGTGGAGCGGCGAGCAGATGCAGGCCGTCATCGACCAGCTCGCCGCCAACTGGGACGAGACCATGCAGCGCTTCGTCGACAGCATGATGGTGCAGCCCGGCTCGCCCGTCGCGCGGCGCGTGTACGGGGAGATGGTGGCGAACGACCCGGCGGTCGGGGTCGAGCTGATGCGCAGCTTCGCGGACATCGACCTGCGGGCCGAGCTGCGCGCGTGCCCGGTGCCGGTGCGCTGCATCAACGCCAGCTTCAGCATGCCCACGCAGGTGGAAGGCAATCGCAAGTACCTGGCCGACTTCGACGCGGTCGACCTGGACGGCGTGGGGCACTTCCCGCAGCTCGAGAACCCGGCGCGCGTCAACATCGAGATCCGGGATGCGATCGCCGACATCCTGGACGGCCCGGGCCCCAGGGTCGGCGCTTGAGCCGCAAGAAGCGCAAGGACAAGCGCCCGCGGAGCACCGCCGCTGCACCGGCACGCGCGGCAGAGCCGCACGAGAGGCCGAAGCCGGACGGGCGGGCAACGGCGATCGCGCCGGCCGCAGACGCAGCGCCGGCGAAGGCGATCGAGCAGGCCGCGCAGCCCATGCCGGCAGCGCAGGCGCAGCCCGGCGTGCCGGCCAGCTCGTCGATCGCCGAGCTGCCCGCCGGGGCGCTCGTGGTGTGCCACGACTGCGACCTCGTGTCGGTGCGCCGTCCGCTGGCGCACGGCGAGAAGGCCAACTGCGCGCGCTGCGGGTCGCTGCTCTACCGCCGCCCGCGCGACGTGGTGCAGTTCACCCTGGCGTGCAGCTTCGCGAGCCTGGTGCTGTTCGTGCTCGCCAACGCCTTCCCCTTCCTCGAGTTCAAGATCGCCGGGCGCGTGCAGGTCGGGCACATGGTGAGCGGCGTGCGCACCCTGCACGACGAGGGCTACGGCGAGCTGGCCGCGATGGTGCTCTTCACGGGCGAGCTGGCGCCGCTCGTGATCATCGGCTGCCTGCTGTTGCTCACCCTGCCGCTGGCGCTGGGCCGCCGGCCCGCCTGGCTCGCGCCCGTGTGCAAGCTCGTGGCGCGCCTGAAGGCCTGGAGCATGATGGAGGTCTACCTGCTCGGCGTGATCGTCTCGGCCATCAAGCTGAGCGACATGGCCGAGCTCGTCTTCGGCCCGGCCAGCTACGCCTTCGGCGCGCTCATCATCGTGTCCACCGCCGCGCTCGCCCGCTTCGATCCCGAGGTCGTCTGGCTGGCCGTAGAGGAGCGCGCATGAGGCGCGGAGTGCAGGCGGCGACGGGCGCGGCAGGTGCGACGGGCGCGACGGGCGCGGCAGGTGCGACGGGCGCGACGGGCGGCGCGCCGGGCGGCGCGGCGCCCCTCACCGGCACGCGCCTCGGGCTGGCGCGCTGCCACGCCTGCGGGCTGGCCAGCCGGCTCGTGCCGCACGCACCCAAGGACAGCGTGCACTGCCCGCGCTGCGGCTCGGCGCTGCATGCGCGCAAGCCGGGCGCCCTCGGCCGCACCTGGGCGCTGCTCATCGCAGCCTTCATCCTGTACATCCCGGCCAACGTGCTGCCGGTGTCCACGGTGGTCTACCTCGGGCACGGCGAGCCCGACACGATCCTGTCCGGCGTGAAGGCGCTCTTCGAGTCGGGCGACGCGCCGGTGGCGATGCTGCTGTTCTTCGCCTCGGTGGCCGTGCCGCTGCTCAAGCTCTTCGTGCTCTCCTGGCTGGCGCTCACGGTGCAGTTCCGCTCGCTCTGGCGGCCCAAGGACCGCACCGTGATCTACCGCCTGGTCGAGACCATCGGCCGCTGGTCGATGCTCGACATCTTCGTGATCTCGATCCTGGTGGCGCTCGTGCAGCTCGAGGCGCTGGCCACGATCCACGCCGGGCCGGGCGCCATCGCCTTCTGCGCCGTGGTGGTGGTCACGATGTTCGCGGCCGAGAGCTTCGACCCGCGTCTCATGTGGGACGTGGTGGACGGGAACGACGGCGAGGCCGGGCCCGGGCACTGAGCGGCAGGGCTGGCGCGGCCGGGCCGGGCATGGAGCGGCGGGGACCGGCGAGAGCGGCGACGGGTCGACGGCGGCGCCGATCAGGGGCGCGAGCACGCGCCGCCCCGAGCCTTGTGACGCCCTTCGGCTACGGCGCGCCTGGCCGAGGGCGCGACGCCGCGAAACCACGCGCCCCGCGCGCGCGCGAGGCGTGTTAGCATCGCGGCCCCGGCGCTCGCGCACCCCATCGGCCCTCCCCGGCCGGCGACGCCGTCCCCGGACGCTCTCCCCTCCCAGGACGCGCGGCCCTCGCGGTGCCGTGCCACTCTCCATGCGCCTCGACCTCCGTTCGCCGGCCTCCTGCTCGGCTGTTGCCCGCCCCGGCGCCCTCGCCCTCGTGCTCCCGCTGTTCGGCCTGCTGCTGTGCGCCGCGCCGCTGCACGCCCAGCGCGCACACCTGCCCACCGACCCCGGCCCGGCGCCGCGGGCGCTGTACGACGTGCGCCTGGACGTCGACCTGGTGCGGCCCGAGGTGACGGCGGCCATCGCGGCGGCGCGCAGCCCGACCGCGGCCTCGGCGCGGACGGCGGCCCTCGCGGCGCTGTCCGCCGCGGTGCCCGAGCTGCGCCTCGACCAGGACGAGTTCTTCGGCACGCCGCACTTCCTGCGCAGCACGCGCGCGCTGCTCAGCGCGCCGGTGGGGGGCGCCTTCACGCCGCTGCAGGTGGTGGCTGATTTCGTCGAGGCGCAGCGCGCCCTGTTCGAGGTGCGCGGCAGCGACGTGCTGCGCGGCCGCGTCGTGCGCGACTTCCTCACGCGGCACAACGGCATCCAGCACCTCACGGTGCAGCAGCAGGAGGGCGGGCTGGACGTCTTCGGCGCCGAGCTGAAGGCCAGCGTGAGCCGGCTCGGCGAGCTGGTGACCATCGGCAGCACGCTGCTGCCGCGACCGGCCGGGGGCTTCCAGCCGCCCGCCATGCGCATCGCCCCGGAGACCGCCATCCTGCTCGCGGCGGCGCACGTCGGCATCGCGCTCAGCACGACGCCCGTGCCCGCGCCGGACGGCCTGCTCGATGCGCGCGGCCGCCCGCTCGGCGCCGCCCTCGGGCAGGGCGCGGGCGCCGCGCAGCTCTGGCTGCCCTCGCCCGACTTCCGCGCCGACACCCCGGTGACGACCACGCTGCAGCTCTTCCCGCTCGACCGGCTGAACCTGCACCCGGCCTGGCTGGTGGTCGTGCCGGAGCCCGGCGTCGGCAACACCTACGAGGTGCACGTCGACGCCACCGACGGCACGATCCTGCGCGCCGACAACCGGCTGAAATACCTGCTCGGCGGCAGCCAGAACGCGAGCTACCGCGTGTACACCGGCGACAGCCCGGCGCCGGGCAGCCCCGGCAACGCGACGCCGAACGGCTTCCAGTTCCCCTTCGTGCCGCGCAGCCTGGTCACGCTGGCCGCCACGGCCGGCTCGCCGCAGGGCTGGATCCCGGACGGCGCCAACGAGACGCTCGGCAACAACTGCGACGCGCACCTCGACCTCAACTTCGACAACCTGCCCGACCTGCCGCGCCCGGCCGGCAGCCCGTTCCGCGTGTTCGACTTCCCGCTCGACCCGAACCAGGCGCCGAGCACCTACCGCAATGCGGCCGTGACGCAGATGTTCTACTTCACGAACCGCATCCACGACGTGCTCTACGGCTTCGGCTTCGACGAGGCTGCGAGCAACTTCCAGACCGACAACTTCGGGCTCGGCGGCGTGGGTGGTGACGCCGTCTCGGCCGACTGCCAGGACGGTTCGGGCACGAACAACGCCAACTGGAACGGCGACGGCAACGACGGCAGCTTCACCTGGATCCAGATGTACGTCTTCGACGGGCCGACGCCCGATCGCGACGGCGACCTCGACGGCGACATCGTCTACCACGAGTACTGCCACGGGCTGTCGTATCGCCTCTCGGGCGGCACGGTGAGCGGCGAGCAGTCGGGCGGCATGGGCGAGGGCTGGGGCGACTTCTTCGGCGTGTGCATGAGCGCCGAGCCCGGCGACGACCCGGCCGCCAACTACGCCATGGGCGGCTACGCGACCAAGGACTTCTTCGGCGAGACCGAGAACTACTACTTCGGCATCCGGCGCTACCCGTACAGCAGCAACCTGGCCAAGAGCCCGCTCACCTACGCCGACGCCGACCCGGCCCAGATGGTCATCCCGGGCGGCATCCCGGTGAACACGCTCTTCTCCAGCAACCCGGCCGACGAGGTGCACAACGTCGGCGAGATGTGGTGCCAGGCGCTGCTCGAATGCCGCACCGCGCTCTGGAACGGCGGCCTCGGCTTCGCGGCGAACGACCTCATCATGCAGCTGGCGGTGGACGGCATGAAGCTCATGCCGAGCAACCCGAACATGCTCGAGGCGCGCGACGGCATCCTCGCGGCCGACATCGCGGGCCACGGCGGCATCCATCTCGGCGAGTTGTGGGCCGGCTTCGCCAAGCGCGGCATGGGCGACTCGGCCAGCTCGCCCTCGGGCAGCACCACGACCGGCATCGTCGAGGCCTTCGACATCCCCACGCTCATCCTGTTCGACTACCCGTCGGGCACGCCGGGCCAGCTCTCGCCGGGCGTCGTCACGCACGTGCCGGTGGCGGTCTCCGGTCTCGGCGGCGACGCGCCGCTGCCCGGCACCGGCATGCTGCACTACTCGGTCAACGGCGGCGCCTTCGTGCACGTGGCCATGACGCCCACCGGCGTCGACACCTACGACGCCGCGCTGCCCGCCCTGGCCTGCTTCGACGAGCTGTCCTGGTACACGAGCGTCGACTCCACCGGCGGCGTGGTGAACTCGCCCAGCCAGGCGCCGGCCGACACCCATGACTCCACGGTGTTCACGGGCACGGCCGTGCTCTCGAGCGACGACTTCGAGGCTGCCAGCGCCTGGACCGTCGGGGCGCCCGGCGACACGGCCACGACCGGCATCTGGGTGCGCGGCGACCCCATCGGCACCGGCGCGCAGAGCGAGGACGACCACACCCCGGGCGGCGTCAACTGCTGGTTCACGGGACAGGGCCCGATCGGGGGCGGCCTCGGCGACAACGACGTGGACGGCGGCCGCACGACGCTCACGTCGACGACTTTCAACCTGTCCGGCGGCGACGCGAACATCGGCTACTGGCTCTGGTACAGCAACACGACCGGCGCCGCGCCCAATGCCGACGTCTTCCGCGTCGAGGTCTCAGCCAACAACGGCGGCAGCTGGGTGCCGGCGCAGACCATCGGACCGACCGGCCCCGACACCTCGGGCGGCTGGTCCTTCCACCAGTTCGCGGTGGGCGACTTCGTCGTGCCCACGGCCTCGGTGCGCGTGCGCTTCATCGCGGCCGACGAGGCCGATGGTTCACTGGTGGAGGCCATGCTCGACGACGTGCAGGTCACGCGCACGCTCTGCGACCCCGGCACCGTGTGCGCCACGGACCTCGGCTTCGGCGGGCCGGGCAGCCTCAGCCTGAGCCTCTGCGGCCAGCCGCTGCTGAGCGGCAACAGCGCGACGATGCTGCTCACCGGGGCCGACCCCGGGGCGCTCGTCTACCTGCTCGGCGGCGTCTTCAACACGCCGACGCCCTTCGCCGGCGGCACGCTGGTGCCGATCCCGATCCTCGTCACGCTGCTGCGCGTGGCCGACGGCACGGGGACGGTCTCGCTGCTGGTGCCGGGCGGCGGCGGGCCGGTGCAGGTGTACGTGCAGGCGGCCTCGCCGGACGCGGGCGTCTTCGGCGGCTATGCGCTGAGCAACGCCATCGAGGCCAGCGTCGGGCCGTAGTGGCCGCGGGCAGGGTCCGTCACCGGGGGGCGCGGCGCCGCCCCCTTCACCTACTTGTCCTTCGCCAGGTACCCGTGCACCTCGAGGAACACCGCGGTCGCACTGTCGCCCGCGTTGACCGCCTCGGGCATCACCGACCAGACCGAGCCGCTGGTGAGGGCGATCACGGTCTGGGACTGCTGGGAGGCATCGAAGGAGTAGTAGGGATGCACGCCGCCGATGCCCGAGGGTGACACGAGGCCGCCGCGCGTCGTGCCGGCGCCTGCCGGGCCGTTGAGCGAGGCGATGACGTCGGTGACCACCAGCACCGTGCCCTCCGGCAGGGCGAACGTGTCGGTGCTGCCGTCGGGCAGGATGCGCGCGAGCGCGGCCTGCTCGCCGACCGACAGCGTGTTGGCGAAGGTGAGCATGCCGCTCGCCTTGCCTCCGGCGTGCGTCTTGGCCTGGGCCGACAGGCCGGCGAGTGCTCCGGCGCCCAGGCAGAGCGCGGCGACGGCGACGAGGACGAGCGGCTGGACGTGCTTCATGAGGCTTCTCGCGTGGGGGGGCCTGCGGCCCGGCCTATTTCAGTTCGACCGTGACACCGAGGATGCGGCCCTTGTACTGCGCGGGCACGGAATAGCTGGCTGACACGGCCGTGCCGAGGTCGGCGCCGACGTCGGCGGCATCATCCAGCGAGAACATGCAGCACTGCGTCTTCTCCAGCTTGCCGGTGGCGACGCTCTTGCCGTCGACCAGCAGGCTGTTCGTGCCGCCCGAGCCCGGCGCACCGCCGGCAAAGGTGAACTCGTACGAGACGGTCACCCGGCCGGCCGGCAGGGGGGCGCTGCCCGAGAGCGTGGTCGACTCCAGGCCGAGGTAGTTGTAGGTGAAGCACGGCTTGCCTTCGTGGACGTACAGGCTGTAGCCGCCGAAGTGGCCGCCCTGGGCGAAGATCACGCCGTCGGCGCCGCCCACCGGCACGTCGATCACGGCCGTGATGGTGTGCGACTTGTTCTTGGTGTTGATGAACACGTTCTCGGACATGCCCGTCATGCCCTGGTAGACGGTGAGGCTGGTGCGTCCGGCCATCAGGTCGGGGCGCCCGACGGCCTCGGCGTTGAAGCGCTCGAGCGTGCGGTCGTCGATCGGCAGCACGGAGTACTTGATCGCCTCGGACATGAACAGCGCCTGCATCTCCTTCAGCCTGTCGGGTTGCTGGGCCGCGAGGTCGTGCGCCAGGCTGAAATCGTGACGCGTGTCGTACAGCTCCCAGACGTCGTCGGCGAGCGGGTGACGCGGATGGAACTCCCAGCCGGCGCGGTGCACGGTGCCGGCCAGCCAGCCGTCGTGGTAGATCGCGCGGTTGCCGAAGATCTCGAAGTACTGCGTCTTGTGCCGATCGGGCGCCGCGGCATCGTCGAAGCTGTAGGCCATGCTGACGCCCTCGATGGGCGCCTGCTCGGTGCCATTCACGCTCTGGGGCTGCGGCAGTCCGGCCACCTCGAGCAGGGTCGGCGCGACGTCGATCACGTGGTGCCACTGCGTGCGCAACTCGCCCTTGGCCTTGATGCCGGCCGGCCAGTGCACCACCAGGCCGTTGCGGGTCCCGCCGTAGCTCGACGCGATCTGCTTGGTCCATTCGAAAGGCGCCCCGCCCGCCACGGCCCAGCCCGCGGCGTAGTGACCGTAGGTGGTGGGGCCGCCGAGTTCGTCGTAGTGCTTCAGGATGTCCTCGACGGTCTCGTGCTGGCCGTTGAAGTACGTCATCTCGTTGAAGAGGCCGTTCATGCCGCCTTCGGCGCTCGCACCGTTGTCGCCCAGGCAGTAGATCACCAGCGTGTTGTCGAGCTGGCCCAGGTCGCGGATGCCGTCGATGAGCCGGCCCACCTCGGAGTCGGCGTATTCACCGAAGCCCGCGAAGACCTCCATCTGCCGCGCGTACAGCTTCCGCTCGTCGGCGCTGAGCGCGGTCCAGTCCTTGATGGCGTCGGGCTTGGGCGCGAGCACGGTGCCGGCCGGCACGACGCCGAGCGCGATCTGGCGCGCCAGCGTCTCTTCGCGCACCTTGTCCCAGCCCTGGTCGAACTTGCCCTTGTACTTGTCGATCCATTCCTGCGGGACGTGGTGCGGGGCGTGCGTGGCGCCCGGCGCGAAGTACACGAAGAACGGCTTGTCCGGCGTGAGCGCCTTCTGGTAGCGCACCCAGCCGAGGGCCTGGTTCGTCATGTCGGTCATGAAGTGGTAGTCGGGGTCGTGCGGCGGCTCGATCTGGTTCATGCCGTCGTACAGGAGCGGGGCCCACTGGTTCGTCTCGCCGCCCATGAAGCCGTAGAACTTGTCGAAGCCCGAGCGCGTCGGCCAGCGGTCGGTGGGTCCCGACGGGCTCACTTCCCAGGCGGCCGTCTCGTGGCTCTTGCCGAAGGCGCCCGTGCTGTAGCCGTTGAGGCGCAGCATCTCGGCCACGGGCGCCACCGCGTCGGGGCGCTGGCCGGTCTGGCCGGGGAAGGCGGTGGCCGTCTCCGTGATGGAGCCCATGTTGTTCATGTGGTGGTTGCGGCCCGAGAGCAGCGCCGCGCGCGTCGGCGAGCAGAGCGCCGTGGTATGGAAGTGGTTGTAGCGCAGCCCCTGCGCCGCCAGGGCCTCGGCGTTCGGCATGTGGACCGGGCCGCCGAAGGCGCTCGACTGCCCGAAGCCCATGTCGTCGATGAGCACGATGAGCACGTTGGGCGCGCCGGCGGGCGCCTTGACCTCGAAGCGCGGGGGTGCCTTGGCGTTGCGCACGTCGAAGACCGTGCTGTGCGGGTACTCCGGCTCGGGGATCGGCAGGTGCGTGCGATCGAGCGTCTCTCCGGACACGGCGCCACGCGCCGCGGGCGCCTGCGCCGCCGGGCGTGTCTCGTGTCCGCTGCACGCCACCAGGGAAGAGACCAGGCCCACGCCGAGCCACAGCTGCCGGTTGCTCATCGCACCTCCGGGCGCCCGTCGCGGCGCCATGCGGCGAGGCTGTCGCGCGCCGGACATCGGCCGCGCCCGCCTTCACCCGAACCGGGGCGGAGTGTACGGCCGGCCGGCTTGCAGGCGCCAGCGCAGCGGAGCGGGCGCCGGACGCTGACCGCGAGCTGCGCTCCTGTTCAACCGCCGGCGGTCAGCCCGGCGAAGGCCTCGGCCAGCGCCTCGACCATGTCGGCGTACTGCTCCACGGGAGGGCCGGCGTAGATCAGGCCCTGCGCGTCGCCCTTGTCGAGCGCCTTGCCGGCCTGCTGCACGAACTTGCCGCGCGCGGCCGAGAGCCGGCCGAGCAGCGTGCTGCGCGAGGGCTTGATGGCGTTCTTTCCGTGCGCGGCCAGGTCGGCGGCGACGAGACGCGCGGCCGCCCTCAGCAGCTTGCCGCGCAGGGCGCGGTCCTGCGGGTCGCGCTCGTCGCTGCCGGACATGAGCAGCTCGGCGTGGCCCTGCAGGTCGGCCGACAGATCGCTCACCACCTGGTCCTTGGCGTCAGCGGGCAGCGGCGCCGAGCCGCCCTTCTTGAGCGCCTTGTTCACCGCGTTCACGAACTGCGTGCCGAAGGCCTCGGCCGCCTTGTCGAGCTGCTCGGCCTGCTGGCTGCCCTGCGGGTCGACCGTGGGCGGCGCCTGGGCGAAGCGCGCGTCGGTCATGAGTACGCGCCGGGCGAAGCGGGCGGCCGCCAGCAGCTGGCCCTTGCTCGCCAGCGCGAAGTCGCTGCCGCCACCGCCGCCGCCGCCGCCACCGATGCCGCCCGGGGCGTCGAACTCGGTCGAACCCAGGTCGAAGCTGAAGCTGATGTTGCCGTTGGGGCCCGTGACGTTGCCGATGCCGATGTTGGCCGGGCCGTCGAAGCCACCCACGTCCTGGACCACGCCGGAACCCGAGAGCGAGGTGCCGTCGCCGTCACCGAAGTTGAACACGCAACCGACCAGCGCGCCGACACCGGTGCCCTGCAGGATGGAGGCGGTGTCCGAACCGGAGGCTGCGAGCAGGTAGCTGTCCAGGTAGTAGATGGGGGGCGTGAAGACGTCGTCGCCCACCTGCACCATGTTCAGGATCGGCAGGCCGTGCTCGTCGTCGAAGGCGGCTTCGTAGCTGCCGATGCTCACGCGCGCCGCCACGACGGCGGGCGTGTAGAGCTTGTAGGCCGGGTTCACGCTGGTGCCGAGCGGCGCCGCCGAATCGACCACGAACTCCACGAGCACGTCGGCGCCGAGGCTCACGCCATGCTCGGCGAGGGCGCTCTTCACCGAGGGCGCGCCGCTGATGGCGGTGACCGTGGCCTGCACCCGCGTGAGCACCTCGTCGGCGCGCGTCGTGCCGGCCAGGCCCGGGACCAGGGCCAGGGCCAGGGCGGCGGCAAAGCTGAGGCCGCGGCCGCAGCCGGCGGGGTCAGGGGAACGGCGTGTCGGGGCCGGCAGGTCGATGCGGTGCATGGCGCGGGAGATCCACGAGGGAGTCGCCGAAGTCTACAGCCAGTCCGCGCAGGCCGCCGCACGGGCCACTCGACAGCCCGATCGCTACACTCGCCGCGCGCCCTCTCGCCCACCTCCCTCGCTGCGCTCCCGCCCGTGGACGAAACCGCGTATTCGCCGCTGCGCCCGCCCGTGCTGGGGTTCCAGCTCGAGGCCGACGCCCCGCACGAACGCTTCCGGCTGGTGGAGGTGCTGCCGGGGCGCGTGCACTGCGAGGGCGACCTCGACGCCTGCCAGGCCCGGCTGGCCGAGCTGCTCGCCTCGCGCTGGGGCCTCGGGCTGCCGAACCTGGAGCTCAAGACGCCGGGCGGCCTGCAGCTCTGGGGCGATGAGTTCTGGTGCAGCGGCTGGCGCATCCAGGAGCACGTCTACACCGGGCACGCGCGGCTGCTCGATCCGCACGACGTGCGCCGCGCCTGGGGCAGCCGGCAGGCCTGTCGCGCGGCCTTCGAGGCGCTGCGCGCGAGCGAGCACATCCCGCCGCCGGCCGGCGAACTCGTGGTGCTGCTGCACGGCCTGGGGCGCACGCGCGCCTCGCTGGCGCGCCTCGAGCAGGCGCTGGCGCGCGCGGGCTACACGACCGCGGCGCTGAGCTACCCGAGCACGCGCCGCAGCCTGGCCGAGCACGCCGACCAGCTGCTGCGCCTGCTCGACCAGCTCGAGGGCGTGCAGCGCATCTCGTTCGTGACGCACAGCCTGGGCGGCATCGTCGTGCGCGCGGCCCTGGCGCGGCCGGCGTCCTGGCGGCAGCGCATCGGTCTCGGACGCATCGTCATGCTCGCCCCGCCGAGCCGCGGCTCGGCCCTGGCGCAACAGCTCGCCGACTTCCTGCCGGCGCAGCTCGTGCTCGGCCCCTCGGCGCACGACCTCGCGGCCGACGAGATCGCCGCCATCCCCGCGCCGCCCTGCCCGTTCGGCGTGGTCGCCGCCGGCAGCGGCGGCGCGCGCGGCATCAACCCGCTGCTGCCCGGGGACAACGACGGCATCCTGGCGGTGGAGGAGACGCGCCTCGCCGGCGCCGACGACTTCCTGCTCGTGCCCGGCCTGCACACCTTCCTGATGAACGACGAGCAGGTCATCGCGGCCACGCTGCGCTTCCTCGCCTGCGGCCGCTTCGCGGACGAGGCGGCGCGCTGACGAGGCGCCGCAGCCGCCGCGTCCTACTTCCAGACCTTGCCGCGGATGGCGTGCAGCAGCTGCACGAGCTGCGGGTCGGAGACGTTGCCGAGCGCGCTCACCGTGAGCACCGTGCTCGTCGGCTGGTGCGACTCGAGGCGCAGGCGCACGCGCTCGCCGTCGGCCAGCGTGCCCTCGAGCACGACCAGGCCCTCGACGAAGCGGCGCGTGTCGATCGTCAGCCCGCAACTCGGCGCCGCCTTCAGCACGGCGGCGTTCACGGTGGCCAGCGGCTGGCCGATCTCGGTGCTCATCTCGCCGGTCGGCCGCTCGGGCTCCGGCTGCACGGGCTCCGAGATGCAGCCCAGGCAGAGCAGCAGGAGGCACGCGCAGGAGGCGAAGGGCGACGCGCGGCGCGCAACGGACGAGCGAGGCATGACGGGTCTCCGGGAGCGTGGGCGGCGATGATAGCGCGCGCCGGCGGCGGTCCGGCGCGCCAAGACTCAGGGCGTGTCGAGCGAGTCGAGCACGGCACGCAGCGCCGGCAGCACCGTCTCGGCGATGGCCTCGTGGCCGGCGCGCGTCGGGTGCAGTCCGTCCGACATCATGAAGCCGGGCGTGGAGACGGCCGCATCCATGAAGAAGGGCACGAAGGCGAGCTGCTCGTCGGTGGCGATGCGCTCGTACAGCTCGGAGAAGCCCATCGCGTAGTCGCCGTAGTTGGACGGCAGGCGCATCCCGAGCAGCAGGACGCGCGCGCCGGCCGCCTTGCCCTTGGCCACGATGCTGCGCAGGTTCGACTCGATGCTCTCCAGCGGCTGGCCGCGCAGGGCGTCGTTGCCGCCCAGCTCGACGACGAGCACGTCCGGCGGCGGGTCGAGCACCCAGTCGGCGCGGCGCAGGCCGCCGGCCGAGGTGTCACCGCTCTGCCCGGCTGCGAGCAGCTGGATCGGCTGGCCGAGCGCCGCGAGCTGCCGCGCGAGCACTGCCGGGAAGGCCTCGTCGGACGGCAGGTGCAGTCCGGCCGTGATGCTGTCGCCGAGGAAGGCCACGCGCGGGCCGACGGCCGCCTCGTCGGAACCGCCCGCCGACGGTGTGGGCCAGCCCGCCGGTCGTTCGTCGGCCGCGCTCTCGCCGCAGGCTGCCAGCAGGAGCGGGAGCAGCAGCAGCAGCAGCGGCGCGAGCCGCCAGCCCGCCCCGTGCGGCGCGCCCGGCCCCCGGGATGCCGCGGCGAGGGGTGCACTGTGTTGCGCTGGCGACGGTGCGGACATGCGCCGCGGATTCTACAGTCCCCCGCGGGCCGGCGATCCCGGGCGCAGGGCATGACGGGGGCGCTCCCCGGCTAGACTGCCGCCCCTTCCCCGAGGCGCGTGCATGTCCGATCGAGGCGGAGCGGCGACCGACCAGGTGCGCGCGCGGCCCGTCGCCTGCGCCGCGCTGCGGCGTCCGCTCGGCGCCCTGGAGCGCGGCTTCTGGCTCATGGATGCCGGTGCGCCGCTGCAGTTCGTGGTCGTGGCGCACGTGCGTGGCGGCCTCGACACCGCGGTGCTGCGCCGCGCACTCGACGCCCTGCAGGCGCGCCACCCCGCCTTGCGCGTCGGCGTCCAGGAGCGCGACGGCTGGCCGCACTTCGAGCCGTGCGACGACCGGCGGCTCGAGCTGCAGGTGTTCGAGGCGCCGGAGCCGGCCTGGGTCGCACGCGCCGAGGATGAACTCGTGGCGCGCTTCCCGGCCGAGGGCCCGCTGATGCGCGCGTGCCTGCTGCGCCACGAGCCGCAGCTCTCCACGCTGCTGCTCACGCTCGCCCACGTCATCGGCGACGGGCGCAGCGCCGTGCTGCTCGTGCGCGACCTGCTCGAGGCCGCCCGAGAGGTGCTGGCCGGACGGGAGCCGGAGCTCCCTCCGCTGGGCCCCACGCTGCCGCTCGAACAGCTCATGCCGCCCGCCGCGCGCGGCCTGCGCG
>Ga0315912_10003468_pt1 | contig 15649 bp, 16 predicted proteins | sample VfabasoilMG_FD_204469 | JGI IMG/M metagenome (GOLD analysis project Ga0315912, IMG submission 204469) | Garden soil microbial communities collected in Santa Monica, California, United States - V. faba soil | ecosystem: Environmental > Terrestrial > Soil > Garden | place: USA: California... | reverse complement strand
GGGTTCTCCGTGGCGAGAGGGTTCGCTCTTCTACCGCATCAGGGGCGGATCAACTCCGAGGGCGAAGGATCACTGGGTCGGAGTCTTGCCCCCTGGGTGCAGGAGCATACCCTCAGAGGGCCGTGATCCGTCTCGCACTCGGGATCACAATCAAGACCGAACCCGTGGGAGGACTCGACGATGGGTATCACCAAGAAGGTCGCAGAGCGCATCCGTACCGGCCTCAAGCGGTTCTCGCCGGTTCTCGTCGCTCAGAGGGCCCGAGACGTTTCGGAGGCCGACACGGTAACGATCGTCAAGGACCTCCTCAGTGAGGTCTTCGGGTACGACAAGTACAGCGAGCTGACGAGCGAGCACGCGATCCGTGGCACGTTCTGCGACCTTGCCATCAAGTTCGATGACAAGGTGCAGCTCCTGATCGAGGTGAAGGCCATCGGCTCGGATCTCCAGGACCGCCACGTCAAGCAGTCGATCGACTACGCCAGCAATCAAGGCGTCGAGTGGGTCATCCTCACCAACGGGATCGAATGGGTGTTGTTCCACGTCATCTTCAAGAAGCCCATCGACAAGGAAGAGATCGTTCGGATCAACCTCGCGGAGATCGATACCCGCCAGGACGAGAGCATCGAGAAGCTGTACCTCCTGACTCGAGACGGGCTGAGCAAGGATGCGCTCAAGACCTACCGCGACAGGCAAGAGGCGACAAACCGCTTCCTCGTCGCAGCGATCCTGCTGAACTCCGAGCCCGTCATGAGCGCGATCCGGCGTGAGGTTCGGCGCGTGACCGAGATCCTCGTGAGCCCCGAGGAGATCCAGCAGGTCCTCAAGGACCAGGTCCTGAAGCGCGATACGCTCGAAGGCGAGCAGGCGGTGGCCGCGGCTCGGAGGTTCGATCGCAGGAGCGAGCAGCCGATCGTGAAGTTCACGCGTGGCGGGAAGTCAGAAGAGCCGGAAGCGCCGACGCCGAGCAGCGCGCCCGATCATCGGGTCGGCAAGCCAACCTGATGAGCTGCGCCGGAGCGCCGCTCCCCCCAGCGCGCTGATCTCCCGATCTCACGGCAGCACCGTGAAGCTCACCGCGTTGGTGAGCCCGATGTCGTTCGGAGGCGAGTACCCCGGATCCCGGCTCCAGTACTGCGCGTAGACCACGTCTCCCGCCTGCAGCCCGTTCGCCGCCATGAACGCCTGGCTGAAGTGGAACGAGTAGTACCCGCTGCAGTCGACCAGCCCGACCGCGCCGCCCGAGCCCTGGAGCTGCGTCCTTCGAAACGGCTTCCCAACGCATCGCGTCCCACCGCCGAACGGAGCAGAGGTCTGCACCTTGCCCCAGATCAGCATGCCGAGCTGGTAGCTGCGGACGTTCGTGGCCTGCACCCGGAAGTCATCGACCCCGACGGTGAGGCTGGGCACGCCGCTGAACCCGATGGCAGGAAGGCAGCCGATCGAGTTGAGCTTGGCGCTGCAGTAGGTCGTGGGGACAGGGCAGCCGGAGAGCTGGACCTTCACCTGCGAAAGGCCTGGCCAGGCGACCAGCACGTCAGCCAGCCCATCCGAGTTCACGTCGCCGGCCGCAGCGACCGAGGGCACGTGGTTCACAGGGCCGGCGTAGCTGTAGAGAATCGATCCGTCGAACCCCGAGTAGATCCGGGCACTGGTGAGCCGGGCGACGACGAGGTCGGCGTGCCCGTCCTGGTTCACGTCCCCCGCGCCGTCCACCGAGTGCACGGCCCCGGCATACCCCGAGACGTTCAGCAACACCGCCCCGGTAGATCCCGAGAACACCACGGCTCCAGCACCTCCGCTCGAGGCGATGTCCGGCACACCGTCAGCGTCGACGTCACCTGCGGCTGCAACCCAGCGCCCGATGCACCCGGGCTGACCGTTGAAGAAGTGCAGGATCAAGCCGTCCGCACCCGAGTAGACGCGCACGCTGCCGCACCCACCTGCGTACGTGCTGAACGGGGTTCCCACAGCGAAGTCGGCGAAGCCGTCGAGGTTGACGTCGCCGACGCCCGAGACCGAGTGCCCGAACTGCTCGGAAGCGACGTTGCCATACACCGTGTGGATCGTGGAGCAGTCGGCGCCCGAGAAGACGCGGGCATAGCCCGCACCCTCCCCGTTGTGGTTCTGGCCGTAGGTTGCTCCGACCAGGACGTCTTGGGTGCCGTCAGCATTCACGTCGCCTGCGTTCGCGACCGAGATGCCGAACAGCTCGTAGCCGCTCGGGAGACCACCAGTGCCCACCAGGGCTTGGAGCAGGGAGCCGTCCGCGCCCGAGTAGATGCGCACCTGGCCCTTCCCGCACTGGACTCCCCCGGGCCAGTGCGGCGCCCCGACGATCAGGTCCGGCCGGCCGTCACCGTTGAGGTCCCCGATGCTCGCGACCGACCAACCCATCAGGTCGATCGAGTTGGGCGGAGCGAAGATCTGGTAGAGCCGTGCGCCTGTGCGACCGGAATACACACCGACCCAGCCCCCCGCAGCTGGTGAGCAGTATTCAGGCCCTCCGCCCGGCACGCCGGCGAGCACATCGGGCACTCCGTCGAGGTCGACGTCCCCTGCGCTGCGAACCGACTGCCCGAAGAGCCCAGGCGAGTCCACGATCGTGTGAAGTGTCGTCTGCGCGCTCGTTGCGAGCGCCAGGCCGAGGGTCGCGCCGACTCCCGAAAGGCACTTCTGGCGCGTCCAGCGTGATCCGGCCTCCGGTGCGAATCGATGCACTGCTTTCATGGCGAGCGGTCCCCCCTTCGGCGACATGAACCTCGACGTGCGCGTTGACACCGGCGGAGAGCGAGCCTCGCGTCCAGCAGGCGGCCGGTCGGCTGCATGCTACGAATCGGGCCCGTGGCAATCAGCCATCCGGGACCCATTGGGCTGGCGCGTCGCCGACATTCCAGCTTCCGGCAGAGCCGGCGAGGTGCGGCCGGAGGGCGCTGGGTTCCCGACGGAGGCTTCCTCAAGAGGGCGAAGCGGCGGCCGATGCATCGACCACCGCCACATCCGAGGCCGGCACGGTTCTGGCGATCGACAGGCCCAGCGGCCGGTCAGGCAGCCGCCCCCTTCGCTCGCTTCTCGCGCTTGAGCTGGGGCACGATCGCGTAGCCGTGCGCGGCTGGGGGGGCATGCGCCGGCACCCGTGCGATGAGGCTCAGGCGCGACGGCTCGATCGTCTCGCGTTCCACGGTGTCCTGCGTCGAGGTGAGTGCCTTGTCGAGCGCCTTCATCGCCACCGACACCTGGCGAACCACGGGTTCGGCACGCAGCCTCTTGCGCCCCTCGCACACAAGGACCGCAGGTAAGTTTCGACCAGGTCGCTCAGGGTGATGTCGGACTGCGCGCCCATCGCGATCCCCTCGACGTTCGGCCCAACACGACTCGCACTCGGGCGGTCGGCCCAGCCCGGCCTCCAGCTTCACCCGGTTTGTGAGCGTCAGGCGTCGCCGACCGCCCCGGTGCCATGTGTCGGTCCCCGGGAACGGGGCGTGGCTGGGGATGGTGCAGCCTCAATCCCGATTGCGGATTCGGTGGAATGAGGCTGGCCGTGGTGCAATTTGATCTAGCCCCACTGCTGACGCCTCGTGCGGCAGGACCTGAGCCGGCGGTCTCAGTCTTTCGGCTCCTTCGGCCGCGGCGGCGTGCTCTTCTTGACGGCCACTACGGCATCAGGGATCAGATCGGCACGAAGTGCGTGCTCGACGATATCGAGGAGCTTCTCTAGATTATCGCGTGTTGGTTCGTACCCCCGATGCATGCTGGCACTGCCTGCATCGAATGCAGCCTTCATCCATTCGCCCTGCTCCTTGCTGAACTTACTCCTGGTTACTAGATCGTCAACCTGCTCTGAAAATCGACGACCTACTCCACCGAGCCGAGCAATGTAGACATCGAGAATGGCGCGACACCCCATCAGGGCAAGCCGGCGCGACTCTGATCCAAGCGCCCTGTACACTTCATAGACGAGATCTTGGATGCTCTTGTCATCAACGCTATTTATCCAGTCTGGAAACCTCCTGCGCAGACGGGGAGGATGGAGGATTTCGATCGGCTCCATGCTATCGACTGGAAGCAGCGTGTGGACCTCCCGAAGCACGCAACTTTCACAGCCACGACAACTACATAGCTCGAACTCAATGCGGAGGCCGGAGCCCCAAGCTTCCGGCGCAACTGACTTCTCGTGATGGATGAGGAGTTCATGCTTTGTCTCTCGGCTGCAGGAATTGCAGAAGATCGTCCGGTCTCTCCGCGGTGCGGCATCCGGATCCTGTGTGCCAGCGCTGCGAGGAGGCCAGACTCCGACCTGATGTGCATGCTGGCCGAATTCGATTGGCGACTTGGTTTCGTACTCGGACGCGATTGTTCGGCCAACGAACGCGGGGATGTCTGGGGTGTCCAAAAGTACCTCAAGCGTATCCTCAGGAATCTGCGCTTCCCAGCCGTCTATGGAGTAGGACCCTCCCCATTGGAAGTGCCGCGAGTGAAGCCGAAGCAGCTGGCCCAGAAGCATGCAGTCCTCGCTCGCGAGTCTCCCTGACTTGACTAGTTCGCCTGACGAAAACTGCCGACGTTCGGGGTTCCTCTGGATGGACTCGCGCGCATGCTGGAACAGGCTTGCGAGGAGGTGCTCCAAGTGCGGGCCATCTGTCGTCAGGAGTGCCCCAACAAGCGTCAGGCAGAAGGTCGGTGGGCTATTGCCCCGCGCGGGTTGCGCAAGGACAACCGTCCCGCCCAGCTCGTTCAGCGCCGGTCGGACAATCGACGGTCCGCCGTGCTGGAGGAACAGAACGGTCTGAACAAGTCCCTGGTGATCATGCGCTTGTTCCGACCAGATGTGGTCGATCAGAGCTCGTTGCTGAGATGTGAGCTGGTTCCGGAGCAGGTCGAGTGGTTGGGCGTCCTTTGAGGCGCGGGCCATGGGGGTATCATGCAGTTGATCCCCCGGCTGAGCCAGCTGCCTGGAATCATGATTCGGCCTCAGTCGCAAGTGCTGCGCCCCGGCTGCGCGAGCAGACCCGCCCAGCCCCGAGAGGCCGCGCAGGTCTAGGAAGTGGTGCAGCGGCGGGTCAGCTCACCGTCTTCGCCTTCCGCTTCCGGGGCGCGACCACCTGCCCCGACGGCGGCGGCAGCAGCACCCCCGTCACCGCCACCACCTGCGCCAGGGTGTTGCGCGCCTCCTCCAGCCCGCCCTTCATCGGCTCGACGGCACCGGCCGCGAGCGCGCGGTCGAGCGCCTTGACGGCCACGATCGTCTCCTTGACGACCGGGTCCTTGCGCGCGGTGCGCCGCTGCGTGCGCAGCCGCACGCTCTCGATCTTCGCCTCCAGGTCGGCGATCTGCTGTTCGGGGGTGCGGTACGTGCGTTCTTCCTTCATGACCATCATCTCCTTCGGGGGTTTCCCACCGCCCGCGCGACGTGCGCAGGGGTGGAGTTCGTCGCGCGATCGACGGCCTCTCGCAGGTCCTCGATCCCAAGGTGCGTGTAGTGGCGCGCCGTGAGCGACGGGTCGCTGTGCCCGAGCAGCTGCTGCGTGATAGCGAGCCCGACGCCACGCCGCGCGAGCTGCGACGCGTACGTGTGCCGCAGCGCGTGGAGATCGACAACGTGCCCGTGCTCGTCCCGGCGCGCGATCCCGGCGCGCTTCATCACGCGGTGCAGCACCCGCAGCGCATTGCGCGAGACCTCGGGCCACTCGACGCCTTCGGGCGAGATGAACACGCGCGGCCCAGGTGAACCGAGCACGCGCTCGTGGGTCTCCCTGAGCGCCACCAGATCGCGCACCAGGGCCTCGCGCAGCGGCAAGACGCGCGTGCGGCCGGATTTCGTGGTCTCGCCGCGCAGTGCCAGCGTGTGCTCGTGGACGTTCACGTCGTGCCAGGTCGCGCGGACCAGCTCGCCGTAGCGTGCTCCGGTCATCACCAGCGCGCGGAAGAACACGGCCTGCGGGATGCGTTCGGCCCGTGCGCGCTTCGACCAGCGCGTTCCCTTGGAGCGGCCCGACTTCGTGGCCGACAGCCGCGCTTGCATCTCTCGGTCGTCCTCCTCGGCGGCGTGCAGGAGGCGCTCGATCTCCCAGTCGGAGAGAGCGCGGCGTTGGCGCGTCACGTGCTTGGCCCCGACCAGCAGGCGCTTCACGCCGGCGACCGGGCTCTGGGCGATCAGCGAGTTCGCGGCCGCCCAGCTGAACATGGCTTTCAAGGCGCGCAGGCGATGGTTCTGCGTCTCGCGCGAAGACCCGGCTCCGATCTGGCGCGCGCGGTGAGCGATGACGTGTGCGGGTCGCAGGTCGCGCACCCGGCTGACCGGCACGTCCTCGAAGAAGTGCTGGAGGTGCGAGCGGACGTTGCGGACGTGCTGGTGCGTGGCGCGCACGGCGAGGTCTTGGAGGAACAGTTCGCGCACCTCGTCGATCGATCGCGACTGGCCCTCGACGGTGCCGAGGCCGACCGATTCGAGGTCGCGCTGGCGCAGGATCTCGCGCTGCATGCGCTCTGCGATGGCCTTGTCCGTGCTGAGCGCCTGGCGACGACGCACGCCGTCTGAGCCGGTCCAGTCCAAGATCCAGCGCTCGGGTCCGTTGCCACGGCGCGCCTTCGAGAGTCGACCAGGGCCCAACGCGCGGCTCACTTCGGCCTCCGATCCAACAGGCGCTCGATCGTGCTACGCCGCCAGCGCGGGCGTCGGCCGAGCTTCATCGGGCGCGGGATTCGACCCTCCGCTATCCAGCGGCTCACCGTGCGCGTCGTGATCTCGAACAGGTCGGCGACGTCGGTGCGCGAGAGAAGCTCCACACGCGATGAGTCCCTCAGATCTCGAGAATCATCAAGCGCTGTCCCCGAGGATCCGCGTGCGATTGACTCGAGAGCGACAGCGATGCGTTCAATCGCCTCCTCGACCGTAGGCTTGATTCGATCCTGCGGGATCACGTGAGCAGGCCCTCCCGCTCCAGGGCCGCGAGGATGTGATCCTCGATGGCGCGGCGGACTTCATGGCCTGCTGGGCGCACAACAGGGTGGAGACGCTGGCTCCGATCCCTGCGCGACGGGAACAGCACGATGATGCGCCCCTCGCGCGTCCGTACGACGCGCAGGCCGTCGACGAAGAGTTCTCCCACGCGCAGACCGACGTAGGCGATCAGGCCGGTCGAGCGCTCGCCGGGGCCGCCGTGCACGATCCGGACGTCCGCGATCGTGACGTGGAGGAGGTCACGCACACGGCACCTCCTTCAAGTGAAGGAACTTGATCGCTTTGCTGAGATTGCCTAGTGGATGGCAGGTCCTCGCGTCGCGGTCTGCGCGTATCTGATGCCCTGACGGAGCCACCACACGCCGGCCGTTCGGCCTTCCCGGCCACGACAGCTGTGTGCTGCCGTCCGACGTGCGCCGAACTTGTATGCCGTCCACCACCAGCGTGCCGGAGGACTCGACCCGCACGAATCCGACGAGACCCGTGCTCCGCAGCTGATCAGGCGCAGGCGTGAACCGGACTCCGCCGATCGACAGGGCGTTACGCACCGGACACCTCCGTCGGCCTGCGACAGCGCGTGCAGGTTCCGCCGGCTACGGTCGGCCGGTGGCCGCAGCTCCACGAGCCCTCGCACGGCACGGCAGTCGGACTCGCAGCCCCGGGTCGGGGGCCGCGATCAACCGCTGCTCGGCTCCGATCGTGCACCTCGACGCCTGTGGACGAGGGGTTGGGCGCGTGACAGGTACTGCAGACTCGGTGGTTGGAGCCTTCCAGACTTCGCCACACGGCGCCGCCGCAGGCACGACAGACCACTGGGTCTGATCCATCTCCCAGACTGCTGGTGAGCAGTGCCGTCGTTCCGAACAGGGCCTGCCGCTGCTCCTCGGCCAGCAGCGCCAAGAGTTCAGTTCGATGCTGCACGATGTGCGCTCGCAGCTCCTCGGAAAGTAGTCGCGCCGGGCGGCACGCGAGATGGCCCGCCGCGGGTCGGAGGTGGAGTCCGCGTGTCCGCAGTGCGAGGAGGAGATCCGCCGCGCTCACAAGATCACCTCCTCCTCGCCAGCCGAGACTCCCTCACCCGCCCCAGAAGTGACGGGGTCCCTATCAGGCAGAGGCCCACCAGGCCCAGCAGGCCCACTTCCGGCTGCCGGCGGCTTTGCCGGGCCAGGCTCTGGGCTCGATGGCCCCGCGACCGGAGACATTGAGGCCCACTCGGTGGGCTCCGAGTCTGCCGTGGCGCAGCCCAGGGTAGGGGCCTGGGCCTCGTGGGCCTCGTGGGCCCGTTCCAGGAGCACATGCGGCAAGAGGTGCAGCAAGTCTCGGCGGACCCCGGCCACCTGTCGTCGAACGGTGGTCTTGCCGCGCATCTCGTCGCGCTTGGCGAGGTAGCCGCGCTCGGCCAATCGCTTCCCGAGGGTCCGGGTCGAGATCGCGATTCGGCCGGAGTCGTCGGTCAACTTCTGCACGACGCGCATTGCAGCGTGGGGATCGAGGAAGACCTCGCGATCGAGCACCAAGCCGATCGTGGATCCGCGCGGGACGCGCGTGCCAGGGCTCACCGAGGAGCTCACATGCCAGCCAGTGCTTCCGGGAGGGCAGTCCCGCGGCTCGTCCCCCTTCTCGTCGACGAGGTGGGCCTCGCCCGAGGTCAACGCCGACTTCAAGAGCGCGATGAACCGTTCGACGACGTCCGCCGAGGCCAAGAGCTCGGCCTGGCTGCTCCCGCTCAGGACGAGTGCATTCCAGCTTCGGCGCATCCACTCGTCGCTCTCGGCGCGCGTGATCCCGCCAGTGCTGGTCGCGAACTCGAAGAAGTACTCGACGCCGACGTAGATGCTCGCAACCATTTCGACCGTGCGCTGGTGCGAACTGCAGGACTCCCGGGCCACCAGTGCTCGTAGCTCGGTGATGCGCGCACGCACACGGGCATCGAGGTCGTCACGGCGACCGGCGAGCCACTGCACGAAGGCGGCCATCGCGGCCGCGTAAAGGCCCTCCCCGCCATCGCGCTGGCAGCGGGTCAGCTCGTTCTTGTCGACGTCTCCTGGGGCGAGCTCGATCACCAAGAGTCGCGCGCGCAGGGAGTGGCCCTGAGGGGTCTCCTCGCCAGTGCTCAGGATCATGCCGCGCGGGGGCCGTGCGCGCTGGTGCGTTCCATCCGCAGTGAGTCGCTGGCGACCGGAATGGTTGCCCTGCGCGCGCAGGACACGGTCTGCGTCACGGTGTAGCCGCTGAACATCTCCGAGTCCGCCCTGGGGTACGAACTCGTCGATGACGAACACCACGTCCTTCGCCGCGAAAGCCAGCGCTTCCAGGGCGTTGGCCGTCGACGACCAGTTCCCGGGGAGCGAGTTGGCATCCATGCCCTTGCCGAACGACTGCTGGTGCAGGGCTGCCATCGCGGTCTTGAACGCCCCGGTCGGCCCCGTGAGGTGCACGGAGAAGTCCGTGTTGCCCAGCACGCACCGGAAGGTCGTCCCCAAGATCAGCAAGGAGATGCGGTCGGGAGCGAGACGCGTGCGCGCAAGCACGGCGCGCACGGCGATCTCCAGCTCGGACCCGACGGGCGGGTCGGGGAGGACGAATTTCTCGAGCGCCTCGGGGAGGCGCACGCCGACTCCAGGGACGGTGCCTGCAGCACCGATCGCTCCCCCGGCGTGGAGGAAGGCCCATTGGGCGCGCGCAGCTCCGGCAGCGCGCAACTGCCGCCAGCCCGTGTGTGCGTAGACCCTCTTCGTGGCCGGCGCTGGCGAAAGGACCTGGATGGCGGCGCGCGCGTGGTCGCGTGCCGATAGGCCAGCGAGGATGACGTGCGTGCTGTCGAGGTCTGCCGCGACCCAGTCCATGGACGAGAACCGGGAGGCCAAGACTTCAACGTGGCGCTCGAGACCGGCGCACGTCACCGCGAGTTCGAGGTATTGCGTCGTCGCGACGCCATCGTCCACGAACACGCTCGCTCGGATCTCGCACGTAAAGGTCGTGAGCAGAATGAGGGTCTCGCCCATGTCCTCGTCGAACTGCACGCGGACCAGTCCCCGGGCCGTCGCGCGGTACTCGGGCCGCACCACGTCCAACTCGGCCGGATCCACCGGCCTTGGCGGAAGCTCGCGCCGTGCGAGCGCGAGCACGTCATCCCTCGACTTGCCGCCAGCGAGGAAGTCGTCGAGGCCGATCTTCTCCCCCGCCTGGCCCTCGGGGAGGTAGACGATCCAGACACGAGCACCTCGGTGTTCCAGGAAGGCCTTGAGCCGCCTCAGGGCGTCGTAGACGGCGGACTTCGTCGTGACGTCGGAGTCGAACGCGATGTAGATGTCGCGGTCCTTGAGGGCGATCCCCTCCCAGTCCGGCAGGCTGGTCGTGCCCCCTTGCTCGTTCCGCCCGCGCCAGTTCCAGACGCCGAGCAGCGCGACGCACACCATTCCGTGGCTGACCGCGCTGTCGGCCTTGCGCACGCCCTCGGTAATGAAGAGCGGCTCCTTCGGATCACGGATCTGCGACCGGACGCGATGCGGCACGTCGATCGCCATCGAAGAGTTCTTCGGGGTCTCGTACTTGACGGTACGGCCGCGCCGAATCCGTGGCGTGTCGGGGCGCGACTGGTGCAGGACGAGCTCGCCGTTCGCGCCGTAGATCGGGATGTACAGCGCGGGGACGTTGCACTGATTAGGGGAGAAGCCCCAGACCTTGAGCTTGGCCTTGACGGTGATGGACTGGTAGCCGCGCTCCGCCGCGACCTCGGGCGAAATTCCGGAGGCCTCGATCAGTGCGCGATGCTGCGGGAGAAGGACCGCGGAGGCGTCCGGATGGGCGTGCGGTGTCGGGAGGTTCGTGGGATCCGGGCGCTCCGTTCTGTGCCCGGGGCCTGCTCCGCACGTTCGTGCAGGCTGCATGGCCCCGCCGTCGCTCGTACCGGAGAACCGGTCTGGGTGCTGTGTGTGGTTGTCCATCGGGCTCGCCCGATCGCTGATCAGGCCTGCACCATCGCAGGCTGGTGATCAGGTCGAGACGCGCCGATGGTCAGCGCCACTCTGGAATCGCCGCGGCCGTCCGGAGTTTTTCCGGGGGAGCGCGGCAGCACGCCGCCCTACTCCCGTGCCTTGAAAGCTGTTACGTCTTCGTCAGGGCGACCCGGAACAACTCTTGGCCCTTGTGCCGGGGTTTTTCCGGACCGCTTCGGTTTCGATGGGACGCGCTTCCTGCAGCGATCCACCGTGCGCTGGGCATCACCGGCGCTCATGCGGAACTGCCGACCAAGGTCCTCGAAGTTCGTGAACGTCCCAGATCCCCACGCCTCGTACACCCGCTGGTCCGCAAGCCAACTGCCCTTTCGAGGCCTTCCGCCTTTGCGGGGCCTACGGCGAGCCACTCCGCTGTGAGCCGCGGCTTCTTCGGACAGGAAGTTCAGCTCCGCGACTGCGGATCTGAGCAGTTGACGCTCGTGCGCGGTCAAGTGCTCTCCCACTTGCCACCGCGCATGCGGTGCACCCGGGGCCTTTGACTGTCGAGCATTCCACGTCGTCGCATCCAACCCTGTCACCAACAAGAGCCTGAGAACTGCCGACTGCACCGACGCTTCAGCGATCTCGTCGAGTTCTGGGACCGTCCCCTTCTGACTCTCACCGGCTGGTACCTTGGCCAGCCTGTACTTGTGGGACGTGAAGAGGAGCTTGTGCGCGGCAATGACGTAGGCAGCTAGACGGGAGGAACGCGAAGAGAGCGCGCTCGCGGCGCATGCATCCGGGATCTCGAGCGACCCGTCGGGCTGCGCGAGCGCATGAGACTCGACCGCGTCCGAAAAGCTCCTCGCCTCGTGATAGAGAAGCTCGGGGTTCAGGAGGTCGAGTGCCCGAACGTCGGGCTCTGCGGGTCTCACGAACACCCGCGTGATCAGCGAAGACTCACCGGTCGCGGAACGAGCCACGATCGCCACGACGGTCATGTCTAGATCGAGTGGTTCACTGGAGGGAGACTCGTCGGGCCGCTTCTCCAGGTCGGGCTCGGGGGCATTCCTGGAGTGGCGCTTGGGTTGCTCGCCCTTCGTGCTGGGTCGTTTCCTTGAAGCCATGCGTAACGCTCTGCCGACGACTTATGGGGGCGCGCGATCACGGTAGCGGGCAGCGCGATTCACAACCAGGCAGACCGCACTCACGCTCTCGCGGAGGTGATCGATGTGGCATCCACGGCAACGCGCACGGCGCGGGCGTCCCCGCGCGCGTACACCATCGTGGACCCTACCGACCTGTGCCCCAGGGCCCGGGCCGTGACCAGGAGGTCTCCCGTCCGCTGATAGACGCGCGTGGCGAACGTGTGGCGCAGGTGGTGCGGCGACACCGCCCGGGCGATCCCCGCCCGGCCCGCCCACTCGGCGAGCCGCCGGTGGACCTGTCGCGCCCCGATCCGTCGGCCGCCGACCCCCTCGAACACCGGCCCCGTCCGCCGCTCCCCGACATGCTCGCGCAGGATCTCGACGACGTCGGCGGGCACGAACGCCACGTCCTGGTCGGCGTTCTTCATGGTGCGCATGCGCACCACCCTGGCCTCCAGGTCGAGATCCTCGACGTCCAGGGCCAAGGCCGACCCGACCCTGAGCCCCGCCCCCAAGAGCAGCCGGAAGAGCGCGCGGTCCCGCAGCTCGGCGACCGACCTCCCCTGGTCGAGTGCGGCCACCAAGCGCTCGCGCTCAGCGTCGCTCAAGGCCCGCGGCGGGGGCGGGCTGCAGCGCGCCCTGCGCACGAGCCGGGCGGCGTTGCTGGGCGCGTAGCCAGCGGCATGCACGAAGCCGAAGAAGCTCCGCACCCCCGAGCGCAGCGCGTTCACAGTGCTCGCCAGGCGCGGCTCCCCGCTTGGCATGTGCGTCGCGGCACGGCTCGCGAGGAAGCGCGCGACGTCGGCGTGCGTGAGGTCGGCGACCTCTCGACCTGCGAGCGCTCCGGCGAGCAGCCGCGTGTGCCAAGCGTGCTGGCGGATCGTGTGCTCGCTCCGGCCGTCCGCGCGCAGTTGGACCTCGTACAGTTCCCAAGCCTCGTCGACGTTCATGCTGGACCTCCACGGCCGCGAGGCGCCGACGCACCCCTCGGGAACGCCAGCGCCGAACGAACCGCCGTCGAGGCTCAGCCCGCCGCGACGGGTTCGGGCAGCGGCGCCTTCCCAACGAGCCCGACCTCCTCAGCCCAGACCAACGCTTGGCGCAGGACGCGCTGGGTCTTCAGCACCGAGACCCGCGCCTTGAGCACCCCGGTGCGGGTCTTCGTCACCGCGTCGCACTCGAAGAACGCCTTCACTCGCTCGGGCGTGAGCGCGCTCACCAGCGTGTCGGCACCGAGTTCGCGCTGCGCCAGCGCCAGCTCGATCCGGTAGCTGAAGCACGTACCCGCCGCCTTGCCCAGGTCTTCGAGGGCGCGGAGGTAGCGATCCGTGAGTTCGGACAGCGTGGCCTCGTCGATCCGACGGGCGTTCTTCCACTTCCCGCCCCGCGGTCGCAGGCCGGAGTACGTCAGCTCTTCGGCGGCCTCCACCGGTTGCTTCCCCTCCCCTTGTTGCGCAGCGAGGTCCGGCTCGTGCGCCACGGCCTGCGCCGGTGCTTGCGTGATTGCCGCCTCCCCCGTCGCGTCCTTTGTCGTCTTCTGCTTCTTCTTGCCCATGGCTGTCTCCTTGCCGCACGAGGCGGCGTCTCGTCGTCATGCGCCCGGGCCCAACACGGACCCGCGCGTGTTCGTCAGCGCGCGTTGCGCGCGATCGCCGCGCAGGACTCGCACTCGGGCTCGCGCCCGATCTCGGCAGCGAGCTGGATCCACTCCGCCCGGGTCATCGCGCGCCAGCGCTCCCGACACCAGGTGTCCGTGCCCCTGAACGGTGCGTGCGTAGGCAGCGCGCAGCCGATCTGCCCGTCCTCGGACCAGAAGAGCTGGCGCGTCGTCGTCGTGTGTTCCTGCGTGGCCATCTCGTTACCTCTCGCGCGGCGTTCTGCGCGCGTGAGCACATGAAGCCTCGACCTCGCCACACATGGAGGAGTCCTTCGCTGCCCCGCACGCGAATCCAGGCGACACATCCGGCGCACACGGGCCCACTTGAGCGCCAAGCACAGCCGTTACAGCCCACGCCAGGCTTCCATGCGCCACGGTCCGGCGCATGTCCCCTACAGGCAGTGGAAGATCCTCGCCTTCGGCGACAGCCCGAACCGCTGGCGGATCCCCGCGTCCTTCCCCATCACCAGCGGTGAGGGCAGCCTCATGAGGACCGAGACCCTGGAGTGGTTCTCGACACACCAGGCCGCCAACGCGAGCCCGATGACGCAGTCGTCGTGTGTCCCGCCTGGCGCCCCCGTCCGCACGTTGCCGGAGTCGGTCACCGAGTACTGAAACCCCTCCAGCTCTTCGATTCCCTCCGGCCAGAGCTCCGGCCTGGGCAACACGATCTCCTTCTTCTCGAGCCGCAGGGCGAGGTTGTTCACGAGGTCCGTCTTCGAGCGCGACGTGAACGTGTGCTCCTCGGCGTTCACCCCCTCCACCCGCAACGCCTCGAACACGGGCTCGCCCTTGCCCGTCGAGTCCACCAACACCCGGCAGTGGTTGTAGCGCGCGGCCGCGGCCTTGATGCGCGTCACCTGAAGGCTCCAGTCGAGCCGGTGGAAGCGATCGACGAACACCACCTCGCGTGCCCGGTTCATGATCACGAACACCGTGAAGTCCTCGATCTTCGCCAGGTCGAGGCCGCCGAAGTAGCTGACCCCGGGCTTGGGCTCTTCGAACGTCCCGCGCGCGCAGTCGCGCACGTTGCGGAAGACCGAGCCCGACCCCTCCAGGAATTCGGCCCCGTACTCCTGGGCAAAGACCCTCGCCGGCAGCCGTTCGCGCTCGGCCTCGATCGCCGCCTCGTCGAGCAAGGGGTTGTCCCACGAGGGTGCGCACCAGCTCGCGTAGTCGGGGTCGGCAGTCTGCCCCTGCTCCTGCCCGCGCCGCCAGAGCTCGTAGAAGAGCCCCTTGCCCTTGGGCGTCGAGATCATGAGCGCCCAGCCCTTCCGGTCGATCAGCCGCTGCGACAGGTAGTTCTGCCAGATCTCGGGTTTGATCCGGGCTGCTTCGTCGACGATCAGCCAGTCGAGACCCTCGCCGAGCAGCGAGACCGGGTTGTCGCAGGTCTTGGCGCGCACCTCGGAGATGCCGCCGCCGAGGTTGCGAAGGAGGAGTCGGTGGTCGCTCTCGGAGATCTTGATGATGCGGTGGCGGAGGTGGCTCGCCACGCTGACGACCATCTGGCTGAAGACCCGGTTTGCCAGGTCATAGGTCGGCGCCGCCACCCAGCCCATCGAGCGCTCCTTGGGCTCCATCGCCGCAGTAAGCCCCTCCATCGACGCACAGAGCGTCTTCCCCCAGCGCACGCCGGCGGCCAAGACCCTGCGCGGGGCCTTCGACTGGTGCACCCGTGCTTGGCCCTCGTGCGGCTCGTAGCAGAGCTGCTGGAAGAGCCCCGACTTGCTGACGACCTTCCTACCCATGGTTGCCTCCCTTGTCCGCCGGCCTCTGCACCTTGCTCCCGGCCTCACCGTCGTCCTCGTCGACGAGCAGGCGCTGGTACTCGCTCTTGATCAGCTTCTCGATGTCGATCGAGCTCGGGGCGTTGGGGTCGCCGCGGATCAGCCGCTCTTGGCGGATGACCATCTCGATCGTGCGCACGGCGTCCATGGCCGAC
>Ga0315912_10003466_pt1 | contig 15650 bp, 14 predicted proteins | sample VfabasoilMG_FD_204469 | JGI IMG/M metagenome (GOLD analysis project Ga0315912, IMG submission 204469) | Garden soil microbial communities collected in Santa Monica, California, United States - V. faba soil | ecosystem: Environmental > Terrestrial > Soil > Garden | place: USA: California... | reverse complement strand
CGACAGAACGGAGCGCCCGCCGGCAGCACGGGTCTGAAGGGACGACGCAGGTGTTGCGGGAGAGCGAGACCGCTCACCGTCATGACTTCCGGGTCCGAGAGAAACACGTGAACCAGCGCCGTCACCCAATGGCGATCGACGACGGAATCACCGTCGGTGACGGCGAGGATGTCTCCGCGGCATTCGGCGATCGCACGACGCGAGGCCATGCCAAGACCGGGCGCGCTCGTGTATCTGATGCGCGGATAGCGATCGCGAACGAGTGCCTCGACGTGCCTGCGATCCTCGGAGGCATCGACGAGCACGAGATCGAGCGAGGGGTAATCGAGGCGCAGCAGCGAGTCGAGACACGGCTGCAGCCGGCTCGCGTCGGTTCGACTGCGAACGGCAACCGTCACGAGCGGTCCAGACAGCGAGCCCGGCGTCGGCGCCTGCATCAGCGTGCTGGCGTCCGGCATCTTCAGCGGCCGCCCGCTCTGCACCGCACGCTCCGCGAGCGGCAGTGCGCAAGTCCAGGCATGCTGGCGAACAAACTGGCGAACCAGGGAGTAACCGTCGAGACGGCCATCCGTCACTCGCCCCGCTCCCCAGCCGAGTGGACGTCCGTGCAGCCTGAAGAGGACAAGGGCAGACGTAGCGTCCAGGACGGCTAAGTCATTTAGTTTTCTGGTTATCTCGAAATCGATGACCGCGGCGCCGGCTGACATCCCCACGTCTCTTCTCCAGGGTGGGGGCCGGTGCAAGAGCGATACCGCGAGGCGTGGTCCAGCAGACCGACGAGTTCAGCCCGCGCGGGCCGGATTTCCACTCGGGGCCAGCCAGAAGTCCAGCCCGGCACGCTGCTGCGCGGTGGCCGACGGGTCCACCTCGAGCTGCCAGGGCTTCGAGGGCTCTGCACCCAGGCTGACATCGAGGCGAGTCAATCGATCGCGCCGCGCCACGAGGATCGACACGCGATCGCCGGCGACGTACTGCTCCATTCGAGCATCGAGTTGATCGGGCCGGACCCTGAAGTCATCGATCGCGATCAACTCATCGTCCACATTGAGGCCAGCCTCGTGCGCGGTCGTTCCGCGTCTGACCTGCGACACAACGAGCCTGCCGCCATCGATCTTTGTGAGCGCGCCGAGCGTGGCTCGTCGGGGTGTCCGGCCGTTATCTGGCTCGGCGATCTTGAACCGTAAACCAAGTGCATCGAGCGCGTCGGCGTAATCAAGCTCGCCGGTGCCTTCGAGCGCCGACGACCAGAACGAGTCGAGATTTGCTCCGGCGACATCTTCGACGAGTGCGCGAAATTCCTGCTCCGAGTACCCACGATCGCCGGAGTACTTTGCGTATGCGGCTCTCATCACGTCGTCGAGACTTCGCTGACCACTCGAGACCAGACGAATCCTGATGTCGAGCAGAAAGGCCACGACCGATCCTTTGATGTAGTAGCTGATCGAGGTGTTCGGGGTGTTCTCGTCCGAGCGATAGAACTTGATCCACGCGTCGAACGAGGCCGTCGCGATTGAATGCACGGAGCGTCCCGGTGTCGTCTGCAGCGCTTCGATCTTGTTGGAGAGCGACGCGAGAAACTCGACGCGCGTCGAGAGTCCCGCTCGATGCAGCAGCAAGTCGCCGTAGTAATCCGTGATCCCTTCGACCACCCACAGGCTTCTCGTGTGCGCCTCGCGCTCGTAGTCGAATGGGCCGAGAGCGGCAGGACGCAGGCGCTTGCCGTTCCAGACGTGAAACAGCTCGTGACTGGCGAGCTCGAGCCACCCGATGTACGCCTTCCGCGTGCGCGTCGCCCATCGGCTCGTCATCAGCACCGCTGAATCACAGTGCTCGAGACCACCGCCCGTTTCAGTGATCAGATTCAAGACGACGTAGCTGTGGTACGGAACGGCTCCCCAGAAGCGATGCTGCTCGCGGGCAATCGATTCGAAATCGCGCGCGGCGCGTGCGCCGTCGAAGATCCCGGCCTCGCCTTCGTTGACCAGCCGATGCGTCTTGCCTTCGAGCTCGAAGTCATACACCGCCGGGTTTCCGAGCAGGATCGGTGAGTCCACGAGCATGTCGTAGCTCTCTGCACGAAAGCCGTGGGCCACACCCTCGAGCGGCGCCAGCGCCGTCGTCACACGCGCCCATCCTGACGGGAGCGTGAGGGCGACTTCGTGCGGACGCTCGTGCGAGCCCACGAGCGTCAGGAACGTTGGCGCGCCGTTGATCAACGCGAACCCTGACTCGATCCAATTCGTCCGGACGGACATCTCTCGACCGTACACGCGATACGTCACCACGACGGTCGCGGCGCCACCGGTCTCAATCGCCCAGCGATTCTTTGCTGTCTTGATCACCCGCAGCGCGGCTCCATTCGCCCCGATCGCAGCGACATTCTCCACGTGCCGTTGGTATTCGCGAATGAGGTACGAGCCCGGCGTCCAGACCGCCATCACCAGCTCCACCTCACGTTGCCCCGAAGTGGGGATCTCGGCACGCACCTCGACGTAGTGGGTGTGGGGCGCAGTGAAACTCAACGCGTATCGAATCGGCTCCATCCGTCGACTAGCATACTGAGTGGAGCGAACCTTGTCTCATCGCATCAAGGCGCGAAAGGCGCAATCGTCACCCCCGCCACCCGTCGAGACCGACGACGCAGTCCTGTCGTCGTTCCTGAGCGATGCGGCACATGTGCCCGGTGGGTTCGCGGCCGGCGTCGCGTTCCCTCGGAGTGAAGCGGAAGCCGCATCGCTCGTCGCGCAGGCCACGCGGGTGTTGCCGATTGGGGCTCAATCATCGCTGACGGGCGGCGCGACACCGCGTGGTGACGTCGTCCTGAGCACACGAGCACTGTCGAACATCAGCAGCCCTGGCGGCGACAGCGTCCGCGTCGGCGCAGGCGTGCCCCTCAAGGAACTGCAACGCGCACTGGCCGCTGTCGGTCTCTACTACCCGCCTGTTCCGACCTTCGATGGCGCGTTCGTCGGCGGCACGATCTCGACCAATGCTGCCGGTGCCGCGACGTTCAAGCACGGCTCGACGCGTCGCTGGATCAACGCAGCGACGATCGTGCTCGCCAACGGCGACGTCCTCGACGTCGTGCGTGGAGAGACACGGGCAAGCGACGATCGCCCGTTCGAGATCGAGCTGACTACAGGCGCAGTGCTTCAGGTGCCCGTGCCGACCTACGTGATGCCTGACGTGCCGAAGCTCTCCGCTGGCTACTACGCTGCGTCCGGAATGGATCTGATTGACCTGTTCATCGGATCGGAGGGCACCCTTGGCGTCGTCGTCGAGGCGACACTCAAGGTGATAGCGCGACCGAAGCGTATCGCTGCGCTCATACGTTGCGCCGACGACAAGCAGGCAGTGGCAGTCACGTCGGCGTTGCGACTGGAAGCGCAGTCTGCCTGGCGAGGCCTGGGTCCACTCGACGTCGCCGCCGTTGAATACATGGACACGCGCGCACTTCGGGCTGTTTCGGACGACGCATTCAGCCGTGCAGGGGTGACCCGTCCGGCCGGACAGTCGGTCATGCTCCTCTTGCAGATCGAAATCACCGGCGATGAGGAGTCTGCTCTTGGCCGGCTGCAATCCGTCCTGACGTCCGCCGGAGTCGAGGACGACCCGCATCTCGCGCTCGCCGGCGACGACCGCGGTGCCGAACGCCTGTTCAACCTTCGCGAGGCCGTGCCGTCGAGTGTGAACGCCATCGTGGCGGCGGCGAAGCAGGCACATCCCGATGTCGAGAAGACCGCCGGCGACATGGTCGTGCCGTTCGATCGCCTGTCCGAATCGATCGAGCTGTATCGTTCGACACTCGAACGCCACCGGCTCGACTACGCGATCTGGGGGCACGTGTCCGACGGCAATCTTCACCCGAACGTCGTGCCGCAGAACTTCGACGATGTCCGGCGCGGGCGTGAAGCGATCCTCGAGATTGCGCGAGCGGTGGTGGCGATGGGCGGCGCGCCGCTCGCAGAGCACGGCGTCGGCCGGAGCGCATTGAAGCAGCAGTTACTGCTGGAGCTGTACGGGGCGGAAGGAATCGAGCAGATGCGCGCGGTCAAGCGCGCGCTCGATCCTGAATGGAAGCTCGCGCCCGGCGTGTTGTTCGCGCCCTAGACCCGGGATTCGGGATTCGGGATTCGGGATTCGGGATTCGGGATTCGAATACCGGGGACCGAGGACCGTAGACCGTGGACTAGTTTCCGAAGAACGCAACAAACCCCTTGCGCAGGTGCCAGAGGTCAACCTTCGACGACACCTCGAACGGCGAGTGCATACTGAGAAGCCCAACGCCGACGTCCATCACGTCCATGTTCTGACCCGCGAACCAGGCGGCAATCGTAGACCCGCCGTAGCCGGCATCGTAGGAGTGCGTCTGCCAGCGGACTTTCTCCCGGTCGAACACGCCGCGCATCTTCGCGAAGAACTCCGAGTTGGCTTCGCGACCCGCACCGTACTCCTTCACCACCAGCCCGTAACCGAGCCGCGACGAGAGGACGGGATTGAGCGGTTGCGGGAAGAGCGGATCCATCGCCGTGGTGCAGTCGGACACGAGCACACTCGTGCGGCCGTATGTTCGCCGCAACGATAGCGCGCTGAAGTCCTTGCCCTGTTGCGCCATCAGCATCTCCGAGACGAGCGTGTTGAACCACTCGGAGTTGACACCCGTGTTCCAGGAGTTCACTTCCTCGTTGTTCACCGCATACGCGACTGAGGTATAGCGCGGCGTTTTCACGTCAGCGATCGCGCGGAGGCTCACGTAGCCGGTCACGCGATCGTCCTGCCCGTATGCGCCCAAGAGAGCGCGGTCCAACCCGACGTCACGCGGCATCGTGGCCGGAACGATCTGCAAATCCGCGGAGAGCAAATCCCTCGCAGTGATCCCGTGCTTCTGATGCAGAAGCGCCAGCACGCGATCCGTCGGCGTGCGCTGCCCCGCGGCCGCATCGGGAGGCATCGATCCAATCAGCGGATCGAGCTCTTCGGTGCGGATCACATCCGGCTGCAACCTGCCGCGGAAGTCGCGATCGACGTGAGGCGCGAGATCGGTAATGAGCAGCACGGGATCGCCGGGCGCGTTGCCGATATCGATCCATGCAGTCGTGCCATCGGCCTTGTCCACACGGCCCGTAATCGCGAGCGGCACATTCGCCCACTGGTAGTTCTTGATGCCGCCGTGCACCTGCGTGTCGATCAGGACCGCCTGCTGGCTCTCGCGGAAGGGTCTCGTCTTGAACTCGATTCGCGGCGAGTCGATATGCGTGTTGACGACCCGCAGTCCGCTCTCGATCGGCTCGGTGCCGACGACGAAGAGCACGATCGTGCGATCGCGATTGATGGCGTACCAGCGCGAGCCTGGCTTCATGTTGCCGGCGGTGGTCGCAGAGTCCCACTTGCGGAAGCCATGGCCTTCGGCAAATTGCGTCGCGTTGCGGACGAAGGCCATTTCGGACTTCGCCTGACCGAGGAACGTCTTCACGTCCTCACCGAACTTCTGCACCTGCTCCTGATCGGCCGGCGTCAGCTCGGGCCAGGCATTGGAGAAGCCCACGTCCTGCCCTCGCGCCGTGACCGAGAGCACAAGTAAGAGCAACGCAACCAACCCGCCGGTGACAGACCTCATTTCAACCTCATTCAGAACGAGTTTCGCGCCGCCGAGCTCAACCACGCCTCGCGGAAACGGCGTTGGGCATCGGTGAGCGTCTGCCCCGTTTCCTCGATCGCCGTCAGGGTGAGTCGTGGGTCGTGGGTCAGCTTCAGCGCTGTTGATACGCGCACGCCGCGACGTTCGTAAACAACTGGCAGCGGCTCACCGGGCTTGCGCGACGCGACGAGCTTCTCTACTTCCGCCGCACGCGTCACCCTTGTCCCACCGACACTAACGAGGACATCGTCACGCTCGAGGCCACCCTGATACGCAGGCGATCCATAGGGCACGTCCGCCGTGATACGCACGCCGCCCTGCTCCTCCTGCAGTGTCAGCTCTCCAGCAAACGCGCGACCCGTACCTGCCCTCACCAGGATGCCTGCGCGCCCGAAGAGCCGCGCGTAATCAGGAACCTCGTGCCCTTCGATGTAGCGAGCGAAAAAGTCTTTCGCAAAGTCGGCGTCACCCGCAACGGTGCCGAGCACGTTCTTCACATCGTCGAGCGTGTACGGTGTCGCGACGTAGCCGGGCACGTCGATGCCGGGACGACCAAAGCGGCTCCAGAGCGCGCGCATGAAATCGTCAAGCGTGACCTTGCCGTCCGAGCGATCGCGCAATGAGAGATCGAGACCGACACCCAGCGCGGTGCCCCACGTGTAGTAGGAGATGTAGGTGTTCGCGAAGTTTGTCTGATCGATCGACGTTGCGGCGTCCACAAACGGCGCCAAGCGGCTCATCTCGACCGCCGATCGAATCTGGCGAGCAGGGCTCGTGGTGATCTTCTCGATCGCCTCGTCCATCGTTCTCAGGAACCCGCGCAGGTTGATCAGGCCAGCCCGCTTCAAAGTCAGCGGACCGTAATAGCTGGTGAACCCCTCGGCGAGCCAGAGCTCGCCCGACATGTTTGCCTCGTCGAAATTGAACGGCTCGAGCGATTTCGGCCGGATGCGCTCGACGTTCCAGGTGTGGAAGAACTCGTGCGCGATGGTGTCGATCAGATCGAGCCGGTCCAACTGAATCGATGACGACGAGGTGAGGATCGTGCTGTTGCGGTGCTCCATGCCGTCACCGTGCGCCCACGGCAGGTAATCGGCGATGAACGTGTAGGTGTTGCCTTCGAACGGAGGATACTCGCCAAAGATGTGGCGCTCCTCGCGCACGATCGCTTCGACGTCACGCGCCAGGGCATCCACCTCAGCGTCCGTGCCAGTGTGGTGCACCGCGACGCGGAAAACCGGAGTCCGTCGATCGTCGGGCACTGTAAACGACCGCAGCGTGAACGTCCCGAACTCTGACGGGCTGTCCATCAGGTACTGCAGGTTGGGAGCTGTAAACGAGAGCGGGTCGCTCGCCGGAGTGAGCTGCGTCGCCACACGCCACGACGTGCCCGTCGGGCGCTCGAAGCGCATGGTGATCGGCCGGCGCTCGAAGCCACGCGCCCACATGATGGCGGCGGGCATGTTGATGTGCGCGTGCGAGGAGTCAATGGCGAGGTAGGTGCCATCGAGACGATCGCCGAAGACCTTGTAGTTCACACGCACCGTGCCACTGTGTTCCGTCACGTCCCATTCATGCGGGTTCGGCCGATTGACGGCGAGCGCTTTCCCCGCTTCGTCCGTGATGCGCACGTCGAACACGTTCTTCGCGAACTCGTGAAGCGCGTAGCGCCCCGGCGATGAACGGCTCATTCGCAACTCGAGCGGACCGGCAGGCACCGTCGTGAACGTCGCCTCGACCTGCATCAGATGGTGAGCGGCTTCGGGGAACGAGAGGCGGTATGCGACCGGCGTTTGCGCGAGGGCGCCGTGCTGGACAAACAGAACCAGCAGGAATGCGAAGACTGTGTGCCGGCGAGCCATGGGCGATGCTAGCACTGCCGTGGCTCGGGTCTCCAGGCTCTGGTACATTGCCGCTTCTTCATGTTGCTGGCCCTCGACGTCGCGATTCTTCTCCCGCCCGGTGTTTCGAAACGGGCAATCGAATTGAGCGCGGCGCTTCCGGTGACCGACTCCAAAGGCCTTCGATTAGATGACGTTCGCCTGCCGCACATCACGCTCACGCAGCAGTTCGTCCCCGCCGACGGCATCGACGAGGTGCTCGAGAAAGTATCGGCAACTATTACGAACTACGACACGCTGCATCTGGACGTAACTGGGCCTGGGCGCGGGCAGAACTCTGTCTGGATGTCGATTTCGCCGTCACCGGATCTGGTGGAGCTTCATCGAGAGTTGATGGACGTGCTGCGTCCGTTCGAGCGCCCCGATGGAACGAGTCAGGCGTTTGTTGACGGCGACGCTCGCCCCGGCGACGTCGCCTGGGTGGCCGGCTTTCGCCGCACGTCGAGCTATGCGGCCTTCCGGCCGCACATCACGCTTGGGCACTCGACGACATTGCCCTCGGTCGCCCCGCTCGCATTCGAAGCATCCACGATCGCGGCTTGTCAGCTGGGAAGGTTCTGCGCGTGTCGTCGCGTCTTGCGACGATGGGAACTGTGAGGTCGAGCCCCGAGAGCCTAGAGCCTAGAGCCTAGCGCCGCAACAGGCAGCGGCCGCCCCCGCTCGTACCTCGCGATTGTGCGAAGAACGACATCCGCCATCATGTCGAGGAAGAGCGGATCGTCGTTGACTGCTTCTGCGCGCGCCATCGCCAATCCGATCTCGCGACTCACGGCTGCGGCTTCACGATCGAGGTCGTAGAGGACCTCGATGTGGTCGCACACGAATCCGATCGGACAGATGATCGCCGCTTCGAGTCCAGTCGCTCGTGCCGTTCGCAGGTAGTCGCAGATGTCCGGCTCGAGCCACGGATCGCCCGGCCTGCCACTGCGGCTCTGATACACAACCACCCACTCGCGGATGCCTGCGGCTTCTGCTACAAGGCGGGCCGACTCGCGAAGCTGCGCCTCGTATCTCGACGTGGCCGCCATCGGCGCCGGGATGCTGTGCGCGGTGCACACGAGTCGCGCTGACGCGCGCAGGTCCTCCGGCAGTTTCTCGAGCGCCTCTCGCACATGCGCCGCGTTCGCCGCGATGAACAACGGATGGTCGAACCAGCTCCCCACAAACGTCACCTCCACATCGTCGCCATCGCGTCGAAGTTCGGTGCGTGCGTTAGCCACGTTCTCGCGATACTGCTGGCAACTCGAGTACGAATGCTGGGCCGCCGCGATGAAGCCAACTGCGTGCCGCAAACCCGCAGCACGAAGATTGCGCAGCGTGTCGGGAAGGAGCGGGTGCCAGTTACGCATCCCGACGTAGACAGGAAGTGGATGGCCCGCTGCTGCCAGGCGCTCTTGCAGCCCGGCCGCCTGCTGACGCGTGATCGCGGTAATGGGCGACACACCGCCGAAGAGCTCGTAGTGGCGTGCGACCTCTTCAACGCGCTCGGGACTGACACGCCGGCCGCGCAGAACGTTTGCGAGAAACGGGCGAATGTCTTCTGGGCCTTGAGGCCCGCCGAACGAAACGACAAGAACGGAGTCGAAGCTGGTCAACGGCCTTCAGCATAGCGCGACGAGTCGTCCCGGCCTCACTGCCCTAGTTCCTTCGCAGTATTGAGCCGCTTCGCCAGCATGCGATGATCAGCGATCCTGTGGCACATATCTCACTTCCAGAAGGCCTGCCGGGGATCACCAGCGGGTTTGCGTTCCGGCCTGAAACAGCGAAGCCGATGCGCGAACTGGCCGAGGTTCTCCTTCGCGGCGCCAATACGCTCACGAGCGCGGAGCGCGAGATGATCGCGACGCTCGTCTCGGATCGCAACGACTGTCACTTCTGTCAGGCCAGCCATCGTGCGGCAGCCGCGCATCACCTTGGCGGGACCTACGAAGTCGTGGACGCGGTGAAGCGCGATTTCCAGAGCGCACCGGTCTCGCCCAAGCTGAAAGCGCTCATGGCCATTGCTGTGAAGGTTCAGGAGAGCGGCAGGCAAGTGCACACGTCGGACATCGAGCGCGCCCGCGCAGCCGGCGCGAGCGATACCGAGATTCACGACGCCGTGCTCATCGCCGCCGCGTTCTGTATGTTCAACCGCTACGTGGACGGCCTGGCAACGCTCACGCCCCGAGATGAAGGGCTCTACGACCAGATGGGCCAACGCATGGCCAGGGACGGATACGCTCGGCGAGACACAGATGCCACACATCGCACTCCCTGAAGGTCTGCCCGGCATTCGCGGCCCGATGGCTTTCCGGCCCGAGACCGCGAAGCCGATCAACGAGCTCGTGGACGTGCTGCTTCGCGGGCCGCACACGCTGTCACCGGGCGAACGAGAGCTGATCGCCACTTTCGTGTCCGCCCAGAACGACTGCCGCTATTGCCAGACGATTCATGGCGCGATCGCCGCTCATCACTTGAAGGACGAAGACCTCATCGTCAAGGTGAAGGGCGATCCGCAACACGCCGCAATCTCAGAGAAGCTCAAGGCGCTGCTCGTGATCGCGGGCAAGACCGCCGCGAGTGGATTATCTGTGACGGCTGACGACGTCGCGCGTGCGCGCGCACAAGGCGCGACCGACATCGAGATTCACGACACCGTGCTCATCGCTGCGGTCTTCTGCATGTGCAATCGCTACGTTGATGGTCTCGCCACGTGGGCGCCCGACGATCCAGACTTCTACCGCCAGCGAGCGGCTCTCGTCGCGCACAACGGCTACGCCGCCTCAACACTGCAAGGGAATCGCACCTGACCTGCTCTTAGAGTCTCTTGCCAGGATCGCCCGTTTTGGACACAGCGATAACTGCGTAGTTCAAAACCTCCCTCGACAAACGCTCAATGTTTCCGCGCGGTATTGCGTTTGCCCCCATCGTCACATCGGGAGGGACGATGTACGATGAGCGCACGAAGGGGGTGGCCATGGAAAGCTCTGAACCGCGCGACGGCCGGCTCACTTACGACGACCTCGTGCTGTTCCCTGACGATGGGATGCGGCACGAGCGGAGATCCTGACGGACAGGAATGTGCAGGGATCGCCTGCGCTCGTGATCGAGATTCTGTCGCCGGGAACACGCAAGGTGGACGAACGCGTCAAGCTTCGCTTGTTCGACCGTGGCGGCGTTCGCGAATACTGGCTGGTGGATCCCGAGGCTGATTCGGTCACGGTGTTTCGGCGGCAGCCGGATGGTTCCTTCCCGAGGGTGGCGCGGCTCGCACGCGCTCGGAACGAAGCCCTCACAACACCGCTGATGGCCGGGCTCGCCATTGAACTTGCCGAACTCTTTCACCGAGCGCACACCTGAGCGGCCATGCACCGATGACACCCTTGGGCGGGTTATTGTTATGCCCATGATTCATAGCAGGCTGGTCGTTGCCGCCCTCATTGTTCTTGCGTTGACACCGGTTCGGGCACAGGAATGGACGCAGTGGCGTGGGCCCGCGCGTGATGGCGTCATTCGCGGGTTCAAAGAGCCTGCGACCTGGCCGACAGAGCTGACCAAACGATGGAACGTCGAGATCGGCCCCGGCTATGCCACGCCACTCGTGGTTGGCGACCGTCTCTATGTCTTCACGCGGCAGGGTGACGATGAGGTGTTGCAGGCACTCGATGCGTCCAGCGGAAAGACAGTGTGGCGCACGAGTTATCCCGCGCCGTTCAAGATGAACCCTGCGACCGCGCCGCACGGCCCTGGTCCCAAGTCCACGCCGACGCTCGCGGGCAATCGGCTCTACACCCTCGGCATCAGCGGCATCGTCACCGCATTCGACGCGGCAAGCGGCAAACAGATCTGGCAGCGCCCTCATGACGCCGTCGAGCCGCTATATCACACGGGAATGTCACCGCTCGTCGTCGGCAACCTCATGATTCTTCACGTGGGCGGACACGACAACGGGGCATTGACGGCATTCGATGCCGCAACGGGTGCCGTGCGCTGGAGCTGGACCGGTGACGGCCCGGCATACGGGTCGCCGCTGCTTTTCGATCTCGGCGGCACGCCACAGGTCGTGACGTTCACGCAGAAGTTTTTCGTCGGTGTGTCGCTCGAAGGCGGGAAGCTCCTGTGGCGTCGTCCGTACACGACGCCGAGCAACACGACGAGCCAGACACCGATCCTCTACAAGGACATGGTGATCGAAACCGGGCGCGGCAACGGCATCACGGCGTTTCGTGTGGCGCCGGGCAGCAGTGAGTGGACGACGAACAACGTGTGGCACACGGACGAAGTGTCGGCGCACATGAGCGACGCCGTCGCGGTCGATGGCGTGCTCTTTGGTCTGTCGCACTTGAACAGCGGGCAGTACTTCGCGCTCGATCTCGAGAGCGGCAAGGTGCTGTGGAAGAGCGACCCGCGTCAGGCGGCGCACGCAGCCATCGCGCGCTCCGGCAACACGATCTTCTCGCTCGAGGACGACAGCGAGCTCGTCGTCATTCGTTTGAACAAGGAGAAATTCGAACCTGTCACTCGCTACAAGGTGGCAGGCAGCGACACGTGGACGCAGCCGGTAATCTCGGGGAACCGCATCTTCGTGAAGGACGTCACGTCACTCACACTCTGGACGATCAACTAGAACCGTCTTCGCGGCGCGATGCCGATGCTCGCCGCTGTCATTCTCCGGTACGGCTACGCGCTCGTGTTCGTCTCGGCTGCCGTCGAGGGTGACGCGACCTTACTGACCGCGACGTTCCTCGCGCATCGCGGCTACCTGCAACTCGACCTCGTGATCGTGGTGGCTGCCGCTGCGACGGTGACCATCAACCAGGTCTACTTCTGGCTGGCGCGCCGATACGGACAGCAACGGGTCGCGGCGCTACGTGAGAGTCGCCGGATCACGCCGGTGCTCGATCGCATCGATCGCCATGGCACGTTGATCGTCTTGTTCTCGCGGTTCGTGTACGGCTTTCGCATCGCCATTCCGGCGGCGTGTGGTGCGACCGGGATGTCGCCGGTGAAATTCACGATCGGCGACGTGGCGGGCTCGATCGTCTGGTCAGTGACAGTCGGCCTCGCTGGCTTTGCGATCGGGCAACTTCTCGAGCGCCTGGTCGACGACCTTCGACGGTATGAGGGGTGGATAGCGCTCGCGTTATTCTGCGGAGTGCTCGCGGTGCTGGCATGGCACGGCCGGGATGTGCTGCCTGTGCGAGCGTTGAGGCTCAGGTCGCGAAAGGATGAGGCCTGAGTCGCGACAGCGCGGCAAGAAGTTCACACTCAATCAGCGACGCACCGAAACTCACGCGCACCATTCGCATCCTTCTGTTCGGCACAACGCTTGCGGGCGACGAGGTATCCAAACCCGATCCGTAGAGGTGAAGCATGCGTTTGACACCGCTGGAACCGGAGTTCGGTTGGGGCGAGAAAGACGAGCCGGGCCCTCAGACCGCTGATTCGCACGAGCGCGGGTTCGCCTGTGATTGCGATGACAGCCAGTTAGGACACTCGGAGAGCGTCGATCCGGACGATGTCGGTGACATCGCTGATGAGGGGCCCGGGCGGCGAGGTTGATCTCAGATCGGGTTGGCTTGCAGGACAGTGAACGTGCCTCCGGCTACCAGCCGATGTCGGTCAACAACCTGCGCGTGAGATCCTCTGGGTTCTTCACACTGCTCGTGAGGTCAGGCGTGATGGCTGGCTCCATCAACAGGCTCGGTGTCGCCGTGATGTCCCAATGCGATACCGACGATCCCGACGCGAACGTCGTCGGAGCGTAGAGCCGCGGCAGGTTGAATGCGGTTCCCGCCCGTGCCTTGGTGTTCCGGCGAAGCTCCGCGAAAGGCGGCGAGGCACGGAGCTGCGCTCCAAGCGCCTGCGTGATGCCAACGACCGGTATGAAAATCGTCGGGTCTGTGCCTGTCGGACTGACGAGACCGGCGACGTTGTTCGCGATGAGGGCCACGCGCGGCGTGGCCTAGACGAAGCTCGCCGGAAGGCGAGCGAAGTCTGGTCCGGTTTTGCTTATCGGCTTACCGTAATGCTGGTTTGAGTGTCCGACGGGCCAAACTGATCTCTGCCAACGCCTTTGGGGGCGGTCGGGATTACCAGTTTCACCCAAACGGCATCTGGACCCTTGAAATACGAAGTCTCGGTCGCCTTACGCACGGCGTCGATGCTGTCTTGCTGCTTCCCGGAGTCCGCGTTGGCGAAACCCGGCAGCTCGAACACGACCCATGAGTCTTTGGCCATTTCACTCAAACTGATCGCAACTTCCGGTCTTTCGGTCTTCACACGGATCTCGGTACCGGCGCGCACAGTGCTCTGATTGGCCGTGATCTTGAAGTCCTTGCCATTGCGGCTCAGGGTAATTGGCTTTTGAGGAGCAGCCGCCCGCGGAGGACCACCGGCCCGCGCAGGCGCAGCCGACCGCACAGCAACATCTTTCAGCGCAAGACCAGCACCCCTCGTGGGTCCGGGCCTCCTGATGCTGAACTGAATGCGCCCGATATCACCCGCGCACACAGAGGCGTTCCAGGTTGGCTGAATCTTGCAGGTGTCGTCCGTGGCGACGCTGTCGTTCTCGCCGTCGTTGATCAAAATATAGGAGTCAGGGATGCCGGTCGTCGAGCCGTCCAGATCGTGGATCGCCGAGGTCCGGTAGGCCGAACCACCCCGGTTGTCACTATCGAATCGGGGCTCGATGTTCGGAAAGTACACGGGCTTGGCATTGACGAACTTCGCACCCTTGACGGTGTTTTCGGTGGTAACCCCGGCGCCCGTGAACAACAGCCATGAAAGCGCTCCTGATCCGCGCTGTTTGTTGTCCTGGTAGTTCACGAAGGTCGCGTTCACTACGTCATGGCGGTAGTCGTAGTACTCGTAGGCGCGGATCGGGAAGTCGGGAATCAGGCGCTTCGGCAGGCTGCGCCCATAGGCCTTCTCCTCCGGCGTTACGGGGTTGCCGATGTTCTCGGTTTCGCCCACGAACAGCGAATCAACCACCAGTGAGGTAAATAAGTCATCGCCGAAGGAACCGGTTGAATGCGTGAAACCAATGGCATTGTCCGCCGTCTTCAGATTCCTGAAGACATGCATCTCACCGCGGCCCCAGACGCCGCCATTGCGGTTCTTGTAGCTGGTGAGATTCTGGAACTGCGTCTCCAGGCTCTTGCTGTTCGGGTCAGCAGGGTCTTCCTTGGGCATGTACGAGGGGCCGGCCAGCCCGAAGATGTTTTCCACATTGATGTTCCGGTCGAACATGAACCCGTCGAAGTTGGAGTGGGCCGTGTTGTTCCTGAATTCGCGGAACCTGGTGCGACGTGGCCAGGTGTTCTTGGCGATGTCCGTGCCCAGGAACTTCCCTTGCGGGTGCTCCGGCAACGACAACCAGAAACCATTCTCATCGGAACCGGCGGCCACATTGTCGATGAAGGTGTTGTCCGGATTGGTGATCCAGTAAGCCGCCACCGTGTTGTCCGAAGGCAGCAGGGTGTCCTTGCCGGACATGCTGGCCTCCCTGTAGGTCGCGCGATTCAGCGGATTACTTCCGAGGTTCTCTCCGTTTGCGCCGAGATTGGTCGGCGCGCAGGCCTTGGAGGTATGGCACTTGATCTGGATCGCCAGGTTGTGCACGAACTCGTTGCCGTGCTCGATGCCGTCTTCGAGGAAGAAGCAGTGACCGACGGTGTTGTAGGTCACGTTGTTCTCGACACGCAGGAAATTCGTGCCGTGCACGGTCACGCAGCGGTTGTACGTGTCGTGGATCGACGCGTTCCTGATGTACTGCCCTTTGGCGTCGCCGATCAGATGCCAGTGGATCGGATACCGGGCAAGCGTCAGGTTCTGGCCCATGCGCTGGAACTCGACGCCTTCGACAAACATCTTGCTCGCGCCCATCGCCATCACGTGGCCGCCGAAGAACGGCGCGTCCGCCGCGTCAGGCGATGCCTCGATGCGGATGTTGCGCGTCAGCATTGCGACTTCGCCACGCTCATCGACGTCGAACGTGATCTTACCGAAGTGCATGTACTCGAGTTTTCGATCGAGCGTGATCGTGTTTCCCTTGATCGCGGAAATGGTGCGCCGCTCGGCCTGCCGGGGATCGAAGTCCGTGGACGCGAGGACGATCTCGTCGCCGGCGC
>Ga0315912_10003465_pt1 | contig 15652 bp, 11 predicted proteins | sample VfabasoilMG_FD_204469 | JGI IMG/M metagenome (GOLD analysis project Ga0315912, IMG submission 204469) | Garden soil microbial communities collected in Santa Monica, California, United States - V. faba soil | ecosystem: Environmental > Terrestrial > Soil > Garden | place: USA: California... | reverse complement strand
ATAACGTATCTATCACGGTAACTCTTATCGCGCCAATCGCGATGGAAGAAGGTTTACGCTTCGCTATTCGTGAAGGTGGTCGTACCGTTGGTGCAGGTGTGGTCGCTAAGATTATTGAATAGAAGTTTGTAATTTTAATAGTTTAAAGGCCAATAGCTCAATTGGTAGAGTATCGGTCTCCAAAACCGAGGGTTGGGGGTTCGAGACCCTCTTGGCCTGCCAAATAATAAAGGTGTGACTCAACGTTTGAGTTGCCATAAAAAGTTTAAGTGAAGAGCTTATGATAGATAAAATTAAGCTGGTTTTGTCAGCGCTGCTAGTGGCAGCAGGCATTGCTGGCTTTTATCTTTTGGCCGATAAGGCTTTGGTGCTGCGCATACTTGCTGTTATGGCAGGTATTGTAGCGGCTATCGCTGTATTCAGAACAACGCCAGTAGGCCAAAGTGCATTAGGTTTTGTCGGAGAGGCGGTTGCGGAAGCTAAACGTGTGGTTTGGCCAACGCGCAAGGAAACGATTCAAACAACTATTGCAGTGTTTGTGCTGGTGCTGGTTATGGCAGTATTTTTAGCTGTTGTGGATATTGGTTTTGCTTATATGGTGCAGTGGTTAATGGGTCGGAGTGCTTAATGAGTATGCGTTGGTATGCGGTCCAGGCTTTTTCTGGAATGGAAAAATCGGTGAAGGTGGCGCTGGAAGAGCGCGTTGCGCGTTCTGATTTGCAAGATCAATTTGGTGATATTTTGGTGCCTGTAGAAGAAGTAATAGAGATGAAAGCAGGTCAAAAAACCATTTCTGAGCGCAGGCTTTATCCTGGCTATGTATTAGTGCAAATGGCGATGACAGATGAAAGCTGGCACTTGGTTAAGAGTACGCCACGGGTAACCGCTTTCATTGGTGGAAGTGCACAAAGACCGACACCAATTAAAGATAAAGAGGTTGAGATTATCCTGCAGCGAATGGATGACAGTAAATCGAATCCGACACAAAAACTTACTTTCGAAAAAGGTGAGTCTGTGCGCGTGATAGATGGTCCGTTTAAGGACTTCTCTGGCGCGGTGGAAGAAGTGAATTACGAGAAAAGCAAATTGCGTGTTTCAGTTTCCATTTTTGGTCGTGCAACACCAGTGGAACTGGATTTTAGTCAGATAGAAAAAGAAGTTTAGTAGTAAGGTTGTATTTTTTATTAATGAGGAGCTTTAATTTAGTTTAAAGCGTTTGTACTCACTTTAGGAGCATTAAAATGGCAAAAAAAGTCATTGGCTACATCAAACTGCAGATTCCTGCAGGTAAAGCCAACCCAAGCCCACCGGTAGGACCGGCATTGGGCCAGCGCGGTCTAAATATTATGGAATTCTGTAAAGCATTTAATGCTGCAACACAAGGTGTTGAGCCTGGTTTACCGATTCCAGTTGTGATCACGGCGTTTGCTGACAAGAGCTTTACATTTGTAATGAAAACGCCGCCTGCGACAATCTTGATTAAAAAAGCGGCAAAAATCGATAAAGGTTCACCGCGCCCACATACAGATAAAGTAGGAAAGATCACTCGCAAGCAAGCGGAAGAAATTGCTACAACAAAAATGCCAGATTTAACCGCAGCAGATATGGATGCAGCCGTACGCACCATTGCAGGTAGTGCGCGTAGCATGGGTATTGAAGTGGAGGGTGCATAACATGGGTAAGAGAATAGACGCATTACGCGCAAAAATTGATCGAGACAAACTTTATCCAGCACCGGATGCTTTGGCTTTGGTTAAAGAGGGTGCAAAAGCTAAATTTAATGAGTCAGTTGATGCGGTCATTAATCTAGGAATTGATGCACGTAAGTCAGACCAACTTATTCGTGGCGCGATTGTGTTGCCAAATGGTACGGGTAAGACTACGCGCGTGGCCGTTTTTGCACAAGGCGCACAGGCTGAAGCTGCTAAAGCGGCAGGTGCTGATGTGGTCGGTTTTGAAGATTTGGCGGAAAAAGTAAAAGCAGGCTTTTTGGATTTTGATGTCGCGATTGCGACTCCGGATGCTATGCGTATCGTGGGTACATTGGGTCAAGTGTTAGGCCCGCGTGGTTTGATGCCTAACCCAAAAGTTGGCACTGTGACGCCGGATGCGGCGGCGGCGGTTAAAAATGCGAAAGCAGGCCAAGTGCAATACCGTACAGATAAAGGCGGCATTGTGCATTGCACGATTGGCCGTGCCTCGTTTACAGTTGAGCAGTTGCAAGGAAATTTGGCAGCGCTAGTAGATGCACTTAACAAGGCAAAACCAGCTTCGACTAAAGGTATATTTCTTAAAAAACTATCAGTTTCTAGCACTATGGGTGCGGGTATACGTATAGACCAAGCGACAGTTGCGTAAAAGAATTATTGGGCAAGTTGACTTGCTCAAACTAAGAACTTTGGGCTTGCTGCCTTGAAATTAGGGGTAGCAAGAGCATCAAAGACCGTTGGAACCCGTAAAGCTTTTATAGCAAGGGTTTAATTGAAGTAGATAGTTGATGGGCGAGTGAAGATGTTGTTTTGTTTTCGGTCCTCTGTTTTCTATTTTCTGATTCCAACGCAGATGGCGAACCCGATACAGGATATGTTGTTGAGATATGCTGGATAAGGACGCCGTGAGCGGTATCGATTTTTACGAGTCGGTACTTTATTAACGGAAGGAGAAAAGACCTTGAGTCTCAATCTATCAGAGAAAAAAGCAGTAGTTGCTGAAGTCAGTGCGCAAGTCGCAGCTGCGCAAGCAATTGTTCTTGCTGAATATCGTGGCATGGGTGTGGCAGATATGACACAACTTCGTGCACAAGCTAGAAAATCTGGTGTTTACTTACGTGTGTTGAAAAACACACTGGTACGTCGTGCTGTTGATGGCACACCATTTTCTGCTTTAGCAAACGATATGGTTGGTCCGCTAATGTTCGGCATTTCTGCCGATCCAGTGGCAGCAGCCAAAGTATTGAATGATTTTGCAAAAGCTAACGACATGTTCGTGATTAAAGCAGGCGCAATGCCTAACCAAGTGATGAATGCCGCTGGTGTTCAAGCCTTGGCAAGCATGCCTAGCCGGGAAGAGTTATTGGCTAAATTGCTCGGTACTATGCAAGCTCCAATATCAAAATTTGTGCAAACACTTAACGAAGTGCCTAGCAAATTTGTACGTGGACTTGCAGCGGTGCGCGATCAAAAAGCGGCTTAATTTACGGTTAACTTAAATTTATAAATTTTAGGAGTTTTACAAATGGCAACCTCAAAAGCAGATATCTTAGAAGCAATTAGTTCAATGTCAGTATTGGATTTATCCGCACTGATTAAAGAAATGGAAGAAAAATTTGGTGTTTCAGCGGCAGCAACTGCAGTTGCAGTGGCAGCTCCGGCAGCAGGTGGCGCAGCCCCAGCTGCAGCAGGCGCTGAACAAACTGAATTTACTGTGATTTTAACTGCAGCTGGCGATCAAAAAGTGAACGTAATTAAAGCGGTTCGCGAATTGACAGCGCTTGGTTTGAAAGAAGCTAAAGATTTAGTGGATGGCGCACCAAAAGCAATTAAAGAAGGCGTAAACAAAGCTGACGCAGAAGCAGCATTGAAAAAATTGATCGAAGCTGGCGCAACTGGCGAAATCAAATAATTCATTCAATTGAATGTGGTGGGCTGACGGGAAACCGTCGGCCTTCGCCGTTTTTAAAACGGCAATACTTGTAACAAAATGTAACTGAAATTGGCAGCAAAAATATGACAATTTCTATATTAAAAACAAGAAGTTAGAAATCAAAACATTGCAGTGGATGAAAAGTGTTTTGTCTTCTACCCTCAAAAATATCAGGAGACGCTATGAGCTATTCCTTTACCGAAAAGAAACGCATTCGTAAAAGTTTCGCAAAACGCGAAAGTGTGCAAGAAGTACCCTACTTGCTTGCGATGCAGTTAGAATCCTACAAAGCTTTTTTGCAAGCTGATATTCCAGCTGAAAAACGTACTGAAGATGGACTGCAGTCGACATTTAGTTCTGTTTTTCCTATCGTAAGCCATTCTGGTAATGCGCGTTTGGATTATGTGAGCTATCAATTAGGCAGTGAGCCGTTTGATGTGAAAGAGTGCCAGCAACGTGGTTTGACCTACGCTGCACCGATTCGTGTCAAAGTGCGTTTGACTATTATGGACAAAGAAGCTTCTAAGCCGACGGTAAAAGAAGTAAAAGAGCAAGAAGTCTATATGGGCGAATTGCCTTTGATGACCGAAAATGGTTCCTTCGTAATTAATGGTACTGAGCGCGTGATTGTGTCGCAATTGCATCGTAGTCCTGGCGTGTTTTTTGAGCATGACCGTGGTAAAACACATAGCTCAGGTAAATTGCTGTTCTCGGCGCGAATTATTCCTTACCGTGGTTCATGGCTGGATTTTGAGTTTGACCCTAAAGATTACCTGTATTTCCGCGTAGATCGTCGTCGCAAAATGCCAGTAACGATTTTGCTTAAAGCGTTAGGCTACACACCGGAGCAAATTTTAGAAACTTTTGGCGATACTGATACATTTGACATTAGTGCTAAAGGTATTGAGTTTACTTTGGTGCCAGATCGCCTACGTGGCGAAGTGGCTAAATTTGATATAGCCGATAAAAAAGGTAATGTGCTGGTTGCTAAAGATAAACGTATTACAGTTAAACATATTCGTGATATCGAAAAGGCTGGCGTAACTAAAATTTCTGTGCCGACCGATTTTATTTTGGGTCGTGCCATTGTTAAAAATATTATTGACAAAGAAACGGGCGAAATCGTTGCTAATGCGAATGATGAAATTACCGAATCTTTGCTTGAAAAGCTGATTGCAGCAAAGGTAACAAGCGTTGATACCCTGTATTCGAACGATTTGGATCATGGTGACTTTATCTCGCAAACCTTGCGCATTGATGAAATTCCGGATCAATATAGCGCCCGAGTTGCAATTTACAGAATGATGCGTCCAGGCGAGCCACCAACTGAAGATGCCGTAGAAGCCTTGTTTAATGGACTATTCTTTAACGAAGACCGTTACGACTTGTCTGTTGTTGGGCGTATGAAGTTTAACCGTCGTGCTTATCCAAACAAGCTAGAGGAACGCAGTGCAAACTGGATGCGCAAATTCTACGAGCGTGTTGGTGCACAAGGTGACACAGGAGCAAACGTACTTTCAATCGATGACATTTTGGCCGTAGTGGGCGTGTTGATTGAATTGCGTAACGGTCACGGTGAAATTGATGATATCGATCACTTGGGTAATCGTCGTATTCGATCAGTTGGTGAATTGGCTGAAAACCAGTTCCGTGCGGGTTTAGTGCGTGTAGAGCGCGCAGTGAAGGAGCGTTTAAGCCAAGCCGAATCGGATAACTTGATGCCGCATGATCTAATTAACGCAAAACCAGTTTCTAGCGCGATCCGGGAATTTTTTGGCTCAAGCCAACTCTCACAGTTTATGGATCAAACCAATCCATTGTCGGAAATTACGCACAAACGCCGTATTTCTGCACTTGGCCCTGGCGGCCTGACGCGCGAGCGTGCTGGTTTTGAGGTGCGTGATGTACACTCAACGCACTATGGTCGTGTGTGTCCAATTGAAACTCCAGAAGGTCCAAACATCGGGTTGATTAACTCGCTAGCTTTGTTTGCTCGTACAAACCAATATGGTTTCTTGGAAACTCCATACCGTCGTGTTGATGACAACAAGGTGACAGGTAAGATTGATTACTTATCTGCGATTGAAGAGAGTCAATTCATGATTGCGCAAGCAAACACAGAGTTGGACACCAAAGGTGGCTTTAAAGAAGAGCTTGTGTCTTCGCGTCATCACAATGAATTTACCATGACACAGCCGGATCGCGTGCAATATATGGACGTAGCACCGAGTCAGATTGTCTCAGTTGCAGCATCTTTGATTCCATTTTTGGAGCATGATGATGCGAACCGTGCATTGATGGGTGCTAACATGCAGCGTCAAGCCGTACCTTGCTTACGTGCTGAAAAAGCCGTGGTAGGCACCGGTATTGAGCGTACGGTTGCGATTGACTCTGGCACTATCGTGCAAGCGCGTCGTGGAGGTGTTGTTGATTATGTTGATTCAAGCCGTATTGTGGTACGTGTGCATGATGCCGAAGCTAAAGCAGGCGAAGTAGGTGTAGACATTTATAACCTTATTAAATACACACGATCTAACCAAAACACTAATATCAATCAGCGTCCGCTTGTGAAGGTGGGTGATGTGTTGGTGCGTGGCGACGTGATTGCCGACGGAGCATCTACCGATATGGGTGAATTGGCACTAGGTCAAAACATGCTCGTAGGGTTTATGCCATGGAATGGCTATAACTTTGAGGACTCGATCTTAATCTCAGAGCGAGTGGTAGCAGATGACCGTTATACCTCGATTCATATTGAAGAGCTTTCAGTGGTTGCGCGTGACACCAAATTAGGTGCAGAAGAGATTACGCAAGATATTTCTAATCTTTCCGAGCGTATGCTTGGTCGTTTGGACGAGTCTGGGATTATTTATATCGGTGCTGAAGTTGAAGCTGGTGATGTACTGGTCGGCAAAGTAACGCCAAAAGGTGAAACGCAGCTAACCCCAGAAGAAAAATTGCTGCGTGCGATTTTTGGTGAAAAAGCATCTGACGTTAAGGATACTTCATTGCGCGTACCATCCGGCATGAGCGGCACAGTGATTGATGTGCAAGTGTTTACGCGTGAAGGTATTGATCGTGACTCACGTGCACAACAAATCATTGATGATCAATTAGCACATTACAAACAAGACTTGGCAGACCAAATGCGTATTGTAGAAGACGATGCATTTGGTCGTATTCGTCGTTTGCTTGAAGGCAAAGTAGCTACCGGTGGCCCAAATAAACTGAAAAAAGGCGACGCTTTATCCACAGAGTATTTAGATTCGGTTGGTCGCTACGACTGGTTTGATATTCGCTTGTCAGATGAAGAAGCAGCTCGCCAGTTGGAACAGTTGAAGGATAGCTTGGCCGCTGCTCGAGTGCAGTTTGACGGTAAATTTGAAGAGAAAAAACGCAAGCTAACACAAGGGGATGAGTTGCCGCCAGGTGTGCAAAAAATGGTTAAGGTTTACTTGGCCGTTAAGCGCCGTATTCAACCTGGTGACAAGATGGCAGGCCGTCATGGTAACAAAGGTGTGGTGTCTAAGATTGTACCAGTAGAAGATATGCCACACATGGCAGATGGTACGCCAATGGATATTGTGTTGAACCCGTTAGGTGTTCCATCACGGATGAATATTGGCCAGATTCTGGAAGTGCATTTGGGCTGGGCGGCTAAAGGCCTAGGTATGCGCATTGGTGCTATGTTACGTGCAGAGGCGAAAGTGGCTGAAGTGCGTAAGTTTTTAGACCAGATTTACAACGATAGCACAGGTAAAAAAGAGGAAGTCAAAGCTTTGTCTGATGCCGAAGTAATCGAGCTTGCGCAAAACTTGCAGTATGGTGTGCCGTTCGCGACTCCGGTGTTTGATGGTGCGGCAGAGGCTGATATTAAAGCTATGCTCGATTTGGCTTTCCCAGATGACGATGAGCGAACCAAACAATTACAGTTCCACGCAGGTAAAACACAAGTACGCTTGTTTGATGGCCGTACAGGAGAAGCATTTGAGCGTCCTGTGACAGTTGGTTACATGCATGTGTTGAAGTTGCATCATTTAGTGGATGACAAAATGCATGCACGTTCAACAGGCCCGTATTCATTGGTCACACAGCAACCTTTGGGTGGTAAAGCCCAATTTGGTGGTCAACGTTTTGGTGAGATGGAGGTTTGGGCGCTTGAGGCTTATGGGGCGTCATATACTCTGCAAGAGATGCTCACAGTTAAATCGGATGACGTGAATGGCCGTACTAAAGTTTACGAAAATATTGTAAAAGGCGAACACAAAATCGATGCCGGAATGCCGGAATCATTTAACGTGTTGGTGAAAGAAATTCGTTCACTCGCTATCGACATCGACCTAGATCGCAATTAAGGAGAGAATTCACATGAAAGCTCTATTAGACTTATTTAAACAGGTAACGCAAGAAGAAGAGTTTGACGCAATTAAGATTGCGCTTGCATCACCTGAAAAAATCCGTTCATGGTCATATGGCGAAGTTAAAAAGCCAGAAACCATCAATTACCGTACATTTAAACCAGAGCGCGATGGTTTGTTTTGCGCGAAAATCTTTGGTCCAATCAAAGATTATGAGTGCCTGTGTGGTAAATATAAACGTTTAAAACATCGTGGTGTGATTTGTGAAAAATGCGGTGTAGAAGTTACCTTATCCAAGGTTCGTCGTGAACGTATGGGTCACATTGACCTTGCTTCGCCTGTAGCACATATCTGGTTCTTGAAATCATTACCGAGTCGTTTAGGTATGGTATTAGATATTGCTTTACGTGATATCGAGCGTGTTTTGTACTTTGAAGCATTTATTGTTGTTGATCCTGGCATGACACCACTTATACGTGGTCAGTTGTTGACTGAAGATGACTACTTGGCAAAAGTAGAAGAATACGGTGATGAATTTAATGCGGTAATGGGGGCAGAGGCTGTGCGCGAGTTGTTGCGCACTATGGATATTTTCAAAGAAATCGAAACTCTGCGTCAAGATTTGGCAGATACAGGCTCTGAGGCCAAAATCAAAAAAATCGCAAAACGTTTAAAAGTATTGGAAGCTTTCCAAAAATCTGGCATTAAACCAGAGTGGATGATCTTAGAAATCTTGCCAGTATTGCCACCAGAGCTTCGTCCATTGGTTCCATTGGACGGCGGTCGTTTTGCAACGTCAGATTTGAACGATTTATATCGTCGCGTGATTAACCGTAACAATCGTTTAAAACGTTTGTTAGAGTTGAAAGCACCGGAAATCATTGTGCGTAACGAAAAACGTATGCTACAAGAGGCAGTAGATTCACTGCTGGACAACGGTCGTCGAGGTAAAGTGATGACGGGTGCTAACAAGCGTCCATTGAAATCACTTGCCGACATGATTAAAGGTAAAGGTGGGCGTTTCCGCCAAAACCTGTTGGGTAAACGTGTGGACTACTCAGGTCGTTCAGTGATTGTGGTCGGTCCGCAATTGAAATTGCATCAATGCGGCTTGCCTAAGAAGATGGCACTTGAGTTATTCAAACCATTTATTTTCCATAAGTTGGAAGTGCTGGGGTTAGCAACTACCATTAAAGCTGCAAAGAAAAAAGTAGAGGAAGAAGGACCAGAAGTATGGGATATTCTCGAGGACGTTATTCGCGAGCATCCGGTACTATTGAACCGTGCGCCTACATTGCACCGATTGGGTATTCAAGCTTTTGAACCTGTATTGATCGAAGGCAAAGCTATTCAGTTGCATCCACTCGTTTGTGCGGCGTTTAATGCTGACTTTGACGGCGACCAAATGGCAGTGCACGTTCCATTGAGCTTAGAAGCGCAAATGGAAGCACGCACTTTGATGTTGGCATCAAACAACGTGTTGTCACCAGCGAATGGTGAGCCAATCATTGTACCTTCACAAGATATTGTGCTGGGACTTTACTACATGACGCGCGACAAGGTCGCTGCACGTGGTGAGGGGATGCGTTTCAGTGATGTGAAAGAAGTGCAACGTGTATTTGACCAAGGCTTAATTGATTTGCACGCTAAAGTCACAGTGCGTATCAAAGAGTATGAGCTAGATATTGAAGGCAACAAAACAGAAAAAACTAATCGTTATGAAACAACCGTTGGTCGTGCGCTGTTATCAGAAATTCTGCCAGCTGGTTTGGCTTTTAGCTATATTGATAAAGCACTGAAGAAGAAAGAGATTTCAAGGCTTATCAACGCGTCATTCCGCAAAGTGGGTATACGCGAAACGGTTATCTTTGCTGATAGATTGATGTATACAGGTTATAGCTATGCTACTAAAGCGGGTATTTCTATTTCGATCAACGACATGTTGGTGCCGCCAGAGAAAGAGCAATTAATTACAGCGGCTGAAAGCGAAGTAAAAGAAATTGAAGATCAATATGTATCTGGCTTGGTAACGCAAGGCGAACGCTATAATAAAGTAGTGGATATTTGGGGTCGTGCGGGCGATAAAGTGGCAGATGCCATGATGAAGCAACTGCGCGAAGAAACCGTGATTGATGTCGACGGAGAACAAGCAAAAGACGCCGCAGGTAAGGTGCTCAAGCAAGAGTCATTTAATGCAATTTACATGATGGCGGACTCGGGTGCACGTGGTTCGGCGGCTCAGGTGCGTCAGCTTGCAGGTATGCGCGGTCTGATGGCAAAACCAGATGGTTCAATTATTGAAACACCAATTAAAGCTAACTTCCGAGAAGGCTTAAATGTGTTGCAGTACTTTATTTCGACACACGGTGCCCGTAAAGGCTTGGCTGATACCGCATTGAAAACTGCTAATTCAGGCTACCTCACACGTCGTTTGGTCGATGTAACTCAGGATCTAGTAGTAACAGAACTGGATTGCGGAACTTCTGAAGGTTTGGTAACAAAAGCCTTAGTAAAAGGCGGCGAAGTAGTCGAGCCTTTGCATGACCGTATTTTAGGCCGTACTGCGGCGCTAGATGTAATTCACCCTGAAACGCAAGAGATTGTTTATGCAGCAGGCACATTGCTTGGCGAAGATGAGGTCGAGAAGATTGATGCACTAGGCATTGATGAGGTGAAAGTGCGTACTGCGCTTACTTGTGATACGCGCTATGGAATCTGTGCAAAATGTTATGGTCGTGACCTTGGTCGTGGCAAACTGATTAGTATGGGTGAAGCTGTGGGTGTAATTGCGGCACAATCCATTGGTGAGCCAGGTACACAGTTAACTATGCGTACTTTCCACATTGGTGGTGCCGTGTCACGCGCTGCATCTATTAGTCAAATCGAAAGTAAATCTAATGGTACATTGAGCTTTACTTCTACTATGAGATACGTGACAAATGCACGTAATGAACAAGTCGTGATCTCACGTAATGGCGAAGTGATTATTGCAGATGACAATACGGGTCGTGAGCGTGAGCGTCATAAAGTACCTTATGGTGCGACATTGACGGTGACTGATGGCAAGGTAGTTAAGGCCGGGCAGACGCTTGCAACGTGGGATCCGCATACTCGCCCAATCATTACAGAGTATGCAGGCCAAGTGAAATTTGAAAACGTGGAAGAAGGTACTACCGTAGCCAAACAAATTGATGAGGTAACGGGCTTGTCTTCACTGGTGGTAATCGACCCAAAACAACGTGCTGGTCAGTCAAAGGGTTTGCGTCCACAGATTAAATTAATAGACGCTACAGGAAATGAAGTCAAAATCGCAGGTAGTGATTTATCCGTGAATGTGACGTTCCAATTGGGCTGCATTATCACTGTAAAAGACGGCCAAGAGGTTGGTGTGGGTGAAGTGATTGCACGCATTCCGCAAGAGTCATCTAAAACACGTGATATTACCGGTGGTTTGCCACGCGTGGCTGAGCTGTTTGAAGCTCGCTCACCAAAAGATGCGGGTATGTTAGCTGAAGTAACGGGTACCGTTTCATTCGGTAAAGATACCAAAGGTAAACAGCGTTTGGTGATTACTGATTTAGATGGAGTTTCGAACGAGTTTTTGATCGCCAAAGATAAACACGTGACTGCGCATGATGGTCAAGTGGTAACCAAAGGCGAGACTATTGTTGATGGTCCGGCAGATCCACAAGATATCTTACGCTTGCAAGGCCGTGAGGCATTGGCTCGTTATGTGATTGACGAAGTGCAAGACGTGTATCGCTTACAGGGTGTGAAAATTAACGATAAGCATATTGAGGTGATTGTACGTCAAATGTTACGCCGCGTACGTATTACTGACGCGGGTGATACTAGCTTTATTCAAGGTGAACAGGTTGAACGTGCAGAGGTTTTGGCTGAGAATGAAAGCGTGATTGCGCAAGATAAACGTCCAGCCACATTTGAATATGTTCTGCTGGGTATTACCAAGGCGTCATTGTCGACTGATTCGTTTATTTCAGCAGCATCCTTCCAAGAAACGACACGTGTATTGACTGAGGCTGCAATTTTGGGCAAACGTGATGATTTACGTGGCTTGAAGGAAAACGTTATTGTGGGTCGTTTGATTCCTGCTGGTACTGGGTTAGCGTATCACGAAACACGTAAACAAAAATCGTTAGAATCAGTTGAGACTCCAGCCTCAGCTGCGGCTGAGGAATTGTTTGCAGTTGAGGTTTCTGAGGAAACGCCAGAAATTAGTATCACAGAAGCGACGACGGATGCGGAAGCGACACCAAACGCAGAGGTCTCAGCTGACTAGTGGAGGTTGTCGTTTTTGTGTTTGAGTAAGTAAGTAGTTAGATATGAATTCCAACTACTTTTGTCTTGACACAAAGACGGCTGCTCCATACAATGCTGAGTTTTTCAGAATAGGCCAATTGCCTATTGTGATTTTTTGTTTTTGCAATATTTTAAAGAATTTTAAAAAGGTTACCGGCAATGCCAACCATTAATCAGTTAATACGCAAACCACGCGCTAAGGTGGTAGTGAAAAGTAAAGTGCCTGCGCTTGAGGCTTGTCCACAAAAACGTGGTGTGTGCACACGTGTTTACACCACAACACCTAAAAAGCCAAACTCTGCTTTACGTAAAGTGGCTAAAGTGCGTCTAACTAATGGCTACGAAGTGATTAGCTATATTGGTGGTGAAGGGCATAACTTACAAGAGCATAGTGTGGTGCTATTACGTGGTGGTCGTGTAAAGGACTTGCCTGGTGTGCGTTACCATATGGTGCGCGGTAGCCTAGACACGGCAGGTGTTAAAGACCGCAAGCAATCACGCTCTAAATACGGTGCGAAACGCCCTAAAGCTGCTAAGTAATATATAAAGAATAGAGAATATTATGCCAAGACGTAGAGAAGTTCCCAAACGCAACATTCTTCCAGACCCTAAATTTGGTAGCCAAGAGGTTTCTAAATTCGTAAATGTATTAATGACAGGCGGTAAGAAGTCTGTTGCTGAACGTATTTTATACGGTGCATTCGATCAAGTTTCTACTAAAAGCGGTAAAGATGCTTTAGAGATATTTACTACCGCCTTGGTGAATTTGCGTCCTTTAGTTGAGGTTAAATCACGTCGTGTAGGCGGGGCAAACTATCAGGTGCCTGTGGAAGTGCGTCCTAGCCGCCGCAGTGCTTTGGCGATGCGCTGGTTGCGTGATGCTGCTCGCAAGCGTGGCGAGAAATCGATGGGTTTGCGTCTGGCAGCAGAGTTGATTGAAGCATCCGAAGGTCGTGGTTCGGCTATGAAAAAACGTGAAGAAGTGCATCGTATGGCAGAAGCCAATAAAGCATTTTCGCATTTTAGGTTTTAATTAATTTGGTTCAAAGTTAGTTAGTAAATCGCTCTTTAAGAATTTAAGTAAAGGTAATCAACGTGGCTCGTCAAACTCCTATTAATCGCTATCGTAATATTGGAATTTCTGCACATATTGATGCAGGCAAAACAACGACAACAGAGCGTATCTTGTTCTATACGGGTGTCAACCATAAAATCGGTGAAGTGCATGATGGCGCAGCCACCATGGACTGGATGGAGCAAGAGCAAGAGCGCGGTATTACCATTACTTCTGCGGCTACTACCTGTTTCTGGAGAGGTATGGCCAATCAATTTGAACAACATCGCATCAACATTATCGATACCCCGGGCCACGTAGACTTCACAATTGAGGTTGAGCGTTCTATGCGTGTGCTAGATGGTGCATGTATGGTGTACTGTGCGGTGGGTGGTGTGCAACCACAATCTGAAACCGTCTGGCGTCAAGCCAACAAATACAAAGTGCCGCGTTTGGCGTTCGTTAATAAAATGGACCGCGCAGGTGCTAATTTCTTCAAAGTGTACGATCAGATGCGTGCACGTCTAAAAGCCAACCCGATTCCTTTACAAGTGCCAATTGGTGCAGAAGAGAAATTTGAGGGTGTAGTTGATCTGATCAAAATGAAAGCGATTTTTTGGGATGAAGCGTCCCAAGGCATGAAATTTGATTATCGTGATATTCCTGCTGATTTGATGGCAGATTGTAAAAAGTGGCGCGAGAACATGATTGAGGCTGCTGCCGAGGCCAATGAAGAGTTGATGAACAAATACCTTGAAGAAGGAGATTTGTCAGAAGCTGAGATTATTGAAGGGCTACGTTTGCGTACGATTGCGTCAGAGATCGTGCCAATGATGTGTGGTTCAGCCTTTAAAAATAAGGGCGTGCAAGCAATGTTGGATAAGGTGGTTGAGCTGATGCCTGCGCCAACTGATATTCCCCCAACCCGAGCTGAGGATGAAGAAGGTAAGGAAATGTTCCTTAAAGCTTCTGATGAAGAAAAATTTTCTGCCTTGGCATTCAAAATCATGACTGATCCGTTTGTTGGCCAGTTGATTTTCTTCCGTGTATATTCTGGTGTCATTAACGCAGGCGATACTGTCTATAACCCAATCAAAGGTAAAAAAGAGCGTATTGGTCGTATTGTGCAAATGCATGCGAACAACCGTGTACCGCTTGAAGAGGTTCGTGCAGGGGATATCGCCGCTGCGGTTGGTTTGAAAGAGGCGACAACGGGCGATACTTTGTGTGCTCTTAATACTGAAATTATTCTGGAGCGTATGGTATTTCCTGAGCCGGTAATTCACGTAGCAGTTGAGCCAAAAACTAAGGCTGACCAAGAGAAAATGGGTATTGCGCTTAATCGTTTGGCACAAGAAGATCCATCATTCAGAGTTAAAACCGACGAAGAGACTAATCAGACCATTATTTCAGGTATGGGTGAACTGCACTTGGAAATTTTGGTTGATCGTATGAAGCGTGAATTTGGCGTGGAAGCCAACGTTGGCGCACCGCAAGTGGCGTATCGCGAGGCAATTAAAAAATCAGTCGAAGTTGAAGGTAAATTCGTTAAACAATCTGGTGGTAAAGGTCAGTATGGCCACGTATGGCTCAAAATGGAACCAAATGAACCGGGTAAGGGTTACGAATTTGTGGATGCGATTAAAGGTGGTACGGTACCACGCGAGTTTATTCCAGCTGTAGATAAAGGTTTGCGCGAAACAATTCCTGCGGGTATTTTGGCTGGGTTCCCGGTGGTTGACGTTAAAGTGACTTTGTTCGACGGTTCTTACCATGATGTTGACTCAAATGAGAATGCCTTTAAAATGGCGGCTTCAATCGGCTTTAAAGATGGTATGCGCAAGGCGGATCCGGTATTGCTTGAGCCAATGATGTCGGTTGAAGTTGAAACTCCGGAAGACTATATGGGTGATGTGATGGGTGACTTATCTTCACGTCGCGGCATGATTCAAGGCATGGAAGACAACGCGACAGGCAAAGTGATTCGTGCAGAGGTGCCATTGGCAGAAATGTTTGGTTATTCTACTGTAGTTCGTTCCCTGTCACAGGGTCGCGCAAGTTATAGCATGGAATTTAAGCACTACACAGAAGCACCAAGAAACGTGGCAGACGCCATCATTAATAAGAAATAGTACAATTTATTTAATTATTTAAGCTTAGATAAAGGGAAATAATCATGGCAAAAGGCAAATTTGAACGGACGAAGCCACACGTGAATGTTGGCACGATTGGTCACGTGGATCATGGTAAGACGACATTAACGGCAGCGATTACGACT
>Ga0315912_10003464_pt1 | contig 15652 bp, 16 predicted proteins | sample VfabasoilMG_FD_204469 | JGI IMG/M metagenome (GOLD analysis project Ga0315912, IMG submission 204469) | Garden soil microbial communities collected in Santa Monica, California, United States - V. faba soil | ecosystem: Environmental > Terrestrial > Soil > Garden | place: USA: California... | reverse complement strand
AGTCGCGCCGGAGCAGTGCGGCTCCGGCGCGACCCGTGGGTTTCCGTGTTCGGCACGTTCGCGATCTACTTGCCGTAGATCTGGTCGAAGACGCCGCCGTCGTCGAAGTGCGCCTTCTGCGCCGCTCGCCAGCCGCCGAACTCCTCGTCGATCGTGAACAGCTGCAGATTGGTGAACTGCCCGGCGTACTTCGCTGCGACCTCGGCGTTGCGCGGCCGGTAATAGTGCTTCGCCGCGATCTCCTGGCCTTCCGGCGTGTACAGGTAGTCGAGGTACGCCTTCGCGACCTCGGTGGTGCCGTGGCGCTTGGCGTTTTTCTCGACCACGGTCACCGGCGGTTCCGCCAGGATGCTGAGCGAGGGCACGACGATCTCGAACCTGCCCTTGCCGAGTTCCTTGGTCGCGAGGAACGCCTCGTTCTCCCAGGACAGGAACACGTCGCCGATGCCGCGTTCCGCGAAGGTGATCAGCGAACCGCGGGCGCCCGTATCCAGCACGGGCGCGTTCTTGTAGAGCTTCGTGATGAACTCCTTCGCCGCGTCGTCGGAGCCGTACTTCTTTTTCGCGAAGGCCCAGGCGGCGAGGTAGTTCCAGCGGGCGCCGCCCGAGGTCTTCGGGTTGGGCGTGATGACCGCCACTCCCGGCTTCACCAGGTCGTCCCAGTCCTTGATGCCCTTGGGGTTGCCTGTGCGCACCAGGAACACGATCGTCGACGTGTACGGCGAGCTGTTGTTCGGCAGCTTCGTCTGCCAGTCCTGCGGGATCAGCTTCGCCTTGTCGTACAGCACGTCGATGTCGTAGGCCAGCGCCAGCGTCACCACGTCGGCTTCCAGTCCGTCGATCACGGACCGGGCCTGCTTGCCCGAGCCGCCGTGGGACTGATTGATCGTCAACGTCTCGCCGGTCTTGCCCTTCCAGTAAGCGGCGAAGGCGGTGTTGTATTCCTGGTAGAGCTCGCGGGTCGGGTCATACGACACGTTGAGCAGGGTGGTGTCCGCGGCCGCGCGCAGCGGGCTGGCGATTGCCGCCGCGGCGATCGCCGCCAGCAGCGCGGCGCGGAATCTGTGAATGGTCATCGGTCATTCCTCCATTGATCGGGATTGTCGGTTCGTCGAATCAGTACGCGACCTGGAAGCGGGTGAAGAACGCACGTTCGGTTTCGCGGTCCTGCACGTTGCTGCCATCGGCCGCGATCGGCAGGATGCCGTCGCCCGCGCCGCCGTCGAACCACGTCTGCGTGTAGTTGAGCGCCACGCGCGAGTTCTGGTTCAGGTACCAGTTTACGCCGGCCGTCACCGAATGCGCCGATTGCGCGCTGTCCGCGAGGCTGGCGTAGGTGCCGGATGAGAAGGAGTCGCCGGCCTTGTTGGTGAACGTGTCCTCGTCGAGGTTCAGCTCGCTGTAACGGGCCACGAGTTCCCATGCGCCCAGGCCGCCGCCATCCAGCTCGAACGGCGCTCTCGGCTTCACGCCCTTGAACGACGCGTCTTCGCCGGTGAGCAGCCAGGAGGCCGCGATCTGCCAGGCATGGTGCGACAGTTTCTTGTCGCTGCCCGCGACGATCACCGTGTTGTCGACGACGCCCGGGGCCGAGTTGCCGCCCGATGCCGGCGATCCGCCGGTGGTCAGGCTGACGTCCTGCTGTACCTGCGCCCATTCACCGATCAGTCCGAGCGGACCATAGTAGTAATGCGCCTGCGGCGCGAGACGCAGCCGCTTGCCGTCGGCGATTGCCGAGCTGCTGTAGCGGAAGAACGTGTTCTGGCCGTCCGTGAGGTAGCTCGGCAGGCCGTTGCGCGTGGCGTCCGCTGCGCTGGTGTCGGTGAAGTTCAGGTTCCGCTCACCCTCGAAGTCGCTGTACGTCGCCGCGAAGCCGAAACCGAGGCCGGCCAGCGCGGACACGTCGTTGACCCACGGTGTTGCAAACACGCGGCCGACGAACTCCACGTCGCCGTCCCACTCTGCACCGCTGCTGGCATTGCCGCCGTCGACGACGCCATTGTTCACGCCCACCGCGTACGTGAAGCGGTTCTCTGCAAGATCGCCGTGGATCGAGGCGCCGAGGTCGCGGTTGGGCAGGATGGCATTGGTGACGTAGCTGCGCTCGAGGAACTTGATGTCGCCGCCGCTCTGCAGGCGCTCGAGGCCCACGTACGGCTTGTACTTGCCGACGCGCACCTGGAACTCGGGCGTGAAGCGGGCATCGACGTAGGCGTCGACGATCTGCACGCTGCCACCGGCGAAGTCCGGCGTAAAGCGGAAGTCATACTTGCCGAGCAGCGTGCCCTCGACCGTCGGCCGGATGCGGCGCGTCAGCCACGTGCTGTTCGCGTCGGAGAAGCCGTTTTCGTCCAAGCTGCCCGCGCGCTGGTTGCTGCGGTTGCGGACGTCCTTGTTGCCGTCGAGGAATCCGCGGTAGTCGGTCTGAAGCAGGCCGCGGAGCTTGATGACGTTCTTGCCATCCGCGGATTCGAGCGAGAATCCGGAGTTGCTTGCCTTCACGACCGGGGTCGTCTTCTTGGCGTTGGCGGCCGCCTCGTCGGCGAGTTCCACCTTCCGTTCCAGCACACGGACCTTCTGGTCCACCTCATTTACACTCTGTGTTCCCGCAAGCTTCTGTTCGAGCTGCTGGATCTTCTTCTCGAGCGCCTCGATACGGCTGTCCGCGTCCGGTTCGCCGCCGGCGAAGGCCGTGGATGAAGCGGCAATCAGGATCGCTGCCGCGAGTCCGGCTCGGCCGGAAAATCGAAGGTGATGCATGGTGCCCTCCTCAATGAATGCGATACTTCCGGAGCCCGGCGAGATCGCGTGTATGGATTTCGGTTTCGCGCAGCCGGTCGGGCTGCGATGACGGGGCGCAATATAGAAGTGGTGTGATAAGTCCTAAAAGGAATATATTTTTATTTATCTATAATAAATAGTTATATAAGGCCATTTTTTCCATGAGTTTTCTGCCGATCACGCTGCACGTTGCCGACCGCGATTGCCTCGTCGTCGGCGGTGGCGAAGTCGCCGCGCGCAAGGTCGCGCAATTGCGTCGCGGCGGCGCGCGCGCGCGCGTCGTCGCCCCGGCGATCTGCCCGGAACTCGGCAAGCTGGTTTCGGCGAAAGTCATTGCCCATGTGCCGCGGGAGTTCGAGGACGCGGACCTGGCAGGCTGCGTACTGGTCATCGCCGCGACGGACGACCGGGCGCTCAACGCGCGCGTATCGAGGCTCGCCCAGTCCCGGCAATTGCCGGTGAACGTGGTGGATGATCCGGCGTTGTGCAGTTTCATCATGCCGTCGGTGGTGGATCGCAGCCCGGTGCTGATCGCGGTATCCACCGGGGGCGCGTCGCCGGTGCTGGCGCGGTTGCTGCGCGCCCGGCTGGAAAGCCTGATCCCCGCAGCCTATGGACGCCTGGCCGCGCTGATGGGCGATTTCCGCGAGCGGGTGCGCGCCAGATTCCCGGACCTGCGCGCGCGGCGGCGATTCTGGGAAGGCGTGCTGCACGGCCCGATCGCGGAGATGCTGCTCGCGGGGCAGGAACGCGCCGCGCTGACCGCGCTGGAATCGGAACTCGAGAGCGGTGCCGGACCGCGCACCCACGGCGAGGTGTACCTGGTGGGCGGAGGCCCCGGCGATCCGGACCTGCTCACCTTCCGCGCGCTGAGACTCATGCAGCAGGCGGATGTGGTGCTCTACGATCGGCTGGTCGCGCCCGCGATCGTGGATCTGTGCCGCAAGGATGCCGAGCGCATCTATGTCGGCAAGGAGCGGGACCGCCACGCCCTGCCGCAGGAAGACATGAACCACCTGCTGGTCCGGCTCGCGAAGGAGGGCAAGCGCGTGCTGCGCCTCAAGGGCGGGGATCCGTTCGTGTTCGGGCGAGGCGGCGAGGAGATCGAGGAGTTGTCCGCGGCCGGGATTCCGTTCCAGGTCGTGCCCGGCATCACCGCGGCCGCGGGTTGCGCGGCCTATGCCGGGATCCCGCTCACGCACCGCGACCACGCGCATTCCTGCGTGTTTGTCACGGCGCACGAAAAGGACGGCCGGATCGATCTGAACTGGTCCGCGCTGATCCAGCCGCGGCAGACGATCGCGGTCTACATGGGTGTGAAGTCGATGCCGCTCCTGTGCCGCTCGTTCATCGAGCATGGCATGCGCGAGGACATGCCGGCGGCGATCATCGAGCGCGGCACGACCGAGCGGCAGCGCGTGCACGTCGGCACGCTGCGCTCACTCCCGGCACTGGTCGCACGGAGCGACATCCAGCCGCCGTCGATGACGATCATCGGCGAGGTCGTGAAACTGCACGAAAAACTCGCCTGGTACGAACCCGCGGAGCAGGCACCGCGGTAGACACAGGGGACCGGGTGGCGTTACTGCTACTGGTCCTTGACCCGCACGATCACCGCGTCGATGGCCTTCAGGGGGACCACGGCGTCGAAAAACTCCTTGCCAGCCAGCTCTCCGAGGTGCACGACCTCGGCATTCACGGTCCTGACCGTTCCGGACAGTTCTTCGCCCGCGGCCACGCGGATCGTGACGCGCTTGCCGACCTGGCCCTGCAGCACCTTCTGCACGGTGTCGCCGTCGCCGACCGACAGGGGCGCGGCCGGTGCCGACACGGCGACCAGCAGCGCACACAGCGCGATGCCCGAAAGGATTCGATGGTTCATGACTTGTCTCCGCTGGTTGGATGAAACGGCGCGCCTACCGCCGGCTCATGTATAGCACGAATCGGCCGGCTTCGAGCCGGTGAAAGTACAGCAGGTGCGCATCCGTGGACAGCGCCGGGGCCTCGGCGAAACCGGTGATGGCGGGAATCCGTTCCGGCGCGCCGAACGGCTCGTGAACGTGCTTGCGCGTGCTCCGCAGGATCTCCGGCCGCGGCATCCGCTGGCGGCGATCCATGCGCGTGAAGAACAGTTCCAGCTGGTCGGTTGACACGGCGGGCGCGTACTCCAGTGCCGCCGTGTTGATCGCCGCGAGCTGGCGCATGCCATCCGGCAACCGGCGAAAACGCTCGCCCTCGCGCACCGCGATGACGATGTCCGCCGAGCGGGGCAGGTGTCCGCCGCGGAACCGCCCGTCGACCAGGAACAGCGTCCTGCCGTCGGCCGAGATCTCCGCGTCGAAGTTGATCACGCCCGGCAATCGCACGGAGGTGCCGTCCACGAGCGCGACGCGCTCGGCCGCGCGGCCGTCGAAATGGGCGCGGTAGATCGAGGACAGCGTTTCCGGGTAGCTGCGCAGCGACACGAAATACAGATCGCCGCGGTCGTCGACGCTGGGCACGCCGTCCAGCACGGCGGAATTCGCGCCGGTGAGTTCGCCGGTCCACTCGAAATTCAGGTCGTCGATGCGCCTCGCGGCCTGCAGGTTGGTGTCGACGCCCGGATCGTTGCGGTTGTTGAAGAGGAGGTATTGCCCGTCCCGCGTCAGGAACGGTTCCATCGCGTCCGCGTCCCAGCCGCGCAAGGTGACCCGCTGCGGTTCGCCGAACGCGGGTTCCTGCGCGGTGGCGAAGGGGACACCGGCGAGCAACCCGGCGACGATTGCCAGGAGCCGGGCCGCCGCGCGGATCATCGGCGCGGCTTGCGAAGCACCGGGTTCAGCCGGTCGATCTCGGCCTGCACCTGTTCACGCGTGTGAGCGTAAGTGATTTCGCGGCCCATCACGGTGCCCGCGTAACCGAGGCCGTTTCGGGTCGGCGTCAACTCGCAGCGGACGCTGTGCACGCCGGTGCCGACGACGATCTGGATCCGATCGGCGCGCTTGTTGAGAACCACGACGTCCAGCGTCTGGCCGCTCTCGGTGACCTTGACCCGGATCTTTTCGGATTCCATCGTCTTCTGCCGTATTCGCCGCGCGCCGTTCCGACCGTCACTTCTTCTTCGGGTCGAGCTTGAGCGACACGGAGTTGATGCAGTAGCGGAGGCCGGTGGGCTGCGGCCCGTCCGGAAAGACGTGACCGAGATGCGCGTCGCACTTGCTGCACACCACTTCCGTGCGAACCCGGCCGAAGCTGAGGTCTTCTTCCGTCCGCACCGCGGTCGCGGCCGACGGCTGGTAGAAGCTGGGCCAGCCCGTGCCGGAGTTGTACTTCGTTTCCGAGTCGAACAGTTCCTGGCCGCAGCACACGCAGCGGTACGTGCCCGCCTCCTTGCTGTCGTGGTATTCGCCGGTGAACGGGCGCTCGGTGCCTTTCTCGCGCGTCACATGGAACTGCTCGGGCGAGAGTTCATCCTTCCAGTCGCTGTCCGTCTTTGTCGCCGGTTTGTCGGTCTTTGGCATCTGGGATCTCGTTGGATCTCGTTGAAAATCGGCGCGGGTTGCATGACCTTCGGGGCCGGTGCGCCGGGTGTCCGTATTGTGAAGAAGTGCATGGGAGCGGTACAGCGATCCGGGCCGCCTGTTCGTGGAAACCGCCGGGATGCGCGTGGAAGCCGTTTCGGGCTTGCAGTTTCTCCAAACGTTCTCTAAACTCGAAAAGAGAACGTTTGGAGAAAATCGGTGCTGACGCGGCTGGAAGAAAGGGTGTTGCAGTACATCACGCGATACATCGCGCAGAACGGTCACGGCCCGACGTTGGGGGAAATCGGCGCGGCGGCGGGCATCCGCTCGCGGGGCACGGTGCACCGCTACGTGGAGTCGCTGGTGGACAAGGGACACTTGTACCGGGCAGGCCGGGGCTGGCGCGGCATCCGCCTCGCCGGCGAGTACCAGCGCGGCCTGACTATCCTGCCGCTGATCGGCCGCGTCGCCGCCGGCAAGCCGATCGAAGCCGTGCCGGATCACCGGGAGGTGAATTTTTCGGAACTGCTGCTCGGTCCGGATCGCTTTGCGCTGGAGGTTTCCGGCGATTCCATGATCGAGGCGGGCATCCTCGACGGCGACATCGTCATCCTGCGCCGCGCCGACGATGCGAACAACGGCGACATCGTCTGCGCCGTGATCGACAATGAGGAAGCGACGCTCAAGCGCCTGAAGAAGCACGGCGATCGTGTCGAGCTCATTCCCGCCAACCGTTCGCTGGCGACGATGGTGTATCCCGCGAAGCGCGTCCGCATCCAGGGCGTTGCCGTCGGGCAGGTGAGGATGTTCTGAAACGCCGCCGCGCTCGCGGCGGCACGATCTCTGCAAGGAAACATTCCGGCGCGGCGGGTTGCGAGCGCCGGAAAGCGGCGTCTATACTTTCCACAAGATGGACTCGCAGAGAAAGCGGGACAGTTCCACGGCGCTGGTGGTCGATTACCTCAAGGCGCACCCCGATTTTTTCCGTGAACACCCTGACCTGCTGCGCGCGCTGGAGATTCCCCATGTCACGGGCGAAGGTGTCGCGTCGCTGATCGAGCGGCAGGTCTCGATGCTCCGTTCCCACTGCACGGAACTCGAGCAGGAACTCAGCCAGAAGCGGACCCGCGCCGGCATGCAGCGCGAGATGCTGCAGAACGTGCACGCGCTCACGCTGAAGCTGCTGCGCTGCGACGATGTCGGTTCGGCCTACGCGGCGATCCTCGGCTGTCTCAGGCGCGACTACGCCGTCAACGAGCTGCGGATGTTCGTGTTCTCCGACGCCGCGGAGCCCGCGCACCTCGGCGGCATCAAGTTCATGCCGCGCACCGCCAAGCTCAAGTACATGTTCATCGAGCTGATCAACCGCAACAAGCCGCTGTGTGGCAGTCTCCAGGACGAGCACATCCGCATGCTGTTCCAGGGTGCGGCCGGCCACATCAGCTCCACGCTGATCATCCCGCTGCGCCACGCGACCTGGGAGGGACTCGTGGCCATCGGTAGCCAGGAACGCGGCCGCTACGGGCGGGGTTTCGAACTCGACATGCTGCAGCACCTGTTTGCTGTCGTCGCTGCGCGCTTCGCGTACTTCATAGACCAGGCCGCGGCCTGAGGCCGCGCGGGACATCCGTCCCGCATTCGATGCCCCCTGATTTCTCATGGCTGTCGCGCGACGCCGAGGCCGGCGATGCCGTCGCGCAGCTCGAACTGGCGCAGATGTTCGCCGCGGGTGTCGGCGTGCCCGCCGATCCGGAACGCGCGCTGCACTGGTTCCGTGCCGCTGCCGGCCAGGGCAATGCCCGGGCGCAGGCGCTGCTGGGAGAGATGTACCTGCGTGGCGAAGGCATCGAATGCGATCCGGCAGCCGCCGTGCACTGGCTGCGCCATGCCGCGGAGCAGGACGATGCGCGGGCACACGCGGCGCTCGGCTGGTGTTTCCAGGAAGGGCTCGGCGTCGAGCGGCATTACGCCTCTGCCCGCGATTGCTACGAGCGTGCCGCCCGGCTCGGCCATGCCGGTGCGCGCTACAACCTGGGCTACATGTTCGCCGAGGGCATCGGCGTGCCGCGCGATTACACGCAGGCCTTTCACTGGTATCGGCTGGCCGCCGGGCAGGGGCACGTCAAGGCACTGATGAATCTCGGTCGACTGCACGCGCAGGGACTCGGCACCACCGGGGATCCGGTCGCCGCGGCGCGCTGTTACGCGGAAGCCGCGAACTGCGGCTACGCCAAGGCCCAGTACAACCTCGCGCTGGCCTATGCCGGCGGTCACGGCGTCGAGCAGGACGATGAGACAGCCGTCGCGTGGTACGAGCGGGCCGCGGTGCAGGAATATCCCAAGGCGCTGTACAACCTGGGACTGCACACGTTGACGGGCCTCGGCACGGAAACCGATCCGGTCGAAGCCTTCGATCTGTTTCGCCGCGCCGCGGCGAAGGGTTATGCGAAAGCGTGGTACCAGCTGGGGCGCATGTATGAACAGGGCACGGGTTGCGCGGCCGATGCCGGGGCCGCCGCGCGCTGTTTCAGGGAGGCCGCCGAGGCCGGATTCGCGCCGGACACCGAACGGTGGCGGGGCAAGTCCTAGTCGTCAGAGCAGCGGCCAGGGCGCGGACTCCGCCTCGACCAGCCGCTGCTGTATTTCCGTGTCCGGCTGCGTGAGCTGCAGCAGCACGGTGTAGTAGCGCCGGATGCGGCGCACGTACTTCACCGGTTCGTAGCCGCGCGCATAGCCATGCCGCGTGTTCCGGTACCACTGGCTGTTGCTCAGCAACGGCAGGCGCTCGCGGACGTCATGCCAGAGATCCGGATTGCCGCCCAGTCGCTGCGTCAGCACGCGCGCGTCTTCGAGATGTCCCAGGCCGACGTTGTAGGCGGCGAGCGCGAGCCACGTGCGATCCGGTTCCGGGATGCGTTCGGGGATACTGTCACGCAGTTCGACGAAGTACCGCGCGCCGCCGCGCAGGCTCTGCTGTGGATCGAGCCGATCCTGCACGCCGACCCGCACCGCCGTCGCGCCGGTGAGCATCATCATCCCGCGCACGCCGGTCGGCGATCGCGCGGCCGGATCCCAGTGCGATTCCTGGTAGGCGATGGCGGCGAGCAGGCGCCAGTCGAGCCCGGCTTCCGCGGCCACCGTTTCCAGCGTGGCCCGGTAGGCAGGCAGGCGTTCCTGGATGCGCTCCAGGAATTCGCGCGAGTCGACATAATCGAAGGATTCGATCGGGCCGTAGAACTGGTCGAGCAGCCGTCCGAGTTCGCCGCTGTGCTCGATCCGTGTCATGAACGCATTCACGGCATCGAGCAGGGATCGATCGCCCGCGTCGTCGCGCATGCCCCAGTTGAGCGGCTCCGGCGCACCGACGCTCGCGGCCGCCCGGATATCGGGGTGGATCTGGCGCGCATGCGCCAGTTCGTTCGACGGCACAACCGTGTACTGGATGAGTCCGGCTTCCAGCAGCTCCAGCAGGTCGAAGCTGCCGAGGATCTCGTGGGTCTGCACGCGCAGACCGGGGACTTCGTTCCGGAGCGCCTGCAGGGTGGCGTCGGTGAAGATGCCCTCGGCCAGGTGCAGCGTGTCGGTCCCGATGTCGGCCAGGGATTCGGGCTGGCGGCCGTCGGAGCGGTACACCAGCTGCTGCGTGACCCAGTGATAGCTGGCGCCGGCGGCGAGCCCGGATCTCTGCAGGAAGGTCGCGGGCAAGGCGGCGGCGGCGAGGTCGGCCTGTCCGGCCTTCACCAGTGCCACGGCCTCCGACATGCCGTTCGCGGGGACGATGCGCAGCCGCACGCCGAGTTCGTCGGCGAACTGCGCGGCCATCTCGTACTCGATGCCGGTCTCGCCGTCGCGATCCTGGAAATAGGTCGTGGGTCCGTTGCGCGTGGCGACGCGCAACTCGCCGCGCTCGACGATCCGATCGATCTGCGTCGGCGGCGGCGCGCAGCCGGCCAGCAGGACCGAGGTCACCAGGCACAGGCGGGCAATTCGGGGCAGGGCGGACATTCCGGCGGGACGCCTCCGGAGGGTGGGAGTGGAGAAGATACCTCAGGGATTAGAGCCGCCGCAGCCTGTTTTTCTCCCCGGCAAATTTCCCTGTGCCTGTCGCAACATACGCCACATCGGTACAATGGCGACCCCGCGGAGGCCCGGCGGGGGGACATATATATATGGAGGGCCACCATCCGCGGCCTGAGGTAGTTGCGGGACATGCCCCGGGCCGCTGTGTGTTGGAGGGCGGACGTCACCGGCCGCCGTCGTTGTAGATTTCGGAGAGGCGCCAGAGCGGTTGAATGGGACGGTCTCGACCGATTCGCCGGGAGCGAATCGGGACGCCCGAAGGGCGCCCGCAGGGCGAGGGCCATGGATGGCGTGAGTCACAAATTCACCTGGAGTGAATTTGGACGCGCGGAGCGCGCCCGCAGGGGTGAGCCATAGAAATGGCGCGAGTCACAAATTCACCTGGAGTGAATTTGGACGCGCGGAGCGCGCCCGCAGGGCGAGGGCCATGAATGGCCCGAGTCAAAACCGTTATGCAGCGATGCGCAGCATCGCCTGATTTGAGATTTCGGAGAGGTGCCAGAGCGGTTGAATGGGACGGTCTCGAAAACCGTTATGCCCTTGCGGGCATCGAGGGTTCGAATCCCTCCCTCTCCGCCATACAAATGCAAATGGGGCCAAAGGGCCCCTTTTGCATTTGTGCGGATGAGAGGAGGCTTGATGAGAACCCTTCGGTTCGACAATTTTGCCAGGAGCAAAATTGGACGCGCGGAGCGCGCCCGCAGGGCGAGCGCCAGGGATGGCGCGAGTCAATCCCTCCCTCTCCGCCATATCACTTCACTGGCCGGTCGAGAGCCGGGAGCGTAGAAGAATGAAACCACACCCTTCGGTCGTCAGTTTCCTTGCAGCGGTCCTGCTCGTCTCGGCTGCGCCGGGTGCGAGCGCGGACAGCGTCCTCATCCGCAACGTTCGCATCTTCAACGGCGTCGAACCGGAGCTCAAGGCCGGACACGTCCTGATCGCGGACGGGATCATCAGCAAGGTGTCCGCAACGCCCATCGATGCCGGTCCCGATGTGACCGTGATCGAGGGTGGGAACCGCGTGCTGACGCCGGGATTCATCGACCTGCACGTGCACCTCACGGCGCACTACCCGCTCAGCCAGAGTCACTTTCACCCCACGGTGTCAGGTGCTTATGCCGGCGAGGTGGCGCGTTTCTACCTGATGAGCGGGTTCACGACGATCCGCGACGGCGGCGGCACGCACCCGGACCTCGCGCTCGCCATCGAATCGGGCGGCCTGCCCGGTCCGCGGGTCTTTCCTTCCGGTGCCATCCTGAGCCAGACGGCGGGGCACGGAGACTTCCGCGCGCGCCACGAGCCGCATCCCTATCTCGATCCCTCGGGTGGCAATCCTTACCAAGCTACGTTCGAATCGGTACTGGTTGACGGCGTGCCGCAGACCCTGGCGGCAACGCGCGAGAACCTGCGCCTCGGCGCCACGCAGATCAAGATCATGGGGGGCGGCGGCGTCATGTCGGACTTCGATCCGATCCACACGCTGCAGCCGTCTCCGGAAGAAATCCGTGCAGCCGTGCAGGCCGCTTCGGACTGGGGCACCTACGTCATGGCGCATGCCTACACGAGCGAGGCCGTGCGGCGACTCGTCGAGAACGGTGTGCGCTGCATCGAACATGGCCTGCTGATCGACGACGAGACGGCGAAGCTGGTCGCCAAGAACAATGTCGTGATCAGCACTCAGCTCATGACCTATCGCACCCTCCAGGACCTGCCGGGCATCACGCCGGACCGGCTGGAGAAGCTGAAGATCGTGCTCGCGGGACAGGAAAACCTCATCCGGCTCATCAAGAAGTACGACATCACGACCGGCTTCGGGACGGACTTTGTCTACGGTGCCTATCGGCTGCTGGGCACGGAGTTCACGGCGCGGGCGCAGTATTGGACGCCGGCCGAGGTGCTGCGCCAGGCGACATCCGAGAGCGCCGGCGTCATTCGCATGGCCGGCAAGCTCAACCGCCACGGCAACTTCGGCGAGATCCGGGAAGGCTGGGTCGCGGACCTGCTCCTCATAAACGGTGATCCGCTTGCAGACATTTCAATCCTGGAGCATCCGGACACATCGCTGGCGCTCATCATGCAGAAGGGCCGTATCGTCAAGCAGGCATTGTGAGCCGAAGATTTCATTGTTTCCTTCTCTCCCGCTGCAAACGTCCAGAATGATTCTAATGACCGGGCCTGGATGAGACCATCGCTGTCACCCTCGTCTTCCAGTCCCGCGCCTCGTTATCCAGCACGCCGAGGATCTGGTGATAGATCGCGGCCGTGATGTGCACGGCGAATCACTGGTAAATGACGATCGAGAGAAAATCATGTTGCAGGTTCTGATCGCCATGGTGTTGTCGCTAGTGTTGCCCGGGCGGCACGCTGTGGCCGAGCCCGTGACGCCCGAAGCGGATCACTACGTCATTCTCCTGCACGGGCTGGCGCGTTCGGAGCGCTCGATGCGGACCATGCAGGACGCACTCGCGAAGGACGGGTTCGCCACCTGCAACATCGCCTATCCGTCGACGGAGTACCCCATCGACGTGCTGCTGCGTGAACACGTGTTGCCTGCGATCCGCGCGTGCCTGCCGCCACGCGACGTCCGGGTCAGTTTCGTCACGCACTCGATGGGCGGGATCCTCGTGCGTCTCTTGATGGAGACCGAGCCGCTGCCGAACATTGACCGTGTGGTGATGCTGAGCCCGCCAAATCACGGCAGCGAAGTCGTGGATCGGCTCGGTGGGCTGTGGTTGTACCGGGCAGTCAATGGCCCGGCGGGCGCGCAGCTCGGCACAGGCGTGGACAGCCTGCCGAGGAAGTTCGGGCCGGCGCGCTTCCCGGTGGGAGTCATCACCGGGGATCGCACGGTCAATCCGTTTCTCTCCTGGTTGATCCCGGGCGACGACGACGGCAAGGTGTCGGTCGAGAGCGCTCGGCTCGAGGGCATGCAGGACTTCATCGTCATCGCGACGAGTCACCCCTTCATCATGGGGAATGCCGATGCCGTCCGGCAGACGCTGGCGTTCCTGAAGACGGGGCGGTTCGTGCACCCGGTCCCGTCGGCAGATTCCTAATCCGCGGTCTTGTCGTCCCGCACACCGAAGATCTGGTGGTAGAGAGCCGCCGTGATGTGCACGGCGAACAGCGGGTAAATCACGATCGACAGAAATTCATGCACGCCGACGAAGCCGTCGTGCAGCGCCTTGTCGGCGGGCATCAGCGGCGGCAGTTCGAACAGGTTGAAAAACGGAATCCCTGATCCATCGGTCAGCACGTTGCCGATGCCGACGAGGCTCTGCGTGATCACTACGGCGTAGATGGCCCGGTGCAGGCACACGGCCGCCGTCTTCTGCCAATCCCGGATGGTGTAGGAACGGATGGGGTTGGGATTCCGCATGCGCCAGGTCAGGCGCATCAGCATCACGCACAGGAGCATCAGTCCCCACGACGCGTGCTGCCGGACCAGAGCCAGCTTGTCCGGCCCATCTTCCATCTCCGCGAAACCGCTGGCCGTGACGAGCAGCGTGACCAGCAGGGCAGCGCTCGTCCAGTGCAGCAGCCGCGCGACGAGTCCGTACTGGGTCGCGGAGTTGGCGAGCCGCATGCCGGCGTCCTACCGTTTGAGCGTCGACCGGAAGACCTTGATCGAGGCCATGCCGTAGCCGCACGTGGTCAGGCTGATCGAGACGACCGTGAAGACGAGGATGGCCGTGTTCCACACGCCGAGGGCCGCGATCAGGAAGCAGGTCGGATTTGTGATCGAACCGATCGCCATCGGCCAGCACACGTGGCCGGGCAGCGAGACACCGGACGCATAAAATCCGAGCAGGAGCATCGTCATCATCAGGAAGTCGAGGTGCGAGGAGAGCAGGAGCTTCCTTTCGACGAAGATGTCCACAAAGAACTGCATCTTCGCCAGTCCTCCCGTGAACACCAGGCACCACGCAAGCACGAGGCCGATCAGCAGCGAGATACAAGCGAAGCGCAGCAGCACGACAGGCCGGGTGTGTTCGGTGTTCGCAGTCATGGATTTCCCCCTTTCTTCTTGTGGTGATCAGTAGATGGCAACCGGGTTGACGATCGCCTGCACGGCGCCGGTCATGCGCGCCTGCCCGAGCACGAACAGGAACTCGTACACCTTTTCCTTCGCCAGCGGCCCGGTGTTCATGTTCTCGAGCAGGAAGATGCCCTTTTTCGCCAGCATGATCTGGTGGATCTCGTACATGCCGTTGCCTGCCTCGAACGGGACGACTTCCACGCCGAAGTTGTCGGCGCCGACCGCGGTGATGTTCCTGTCCGCGAGGTACAGCGCGCCTTCCTTGCCGAGGCCCGGCGCCACCGTGCGGTAGCGCTCATCGTCCTTGCCGATCAGCGTGATCCAGCCCGTGTTGAACAACACGACGTCGCCCTCGCGGATCTCGATGCCCTGCTTCTTCAGTACCGCGTCGATCTCCTTGCGGTTGAACGCGGTGCCCTCGGGGACGACGTCCTTGCCGTAGTACGCGCACATGTCGAGCAGCACGCCGCGCGCCACCATCGGCGGGTAGGTTTCCATGCCGAATTTTTTGAGACCGTCCGCCGCGACGAAATCGGTCGCCTTGTTGCCGTTGTAGTGGACGTAGTCGATGCCGACGTGACCGAGACCGTCCATCTGCGAGCCGATGCCGTTCCAGCCCATGACGAGATCGTCGTTGTAGGTGGACTTCGTCGGTCCGAGCGTCGCGCCGCCGGCCTGGCTCGGCTGCACCACGGTCAGGTGGAACGTGCGCGGTTCAAAGGTCGGCGTTTTCGAGTTCGTCTCGATGCCGAGCGCGACGCGCTTGCCCTGCTTCACGAGCTTCGCGGCGGCGATGATGCGCTCCGGCGTCACGTTGTTGAGGCCGCCCAGCGTATCGGCGGCGCCCCATCGCGACGGATACCAGTCATCCGCGGCGCGCGCGGTGAGGGCGGCGGCGCAGCCCGTTGCGAGAAGTGCCAGCATCAGTCTCTTCATCGTGATTGCTCCGGGGTCGGTGGTTCGGGGATCGCGGAGGAGTGGTGGTCCACGATCTTCCATTCGTTGCCCTGTTTCCTGTAGACGAAACTGTAGCGCAGCGGGATCGTGCGCTCCTCTCCATTCTCCAGAAGCGTGACGGAATAGTTGCCCGTGTTGATCGCCGTGTCGCCGTAGACGCGGATCAGCATGGGTTCCTGGAAACTCATGCGGAGACCGGGTACCTGCGCGGCGGCGGCGAAGTACTCGCGGATCGCGGCATGCCCATGCCGTACGATCGGGGAACGCGTGCCGTGCAGCACGGCGTCCGCGTCGT
>Ga0315912_10003463_pt1 | contig 15655 bp, 10 predicted proteins | sample VfabasoilMG_FD_204469 | JGI IMG/M metagenome (GOLD analysis project Ga0315912, IMG submission 204469) | Garden soil microbial communities collected in Santa Monica, California, United States - V. faba soil | ecosystem: Environmental > Terrestrial > Soil > Garden | place: USA: California... | reverse complement strand
CCTTGACCAGCGGCGGGATCGGGAACTCCTTGGCGTACTCGGCCTGCACCTCCGCCGTCTCGCGCCGCGAGGTCCGGATGGCCAGGACCGTGTAGATCACGAGCAGCGCGACGAGCACGCAGCCGTCCCAGATCGAGACGCGGCCGTCGAGGGACAGCAGGCAGCCCAGCGCGCTCACGCCCACCATGACCGGCACGTCCACGCGCACCAGCTTCTGCGCCACGACGAGCGGCGCCACCAGGGCGCACGCCCCCAGGATGAAGAGCACGTTGAAGACGTTGCTGCCGACCACGTTCCCGTAGGCGATCGCGCCCTGTCCCTGGTGCGTCGATCCGATGCTCACCGCCAGCTCGGGCGCGCTCGTGCCGAAGGCCACCACCGTCAGGCCCACCACCAGGGGCGAGATGCCGCACACCGCCGCGAGGCGCGAGGCGCCGCGCACGAGCAGCTCGGCGCCGAGCAGCAGCACGAGCAGACCACCGAGCAGCAGGGGGATCATGGAGTGGTCCCTGGTGGCCGGCCGTCGCGCGCCGGGAGGCGCGCGCGGCGGCCGGCACGGAGCGCGAGACTACCTCGACATCGCGCCGGGCTTGCCGGCGGCGTCCGAAGCGGCCGGCGGAGCCGAGGTCGGCGCTGCCGTCGGCGCGGCGGGCGCGGTGGACGCGGCGGGCGCAGCGGGCGCGGCCGTCGACTTGCTGGCCTTCCAGGTGCGGTAGGCCTCGAGCGACTCCTCGTCGGCCAACACCTCGGACAGGTCGCGCGAGAGGCGCTTCTCCGTTGCCGACAGCTTGAGTCCGCGCGTCTTCGCGAAGTCGTCGTTGCACGGATCGAAGGTGGCCCAGCCCACCAGGAAGTCGACCATCTCCGCCAGGTGCAGGTCGAAGTCCACGCCCACGAGGAGCACCGTGGTGCTCGCGCCCACCGACCAGTAGTCCACGTAGCGCTGGTAGATGTCGTCACCCGGGCCGTGGATGCCGCCCACGCTCCAGCTGCCGCTGCGCACGCCCGAGGTGCCGGCCTGCGCCGCCGAGTAGCCGAAGGCGCCGAAGGCGATGGCGCTGACGCCGGCCTCGGCCTGGCTCTTGACGCCGAGCGAGCGGTGGTCGTGCCAGCCGATGCCGCCCACCGTGCGTCCGCCGGCCGCGAGCTGGAAGCCGCGCGTCACGTGCACGTCCACCCACAGGCCCGGGCCGACGTTCACGTCGAAGGACACGAGGTCGAACAGGTCGAGGATGCGGTCGGGCAGGTACCAGAGGATCTTGCCGACGAGGCCCACGTCGTCCGGGGCACGCCGCGCCACGTTGCTGCCCAGCACCGGGCTGTCGAGCACGTCGGTCGCCCAGGTCGGCATGCTGTCGAGGATGTCGTGCGTGCCGGGGAAGGAGTCGTCCACGCGCGCCACCGTGTAGGCCAGCGCGATGGCCTCGAACTCGTCGCCGGCCGCGTGCCGGGTGGTGGCGGCCTTCATCGTCTCGGACAGCATGAAGTCCACCTCGCTGCCGGTGCGCGGGCTGGAGCAGGCGGCGGTGGCGAGTGCGCACGCCACGACGAGGTTCGACGGCAACGTCTTCATCGCTTGGGTTCCTCTCCTCGGGTCGAGCGGCGCGCCAGGCCCCCCGGCCAGCACCGCGGGCGCCATCTTGCGGGACGCGCGGGCCCGGTTCGAGCCCCGGGACCGACACCGATCGGGGCCTCGGCCGGGCCGCGGCCTGTGGTAGTTTCTGCCGCATGTCGGACGCCGCCCCCGCTCCCCGCAGTTCAGCCGGCCTGCAGGATTGGGGCAAGCTCGTCCTGCGCGTCACCCTGGGCGGCAACATGCTGCTGCACGGCATCGCCAAGACGCAGTCCGGGGTGCAGGCCATCAGCGACATGCTCGTGGCCAAGGGCCTGCCGGCCGACATGGTGTACGGGGTCTGGGTGGGCGAACTCGTCGCCCCGCTGCTGCTGATCGTCGGCCTCTTCACGCGCCTGGCCGGGCTGACCCTGGCCTTCAACATGCTGGTGGCGATCTACCTCGCCCACGCCGCCGAGGTGCTGGTCCTGAGCGAGCACGGGGGCTGGGCCATCGAGCTGCAGGCCTTCTACCTGTTCGGCGGCCTGGCGGTGGCCTGCCTGGGCGCCGGCCGGCTGTCGCTCGCCAGGCGCTGAAGCCGCGCGCCCCGCCGCGTGCCCACTTCGGCCACCCGAGGCACCGTGCAGGCCGGATTCCTGACAAGCCGGATTCCTGATAGGTTGTGCCTGCCCGAGCGGACGTCATTCCGGCGCTTGCGGGGGCATCGCGAAACGAAGCCGGCACCCGACGCATGGCACGGACGATCTCCTGGGCGGGGCGAACTCTCCGGTCGCTGGGGCGACTCGCTCCCCACCTGGCCCTGGCGCTCGCGGCAGGCTGCAGCCAGTTCGGCATGCTCGTCGGACCGGACTACGCCGAGCCGGCCGCCGACAGCGCCGAGCGCTGGATCGACTACTCCGACCCGCGGCTGCGCAGCGAAGAGGCCGACCTGCGCGCCTGGTGGAAGGTGTTCGGCGACGCGCAGCTCGACCAGCTCATGGAGCGCGCGGCCTCCGGCAACCTCACGCTGCGTTCGGCGGCCGAGCGTGTCGCCGCGGCGCGCTCGCGCCTCGACCTGGCCACGGGCTTCCTCTATCCGCAGAGGCAGCGCGCCGAGGGCGGCGTCGAGGCGATCCGCCGCAGCCAGGAGAGCGCCGACTTCCTGCCGGGCACCGACCGTTCCATCACCGAGTGGGACGCGGGCGTCGGCGCCTCGTGGGAGATCGACTTCTGGGGCCGCATCCGGCGCGGCATCGAGTCGGCCGACGCCGAGCTGGACGCCACCATCGCCGACCATGACGACGTGCTCGTGCTGCTGTACGCCGAGGTCGCCTCGCGCTTCGTGAGCTACCGCACGCTGCAGCAGCGGCTGGCCTTCCTGCGCGAGAACGTCGTCATCCAGGAAGGCGCCTACAACATCGCGCTCGACCGCTACACCGCCGGCGCCGTGTCCGAGCGCGACGTGCACGAGGCGCGCCAGGTGCTCGAGGAGACGCGCGCCCGCATCCCAGTCGTCGAGCGCGACCTGCGCCGGGACAACAACGCGCTCTGCCTGCTCACGGGCACGCCGCCCCGCGATCTCGGCCCCGAGCTGGGCGACGCCCCCATCCCGAGCGTGCCGCCGACGCTCGCGCTCGGCATCCCGGCCGACCTCGTGCGCCGCCGGCCCGACGTGCGGCGCGCCGAGCGCATCGCCGCCGCGCGCTGCGCGCTCATCGGCATCGCCGAGGCGGACTACTACCCCACCTTCTCGATCGTGGGCAGCATCGGCGTCACCGCCGAGCACGCCTCCGACCTGAACCGCTCGGACGCCCTGCGCTCGAACATCGGGCCGACCTTCGACTGGACGATCTTCGACTACGGGCGCACGGCGGCGAACGTCGCCGCCTTCGAGGCCGACTTCCGCGCCGCGGTGCTCGACTACCAGGAGTCCGTGCTGCGCGCGGGCGCCGAGGCCGAGGACGCCGTGGTGACGCTGCTGAAAGCGCAGGAGACGCTCGGGCCGCAGGGCGCCGCCGTCGAGGCCGCCGCGCGCACTGTGCAGATCGCGCGGGACCAGTACCTGCAAGGTGCGATCGACTTCTCGACCGTGTTCCTCTTCGCCGGCACGCTCACCGACGAGCAGGACCGCCTGGCCGTCGCGCAAGGCGAGTCCGCGCGCGCCCTGGTGGACCTGTATCGCGCCCTGGGCGGAGGCTGGGACGACCCGCCCGAGGCCGCCGCGGGCGAGCTGCCGCCGGGCGATGCGCAGGCGGCCCCCCAGGCGGGCGACGAGCCGGCCGCCGCGCCGGCGGGCAGCCCGCCATGACGCGCCGCGCCCCCCGAGTCGGCACCGCCCGCATGCACAGCAACAAGCACCCACACACGCAGAGGCCGAGGAGTCCGCGATGAACGATTTGCGCCTGCCGACGGGCCCCTTCGTCGCGCGGCTGGCCGTGTCCGCCGTGCTCGCCGCCCTGCCGCTGGCGGGAGCCGGCTGCCGGGAACAGACCGCGCCGCGCGCGGCGCCGCCGCCCCCCAAGGTGACCGTCGCGCTGCCGGAGGAGCGCCTGGTGGTGGAGGCCGAGGAACTCAACGGCTGGACGGCGCCGGTGGCCACCGTCGAGGTGCGCTCGCGCGTGCGCGGCCACATCGCCGAGGTGCTGTTCCGCGACGGCGACGTCGTCACCGCCGGGACGCCGCTGTTCGTGCTCGACCAGCGCCCGTTCCTGGCCCAGGTGCAGCAGGCCACCGGGCAGCTCAAGGTGTACGAGGCGCAGCTCGTGGCCGCCCAGCGCGAGTTCGTGCGCCTGAAGGAGCTGCTCGGCAAGGGCGGCGCCAGCCAGAGCCAGGTGGACAAGGCCGAGGCCGATGCCGGCGCGCTGACGGCGCAGATCGAGGCCCAGCAGGGCGAGATCAAGCGCCTGGAACTCGACGTCGAGTTCTCGCGCATCACGGCGCCGATCGCCGGGCGCCTGAACGCCGCCGAACTCACCGTGGGCAACCTGGTGAACGCCGGCGGCAGCGACCCGGTGCTCACCTCACTGGTGAGCATCGACCCGATCCACGTGCACTTCGACCTGCCGGAGCGCGCGCTGCTCGAGTACCGCAAGGCGGCCGACGAACGCGAGCCCGGCAACCGGAGCCAGGCGCTGGTGGACCGCAAGCTGCCGTTCATGTTCGGCCTCGAGACCGACGAGGGCTACCCGCGCCAGGGCCTGCTCGACTTCGCCTCGAACACCGTGGACGCCTCGACCGGCACGGTGCACGTGCGCGGCGTGGTGCCGAACCCCGACGCCTTCCTGCTACCGGGCACGCGCGTGCGCGTGCGCCTGCCCATGGGAGAGGCCGAGAACGCCCTCCTCGTGCCGGACATCGCCCTGCTGGCCGACCAGGACCGGCGCTACGTGCTGGTGGTCGGCGCCGACGGCGACAAGGTGGTGCGCAAGGACGTGCTGCCCGGCCGCCTGCTCGACGACGGCATGCGCATCCTGCTCACCCCGCGGGACGAGAACGCCGACCGCGTCGCCCTCGACGACCGCATCATCGTGCAGGGGCAGCAGAGCGCCCGCATCCACTACCCGGTCGAGCCGCTCGACGCCGACGGCCAGCCAGTGCCTGCCGGGAGCAGGTAGCCCCTCATGCTCGCCCGCTTCTTCGTCGATCGGCCGGTCTTCGCGACCGTGCTGTCCATCGTCATCATCGTGGTCGGCATCGTGTCGCTCGAGCGGCTGCCGATCGCGCAGTACCCCGAGGTGGCGCCGCCCACCATCCAGGTGACGGCCAGCTACCCGGGCGCGAACGCCGAGACCGTCGCCTCGACCGTGGCCTTCCCGATCGAACAGGAGGTCAACGGCGTCGAGCGCATGCTCTACATGTCGAGCAAGTCCACGAACGACGGACAGATGATGCTCGACGTGGTCTTCGAGCTGGGGGCCGACCTCGACCTGGCGCAGGTGCTCGTGCAGAACCGCGTGGCCATCGCCGAGGCCAAGCTGCCCGAGGAGGCCAAGCGCATCGGCGTGTCGACCAAGAAGAAGTCGTCGAGCATCCTGCTGTGCGTCAACCTCATCTCGCCCAGCGGCGAGTACGACCAGCTGTACCTGAGCAACTACGCCACGACGGCCGTGAAGGACGACCTGGCGCGCATCGCGGGCGTGGGCGACGTGACGTTCCTGGGCCCGCGCGACTACAGCATGCGCATCTGGCTCGACCCGCAGAAGCTGGCCTCGCGCGACCTGACCACCGCGGACGTGGCGCGGGCCATCAAGGAGCAGAACGTGCAGGTGGCGGCCGGCCGCCTGGGGCAGGCCCCGCTGCCGCCCGGCAAGGAGGTGCCGTTCCAGCTCACGATCAACACGCAGGGCCGCCTGGTGGACCCGAGCCAGTTCGGCGACATCGTGGTCAAGACCGGCAGCCTCGGCCAGAACGTGCTGCTCTCGCAGCTCGTCAGCGACAGCGCCCCCGTGGAGATGGGCGTCGGCGCCCCCGGCGGCATCGAGCTGGGCGCCAAGAACTACGACGTCAACAGCTACCTCGACGGACAGCCGGCCGTCACGCTCGCGCTCTACCAGCTGCCGGGCGCCAACGCGCTCGAGACGGCCGAGAACATCCGCGCGCGCATGGCCGAGCTGGCCGCGGGCTTCCCCGAGGGCATCGAGTACCGCGTCGTGTACGACACGACGGTCTTCATCGACGAGTCGGTGCACGAGGTCTACAAGACGCTCATCGAGGCCTTCGTGCTGGTGTTCATCGTCGTGCTCGTCTTCCTGCAGGACTGGCGCGCGACGCTGCTGCCGATGTTCGACGTGCCGGTCTCGCTCATCGGCACGCTGGCCGTGATGTCGGCGCTCGGCTTCTCGATCAACAACCTCACGCTCTTCGGCCTGGTGCTGGCCATCGGCATCGTGGTGGACGACGCGATCGTCGTCGTGGAGAACATCGAGCGCTGGATGGCCAAGGGCCTGCCGCCGCGCGAGGCCACCATCAAGGCCATGGAGGAGATCACCGGGCCGGTCATCGCGATCACCCTCGTGCTGTCCTCCGTGTTCGTGCCCACGGCCTTCATGGCCGGCATCAACGGCGAGTTCTTCAAGCAGTTCGCGCTCACCATCGCGGCGTCGACCGTCATCTCGGCCATCAACGCCATGACCATGGCGCCGGCCCGCGCCGTGAGCCTCATCAAGCCGCACTCCAAGGAGCACCCGCCCGAGGCCATGCCGCCCGCCGGCATCGCGCTGCTGGGCGGCTTCCTGGTCTACCAGTTCGTGGGGCCCCTGCTGCTCGGTGCGCTCGGCTACGCCGCGCCCGAGGGACACGGCGCCGCCGCGGGGGCCGGCACCGCCGCCGCCCGCGGGGCCGAGGCCGTGGCGGCCGCCGCGCACGCGGGCGAGCCCGGCTCGAGCCTGGCGGCCTGGGCCGTCCGCATCGCGCTCTTCGCGGCGGGCACCTGGCTGGGCTGGCTGGTGCGCAAGCCGATCCTGAAGCTGCTCGGCGGCTTCCTGCGCGGCTTCAACGCGGTCTTCACCGCGCTCTCGAACGCCTACGGCAAGTTCGTCGCCGGCATGCTGCGCATCTCGTTCATCATGCTCGTGCTGTACGGCGGGCTGCTCGCGCTCACGGGCTACGGCTTCAACGTCATCCCGACCGGCTTCATCCCGGCGCAGGACAAGGGCTACCTGGTCGTCAACGTGAAGCTGCCCGACGGCGCCAGCCTGTCGCGCACCGACGAGATCGTGCGCCGTCTCGGCGAGGAGGCGCGCGCCACGCCGGGTGTCGCGCACACGCTCGAGATGCCGGGCTACTCCGTGCTGCTCGGCACGAACCTGAGCAACGTGGGCGGCCTGTTCGTCATCCTCCAGCCGTTCGAGGAGCGCAAGCACGACCCCTCGCGCGGCGCCGTCGCCGTGACCAAGGCCCTCCAGGCCACGTTCGCCAAGCACCGCGAGGCCGTGATCGGCGTGTTCGGCGCGCCGCCGGTCGAGGGCATCGGCTCCACGGGCGGCTTCAAGATGCAGGTGCAGGACCGGCGCGGCGCCGGGCTCGTGGCCCTGCAGGGCTCCGTGCAGGCCCTGGCCGAGGCCGGCATGCAGGACCCCGGCATCGCGGCGCTCTTCACCTCGTTCAGCATGGCGCAGCCGCAGGTGTTCGTGGAGATCGACCGCGAGAAGGCCAAGGCGCTGGGTGTCTCGCTGGACGACGTGCACGGCACGCTGCAGGCCTACCTCGGTTCGCTGTACGTCAACGACTTCACGTTCCAGAACAGGAACTGGCAGGTGAACGTGCAGGCCGACCCGGCCTTCCGCACGCGCGTCGAGGACATCGGCCGGCTCGAGGTGCGCAGCAAGACCGGGCAGCGCGTGCCGCTGGGCACGCTGATCGACATCCGGGACAGCAGCGGCCCCGGCATCGTGAACCACTACAACCTGTACCCCTCGGCAGAGGTGAACGGCGTGCCCGCTCCCGGCACGAGTTCGGGCGACGTCATCCGCATCATGGATGCCGTCGCGGCCGACGCCCTGCCGGACACCATGGGCAGCGAGTGGACCGAGCTGAGCCTGCAGGAGCTGCTGGCCTCGAAGGACCTGCTCAGCAAGCTCGTCTTCCCGCTCGCCGTGCTGTTCGTGTTCATGGTGCTCGCGGGCCAGTACGAGAGCTGGTCGCTGCCCTTCGCGATCCTGCTCATCGTGCCCATGTGCATCCTGGCCGCGCTCATCGGCGTGTTCGTGATGCAGCTCGACATCAACATCTTCACGCAGATCGGCCTCGTGGTGCTCATCGGCCTGGCGGCCAAGAACGCCATCCTGGTGGTCGAGTTCGCCAAGCAGCTCGAGGACCAGGGCAGCTCGCGCAAGGAGGCCATCGTCGAGGCCTGCCGCGCGCGCCTGCGGCCGATCCTGATGACCTCCTTCGCCTTCATCCTGGGCGTCGTGCCGCTCATCCTGGCCAAGGGCGCGGGCGCCGAGATGCGTTTCTCGCTCGGCGTGGCCGTCTTCAGCGGCATGCTCGGCGTCACCGTCTTCGGCCTGGTCTTCACGCCGATCTTCTACAAGGTGATCCGCGGCTGGGCGGGAGCCGGCGCCGCGCCGGCGGCACCCGGCGAACCCGCGCACGACAAGGGCCACGGCGAGCCGTGACGCACCGGCGAGGCTTCGCTGCCGCCTCGCTCGCGCTGCTGGTGGCGATCGGCCCGGGCTGCTCGTCCATCGGCCCGCCCAGCGTGCCCCGCGACCGCTTCGACTACAACGCGGCCATCGCGCGCTCGTGGCAGGAACAGACGCTGACCAACATCGTCAAGCTGCGCTACGCCGACGTCCCGCTCTTCCTCGAGGTGGCCTCCGTCGTGGCCGGCTACTCGCTCGAGAGCTCGGTCGACCTGCTGACGACCATCCCCGAGCCGGACGCGGGCGCCACGGGCTGGCAGTTCGGGGCCGGCGGCACCTTCACCGACCGGCCGACCATCACCTACGTGCCGATCCTCGGGCAGCAGTTCACCAGGAGCTTCCTCACGCCCATCCCGCCGCAGTCGGTGCTGTTCCTGCTGCAGAGCGGATGGCCGGCCAACCTCATCTTCCCCGTCACCGTCGACTCCATCGCCGGGCACCGCTCGCGCATCGGCGCCGGCCCGCGCGCCCGGCCGGCCGACCCGGGTTACGAGCGCATCGTCGAGCTGCTCGACCAGCTCCAGGTGGCCGGCGTGCTCGGCATGCGCATCGTCGAGCAGGGAGAGCACGAGCGGGTGCAGCTCGTCTTCCGGAAGGTCGACCTGAGCGCCGAGCACCAGGCGGCGCGCGACGAGTTGCGAGGGCTGCTCGGCATCGCGCCCGACGCGACCGAGTGCGAGGTGGCCTTCGCGCCCGCCGCCGACGGCCCGGGTGTGCTCGCCATGCAGACGCGCTCGCTGCTGCAGATCATGATCAACCTCGGTTCGGACGTGCAGGTGCCTGCCGGGCACGTCGCGGAGGGCCGCGTCCAGGCCGCGCTGCCCGCGGCGGCCGGCCAGCCGATCTTCAACGTGTGCTCCGGGCCGACGCCGCCGCCCGACGTCTTCGTGCGCGTGCCCTATGCCGGGCACTGGTTCTGGATCGAGCACGGCGACTTCGGCAGCAAGCGCGTCTTCGCGTTCCTCATGGTGCTCTGCTCGCTCATGGAGAAGGGCGGCGACGAGGCCCTGCCGATGGTCACCATCCAGGCATGAGCGCGGAACCGACGGCGGGCCGTGCGACGGTCTTCGCGCTCGGCCGGCAGGCGCTCGAGGCGCATTGCCGCGACCTCGGCGCCAGCCCGCGCTGGGCGGGCGTGCTGCGCCGCCGGCTGCTGGCCGGGGAACCGCCGGCGCTCCCCGCGCGGCTCGCGGCAGGCCTGCGCGAGCGCGTGGCGTTCAGCTCGCTGGGCGTGCTGGCCCGCGAGCCGACCGCCGACGGGGCCGAGAAGCTGCTGCTGCGCCTGGTCGACGGCGAGACGATCGAGGCCGTGCGCCTGCCGGGCACGCGCCACGCCTCGGCCTGCCTCTCGACCCAGGTGGGTTGCGCCATGGCCTGCCGCTTCTGCGCCAGCGGGCTGGCCGGCCTGCGGCGGAACCTCGCGGCGGGCGAGCTGCTCGACCAGGTGGCGCTGCTCAACGGCAGCGGCCTGGGCGAGGTCGGCGCGAGCCGCGTGCGTCGCCTCGTGCTCATGGGCTCGGGGGAGCCGACGCAGAACCTGGGCGCGATCGCCGAGGCGCTCGGGGTGCTGGCCGAGGAGGGCGGCATCGGGCCGCGCCACGTCATCCTGTCCACCGTCGGGCCGCCCTCCGCCATCGCGCGGCTGCAGGCCCTGGGCCTCAAGCTCACGCTGGCGCTCTCGTTCCATGCCCTCGAGCGCGAGCTGCGGGGCGCACTCGTGCCGACGCAGGCGCACGTCGAGCCGCTGCAGTTGCTCGAGGCCGCCGACGCCTACGCCGCCGCCAACGGGCGCCCCTACCAGCTCGAGGTCGTGCTGCTCGGCGGGCTCAACGACGGCGTCGAGCAGGCCCGCGCCCTCGGCGCCGCGCTGCGCGGCCGCCGGGTGCACGTGAGCCTCATCGCCTGGAACGAGGTGCCGGGGCAGCCCTTCCGGCGCCCCGAGCCGGAGCGCGCCGAGGCCTACCTCGCCAGCCTGCGCGCGGCGGGCTGCAGCGCGGCGCTGCGACGCACCGTGGGCGGCGACCGCCACGCGGCCTGCGGCCAGCTGCGCGGCGCGCGCGGACTGCCCACCGGACCCACGGCGCCGCACGACTTGGCGCCGTGAGCCGCCGCGCCGAGGTCAGAACCTCACGTCCAGGTCGAGCCGCGTGCGCCACTGGTCGTCGTGGCTGTTGGTGGTGGCCGTGCCGCCCAGCTCGTCGCGCGACGAGACCAGGCCCCACAGGTGCAGGCCGACGTCCTTGGTGATGCGGTACTTCGTCCCGAACACGTGTCCGGTCTGGTTCGCGGTGAGCAGGAAGTCGTCCTGCGCGAAGGCCGCGAACACCGCATCCTGCTCGACGTTCTGCCACTGGTAGTACCACTGCCAGTCGCCGGCCTGCTTCTGCTGGCCGACGTTCGCACCCACGGCCACGCCGGTGTCCTGGGAGCCTTCGGCCATGGTGTTCTTGATGTACTCCGCGCTGAAGGTGACCGGCCGGCTCCAGCCCGTGTAGGTGTACGCGGCGATCGGGTTCCAGATCAGGAACTCGGAGGCGTAGTTGTCCGGCGTGCCGTCCCCGTTGGAGTCGACGGTGGCGTTGCCGCCCGCCGTCTGGCTGGGGTTGTCGGCCACCAGGGCCTGCGCCCCGTCGGGCGTGAGCTGGCCGTAGTTGTAGACGCCGAGGGCCAGCGTGCCGCTCGAGTTCTCGGACAGCGGCTCGGTGCCCGCGGCCTGCGCCACGAAGATGTTCACCTCGCTGCCGCCGCCCTGCTCGAGGGCGATGTACTCGCCGAGCACGAGGTCCAGCTTCTCGCCCTTCTCGTCGCCGGGGATCGACCAGACGCCGGCGAAGCCCTCGGGGTTCACGTCGGCGTCCCACACGAGCTCGCCGTACACCGGGTTGACGTAGAAGGGGTTGGCGAACTTGCCGCCCAGCACCTTCAGGCCGGAGACGCCGTTGGGCTTGTAGGCCAGGTACAGGCGGCTCAGGTCGAAGGCCTTGGAGTCGAAGCCGTCACCCCACGTCGTGTGCGGCGAGTTCGGGTCGGCCGGATCGCCGGTGCGCAGCTGGGCGCCCGCGGTCAGTTCCTCGTCCACCGCGTACTCGGCGCCCAGGCGGAAGCGGGTGCGCGTGCGGGCGCGGCTCTTCTGGTCGTCGAGGTCGAAGCTGTATTCCTCGCGGATGCGGAAGTCGCCCGAGATGGTGAGCTGCTCCTCGAGCACCTTCTGCCAGCGCCCGGGTGTCGCGGGCTGCTCGGCGGCGAGACGCTGCAGGGCCGCGACGTCCACGGTGTCGAGCTGCGCCTGGCGCGCGGCGAGCGACTCGAAGAAGCTCGCCATGGCCGCCTTCGTCTCGGGCGAGAGGTTCGGCTCGGCGAGCAGCGAGTCCTTGAGGCGTTGCAGCGCCTCGTCGACCGGGGGTGGAGCGGGGGGGACGTCCTGCGCCGACGCGACGGGGACGAGGTACAGGGCGAGGCCCAGCAGGGCGGCGCCCGCGGCGGTGACGGTGCTCATCGCGCGGCCGTCTCCTGGCGGGCGGCACCCACGACCTCGGCCTGCGACAGGGCGGCCGAGGCGTTCGGGTCGAGTTCGCTGAACTGCACCTTGCGCGAGAGCTGCGCGGTCAGCTCCCCGTCGGGCAGCACGCGCGCCGGCACGCCGTCGATCTCGGCGTGGCCGATGATCATGGTGTTCACCGGTCCCGACGCCTGGCTCGGCGTGAAGCGGAACTGGCGGCCCTCGTTGAGCCACAGGCGGCGCGTCGTGAGGCCCGTGTACCAGCGCGCCTTGCCGAGCCCGTCGGGCGCGTCGGCCTCGACGATGTCGGCCGGCACCCAGCCGCAGCCGGGCAGGAAGTACTCGACCCAGCAGCGGTAGCCGGGGTCGACCTCCTTGTCGCGGTTCTTCTCGAGCAGCCGGTAGCCCATCTGCAGGCGCGCCGGGATGCCTTCTGCCCGGGCCAGCGCGATGAACAGCGAGTGCAGGTCGGTGCAGCAGCCGCCGCCGTTGGTCATGCAGTCGCCGGCGTCGCCGATGCCGCACTTGGGCTTGCTCGGGTCCTTGGAGTAGTGGTCGGCGCTGGCCGCGACGTAGTCGAGCAGCTTGACGACCTGCTTGGCGGGGTTCGTCTCGTCGCCGCACTCGCGCCGGGCGATGGCCGCGATCTGCTCGGTGACCTCCATGTGCGGCGCATCGCGGCGCACCTCGTTCGCGAACAGCCGCCGGTGCTCCTCGGTGATCGGTCCGACACGCCCGGGGTCCACGTCCACGAGCACGGCGTCGCGCCGCAGCGTGAACTCCACCACGGCCTGCAGGGCCGGTGCGCCGGGGTCGTCCACCTCGACGTACAGGAAGCGGTTGCTGCGGTCCTCGTCGGTGACCACGCTCCAGGTCCCCGGGGCCGAGACGACCTGCAGGTCGAGCACGTCCTGGTGGCGCTCGTCGGAGGGGATCGAGATCCACCAGCGCACCTGGTGCGCCCCCTCGGCGATCTGGTCGAGGTTGACGGTCTGGCGCACGCGGTAGAGCGTGGAATCACCGGCTGTCAGCGCCGGTGCGAGGGACAGGCCCAGGGCAGCAACGAGGAGAGTGGAGTGCATGGCGAAGGATCCAGAGTGCGATCGAACGGACGGCGCACCACGCACAGACACGAGCACGCCGGCAGCGCAGCTGCGGAACGGGCAGGGTCTCGCGGCGTCCGGGGACGACCGCGGCGGAGTGCCCCGGCAGTCTACAAGTGCCTGCGAGTCGTCGCGCCGCGACCACCGGAATAATGAATGCGGGAGCAGGCCGTAGGTTCTACGCGACCGCCCCTCTGCTCGCTCCCGGCTCACGTTCCCGGGGCGGCGGCGGCCATCCGGGCGACCACCCAGGGCACGACCGCCGCCAGCATCGCGTGCAGACCGTCGCCGGAGAACGAATGGTCGACGCCCGGCAGCTCGACGAGCCCGGCCCGGCCGCCTGCCGCGGCGGCCAGGTCACGGGCGTGCGTCACCGGCACCACCTCGTCGGCCGTGCCGTGCACGAGCAGCCACGGCGCGGTCACGCGCGTGGCCCGGTCCACGATGGACCCGAGGCCGAGCAGGTCGTCGCGCAGGGCCGCGCCGAGCGGGCAGTGCGCCTTGCCGAGCAAGGCGTCGCCCAGGCGCAGCTTCCCGAACAGGCGCTGCATGAACTCGGCCGGGTGCGCGATGCCCGCCAGGCACACGAGCAGCGCGAGGCGGCTGTCGCGCGCGGCCTGCATCACGCCGACCGCGCCCCCGAGGCTGTGCCCGACGTAGCCCACGCGCCAACCGGCGGCGACCAGCGCATCGAGCACGGCCGCGAGGTCGCCCACCTCCTTGCTCGCGGTGCTGTCCTCGAAGCGGCCTTCCGACTCGCCGTTGCCCGAGAACGAGAGGCGCAGCGTCGCGATGCCGTGCGCCTGCAGCGCCGTGCCGAGCGCGACCGACCAGGGGCGATCGCGGTCCGACGTGAGGCCGTGGCCGAGCACGAGCAGATCGCGCCGCCCGGCCGCGCCGGGCAGGAAGCTGCAGGCCAGCCGCTCGCCCTGGGCGTTGCGCAGGCTCGGGATCTGCATGGCGCGCGGCACTCCCCTCGTCGGCGCGCGGCGGTCCGTTCGCGCGGGCGGCGATGGTACCCGCCGCGTGCGGGTGCCGCGGCCCGCCGCCGGCGGGCCACCACCGCCGCCAGCGGGCCACCACCGCCGCCAGCCGGACGGTGGGCAGCAGCCGGACGGTGGGCAGCGGCCCGACGGTGGGCAGCGGCCGGACCAGGAGGGCCCGGCCCTCGAGGACGCCCTGCCCGCGCTGGCCGGGGCCACCGCCGCGAGCGCCGGTGCGGCGCGAGCCCGGTCGTCGGGGTGGCCGGCCACGGGGCCTTGCATGCTCGCCGCGATCCGGGCTCCCACCCACACCCTGGACGGGGGCCGTCCCGTGCGGCGGCGGGGCCTGCCGGACGGCCCGTCGGCGGCCCTCCTGCAGCGCTTGCCGGGCTGCCGGGGCCTCCCGCATGATCATCCGGATGCAGCAGAAACTGATCGACGAGCTGGTAGAGAGCTTCCGCGCCACGGCCAACGAGTTCGTCCCGTGGTTCCTCGAGAACATGCCCAAGGGCTACTTCGAGGACACCTCCGAGGCGGAACGCCTCTGGCAACTGAGCTCGATCATCGCCGCGCGCGCCTCCGGGCAGCGCCTCGACCTCACCTTCGCCAACGCCGACGGCAGCAAGCTCACGGCGGTGCGGCCGGGCAACCAGCCCGGCATGCTGGCCGAGATCGTCCGCGGCCTGCGGCGCGACCAGTCGCTGCGCTCGGCGCGCATCCACAGCGCGCTCGACAGCTCGCTCGTGGTGGACACCTTCGACTTCGGCGACCAGCCGCCCTTCGACCCCCAGCAGCCCGAGCAGGCCCGGAAAGCGGAGGCCGTGATCGCCTGGGCCCGCAAGCACGCCAGCGACCTGGACATCGAGGCCCTGCGCGGCCACCTCGCCAACTGCCCGGCCGAGTACGTGGCCAACGTGAGCGAACTGCGGCTCACGCGCCAGCGCCGCCTGTTCCTGCAGGTGAGCGGCAGCGACGGGGCCGTGGTGGAGGTCGAGCCCGAGGAGGATGCGAACCAGTCGCGCATCACCATCGCGGTGAGCAACTCGCGCACGCGCACCATGCTCGAACGCGCCTCGCAGGTGCTCGCCAAGGCCGGCATCGGCATCGCGCGCGCCTACCTCGACCTCATCAAGGACCCGCCATACGGCTCGGTCACCTTCGTGGGCTTCGTGGTGAGCGGACCGGACGGCAAGGCGCTCGACACCTCGAGCCCGGCCTGGAAGACGGCCGCCCACGAGCTGACGCGCGCCAAGTGGGTGGACCACCGCGTGCTCGACCTCGAGCGCAGCGTGGCCAGCTTCGACCTGGACGCGGCCGAGATGTTCTCGGCCTTCGCGGCGCTGGTGCACCAGCGCCTCGCCGCCAAGGACTCGGTG
>Ga0315912_10003462_pt1 | contig 15655 bp, 14 predicted proteins | sample VfabasoilMG_FD_204469 | JGI IMG/M metagenome (GOLD analysis project Ga0315912, IMG submission 204469) | Garden soil microbial communities collected in Santa Monica, California, United States - V. faba soil | ecosystem: Environmental > Terrestrial > Soil > Garden | place: USA: California... | reverse complement strand
CCCACCTGGCCGTTGCTGCCCGGGTTGGAGCCGGTGTTGGTGCCGCTGTTGCCGAGTTGCACGCCGTTCGGGTTGCCCTCCGACGTGGACCCGCCGTTGCCCGTGGCGCCCGGTACGGCGCCGTTCGCCGCGCTACCGTTCGACGCGCCGTTGGGGTTCGCCGATCCGGGTAGGTTGGGGCCGCCGTACGCCTCGATCTGCGGTCCGTCGTCGTCATCCCCGACTCCAGGCGGAGCGCTACAGGCGCCGAGGCCCCCGAGCGCCACCAGCGCGACGAGCACCGACCACGTGCCAAGAGAGCGACCACCCGCCGTGGGCGAGAGCACGGGAGCGCGCAAACCGGTCGAAGAAGAGCTGACGAGCATGACGAGACCTCTCAATGGCTGACGGCGCTAGCAAACGACGCCGACGGCGCTGGCAGACGAAACCAACTTGTCGCACGTGGGCCGGCGCCCATGCAACACACCACGCCTCGCCCGTCCCATCCTCGCCCTCACCCGCACGCCTCTGGCTCAAAAGACGGATCAACCAGATCGCACAACGCCCATCCCCGATCGCAGTATTCCTCGACCCCGCAGCGGAAATTTACCCCCTGCACGCACCCGTCCGCCCATCCACTGCTCCCCGCCCGCCCCCCTTCCGCGAACTCCACCACGGATCCCACTCCCACGACCGGGTGCCATGTCGCAACGCTAACATGCCCGATTTCGTGCTCCAGATTCGCGCGCAGAGGGCCGCGAAGTGGCTCGGTTGACTTTGGAGTCGTGGCCCGCCTCTCCGGCGCCTCTACGCACCGTCTCTGTGCCCGGAATCGGCATGTTTTTGCCAACCTTATCCCGGCGGGAGCTGACGCAGCAAAAGGCTGTCCATCGAGATCGTGTGTCTGCGAGCGACATTGTGGAGATCGCGTTAGCGCTGGCGCATGCCCATCGTGTCGAGTCAGGGCGTCCAGGCGACTCCGGGCGCGCCCGCTCCGGCGACGCCTGAGAACAGCCCACACGACACCCAGTCTCGAAACGCGCGCTGCAACTCGTCAGGCGCGATCGCCGCGTTGTCACCCGGCGCGTTGCCCCCCGGCGCGTTGTCGCTCCCGAAGCGCTCGAGGGCCTCGAGCAGCGGTGCGCCCGCGAGCAAGCTCTCGAGGAGCCGCCCCAGCGGGACACTCAGACGGAGGCGCCATACGTCCTCCCCGCGCCGGCACACGACCACGGCCGAAGCGACCCGTGCCGGCGACTCGGGCGTGCCGCCGCTCACCCCGGCAGCGAGCGGCGCCGCGCTCCCATCCTTGAACGCCTGATAGTAGTCCGCCACCGGATACGCCGAGAACAGCAAGCGCAGCGCGGGGCTGGGCACGAGGCACAGCGTCGACCATTGCTCCGGCGACAGGCGTCCGAGCGCTTCGACATCCAGCCGCTCGCCCTCCTCGGCGTGGATCGCCTCCACCACCGCCCACTCCAGCCGCGCAAGCTCCGCGGCAAACGCGCTCCAGCTCTCCGGGCGGCGCGCGAGGTACTCCGCCAGGGGCGCGCCGTAATAGTTGAGGCTCACGCTCGCCGGAGGGTGGAGCAGAATGAACTCCCGGCACACCGCCTCGAAACGTTGCGCGCCCAGCGCGTGCGCGAGCGCCCGGTAGTCATCCCCGAGGCACTCCACCAGGCGGGCGAAGTAACCGTGCCGATACACCTCGACGCGCTCGGCTGCCGACAAGCTGCCGCTCACCACGCGCTGCTGCAACTCCGTGTCCGTCCTGGCGGGCTCATCCGTGTCCGTGCGCGCGTCTCGCCCGTCGTCGCTGCCGGTGCCGTCGGGCGCCGTCACCCGCTCGTACAGCCAGCTCTGCAGCTGATGCAACGTCGTGGTGGGCGCCGCGGAACGCGTCGCCTTCACGACCCCACCTCCGCGCGCTCGGCACCCCAATGCAGCTGGGCCAGCCCGAGCTCCCGCTCCAGCTCGGCAAACTCCGGAATCTCGGCGTCCCACTCGAGCAGCAGCGGCGCGCGCACCCCGAGCCGCCACGCCTCCGCCAACAGCTCCCAGACCCCCGCCGCCACCGGTGCCGAGTGCGTGTCGGCCAGATAGCCCTGGGCCTGACTGTGCCCGGCGATGTGCAGCTGCACGACGCGCTCCGGCGGCAACCGCCGCAAGTAGCCCAGCGCATCAAAGCCGTGGTTGTGGGCATTGACGTAGACGTTGTTCACGTCCAGCAAGAGACCACAGTCTGACTCTTCCAGAAGTGCCGCAATGAACTCGGCCTCGCCCAGCGTCGAGCCGTGGAACTCGAGATAGCTGGACGGGTTCTCGAGCACCAGGGGCGCCTCGAGATAGTCCTGCACCTGGCACACGCGGCGAGCGATGTGCCGCAGCGCCTCTTCGGTGAACGGCACCGGATACAGGTCGTGGCCGTGGCGACCGTTCACGCCCGTCCAGCAGATGTGATCGGAAACCCAGTGCGCTCCTACCCGATCGCGCAACCGGCGCAGCTCGGCGAGATAGTCCAGGTCGAGCTCGTCAGTGGAGCCGATCGAGAGCCCCACGCCGTGCAGCGCCACGGGGTACCGTTCCGCGATCCGGTCCAAAAAGTCGAGCGGGCGGCCGCGCGTGTGCATGTAGTTGTCGCTCAGCACCTCGAACCAGCCCACCTTCGGGCGCTCGGCGAGAATGTGCTGGTAATGCACGCTGCGCAAACCGAGGCCCAGACCGAGATCCGGCAGGCCAAATCGCTTCTTCATCATGGTCGCCGTCCGCACCCCGTACGCTTGAAAACCCTGCGCTGAAACCCTGCGCTGAAAGATGCCGAGAACGTGCCGACGCCCCCGCGACCGGAACAGCAACCTGTCCGGTCCGGGGGCATCCCGGCGAGTTCGACTCAGGCGCCCTTACAGCCGCCCTGGCCCTTGCACGCGTTCTGGCCCTTGCAGGCGTGCTTGTCTGACTTGCAGCCGCCCTGGCCCTTGCAGCCATTCTGGCCCTTGCAGGCGTGCTTGGCGCCAGCGGCCGCCTTGTCCTTGCTCGGTGCATCCTTGCTGGGCGCCGGCGGGGGATCCGCCGCGAACGCCGCGACGCTGCCGCCGAGCAAGATGCCAGAGACCGCTGCCGCCAAGAGTGAGTTCTGTTTCATGTTTCGTTGTCCTTTGGATGTAACGTTAGACTCTTGTCACCAATAGAGTGTCACGAGGGAGAGCTCTCGAGCGGCACGCCGCGCGGAGCCGAAGTAGAGTGGAGGCGGCGCGCCAGCACGCGGTCGAGCGAGAGGGCCCCGGCGCCGCTCAGCGTAAGCCACGCCGCGAGCGCGATATACGTAAACTCGATCGTACCCACCAGGTCGGACACGCCGGCGATGTCCTCCGCCTTCGCGGTGATCAAGGCGACGATCATGGTGCAGATGAGCGGAATCGAGGCGAGCCGCGTGGCGAGCCCGACCAACACCAGGGCGCCGCACACCAGTTCCACCCAGGAAACAAACACGGCCTGAACGTGGGGCGCTGGGATACCGAGTTCGGTGAAAAATTCGGTGACCTTGTCCAGGTTGTGGATCTTGCCCCAACCGGAGCTGACGAACGCCACACCCAGGGTGAGGCGCGCGAGCAATGGACCGAGGAAGGCGACCCGCTCGGCCAGGTGCAGGGCGGTGGTTTCGAGCTTGCGAATGTTGCTGGTGACGTACATGAGAGTGTCCTGGTTCCCGCCAAGAATATCGTGGCTCGCCCCCTGTTACGCAGGGGCGCGCACGCGGTTACTCCGCACGCAAAGATGTGCGCGGCAGGTCGGCTTTACACGCTCCGGAAGGGCATGTAAGTCTCCGATCCCGCGGGCCAAATGACACACGGAGCAGCTGCGGCCGGCGGACCTGAGAGCGTCGCGGAGGGCGCCTCGGAGCTTTCGCCCCTGGATCGAGCGATGCAGCGCTACGCCGACGGCGAGGACGCGGCATTTGGCGACATCTTCTCCGGGCTCGCCCCTCGACTGCGGCTGTTTCTGCAGCGCATGGGCGGTAACCCGGACCTGGCCGAGGATCTGATGCAGGAGACCTTCCTGCGCATCCATCATTGCCGCGGCTCCTTTGCGCGCGGCAAGCAGGTGACCCCGTGGGCGTATGCCATCGCCCGCAACTGCTTCCTCAGCCACGTGCGTTCCGCCAAGACCAAGCTGGCCAAGGCGAGCGTCGATGCCGACCAGGTCGAGCTACCGGCAACCGCCGGCGCCAGCGTGGAAGAGGAGAGCATGGCTCGGCAGACCGCAGAGGTCGTGACGCGAGTCCTTCAGAGCCTGACCCCCGCCCGGCGCGAGGCCTTCATTCTGCTCCGCTACGAGGGCCTGAGCGTGGCGGCCGCCGCGCAGATCGTGGGCATCTCGGAAGGAGCACTCAAGATCCGTGCCTTCCACGCCTATGAGGCATTGCGCGCCGCGCTGGCCGAGATGGACGCCTCCGGTACCCCCGCGGCAGCGAACAGAGGAAACCGATTGGCCCATGAAGCGTAGCCACGTACGGCCCCGGAGCGTCCCGTGAGTGACCTGTCCTTCCTGAACGAGATCCCCGATCCAACGGCGGGCGCAGCTGCGCCTACCCCCTCCGCACGCCCTCCCGTTGCGCCGCGGCCCACGGAGCCGTCCCCGACGCGCAGCGCGATCGGGCGCCGCCGCGCTGCGGCGCTCGGCGTGAGCCTGGCGTGGCTGGCGACGCACCTGCTCGTGTACGGGGTGCGCGCGGATTTCCATCAACTGCCCGCGGAGTATGTGGCGGCCCAGGTCGCCTTGCCGTTCGCCTTCGGCGCGGCTTCACTCCTGGTGGCGGTCGCGCCGGGCCGCCTGGGCTTGGGCCTCGGCATCGGCGTCATCGCCAGCCTGGCGCTGCTCGGGCCGCTCTCCTTCTGGCTGTTCGCCGCGGCGCTGCCGCGCCCGTACGACGCCGTGAGCCCCAATGGCTTCTGGCTCGGCTCGCTCGTGTGCCTCGACATCACGTTGGCCTGGGCGGCAGCACCGCTGTTGCTCGCTGCGCTCGCGCTGCGGCGCGCCTTCCCGGCGAGCGCCGGCTGGCGCAGCGCGCTGGTCGGCGCCGCGCTCGGACTCTTGTCGGGCGCCGCCATCAACTTACATTGCCCCAACGTGGACCCCGCGCACCTGCTCGCCGGTCACGGCGTCCCGGTCGTCGTGGCGGCGCTCGTCGGCGCGTTCGTGGTCGCGCGCTGGGCTCGCGCGTAGCGCGACCCGGCAACCCGGCGCTCGCGCGTAGCGCCTCCTCACTGGATCTTTCGCTCCCGCTTTGCGACAGTCCGGCCCATGTCTACCTGGCTGACTCTCGCCGCACGTTCTCGAGGGCCCTCGATCTTGGTCGCTGGCATCCTGTTCGCTGGCCTCGGCTGTGAGGATCCGCCCAAGCCGGAGGCTGCCTCCCCGGCGGCTACCGCGTCCAAACCCGCCGCCCCCGCGCCGGCGCCGGGTCCCGCCAAGGAGGAGCCAGAGCCCGCTGCGAAAGAGCCGGAACTCTCTGCCAAAGAGGCGGCAGAAAAGAAGCCGATCACCTGCCCCAAGCCGCCCCAGATCGCGTTCAGCGATGCCGTGCTCGAAGCGGAGGTGCGGCGCAAGGCGGGCAAGCTGGAAGGCAACCTCACCCTGGCCGACCTCAAGAAGGTGCGCAGCGTGGACCTCACCCGCGGCGGCAAACCGACCGACTCGCTCGATCCGTGTATCTTCCCGCTGCTCACCAACCTGCACCACGTCTACCTCGGCGGCGGCGAACTCTCCGATCTCTCGCCGCTCGCGGGGCTGACCCAGGTCGAGGGCCTACGTGCCTCGATGAATCAGGTCGCGGTGATCACGCCGCTCGCCGGCATGCTGCAGATGGACCGTCTCGACCTCGGCCGCACCCGGGTCAAAGATCTCACGCCGCTCAAGCGCATGACCAAGCTCACCGAGCTCATGCTCGACGACACCCCCGTCGACGACCTGTCCCCCCTGGTCGGCCTCGCCAAGCTCGAGCGCCTCAGCATCAAGCGCACCCGCGTCACCGACGTCTCCCCGCTGAAGGCCCTGCGCAAACTCAAGTTCCTGTACGTCGCCGGGTCCAACGTCGACAGCGTCGCCGTCCTGCAACGCCCCGGTCTCAAGATCAGCAACGAAGACTGACCGGCAGAGGGGGGCCGGACCTCCACCGCACGGCATCGCACGGCACCTCGGGGCGCCGTGCGACTGGCCACGCTAGCTCTGCGGTAGCGGGGCGGGATCGAGCCGCGGCACGAGCAGGTGGATCACGCACCAGGTGACGAGGTACGCCGAGCCCGCCATGACCCAGAGGGCATCATACTTGCCGGTGCGCTGCAGCACCTCGCCCACGACCAGGCTGAGCAACAGCCCGCCGATGCCGCCCGCCATGCCGCCGATGCCCACGACCGAGCCCACTGCGCGGCGCGGAAACGTGTCCGAGACGAGCGTGTACAGGTTTGCCGACCAGCCCTGATGCGCCGCAGCGGCCAGCCCCACGAGGAACACCGAGCCCCAAAGGTTGCCAACCTGTGAGGTGAGCACGATGGGGGCCGTGCAGGCGGCGCAGATCAGCAGCGTGACCTTGCGCGCACGGTTGACGGACCAGCCACGTGCGATCAGCCGGGACGAGAGCCAGCCACCACCGACACTGCCGACGTCGGCCATCAGGTAGATGGTGATCAGGGGGAGCCCGATCGATTTTAGATCGAGGTGGTAGGTGCGGCTCAGAAAATCCGGAATCCAGAACAGGTACAGCCACCAGACGGGATCGGTGAAGAACTTGCCACAGCCGAACGCCCAGGTTTGCCGGAGCGACAGCAAGGTCGTCGTCTTGATCTTGGTGAACGGCGGCTCCTTCGGATCGCTCTGGATGAACGCGAGCTCGGCCGCGCTGACGCGCGGATGCTGCTCGGGGGGGCGGTAATACGCCAGCCAGGCGAAGACCCAGAACACGCCCACCACGCCGGTGGCGATGAAGGCCCACTGCCAGCCCCACTGCAGGGTGATCCACGGCACCACCAGCGGCGTCAGCAGGGCGCCGATGTTGCTGCCCGAGTTGAAGATGCCGGTGGCGAACGCGCGCTCCTTCTTGGGGAACCACTCCGCCACCGCCTTGATCGAGGCGGGGAAGTTGGCGGCTTCCCCGAGCCCGAGCAGGAAGCGCATCAGCGCAAACCCTGCCGCCGCGCCACCGATCGTGAGCACGGCGAAGCCGAGCTTGGCGTCGATCACCAGCGCCGGCACCTCGAAGCCACCGAGGTGATCCGCAAAGGCGTGGCCCGCGGCCGCCAGGCTCCAGATCACCACCGCACACACGAAGCCGATGCGCAGCCCGATGCGATCGATGATGCGCCCGCTGACGGCGAGACCGATCGCGTAGGCGAGCTGAAAGGCCATCACGATGGCGGCGTAGATGCGCTCGTCAGACCAACCAAATTCGGCGACCAGGGTCGGCTTGAGAATGCCGATCACCTGCCGGTCCACGTAGTTGATGGTGGTCGACATCAGCAAGAGCCCGCAGATGCCCCAGCGCACGTAGCCCGCCTTGGCGACCACGCCGGCGGGGGCCGCGCTCTCCACGCCCGCGCCGGAGCTGATCTCTTGCGCCGGGTTCATGGGGTTGCGCCTCCACTGCCGCTCGCCGTGCCGGGGCTCACCGTGCCGGGGCTCGCCACACGGAAGCTCTCCGGCGGCCCGAGGTAACTCTCCCGCAGCCCGCCGGTGTCCAGCACCAGCTTCTGCACGACCACGGTGGGATCGATGGCCCAGAACTTGAGCACGTGGGCACCCGGCGCCAGCACCTGGTGCTCGGTCGAGGTGCGGTTGACGTTGTCCGAGGTGTTGCGTTCAAACGAGCGGTTCATGGGGATGCCGTTGAGCGCGGTGGTGACGTTGACGATCTGAGGCTTGCCGTCGTCGAGCGACACGGCGTACTGCAGGCCATCCGTCGGCCGCACGTTGTTGCGCGGGGAGAGGTACGCCCAGACGACCAGCTTGCCGGCGTTCCACAGATGCACGTCGTACTCGAGCCGTGCGCCCTGTGGGTCGAGGCTCTGGCGGGCCGCCGTCGCCGGGAACGGCGTCATGCCGGAGCCGGTCCGCCCGATGTTCGGCAGGAGCTGCCAGAACACCGGCTCCTTCTTCACGGCTCGGTCGTAGTGCTCGGCCTCGATCGACACGTAGCCGTTGCTCTCGATGAAGCCGCGCAAGGAGCTGCGTGGCAGCTCTGGATTTTTGACCACGGCCCGCACCGGCACGCGGCTCTGGTTCGGGCCGCTGACGCTGAGCGAGACCGCTGTGGTGCCCGGCGGGGCCTTGGCCCAGTCCACGCTGAGCGTGACGCGCACCTGATCGGTGACCTGCCCCTCGCGCGGCGACGCCGTGAGCCAGGGCACGGGGGATTCGACCCGGTACTTGAACGGCTTTTTCCCGCGGTTGAAGACCTCGATGTATTGCGGCGGTTGCGTCTGGTACGGGCTGAACTCGGGCAGGAGCGCCGTCTCGCCTCCGGGAGCGGGCGTGCCCTTGGTCCAGACCTGCTCCGAGCCGTCGATGGCCACGCCGAGCTCGGCCGTGGCCGCGAGCGTGGGTTTGACCAACGCCGGCCAGATGAAGTCACCGCCGCTCGGCGGCGGCTGCTGCCAGCTCGAGTTCGGGTACGGGCCGCCGTAACCGAGCTTCGACTGCGTCTGGAAGCCCTTCCATTTCCCTTTCGAGAGGCCGCCGCCGGCGGGCTCGCCGTTGTAATACGCGCTCAGCGCCTGGTCCTGTTTGAAGAAGGCCTCGGCCGCGGCAGCCCGCGCCAGGCTGGAGGCGCGGCCCTGTGCGGCGTACAGGATGTTCTGGAACTCGGCCAGGCGCAGCTCGTACACCTTGGCGGTGGAGACCACCGGGTAGTGCACCAGCTGGTAGTAGGCGTCGTCGTACGCCTTCGGCAGGCGCTTGCGGATCGCCTCGCTCTGCGCGGCGATCCGCGTAAAATCCAGCGTGGCGCGCTCGGCCTCGGCGTAGTTGGTCAGGCTGAAGGGACTGCCGTCCGAGTACACCACCGCCTGCTCGGTCTTGCTGATGTCGAGCGCCGGATCGAGGCTGATCTTGCGGTTGAGCAGCTCCGGCTTGCGCCGCGACTGGAGCTGACCATAGCGCTCCAGCAAGTCAGCGATCTCGGTCGCGAGCTCGGTGCCGAAATGCGCAGCGGCCCAGCGCCGTTCCCACTCCGCGAGGCGCTCCACCGGCCAGCGCTCGGGGTGCCAGGCGTAGTCGAGGAAGAACTCGAGCGGATGTTCGTCGTTCTTCAGATCACCGACGTTGACCATCCACATGCGCTCGACGCCGCTCTCGTACGAGAGGTGCAGCTGCTCCCAGACGTTCACCAGCGGCGTCGTGTCGTTCCACTTGTAGTTGCGGCCGCCGCCGACGTAGTCAAAGTGGTAATACAGACCGTAGCCGCCTGAGCGCGGCGGGTCCGCGGGGTTCGGCAGCTTGCGCAGGTTGCCCCAGTTGTCGTCGCACCAGTTGATGAGCACGTCGTCGGGGGCGCGCATGCCGGCTTCCCAGTAGTCCTGCACCTCCTTGTACAGGGACCAGATCTGCGGCACCGTCGCGGGGTCCTTTTTCAGCACGTCGGCGATCAGGCCGCGCTGCGCCGTGACGATGCGCTGCATCAGCTCGATGCCCTGCGCATCTTCCATGGCCTCGTCCCCGTTGCCACGCATGCCGACGGTGATGATGCTCTCGTAGCCATTCATGCGTTTGAGCCCGTCCGCCCAGTAACGCAAGAGCGTGTCCGAGTTGCGCACGAAGCTGAAGTCCCCCGTGCCGCCGTAGGGGCCGTCCTTCTGCCCGTAGCGGTTCCACTCGTCCTGCGCGCGCATCATCGGCGCCTCGTGCGACGTGCCCATCACGATGCCGTATTCGGCAGCCAGCGGCTGGTTTGCGGGGTCGTCGTCAAACAGGGAGCGGCCCCAGACCGCGGGCCACAGGTAGTTGCCCTTCAGGCGCAGCAGCACCTCGTAGACCTTGGCGTAGAACTGGCGCTCGAAGCCGTGAGGGCGCTTGGGGTTGGGGCTGTCACCGAAGGTGTTGCGCGCCCAGGTGCTGAGCTGCGGGTCTTCGTCGTTGATGAAGAAGCCCCGGTACTTCACTGCGGGCTCGCCCTGGGTGTGACGGCCCGGCAGCACGAACACGCTGCTCTGTTGGCGCACCGGTACGTCATCCCAGTAGTACCAGGGGGAGACGCCCATCTGCTTCGACAGGTCGTAGATGCCGTAGATGGTGCCGCGCGGGTCACTGCCCGCGATCACCAGCGCGCGCTCCACGCCGGGCAACGGCTGCTCGACCACGCTGGTGATGGCCATCTCCCAGCGCCCCGCCAGCTCCGACAGATCGAGCTTGCCGTCCCGCACGAGCTGGTCGATGAGCGGGCTCTTGCCGAGCGTGCCGACGATGACGACGGCCGCCTGCTGCGCCGGCTGCGCACCGACCGACACCAGCGGCGTCACGGAGCTGACCCGGTTCACGTCCAGCGCCAGATCGTGCGCCGCGCGCTGCACCGAAGGCGGCTCCTCTGCGGCCAGCACCAGCGGCGCTGCCGCCGCCCCGGACACCAGCGCAAACCGCCCCTGCCCGGGCTCGAAGACCACGTATTGACCGGGGTCGTGCGGCTGACGCCGCGACGTCCCGCGGGCTGCCACCGCTGCGGGCAGCGCTCCGGACGACGCAGCACCCGGCGCCGCCGCGGCCGCCTGCACCGGCTCTGCCTGAGCCGAGCCCGCGCTCGTCGAGGCGCAGCCCAGCGCCCCTGCGAGCAACCCCGTTCCGACCAGCCCTACCCGTACCCAACCCGGCTTTGCCATCGCTGGCCGGCACGCTACTCAGGCCCCGGAACAGCCACAATCGTTCGTTGGCCCCAATGCCTGGAAACTTTGGCCCCCCCCTCAGCCCCGCGGCGCCACGAGCAACGCCTCGATCTCGCCGCCGTCCACCAGGCGCTGCAGCTCCTGGTAGCCGCCGATCAGCACGCCCTTGACGAAGATCATCGGAAAGGTGGGCCAGCCCGTCCAGAGCTTGAGCGGCAGGCGCTCCCGCCATTTGCTCAGGTAGCTGCCGTACTCGAGATAGTGGTGCGCAATGCGACGCCGCTCGAGCAGCTTGCGCGCCTTGCGCGGGAAGGGGTTTTGCGCCATGCCCACCACCACCACGTCGTAGCGGGCGACGGCGGCCTCCACTTCGTCCACGATCGCGCCGCGATAGCTGGCGACCTTCTCGTGGATCCCAGGGTGAATTCTGCGTTCTTCGAGGATGCGGCGGTTCATGGCGCTTCTCATAGAGCTGAGAGGCGCACGCCGCAAGCGCACGGCAGGGGCGCCGGGGCCCCGCCGAAAATGACGGGCGAATGCCGCTTGCCCGCTGGTATGCTGCCCGCGTGTCGTCGGCCGCCTACCTGATCGCACCCGAGCGTTTCGCACAGCCCCACTTCGTGCTGCGCAGCCGCCGGCCGGGCGACGGTGCCCAGGTGGCCGAGGCGATCAACGCTTCCTATGAGCACCTCAAGGTGTTCATGGCCTGGGCCAAACCCGATCAGAGCGTCGAACACACCGAGAAGCTGAGCCGCGAGTTCTACGCCAAATGGCTGCAGGCCACGGATTTTCCCATCGCCATCTGGGACAGGGCAGAAGCCCGCATCCTCGGCGGCTGCGGCTACCACTTGCGCGAGGGGCCGCTCGAGCTCGGCAACGCCGAGATCGGCATGTGGATCCGGGCGGACGCCGCCGGCCGTGGCCTGGGCACGGCGGTGCTCGGCGCCCTGCTGCACTGGGGCTTCACCGACTGGCCCTGGCTACGGCTGTCGTGGCGCTGCAGCAGTGCCAACGCCGCCAGCCAGCGCGTGGCCGAAAAGGCGGGGCTACGGCTCGAAGGGGTGCTGCGCTCCCACGCCATCGACCCCAACGGAGTGCGCCGCGACACGCTCTGCTACGCGATCCTGCGCGACGATTGGCTCGCCCAGCCGCAGCCCTGACGCCCCAGATGGGACACCGCTCCAAGAACGCTCTGCGCTGCACGCGCTGTCGCATGCACGCCGCGAGCTGCGTGTGCGAGCACATCGTGCCCCTGGCCCTGGAAACGCGGGTCGTGCTGATCATGCACTACAAGGAGCTGCCGAAGACCACGGCGACCGGGCCCCTGGCGCTGGCGGCGCTCGACCACAGCGAGCTGCACGTGCACGGGCGGCGCGGCCAACCCGTCCTCTTGGACCGCGTGCACGACGAAGAGCGGCGGGTGCTGGTGCTGTTCCCCCAGGACGGCGCCTGCCCCCTGAGCGAGGCCTTTCGCAAGGACGATCCGCGCCCGGTGACCCTGATCGTACCGGATGGGAGCTGGCGTCAGGCGAGCCGGATCCCGAGGCGGATCCCGGCGCTGGCCCGGGCAGAGGCGGTGACCCTGCCAGCGGGACCGGAGACCCGCTGGCAGATCCGGAAGGAAACCCACCCCGAGGGCCTGGCGACCTTCGAGGCGATCGCGCGCGCGCTCGGTTACCTGGAATCAGCCGCCGTGCAGCTCGAGCTGGAGAGCCTGTTCGAGCGCATGGTGACGGCCACCTTCCAGAACCGGGGCCACGAGCGAGACGCGCCCGGCTGGCTCGTCCACGGTCATCCTAGGCCAGCGGCGCGGACGCCGAGCGTTTGATGCGGACGGCGCGCACGCGCCGCGGCGACACGTCGACCATTTCCAGGCACACGCCGTTCTCCAGCGTCAGGACCTCCCCCACGTTCGGCATGCGGCCTGCCCGGGCCATCGCCAGCCCGGCGATCGTGCTCCAGTCGTCATGCTCCGGCAGCTCGATGCCGAGCGCGCGATTGATCTCCCGGACGGGCATGGCGCCGCTCACGATCACCGCCCCCGTCGCCTCTGCCTTGTAGAGCTCGGGCACGTCGTGCGAATGCTCGCTGAAGATGTCCCCCACGAGCTCCTCCAGCAGGTCCTCCAGGGTGACGATCCCGGCCACGCCCCCCAGCTCATCCACGACGATCGCAAATTTTACGCGCCGCTCGCGCATGTCCTTGAACAGCTCGACGGCGCGCTTGGAGTCGGGGACGTAATACGGCGCCCGGAGGAAGGCGGGCAGCAGGATGGTTGCCCCCTCGAGCGCCGGGGCGAGCAGGTCTTTCACGCTCACATAGCCGATCACGTTGTCCGGACGCTCGTCGTACACGGGCAAGCGGCTGTGCGCGTGTTCCCGCAGCAGCGGCAGCAGCTCCGCGGGCGAGGTGCCCCTCGAAATCATGATCACCTGCTGCCGCGGCACCATCACGTCGGAGACGCGCAGCTCGGGCAACTCCAGCGCTCGCGAGGCGATCTCTCCCGCTTCGGGATGAATCGTGCCGGCCTGGGTGGCCTCCTCGACGATCTGCTGCAGCTCATCGAGCGAATGCCGCGTCTCCGTGAACGTGGTCGCATCCCCGAACGGCCTCAGCACCAGGTTGGCGCTCGAGCTCAGGAGCCAGACGAAGGGCCTCGCCAGCCAGGACAGCGCCAAGAGAGGCTTGCCGACCGTGAGCGCGTAGCGCTCCGCACAGCGCAAGGCCAGGGATTTGGGCACGAGCTCCCCGAGCACGATCGAGAAAAAGGAGACGCCAGCCACGACCAACGCCAGGGCGACGTCGTGCGCGTGCGTGCCGAGCCAGCTGAACTGCGACAAGAGCGGCGTCAGCTGCAGCGCCAGCGACGCACCGCCAAACGCCGCGGCAGTCGAGCCGATCACCGTGATCCCGACCTGCACCGTGGCGAGGAACCGCTCCGGGTCCTCTTTCAGGGCCAACGCGGCGCGCGCCCCGCCCCGGCCGTCCTCGACCAGCGCTTGCAGGCGGGTCTTGCGCAGGGCGACCAGCGCGATTTCTGCGCCGGCAAACACCCCGCTGGCCAGGATCAACACCAGGATCAGGATCAATTCCGTCAAGCAGTGGTTGTAGGCACTCGAGTGCCTCACCGCCAGAGCTGCGGACGCGCGGCCTTTTACCGCACCTGCGTGGCGCAGCCGAATTCCAGCGTCAGTGCGCCGCTCGAGGCGCGCACCCGGTCGCAGGTACTGCCGCAGAGCTGGACTTGCGTCTGGCCGTCCGAATATTGCCAGCCGTCGCTGCAGCCGCCGCCGGGGCTCTGCGCGATCAACTCCTGCGTCCCGCCGCGGGGCGTGAACAACACGTTGACCTTGGCCGGATCGAGCAGCGCCCCGCTGGGCGGCTCCGGAATGTCGTAGCGGCAGCTCAGCGCCAGACCGGTGATGGCCTTCAGCGCACCCGCCAGACCCGCGGCGAGATCGCGCTCCCGGGTCATGTCGAAGTGGCAGTAGTTGGGGCCCGAGTGCGAGCACCCGGCGGACGCCGTGCCGCCGGCCTCCGCCATGCGCGACAGGCTCTCGCGCGCGCCCTCGCTGCCGGGCGAGCCGATCACGAACGTCTTCACGTTCTGGGCCTGGGCGCGAGCCGCCTCGGGGATGAGCGGACTCGGATCCACCGGGTCGCTGATGTTCCCCGTACCCTCGCAGCCGAGCGAATACGTCGGGTTGCCGTCCGTGATCAACACCACGAAGCGCGAACCAATGGCGCGCGTGGCCTCGATCTGCTCCACCGCGTAGCGGTAGGCGTCATGCGTAGGGGTCCCGCCCTGCGTCGCCTGATCCGAAAACGCCGCCAGCAACTGCTCGCGCTGCGGCGAGCCGGTAGCGGCGAGCGGCGCCGCGGTCACCGCCGTCTGCTGAGCGAAGCAGGGCTGCCGGTTCGCCGGCACATTGGGATAGAAGATCAAGCCGAGCGACGTGTCGGCGGGCATGCCGTCGATCGCATCGAGCACCGCCCCGCGCGTCACCGTCCACTTGGAGCCGCGCGCGGCTCCGGGCGCGTCCTCCCCCATCGAACCGCTGGTATCGACGAGCAGCTGCACGACCGCCGGCGCCACCTCGGCCCCGGCGCTTTCGCCCGCGCAGACTTCCCCGCCAAAGCCGGGCCGCGCGTTGGGATCCGCCGTCATCCCGTCGCCAAAGATGGGGCCGTCCACGCCGAGATCGGGCCCGCCGCCCTTCTCGTCCTTGTCCGACGACGAGCAAGCCGCGCCTGCCGCGAGACCCAACAGCGCTGCGACGAGCGCGCCGCCGCGCCCCCAGCCGAACCTATGAACAGGGCGGAAGCCGTGAACAGAGCCGAAGCCGTGAACAGAGCCGAAGCCGTGAACAGAGCCGAAGCCATGAACGCGCTGTCGCATGCGGTCGATCTAACGACCGCGCGGCAGCAAAGTCAACGTAGCGGCCGTGAGCGCACCGATGCGGCGCAACCGCCGCCGCCTGCGGCAAAATCGTCCGCAAATGCCCCAACGAAGTGACCCGTTTTCGCCGCGCGCGCCACACTTCCGTTCAGCGCCCGTTCAGCGCTCGAGGACACGCGCGCGTTTCGCCACCGGATCGATCGCCCCAGCCGGAGACATGCCCCTCACGGATGGCTTTGCTCGTCGGCTTTGTTAGTAAGGACCCTTACTAGGTCTCTCGCTAGTAAGAACCCTTCATAGGTGATCACTTAAGGAAGCCCGCGCGGAGTTAGCCCAAGAAACAAGAGGCCTCGCTTCCGTTCTCGCTCGGGGTTGGAGCGTCGAGCACTGACGCAGAGGTAATCGAAGACGTGCTCGA
>Ga0315912_10003461_pt1 | contig 15657 bp, 13 predicted proteins | sample VfabasoilMG_FD_204469 | JGI IMG/M metagenome (GOLD analysis project Ga0315912, IMG submission 204469) | Garden soil microbial communities collected in Santa Monica, California, United States - V. faba soil | ecosystem: Environmental > Terrestrial > Soil > Garden | place: USA: California... | reverse complement strand
AGGGCAGCACGCTGCGCGAGGCGGCCCTCGCCCTGGGCTACGTGACGGCGGCGCAGTTCGACGCCTGGGTCGACCCCTCGCGCATGCTCGGCCCGCACGAGGCCCGGTGAACGGCGTCCGGCCGGCGCGCCCGGCGTTCCTGCTCGCGCTGGCACTGGGCGCCTGCGCCGAGCCTCCGGCGCCGCCGCCCGTGGCGCGCGACGTGATCCTCATCGTGATCGACACGCTGCGCGCCGACCACGTCGGCTGCTACGGCTACGACCTGCCGACGACGCCCACGCTGGACGCCCTGGCGGCGCGCGGCGTGCGCGTGGCCGACGTGACGGCGCAGTCGTCGTGGACCGGCCCCTCGATGGTCTCGATGTTCACCGCGCGCCACGTAGCGGCCGACTTCGTGCGCATGCCGGCCGTGACGACGCTGGCCGAGCAGCTGCGCGCCGCCGGCTGGCGCACGCTCGCCTGCCAGGACAACATCCTGCTCGCGCCGGACACGGGCTTCGATCGTGGCTTCGACCAGTGGCTCATGGAGCCGGGCAAGCGCGCCATGCTCGAGGCCATCAACGCGCCCGATCCGCGGCCGCTCTTCGCCTATTTCCACTTCGTGGGGCCGCACGACCCGTGGGAGCCGACGCCCGGCTTCGACCGCTTCCCGCCGCGGCCGCTGCCGGACGAGCAGCGCGCGGCCCTGCGCGCCTACCTCGCGGAGCGCTGGCCCGATCGCACGCCCGAGGCCAGGGATGCGGACCTGGACGCCGCGGCCGCGGAGATGTCACGCCAGATCGCGCTCTACGACGGCGACGTGCTGGAGACCGACGCGCGCGTCGACTACCTCATCTCGGCCCTCGACCGCGCCGGGCACCTCGACGAGGCGCTGGTCATCGTCGCGGCCGACCACGGCGAGGGCCTCTGGCAGCATCGCGTGCCGCAGCTCGCCCTGGGCCTCGACCCGCGCCTCGCCGACGACCTGCTCACGGCCTTCAAGCGCACGCACAACACGCTGCTGTACGAGGAACTGACGCGCGTGCCGCTCATCCTGCTGGGGCCCGGCCTGCCGGCCGGCGTGGTGCTGCACGGCCCGCGCGAGAACGTGGACATCGCCCCGACGGTGCTCGAGCTGCTCGGCCTGCCGCCCCTGCCGGAGGCCGCCGGCCGCAGCCTGCTGGCCGACATCCGGGCTGCCGCCGCGGGCCAGCCGACGGCGGGGCGCCACGTGGTGGTCTCGCACACCGATCAGTTCATGGCCGCACGCGACGCGGCGGGGCGCAAGCTGATCCAGCCGCACGACCCGGCCGGCGCCGACCGGCCGCAGTACTTCGACCTCTCGCGGGATGCGCGCGAGGCCCGGCCCCTGCCGCTCGATGCAGGGCTGCCGCCGGAACTCGACCAGGCCCTGCAGGACCTGCGGGCGCAGGGCCTGCGGCCGCTCGCGGGAGAGGACGCGATCGATGCCGCCACGCGCGGGCGCCTGCAGGCGCTCGGCTACCTCGGGCGCTGAGCGACGGGCTCGGGCACGGCCGGCGGGGACGCCGCCCTCGCCGGCTCGAGCGCGACCTGCACGCGTCCGCGGCCACCCGACACGAGCCACAGGCCCACGAACACGAAGACGGCCGTGACGAGCAGCGCCGGATCGGGGCGCTCACCGAGCAGCAGGATGCCGAGGCTGGCCGCCACGAGGGGCTGGAGCATGACGTAGGCCGCCGTCACGTTGGCCCCCGCCCTCCCGAGCACCACGATGTTGACCAGGTACGCCGTGAGCGTGGGGAAGAGCAGGATGCCACCCAGCGCCCACCACTGCGGCGCGCCCGCCGACTCGGGCCACCACGCCACGTCGTAGGCCAGCAGCGGCGCGATGAGCGCCCCGAACACGAAGACCCAGGCGATGACCACCGGCTGCGGCAGGCGCAGCACGAGCGGACGCGCGAGCACGAGGTAGGCCGAATAGCTCACCGCGTTGGCCGTCATGAGCAGGTCGCCGAGCAGCGTGCCGGCGCCCAGGTCGGCCCCGCGGTGGCTGAACAGCCAGGCCACGCCGGCCACCGAGCAGCCGATGCCCAGCAGCTGCCGGCCGTTCGGACGCTCCCGCCCGAGCAGCGCGCCGAAGGCCACCGTGGCCACCGGGATGACGGTCATGAGCAGGCCGGCATTGACCGTGTTCGAGCGCGAGAGCCCCTCGAGGAAGAGCACCTGGTTGATCGTCACGCCGAGCAGGCTGAGGCCGAAGAGCCGCAGCAGGTCGCGCGGCGCCGGCAGCGCGGCGCGCCCGTGGCGGTGCACGGCGAGCAGCAGCAGCACGAGCGCGCCGAACCCCAGCCGCCAGACCAGCACCGCGCGCGGCGCGAAGTCGTGCATGGCGATCTTGCCCAGCCACGGGAAGATGCCGAAGCACAGCTGGACGAGCACGAGCAGGTTGCGGGTGGCGGGAGTCACGGCGACCTCGTTGTATCCTCGCGCACCCCCTTCCGCACGTCGGCGCTGCCGTGACCATCAAGTACCTCGGAAGCAAGCGGCTGCTCCTGCCCGCCATCGCGGCACTGCTCGACGAGTTGCCGCGGCTGTCCACCGCGGCCGACCTGTTCACGGGCACGACGCGCGTGGCGCGCCTGCTGAAGCGCCGCGGGCTGCACGTGCACGCCAACGACACGGCGGCCTACAGCGAGGTGCTGGCGCGGGCGACCATCGCCACGGACGCGCGCGAGCTGGATCTGGACGACCTCGGCCAGAGGCTCGCCGCCCTCGACGCCCTGCGCGGCGAGCCCGGCTGGTTCACGGCCACCTACTCCTGCGCCGCGCGCTACCTGCATCCCGACAACGGGGCGCGCGTGGACGCCGTGCGCGCGGCGATCGAGGCCGGCTGGCGCGAGGAGCCCCTGCGCTCGATCGCCTTGTCGGCCCTGCTGCTCGCCGCCGACCGCGTCGACTCGACCACCGGCGTGCAGATGGCCTACCTCAAGCGCTGGGCGCCGCGGGCCCTGCAGCCGCTGCGCCTCGGGCTCCCGGAGCTGCTGCCGGGACGGGGCGGCAGCAGCCGGCTCGACGCCGCCGAGTGCGCGCGCCGCCTGGGTCCCGTCGACCTGGCCTACATCGACCCGCCCTACAACCAGCACAGCTACCTGGGCAACTACCACGTCTGGGAGACGCTCGTCCTCGGCGACCGCCCCGAGGTGTACGGCGTGGCGCGCAAGCGCATCGACTGCCGCACCCGCAAGAGCGCCTGGAACAGCGTGCGCAGCATCCGGGCTGCCTTCGAGGAGCTGCTCGAGTCCGTCCGTGCGCGCTACCTGCTCGTCTCGTCCAGCGACGAGGGGCATCTCGATGCCGAGACGCTCGGCAGCCTGCTCGCGGCGCACGGCGAGGTGACGGCCGTGAACGTGGACCACCCGCGCTACGTCGGCCACCGCATCGGCATCTACAACCCGGCCGGCGAGAAGGTGGGCACCGTCGGCCACGCGCGCAACACGGAGAGCCTGTACCTGGTGCGCACGACGCGGCGCTGACGAGCCGGCCCGCGCAGCCGGGCGCTCGCGCCAGCGCCCTCAGTCGCGCCAGGGGCTCCGCACCAGGCTCTCCGCCCAGGCCTCCATCGCCCCGTCGATCACGCGCGCGATGAGCAGGAACAGCGTGTCGTCGAAGCCGATCGGGTCCTCGACGTCCACCGGCGCGTCCTCGGCGATGGGCTCGTTGAACAGGTGCAGCTTGCCGTGGTCGGCATCCGGCCAGCGCCTGCGGATCTCCTCCAAGTGCTCGCCGGCCGCACACAGCACGAGCGTGCTCTCCTCCAGCATCGCACTGTCGAACTCGCTCGTGCGGTGGTGCGAGAGGTCGGCGCCCAGCTTCTCGACGGCGCGCCGCGTGGCCGAGAGCGCTCCTTGCCCCGCGCGCGCCTGCAGCCCGGCGGACTGCACCAGCACGTCCCGCACACCCAGGGCGGTGAGGTGCTTGTCGAGCAGCGCGGCCGCCATGGGCGAGCGGCAGAGGTTGCCGGTGCAGACCGTGGTCACGATGCGCATGCCGTTCATCGCCGTCCCCCGCGCTGGCCCAGCACCTCGCCGTACACCGCCAGGGTCTCCTCGATCATGCGCGGCAGCCCGAAGCGCTCGAGCAGCCGCATGTGGCCGGCGAGGCCGCGCGCCGCGCGCTCGGACGGGCTGGCCAGCGCGCGGGCGACGGTGTCGGCCAGGGCCACCGGATCGCCGGGCGGCACGAGCCAGCCCGAGACGCCGTCGTGCACCACCTCGGGGATGGCCGAGACGTCGGTCGCCACGATCGGCAGGTGCACGGCCATGGCCTCCAGGAACACGAGGCCCAGGCCCTCCCAGAGCGAGGGCAGCACGAAGAGGTCGGAGGCGGCCAGCAGGTCGGGCACGTCGTGGCGGATGCCCAGGAAGTGCGTCCGGCGCGCGACACCCAGCTCGACGGCGCGGGCCGCGAGGCGCTCGGCGCCGTCGCCGAAGGGGTCGCCCCCGACCACCAGCAGCTGCACGTCCGCGGGCAGGCGGGCGAGCGCCGCGAGCAGCGTCGGGTGGTCCTTCTGGCGTGCGAGGCGCCCGACGCAGACCAGCACCGGCGCATCCTGCGACAGGCCGAGTGCGGCGCGCACCTCGGCACGCGGGCGCCGGGCGCGCAACCGCTCCGCGTCGACGCCGTAGTAGATGCGCGTGATGCGCTCGCGCGGCACGCGCCCGTGCCGGGCCACGAAGCGCGCCACGTGGTCGGAGAGCGCGATGATGCGGTCGTCACGCCGGCTGAGCCATCCGTGCACGAGGCTCACCGGCCAGCGCAGCAGCGCGCGCTCGTCGTTGTGCTTGCTGGCCACGAGCGCCCCCACCCCGCCGCGGCGCGCGGCCAGGGCGCCGAGCATGTCGGCTTTCAGCAGGTGCGTGTGCAGCACGTCAGGGGCGCGTCGCGCGAGCACCGCCGACAGCGCGGCCACCGCCGGGAGCAACTGCTTGCCGCTCTCGAACGGCACCTTCTCCACCTCCATGCCTTCGCGCTCGAAGGCCGACGTGAGCTCGCCCTGCCCCTTGAGGTAGAGCACGCTCACGGCATGGCCGCGCTCGACCTGCCCGCGCCCGAGCCACAGCAGGTGCTTCTCGGCGCCGCCCACGCCGAGCGTGGTGATGAGGTGCGCGATCTTCAGCGGGCGCTCTCCTGGCCGAGGGCCTGTCGGTACACCGCCAGCGTGCCGTCGAGCATGTGCTCGAGGGTATAGCGGGCGGCCACGCGCCGCGGACCGGCGGCGGCGAGGCGCTCCGCCAGGGCCCGGTCGTCGAGCAGCTGCTGCAGGGCGGCCGCCAGCGCGCCGACATCGCCGACCGGCACCAGCAGGCCGGCCTCGGGCTCCCCCGCCCCGGGTTGCAGCACCTCGCGACTGCCGTTGACGCGCGTCGAGATCACCGGCAGGCCCGCGGCCAGCGCCTCGAGCAGCGCGTACGACAGGCCCTCCCAGCGCGAGGGCAGCACGAAGACGTCCAGCGCGTCGTGCGTGCTGCCGATCTCGTCGCGCCAGCCCGCGAAGTGCACGCGGGGCGCCAGGCCGAGGCGTTCGGCCTGCGCCCGCAGGGCCGCCTCGAGTTCGCCGTGTCCCACGAGCAGCACGTGCACGTCGCGGCGCGGCAGGGCCGCCACGGCGTCGAGCAGCAGGTCGTGCCCCTTGGCGTCGTTCAGCAGGCCGACGCTGCCGACGAGCGGCGCCTCGGCCGGGATGCGATGGGCCTCGCGCAGGCCCGGCCCGCCCTGCGGGTGCGCGAAGGCCGAGGGGTCGATGCCGTTCGGCACCACGCACGCCCGCTCGGGCCGGATGACCCCCAGGCGCTGGCCCTCGTCGCGCTCGTCCTGCGAGACGTGGATGAGCCGGTCGGTCACCCGCCCGAGCAGTCGCTCGGTGGCCAGGATGAGCCCGAGCGGCCCGGGCGCCTCGCCCCCCTGCCCCTTGCCGCCCCCGAAGGAGGCCGCGTAGGTGTGCGGGGTGTGGACGCGCGCGGCGCCGCTGGCCAGCAGCCCGACGCCGCGGCCGAGGGCGCCGGCCTTGCTGGAATGCGTGTGCAGCACGTCGAAGCCGCGGTCGAGCAGCACGCCCAGCAGCCGCAACGCGTGCACGGCGTCCTTCAGCGGCGAGATCGCGCGCACCATGGGGATCTCGTGCACGCGGATGCCGCGCTGCGCCATGGCCGCCATGTCGCGCCGCATGGCGGGGTCGCGCAGGGCCGCACAGGCCACCTCCACCTCCACGCCGCGCGCCAGCAGCCCGAACGCCAGGTCGCGCAGGTGCCGGCGCGTGCCGCCGATGGTGCACTCCATCACCTGCAGCACGCGCACGCTGTCCGCTCCGGTGGACGGGTGGGAATCGCTGGCCCGGTCGCATAGGCTGACGCCCGCGCCGACGCCAGCCCGCATCACCTCACGTCGTCCCGACCACACCGCGCCGGACGTCGTGAGGCGCGCAGGCTAGCAGCGCCCCGCAGGGCAACCAAGCACCGCGCGGCGCGGCGTGTCCTCGTGGAGGCCCGCATGCGACTGCTCGTCACCGGTGGCGCCGGTTTCCTCGGCCGGCACGTCACGGCCGCCGGCCTGGCCCGCGGCGACGCGGTCACGGTGCTGAGCAGGCATCCGGACCGGGTGACGGACCTGCCGCGCGGCGCGCGACTGCTGGCCGGCGACCTCACCGACCCGACCGGCCTGGCCGCCACGCTGTCCGGGCTCGGCGAGCAGGCGCCGCAGGCCGTGGTGCACGCTGCCGCCGTGGTCGCGGACCACGACCCCAAGCTCTACCAGGTGAACGTCGACGGCACGGCCGCCCTGTGCGCGGCGCTCACGGCGCTGCCGCAGCCGCCGCGCCTCGTGCACGTCTCGACCTTCGCCGTCGAGGACACCCCGCGCACCGGCTACAGCGACAGCAAGCTGGCGGCAGAAGAGGTCGTGTCCGCCTCGGGCCTGCCCTACGTCGTGCTGCGGCCGAGCCTGATCTACGGCCGCGGCGACGGCACCAACACACCGGCCCTGGTGGAGAAGATGCGTCAGCGGGTGCACTGGCTGCCGGGCGGCGGCCGCGTGCTCATCCAGCCCGTGCACGTCGGGGACGTGGCGGCGGCCTGCATCGCGGCGACCGAGCGGGCGGGCTGCCTCGGTCGCGTCTACCGGCTCGCCGGCCCGGAGCCGGTGGCGGTGCGCCGCTTCCGCGAGGCCGTTCGCGACGCCTCCGGAGGTGCGGCCGCCATCCGCAGCATGCCGCTGCCCCTGCTCACGCTGGCGGCCGAGCTGCTGGCGCTGACCGGCAAGCCGCGCGCGCGTGACGTGCTGGCCTTCCACCGGCGGGACCATCGCGTCGACATCAGCGCGGCCTGCGAGGACCTCGGCTTCCAGCCGCGCTCGCTCGAGGCCGGCCTGCTCGAGACCTTCGGCACGCCGCCGCCGCGCTGAGCGCCCGCCGCGCGGGCACGCTCAGGCCAGGCCGCGCTGCACCAGCGCCGCGCGCACCCACTGCCCGACGAGGTCCGGCTCCAGGTTGACGCGCGCGCCGGGCTCCAGGGAGCCGAGCGTCGTGCAGGCCAGCGTGTGCGGCACGAGCGCGACGACGAAGGCCTCGGCATGCAGTTCGGCCAGGGTCAGGCTCACCCCGCTGACCGTCACCGAGCCCTTGGGCAGGCAGGCCGCCGCGAAGTCCGCGCCGCACTCGATGGTCAGGCGCAGCTCGCCGCCCCCATCGACCCGCCGGCGCAGCTGTCCGGTGCGCTCCACGTGGCCCTGCACGAAGTGGCCGTCGAGGCGGTCGCCCAGGCGCAGGGCCCGCTCGACGTTGACGCGCTGGCCGGCCTGCAGTCCGCCCAGGGTCGTGCGCCCGAGCGTCTCGGGCACGACGTCGAAGCGCGCCGTGTCGGCCTCCAGGCCGGCGACCGTCAGGCAGACACCGTCGATGGCCAGGCTGGCGCCCAGCCGGGTGAGCGGCGGCCGGCCGGCCGGTTCGGCGTCGCGCAGCGCCGCGAGGTCGAGCTGCACGCTGCGCAGGCCCGACGGCAGATCGCGCACCGAGAGCACGCGGCAGGCAGCTTCCACGAGGCCGGTGAACACGTCGCGGAGGCGCTCCTGCGGGGGACCGGCGAGGCGGGTGCGGGGGTTGACCCGAGGCCGGCCGGATCTACACTAGCCGGTTTTCCTGCAGGGTTTAAGACCACGAGCCGGGGAGACGTCCGACCCGCGGGCTCGGCCCCGCTCGCCAGGCGAGTCGCCGCCCTTGAAGGTCCACGTCCTCACGCTCTTCCCGCGCCTGTTCGAGGCCTTCCTCGAGGAGAGCATCGTGGGCATCGCGGCCGACAAGGGCGCGCTGCAGGTCGACCTGGTGGACTTCCGCCGTTTCGCGACCGATCGGCACCACACGGTGGACGACCGACCCTACGGCGGCGGGCCCGGCATGGTCATCAAGCCCGAGCCGGTCTTCGCGGCGGTGGACGAGGTGCTTCAGCGCAGCGGCCGGCCCGGGATGCCCAAGATCCTGCTCACGCCGCAGGGCGCGCCCTTCGACCAGCGGCGCGCCGAGTGGCTGGCCGCGCAACCCGAGTGCCTCGTGCTCTGCGGCCGCTACGAGGGCTTCGACGAGCGCATCCACCGCGGCTACGACTGGCTGGAGTGGTCGCTGGGGCCCTTCGTGCTGTCGGGCGGCGAGATCGCCGCCATGGCGCTCATCGAGGCCTCGGCCCGCCTGCTGCCCGGCGTCCTCGGCCACGAGGACTCGGCCCGCCAGGACTCCTTCGTCAACGATTTGCTGGACCACCCCCACTACACCCGACCGGAGCGCTTCCGGGACCAGTCCGTCCCCGACGTGCTGCTGAGCGGGGACCACGAGCGCATCGCCCGCTGGCGACGCCAGGAAGCCGAGACGCGCACCGCGTCCTGGGCCTCGCGCCACACAGCGTGCACAGAAAGGCAGGAACGATGAGCACCAGGCTGGCAGAGGTCGAAGCAGGGCTCGGCAAGAGCGAGCTGCCCGAGTTCAAGGTGGGCGACCACGTCTCCGTGGCGGTGCTCATCCGCGAGGCGGCCGCCAAGGGCGCCAAGAAGCAGGAGGACCGCGAGCGCATCCAGAACTTCATCGGCGACGTGATCGCCTTCGGAGGCCGCGGCCTGGGGCGTTCGTTCACCGTGCGCCGCGTGGTCCAGGGCGAGGGCGTGGAGCGCGTCTTCCCGCTGCATTCGCCGCTGGTGAAGGGTGTCGAGGTCGTGCGTCGCGGCGACGTGCGCCGCGCCAAGCTCTTCGACCTGCGCAAGAAGAGCGGCAAGTCCGCCCGCATCCGCGAGCGCGCCGTGCACCGCGACGGCCAGCCTGCCGCCTGATGTCCCGCCGGTCCGGGCCGTGAACGGCCCGGCAGCACTCCAGTACCACCTCACGTGGGAGCTTCAACGTGGCCAGCCGGCTGACCTGGATCATCCTCGCCCTCGGGTTCGCCATCTACAGCGTGATGGCCAAGCCGCTCGTGCTCGGGCTCGACCTCAAGGGCGGCGTGACGATGCGCTACGAGCTCGACCCGCCCGGCGGGCCGACGCCCACGACCAGTGACCTCGACGGCATGATCGAAGGCACGGTCGAGACGCTGCGCAACCGCATCAACGAGTACGGCATCAAGGAGTCGAGCATCAACCGCCAGGGCGAGCGGGAGATCGTCATCGAGCTGCCGGGCTCGTCGAAGGAGGAGGCCGAGAGCATCAAGAGCGTCGTGGCGCGCGTCGGCCGCCTCGAGTTCCGCATCGTGCTGCGCGACGACGGCAGCGACGACGATGCGCGCGCCAACCTCGTCATGGCCGACGAGCGCAAGCGCCTGGAGGAACTGCTCGCGGCGGAGGAGAACAAGGGCCGCCTGGCCGACGAGGTGGACGTCACCTCGCTCGACCTGCGCACGCCCGACGTGCTCTACCGCTGGTACCCCTACTCCGACCGCATCCTGGCGCGTTCGCGCGGCACGGAACCCGAGCAGGTGGACATGGCCGCCCTGCTCGCGGAGCAGCCGCTGCGGTCGTCCGACTTCATGATGGTGCGCGTGGAGCAGGCCGCCACCCGGACGTTCACCGGCGCGGACATCCTGCGCGCTCAGCAGACGCTCGACAGCAAGAGCAACCCGGCGGTGGGCATCTACATGAACCCGGCCCGCGCGGCCGAGTTCGGCGACTGGACCGAGCCGAACAAGGACCGTGCGATGGGCATGCTGCTCGACGGCCGCCTGGCCGAGCATCCCGCCACGATCAACGACCGCCTCGAGAGCTACTTCATCATCCAGTCCGGCGCCATGGCCGGCTTCTCGCCGCGCGAGATCAAGGACTACCTGACCGTCATCAAGTCGGGCAGCCTGCAGATGAAGCCCCGGCTGCTGTACGAGAACTCGGTCGGCCCGAGCCTCGGCGAGGCGGCCATCGACGCCGGCATCCAGGCCTCGATCATCGGCCTCATCGTCACGGGCCTGTTCATGATCCTGTACTACCGCGCCCACGGCGTCATCGCGACCGTGTGCCTGGCCCTGAACCTCGTGCTGCTGACCGGCCTGCTCATGTTCCTGGGCGCCACGATCACGCTGCCGGGCATCGCCGGCCTCGTGCTCACCATGGGCATGGCGGTGGACTGCAACATCCTCATCTTCGAGCGCATGCGCGAGGAGAGCGACCGCGGCAAGAGCCCCGAGCAGGCCGTGCGCCTGGGCTTCGAGAAGGCGCTGTCCACCATCGTGGACGCCAACGTCACGTCGTTCGTGACGGCCTTCGTGCTCTACAAGGTCGGCTCCGGACCGGTCCGCGGGTTCGCCGTGATCCTGATGCTGGGCATCGTCACGTCGGTCTTCAGCGTGCTCGTCTTCGGGCGGGTCATCTACGACATGCTGCTCGAGCGCGGCTTCAAGCGCATGTCCATGTCGCGCTTCCTGGCCGACGGCCTCTCGATCCCGTTCATGAAGCGCGCCCGCGTGGCCATGACGATCTCCGGCCTGCTGGTCGTCGCCGGGCTGCTGGCCTTCGGCCTGGCGGACCGCGACAAGTACGGGCTCGACTTCGTGGGCGGCTACAAGGCCCAGGTGCGGCTGCGGGACAAGGCGACCCAGGGCGAGATCACGCAGGCCCTGGCCAGCGACTTCCCCGGCGCGCAGGTCATCTCCGTGCTCGCCGAGGGCGACACCCCGGAGGCCGGCTCGCAGCAGTTCCTGATCAAGGTCAAGGCGGGCGTCGGCGACCTGGTGGACGACGTGGACGCCGAGGCCCTCGAGGACCGCTACGAGCGGCCGCTCAAGCAGGCCCTCTCCGGCCGCGTCCTGCCCGACTTCGCGTCGGGCCTCACGCTGGCCGAGGACAGCGTCGCCGCCCACACGGCCATCGCCTGCGTGCTGCACTTCGAGCAGACGGCCGACCCCGCGCTGGCGCCGACGCCGGAGAAGGTCGCGGAGCACCTGGCCTTCCTGTCCGACGTCCAGACCGCCGGCGCCGAGGACGGCGGCATCGCCGTGTCCGGCACCTGGGCGCGCGTGGGCCTCGACGCCCAGCAGGTCGTCCAGCGCCTGCGCCAGAGCCTCGAGGGCACGGCCGACCTGCCGCCGCCCAGCGAGCCCTTCATCGAGTCGACCACCATCGGCGCGCGCGTCGGCTCCGAGCTGCGCGACTCGGCCTCGCGCGCCCTGCTGCTCTCGTTCCTGGTCACGGTGATCTACCTGCGCATCCGCTTCCGCGAGTACCGCTACGGCATCGCGGCGGTCATCGCCCTGATCCACGACGTGTGCATCACGCTGGGCGTCGTGGCCCTGGTGCACTTCTCGGGCTTCGTGCAGATCGAGATCGACCTGGCCATGATCGCCGCCTTCCTGACGATCATCGGCTACTCCGTGAACGACACGATCGTGGTCTTCGACCGCATCCGCGAGAACCTCCCGCGCATGCCGGACAAGTCCTTGTCCGAGGTGATCGACATCTCCGTCAACCAGACGCTCTCGCGCACCCTGCTCACGTCGGCCACGGTGATGCTCTCGCTGATCATCATCTTCGTCTTCAACTACGGCCGGCAGAACGTGCTCGAGGGCTTCTCCTTCGCCATGATCGTGGGCGTGATCGTCGGGACGTACTCGTCGATCTACATCGCCAGCCCCATCCTCGTGCTCATGGAACGGCGGCGTGTCGGGGCCGGCCCGGGCGTCGCCCTGAGCGGCAAGCCGCCGGCCGCGCGTGAGGGCCGTCGCCCGGCGACGGGCACGAGCACCACGGAAGGAGCGCCCGCCTGACCCGCGCCCGGCTGCTCGCGCTGGCGCTGTTCCTGGCGCTCGTGGCGCTGGCGGTGGCGCTCGTCGAGCAGGTCTCCGCGCCCGGCTCGGGCGGTGGTTCCGCGGGGGACGGCAGCGACGAGATGGTCATCGTCTTCGGGGCGGTGCCCGAGGAGGGCGCCGAGGAGGCCCCTCCGGTGTCCCTCGACCAGCAGCCGGTCGACGAGCACATCGTGCAGCGCGGCGACACGCTCTCGTCGATCGCCTTGCAGCGGCTCGGCTCGGCCTCGCGCGCTGCCGAGCTGGCGAAGCTCAACGGCCTGAAGGACCCCGACCACCTGGTCCCCGGCGACCGCCTGCGCCTGCGCTGAGGCGCGGCCGGGCCGCCCGCGGGGCAGGCACCGCACGCCGGCCAGACGGCAGCCCGCGCCCCTGGACGCGCACGGCGCGGCCGCCCGCGGGCGGCGTGGCCAGGGTCTCAGGGCGCCGGTCGCAGGGCCCCGGCAGCCCCGGTCCACGGCAGGAGTCGCAGCCCCTCGGCCTCGGCCCAGGCCTGCAGGCGGGGCAGGCGCCCCCCGCCGATGCGCAGATGCAGGCGCACCATCTCGTTGTCGGCGTCGGTGCCCAGCACCTCGCCCAGTTCGCCGGCCCGCGCCATGAGCTTGCCCCGGGCGATCGGCACGTGCAGTTCGACGTCGTGCGTGCGTCGCACGAAGAAGGCGCGCACGGCGGCCTCGAGGTCGGGCAGCCCGCGCCCGGTGCGCGCCGAGATCACGACCGCGCCCGGGTGCTGGTTGAGCAGCGCCTGCAGTTCCATGGTGTCCACCACCAGGTCGGCCTTGTTGAAGACCGTCAGGCACGGCACCTCGTGCGCGCCGATGGCCTTCATGGTCTCGCGCACCGCCTCGATGCACTCGGCCACGTGCGGCGAGGACGCGTCGACCACGTGCAGCACGAGGTCGGCCTCGACGACCTCCTCGAGCGTGGCGTGGAAGGAGGCCACGAGATGGTGCGGCAGGGCGCGCACGAAACCCACGGTGTCCGACAGGATCACGTCGCCGCAGTCGGGCACGGGCCACTTGCGCGTGCGCGTGTCGAGCGTCGAGAAGAGGCGGTTCACGGCCAGCCGCTCCGAACCCGTGAGGCGGTTGAAGAGCGTGGACTTGCCCGTGTTCGTGTAGCCGGCCAGGGCGACCTTGTGCGCCTCGGTACGCGCCTCGATGTTGAGTGCGGTGCGGCGCTCGTAGAGCTGGAGCCGCGCCTTCAGGTCGGCGATGCGACGGTCCACCAGGCGGCGGTCGGTCTCGAGCTGCTTCTCGCCCGGGCCGCGCGTGCCGACGCCGCCGCCCTTGTAGCGGTCGAGGTGGCCCCACGCGCCGCGCAGGCGCGGCAGCATGTACTGCAGCTGCGCCAGCTCGACCTGCAGCTTGGCCTGCGCCGTGCGCGCCCGCCGCGCGAAGATGTCCATGATGAGCTCGGAGCGGTCGATCACGCGCACACCCACCTCCTTGGTGAGGTTGCGGGCCTGCGCGGGGCTCAGGTCCATGTCCACGATGACCAGGTCGGAGCCGGTGGACTGCACGAGCCCGGCCAGTTCCTGCACCTTGCCCGACCCGAAGTAGGTGGCGGGCACCGGCCGGTCGATGTGCTGCACCAGGCGCGCGGCGACCCCGACGTCGGCCGCCTCGGCCAGCCCCGCCAGCTCGTCCAGCACCTCGTCGCCGCAGCCGTCCGGCGCGCGCCCGATGAGCACCGCGACCGGCGGCCGATCCTCGGTCTCGCGCGGCTGTCCCTTCATGGATCGTCGGGTCGCACGAGCACCAGGTCGCGCCGCCACTGGGTGTCGTCGGTGCTCTCGTGGTCGCGGCGGTAGTGCGTGCCGCGGCTCTCGGTGCGCACGCCGGCCGCGCGTGCGATGAGCGATGCCACGAGCAGCTTGTTCGTGAGGCTCCACCCGAAGGTGTCGCCGAGCACGCGCTGCGTCACCAGGTGCAGCCAGAACTCGATGCGGCGCACGGCCGACTCGAGCCCGGCGCTGTCGCGCTCGATGCCCACCTGGCGCCACATGGTGGCCTGCAGAGCCGCGTCCATGTCGTGCAGGTCGAGCGGCGCCGTGTGCGTGCGCCGCGGGTGCGGCTCGGCGTCCGTGGCCGCGCGCGGGCGCCGCCCGCTGCGCGCCGCGTCCTCGCCGGCGGCGTGCCCCATGACGGCGCCCTCGAGCAGGGAGTTGCTGCCCATGCGGTTGGCGCCGTGCAGGCCCGACGAGGCCGCCTCGCCGCAGGCGTAGAGCCCTTCCAGGTTCGTGGCCCCGCGCGCGTCGGTCTCGGCGCCGCCCACCATGTAGTGGCAGGCCGGGTGCACGGGGATCAGATCCTTGGCCATGTCGATGTCGAACTCGGCGCAGGCCTTATGGATGACCGGGAAACGCGCCTTCAGGTGCTCCGACGAGAGGTGGCGCATGTCGAGGTAGACGTTGCTGTCCCGCACCTTGCCGAGCTGGCGCATGATCGAGCGCGAGACGATGTCGCGCGGCGCCAGCTCCGCCGCAGGGTGGTAGTCGGGCATGAAGCGTTCACCCGTGCGGTCGACGAGCTTGCCGCCCTCGCCGCGCGCGGTCTCGCTCACCAGGAAGCGCGCCATGCCGGCCACGTAGAGCACGGTCGGGTGGAACTGCACGAACTCCATGCCGCGCATGCGCGCACCGGCCCTGTAGGCCATGGCGTGCCCGTCGCCCGTGGCCGACTTGGGGTTGGTGGACTCGCGGTAGACGCGCCCGATGCCGCCGGCGCACAGGATCGTCGAGCCGGCCCAGACCACGTGGTAGCCCTGGTCGTGCGACCAGGCGACGACGCCGCGCACCGTGGAGCCGTGCGTCACCAGGTCGAGCACGAAGGTGCCCTCCTGCACCGAGACGTTCTCCATGCTGGCGGCGCGGGCGATGAGCAGGCGCTGGATCTCGGCCCCGGTCTGATCGCCGTGCGCATGGATGATGCGCGCCACCGAATGGCCGCCCTCGGTGGCCAGCAGCAGCCGGCCGTCCGGCCCGCGGTCGAAGGCCCCGCCCCACTGCACCCAGCGCTGGACGATCTCCGGCCCGCCCCCGCAGATGAAGCGCGCCACGTCCTGGTGCACCAGGCCGGCGCCCACGCGCACCGTGTCGGCGACGTGCGAGGCCAGGCTGTCGTCGTCGCCCAGCACCGCGGCCATGCCGCCCTGGGCCCAGGAGGTGGCCGTCTCCCCGCGCACGCCCTTGAGCAGCACCAGCGTGGACACGTGCTCGCCCGCCGCCACGGCCGCACTGAGCCCGGCCACCCCGCCCCCGATGACGAGCACGTCGACCGAGACGCTGGGCAGGTGCAGCGGCTCCATGTGGACCAGGAAGCGCGGGACGGCGGGCCCCTGGCGCACGACGGGCGGCGGAAACTCAGGCACGAGCGTTGGA
>Ga0315912_10003460_pt1 | contig 15667 bp, 16 predicted proteins | sample VfabasoilMG_FD_204469 | JGI IMG/M metagenome (GOLD analysis project Ga0315912, IMG submission 204469) | Garden soil microbial communities collected in Santa Monica, California, United States - V. faba soil | ecosystem: Environmental > Terrestrial > Soil > Garden | place: USA: California... | reverse complement strand
TACCTGAAGATCGTCAAAGACTTCGAATCCATCGGCATGACGGCGAGCGGCAAGGTGCAGAAGCAGAAGCTGCGCGAGCACGCGTTGCGGGAGTTCGATCTCTGAGGGCGGTCGTCATCCTGTCGCTGGCGGCCTTCGCCAGCGCCGCATCGCAGCGCGCCGGCGATCCGCTGCTGCCGCTGTTCGCGGCGGCCTTCGGCACCACCGCGGGCGGCGCATCGAGCGTGCTGACCTCGTTCGCCATCGGCTACGGCGGGCTGCAGCTCGTCAACGGCCCGCTCGGCGATCGCATCGGCAAGTACCGCATGATCTGCTGGGTCACGGCGATATCGGCGCTGGGCACGCTGGCCTGCGCGCTGGCGCCGACGCTGCCGCTGCTGGTCGCGGCGCGCTTCGTGAGCGGCGCCACGGTCGGCGCCATCGTGCCGCTCGCCATGGCCTGGATCGGCGACGTGGTGCCCTACGAGCGCCGCCAGACCGTGCTCGCGCGCTTTCTCATCGGCACGCTGCTGGGCGGCGCGCTCGCCGGTGCCGCCTCCGGCGCGCTCGGCGAATTTTTCGGCTGGCAGGCAATCTTCTACGTGCTCGCGGTGCTGTATGTCGTGGCGGCTGCGTTGCTGTACATGGAGTTGCGGACGAACCTGGTCACGCAGCCGAAAGCGAGCAAGCGCGAGACGATGCTGCAATCTTTCGCGCGGATGTTCGGGCTCCTGCGCGGACCCTGGGTGCGCGTCGTGCTCTTCACCGTGTTCCTCGAGGGCGCGCTGTCCTACGGCGGCTTCGCCTTCGCCGCGTACCACGCGCACGAGAAGCTCGGCCTGAGCGTCGCGGCGAGCGGCCTGCTCGCGGCGGCCGCCGCGCTGGGCGGACTGATCTATGCGGCGGTGGCCGGCCGGCTGGTGCCGCGGCTGGGCGAGCGTGGCCTCGTTATCTCCGGCGGTTTGCTGTTGTGCTTCGGCCTGCCGGGGCTCGCGCTCGCGCCCAGCGTGGGCTGGGCGGTCCCCGCGCTGATCGCGCAGGGCCTGGGGCTGATCATGCTGCACAACACGCTGCAGGTGCACGCGACGCAGATGGCGCCGGAATCGCGCGGCGCGGCGCTGGCCTTGTTCGCGTTCTGCCTGTTTACCGGCCAATCAACGGGCGTCTGGGTCAGTTCGCGCTTCGTCGACACGCACGGCACGCTGCCGGTGTTCATCGCCGCGGGCGCGGGGCTCGTGCTGCTCGCGTTTTTCTTCCAGCGTAAGCTGGTCAATAGATCACGGTGAGAGTGATCGTGTCGGCATAGGTCCCGTCGCGCACGCGTTGCCCGCCAGGGATCTGGCCGTAGATGGGTATCGACTGCGACTGGCCTGTCGTCACCACCTCGAGCGTATCGTTGCCGGAGCGATCGCCCCAGTGGATGGTCCGCCCGGGATCCTGGTAGAGGCCGTAATCCAGCCGGTCGCGACCGCCTTCCTGGTCCATCCTGCGATTCCTGGTGTTGCCGCCGCGTCCCGTGCCGGCATCGAGCCGTATTTCCGCCACGGTGTCTTCACTGCATCGCAGCTGAATGTTGGTCTGCCCCTGGATGGGAGAAGTCTGGTTGGAAACGTAGCTGCCGAAGTCCAGGTTGGCAGCGCTCACTTGGCAGAAGCCCACGAGCTCGATCCTGACCGGCATGGCCGAAGTCGTGGTGTAGATCTGTGCGCGGACGGCCGCGGACGATGCCGCAAGCGCAAGGGCTGCGACGACATATGGCCACCAAAAACCGGTCCGCGCGCGCATGACTTATACTACCGCGCATCGATTGGACACAGTGATAGGGGAAAAAAGCGATGAATCGGCGCATTGCAGTCTTGCTGGTGTTTGGAATGATGCCTTTGGCCGAACTTCTCGCCCAATCGCAAACCGTGACCACGACCTTCAGGGTGTCGGCGCGCGTGGAGGCGGTGTGCTCGGTGACGGCGACCGACCTCGACTTTGGCGTTTATTCCTCGCAGAACGCCAGTCCGCAGCCGGGCACGACGATACTGCAGGCGACCTGCACGCCGGGCACGACCTACAATATCGGCCTGAATGCGGGCACGTCCAGCGGCGCGACCATCAATCAGCGGAAAATGTCGGGAACGCCGGCGAGCAACCAGCTCAACTACCAGCTCTACTCCGATTCGTCGCACACCACGATCTGGGGCAATACGTCCGGGACGGACACTGTGACCGGCTCCGGCACAGGCCTGACGGTGCCGCACACGGTCTATGGCCAGATTCCAGGCGCCCAGAACGTTCCGGCCGGCAACTACGCCGATACCATCACCGTCAGCATTTTCTACTGAGGAAGCCGCCATGCTTCGCATCGTCGGTCTGTGGGCATTGCTGGTTTTCCTTGGCAGCGCGCAGGCGGGCGGATTCGCCGTCGTGCCGCTGCGCGCAGAGCTCGGCAAGAGCCGCACCTCGTCGCTGACCGTCACCAACACGGAAGAGGCGAAGACGTTCGAGGTGCGGGCGGTGAGCTGGAAACAGCAGAACCGCGCCGACAGCTATGCGCAGACCGACGAGCTGCTGCTCGCGCCCGCAACCTTTCGCCTGGAAAAAGGCGCGTCTCAGGTGGTGCGCATCCAGCTCAACCGGAAGCTGGACGGCGACGAGCACGCTTACCGGGTCTTCGTTGACGAAGTCCCGCTGGCCAAGGAAATCCGCGGCAATGCGCTGAAGACCGTGGTGTCTATGGCGATTCCGGTCTTCGTCGCGCCCGCGTCCGGCCCGGTCGCCAAGGGACAGGCGGAATTGAAGGCGTCACTTGCGAAGAACAACATGGTCAGCATCGAGCTGCGCAATACCGGCAAGGCCAACCTCAAGCTGCGGGAATGGGTGCTGAGCTCAGCCCAGGCGGGCGACCTGCTCAAGGTGCCCTCGGCGGCCTACGTGCTGACCGGCAACACGCTGACGGGAGAATATCCCCTGAAGATCCAGGCTGACGGTCCGCTTACGCTGAAAGTCATCACCGACCGGGGCAGCTTCTCGGCCAACGTCACGCGCTGAACCTGCGTGCACTCTATCTAGCCCTGGCGGCGGCAACTGCCGCCGCCCCGCAACTTGACGCGCATGCCCAGACGCCGGCATGCCAGGCCGGCGTTGCGCGCGCCGCTACTGCAGCGCCGCTGTTGGTCCAGCCGGTCGTCAACGGCGAGGAGCGCGAAGTAGTCCAGGTGCGCTTCAATGCCCCCGGCGGACCGCTTTACATCGGCGAGGTCCAGCTCAAGGAGTGGGGGATCGCGCCCGAGAAGCTCAGCCTGCAGGATTTTTCCGGGGCGCGCTGGCTCTGCGTGGAGGGAATCGGACTCCCGTACAAGCTGGATCCGGCGCAGCTTACCCTCGCGCTCGACTTTCCGGCGGAGTTGTTCGGCGGTTCCCGTTCATCGTTCGTGATGGAGGATCGCCTGCCCGTAACGTATCAGCGCGGCGGCTTTCTCAACTACGACCTGCGTTACGACCGCAGCGCAGGGGTCACGTCGCTCGGCGCCAACTGGGAAGTCGGGGCCTTCGCCCGGGCGGGCCTGCTGACCTCCAGTTTTTTCAGCGGCAACAACGGCCGCAGCACGATCCGCCTCGACACCACGTTCCGCCGCGAAGATCCGGAGCGCATCACCAGCGCCATTGCCGGCGATACCATCACGCGCGCCGGCAGCTACGGCGCGTCGGTGCGCATCGGCGGCCTGCAGTACCGGCGCGATTTCGGCACCGCGCCGCTGCTGATCACCTACCCCCAGGCCGACGTGTCCGGCACCGCCGTGGTGCCCTCGACGGTGGACGTCTACATCGGCAACGCCAAGGCCTATTCCACCCAGGTGAAGCCCGGCCCGTTCTCCCTGCAGAACCTGCCCGTTCCCGTCGGCGCCGGCAACGTCAGGGTGGTGACGCGCGACGTCTTCGGCAAGGAAACGGCGACGGTGGTGCCCTACGTGCGCTACGACTCGATGCTGAAGGAAGGCCTGCACGATTTTTCCTACGAGGCCGGTTACCTGCGGCGCAACTACGCGGTCAAGAGCAGCGACTACGGCGAGGCCGCCGCCGTCGCCACCCATCGCTATGGCGTGACCAATGCGCTCACGATCGAGGGCCATGCGGAAGCCATGGCCGACCGGGGCAACCTGGGCGGCGTGGTCCAGTGGACGATGCCGGTGCTCGGCCTGGTGGGCATCGGCGGCGCCGCCAGCACCGGCAAGGGCGGTGCCACCGGTATCAGTGCCGGTACCGGAAAACTCGGCAAGGTGTTCGTGCAGCGCAACGAGCGCGACTGGAGCGTCGGCGCCGCGGCGCAGCAGCAATCGCAGAATTACGTGGACATCGCCTCCGAACCAGGCCAGATCCGCACGCTCGGCACGCGCCAGTTCTCGGCCTCCGCGCGGGTCGACGACCGGAACTGGCTGAACGTGCTGGGGCTGCGCACCAACGACCTGACGGGTACCTTCAATACCGCCACGCTCGGCTGGACGTTTTCGCTCACGCCGTCGAGCACGCTGACCGCGAGCCTGTCGCAGTATTCGGGCAGCCTGCAGGCGACCAATAACGTCTTCGCGGTCTTCCTGTCGATGCCGCTGGGCGAGCGCGACTACGCCTCCGTTTCCCTGGAGCGCCGCAGCAACCCGTCTGAAGCGAACGCGCTGTTCAATGTAAGCCGCAACCTGCTCGAAACCGACAGCTTCGGCTACCGCGTGCTCGCCGGACAGCAGTCCGATGCCAAGCGCCTGGAACTGGGCGCGTTCGCGCGCACGGGCGTCGGCGAATTCGGCATCGAGGCGGCGGATTCCTTCGGCACCCAGGCTACGCGCGCCTACGCGCGCGGCGGCATCGCGGCGGCGGGCGGCGAGTGGCGCATCTCGCGCTACCTCGACCAGAGCTTTGCCATGGTGAAGGTGGCCGATTTCAAGGACGTGCGGGTCTACGCCAACAACCAGCCGGTCGGCAAGACCGACGCCAACGGCGTCGCGGTGATCCCGCGCCTGTCCGGCTTCCTCCCCAACCGGCTCACCTTCGAGGCCGAGGACATTCCGCTGGAGGGCGCCTTCGGCGAGAATGTCAAGGACGTGAAGATTGCAAACCGCATGGGCGTGGTGGTGGACATGGGCGTGGTGCGCAGCATCTCGGCCACGCTCACGCTTTTGGAGGCGGCTGGCGGGCCGGTGCCGGCAGGCGCATCGGTGCGCGTAGGAGAGGCGACCGAGGAGTTCCCGGTGGCGCGTCTCGGACGGGTGTACGTGAGCGGCCTGGATCGCGGCAAACCCAATGTCTTGCACGTCACGATCGGCGAGCGCGCCTGCCGCGCCACGGTCGAGCTGCCGAAAGATTTTGCCTCGGGGTCCACGCTGGGATCCTTCACTTGCCAATGACACGCATTCTGGTGGCGGCGTGCTGCGTACTGGTCCATCTTTCCGCGTCGGCGCAGTTTTTCCAGCGCCCGCCCAGAGCCAAGCCACCAGGCGGCCAGTGCGGCAATACGCAAGGAGCAGTGTGTCAGATCAATTCGCAGGTCTTCGATTTCGGCCGCGGCCAGATGTCGGGGGATGCCCCGCCCATCAACGGACACAACACCATCTCCGTCACATGCACGAGAGGGCGCGACCAGGAAGATCGCGACGTTCAGGTCGATTTCTACCTGAATGCATTGCCCGTCGAGCCGGCCCGCTACATGCGGGACAGTCAGCTCCTGTACTTGAGGTACTTCATGTATGTCGACCCGGCGCGCACGCGCTATTGGGGCGACGGCAGCGCCGGCACGTCCAACTTCCCGGGCACCATTTTTCTCGACAATCGGAATACAGTCGGTACCCTCGTATTTCCGATCTACGGCCGGGTGGAGGGAGGGCAGTCCCAATCCCCACCCGGCCAATGGCTTGGAGCCGTGGTCACCAGGTTGGAATACCAAGTTACCTGCCGTTAAGGCGTTGGAGGAATAAAATCGCCGCCAGCCTGTTCTCTCGACAGAGCCAGCGCAGAGCGATGCATACCATGAGACTTGCGTACATATCCGGATTCCTGTTCCTCCTGCTCGCCGGCTGCGCCTCCTACAGCGGCCACGGCCTGGTGCCGGGCCAGTCCACGGCCAAGGACGTCGAAGCGACGATGGGAACGCCGCGCGAACGCATCACGTCGGCCAACGGCGACACCATCTGGTACTACCCGCACCAGCCCTTCGGGCGGCAGATGTACGCGGTGAGCATCGCGCCCGATGGCCGGATGCGCTCGATCGAGCAGACGCTCACCGAGCAGAACGCGGCGAGGCTGGTGCCGGGCACCACCACGCGCGCCCAGGCGCGCGAGCTGATCGGCCCGCCCTATGAGTCGTCGTATTTCCCCCGGCAGAAGCGCGAAGTCTGGTCCTACACCATGTACAACGTCGCGCGGCAGGAGTTCTTCCTGCACGTGCAGTTTTCGGACGATGGCCTGGTGCGCGAGGTCATCATGATCCAGGACTACCACAAGGAAATGGGCGATACCCGGCCCTAGCGGCGCAGACCGGCCTCCTGGTGCGCCAGGTGCAGGCGGTGGATGGAAATCTTGCGCACTTCCAGCTTGGATTGCTCGATGTGCGAGCGCAGCAGCATGGTCGCCTGCTGGAGCTTGCGCGCGAGGATCGCGCGCAGGATCGCGGCATGTTCCTCGTAGGTGTACTGGACGCGCTCGGCCTGCGTGAAATCCAGGCGCCGCACGATGCGGATGCGCTCGGTGACGTCCGCATGCATGCGCGCGAGCTCCGGATTGCCGGCGGCCGCGACCAGGGTGGCGTGAAACGCCTCATCCAGCTTCGCCACCTCGATCCAGTCGCTCAGGCGCTGCTTCGGCGGCACCAGCCAGGCTTTCTTCAGCTCGGCGAGGCTTTCCTGCTGGCTTCCTGAACAGAGCTTGCGCACCGCATCCAGCTCGAGGACGATGCGCGCGTCGTAGAGGTGCTCGAAGCGGTCGAAGTCGAGCGGCCGCACCATCCAGCCGCTTTTCGCCAGCACGTCGAGGAAGCCCTCGCGCCGCAGCCGCAGCAGCGCCTCGCGCACCGGCGTGCGCGACACGCGCGCGCGGGCGGCCACCTCGTTCTCCGAGAAGCGCGCGCCGGGCAGCAGGCGGAATTCGAAGATGTCCGCCTTCACCAGTTCGTACACCGCTTCCGGTGCCTTCATCTGGTGCTTCGCCTGCCCTGATCTGGTGCGGCCCGTAAATCCCTCCTTCGGCAATATCAAGCAGTTAGCGCTGGCACGGTCCCTGCAAGGTAACTGGAATCCCATCTTGTATACAAGTTTGGACCCAGCCTTGAGCGCTACCGTCGCAAGAAACGAGCCCACCGACAACCCGGTCTGGATCCACCGGGCGGCAGACGAGGATATGCGCCCGCGGGTTGCCGGCGGCCCGCTCGCGGGCCTGCGCTTCGCGGTGAAGGACAACATCGACGTGGCCGGCATGCCGACCACGGCCGCCTGCGCAGCGTACGCCTACCAGCCGCGCACGAGCGCCACGGCCGTGCAGAAGCTGCTCGATGCGGGCGCCGTCTGCGCCGGCAAGACCAACCTGGACCAGTTCGCCACCGGCCTGGCCGGCATGCGCTCGCCCTACGGCGAGTGCCGGAACGCCTTCCATCCGGACTACATCAGCGGCGGCTCCAGCTCCGGATCGGCGCTGGCCGTGGCGCTCGGCATGGCCGAATTCGCGCTGGGCACCGATACGGCGGGCTCGGGCCGCGTGCCGGCCGCCTTCAACAACCTGGTCGGCCTCAAGCCGACGCGCGGCCTGGTGAGCACGGCGGGCGTGGTGCCGGCCTGCCGGTCGCTGGATTGCGTATCGGTATTTGCGCGCAGCTGCGGCCGCGCGCTGCAGGTGCTGGAGATCATGCAGGGCTACGACCCGGCCGATCCGTATTCGCGCAGGGGAAGTCCCGTATTCCTGCGCGAAAAGGATATCCGCTTCGCGGTGCCGGCCGACCTGGAGTTTTACGGCGACGACGAATACGCCAGGTTGTTCGAGCTGGCGCTGGAGCGCCTGGGCGGCACGCGCGTGCCGGTGGATTTCACGCCGTTCCTCGCGGCGCAGCAGCTGCTCTACGACGGTCCCTGGCTGGCCGAACGCAGCGCGCAACTGGAGGAGTTCATGCAGCGGCACGCCGCCGAGATGCATCCGGTGACGCGCGCCGTGATCGAGGGCGGCACGCGTTTTTCGGCGGTTGACGCCTTCCGCGCCCAGTACCGGCTGCAGGCGCTGCGGCGCGAGACCGAGGCGGTCTGGCAGGCCGCCGACGTGCTGGTGGTGCCCGGCGCGCCGACCATCTACAAGCGCGCCGAGGTGGCGGCCGACCCGGTGGTGAAGAACGCGCGGCTCGGCTTGTACACGAACTTTGTCAACCTGCTGGACCTCGCGGCGATCACGGTGCCGGCCGGCTTCCGGCCCGACGGCCTGCCGTTCGGCATCACCCTGATCGGGCCGGCGTTCAGCGACCGCGCGCTGGCGTCGCTGGGCGCGCGCTTCCTCGGCGAGGAACCCATCGCGGTGCCGGCGGCGACGGTGCGCGTCGCGGTGGTGGGCGCGCACCTTTCGGGCATGGCGCTGAACAGGCAGCTCACCGAGCGCGCGGCCACGCTGCTGCGCAAGGCGAAAACCAGCGCCGACTACCGGCTCTACGACCTGGCGGATGGCCGGCCGGGCCTCGTGCGGGAGAAAGGCGGGGACAGGCATGGCGCTTGCATCGAGGTGGAGGTGTGGGAAATGACTGCCGCCGCCTTCGGCTCCTTCGTCGCGCAGATCCCGCCGCCGCTCGGCATCGGCACGCTGGCGCTGGCGGACGGCGAGCAGGTCAAGGGATTCGTCTGCGAGGCCTACGCCGTCGCGGGCAAGCAGGACATCACCGCCTCGGGCGGGTGGCGCAATTACCTGAATTCGAAATGAACCAACCAAGGAGAGCCGCATGAAACGCCGTGACTTCATCGCCAGTTCGACCGCTGCCGCAGGTTCGCTGCTGTTGCCGCTGGAAATCCTCGCGCAGGGCGACCGGCGCAAGGAGCTGCTGATCGTCGCCAACGAGTTCGGGCCGAATTCGCTGGACATCCATACCGTCGGCGCGAACCGGCCGAGCTACGGCGTGTCCTGGATCTGCTACGACCGGCTGATGACCTTCGGCAAGAAGAAGGGTCCCGGCGGCGTCACCATGTACGACTACACCAAGCTCGAGCCCGAGCTCGCCGAGTCCTGGCAAATGGCCAAGGACGGCATGTCGGTCACGTTCAAATTGCGCAAGAACGCCAAGTTCCACGACGGCACGCCGGTCACCGCGAAGGACGTGAAATGGTCCTTCGACCGCGCCGTCACGGTGGGCGGCTTCCCGACCTTCCAGATGAAGGCCGGCTCGCTGGAGAAGCCCGAGCAGTTCACCGCGGTGGACGACCACACCTTCAGGGTCGACTTCCTCAGGAAGGACAAGCTGACGATGATGGACATGGCCGTGCCGGTGCCGTCCATCTTCAATTCCGAGCTGGTGAAGAAGAACGCCACCAAGGAAGACCCCTGGGCGCTCAACTGGACCAAGTCCAACGTCGCCGGCGGCGGCGCCTACAAGCTGGAATCCTGGAAGCCCGGCCAGGAAATCGTCTACGCGCGCTTCGACGACTGGAAGAGCGGCAAGCTGCCGAAGATCCGCCGCATCGTGCAGCGCGACATCCCCTCGGCCGGCAACCGGCGCGCGCTGATGGAGAAGGGCGACATCGACGTCACCTTCGAGATGCCGCCCAAGGACTTCGCCGAGTGGGCGCAGGAAAAGAAGAACATCCAGGTGTTCAGCACGCCGGTGGAGAACGCCATGTACTACATCGGCATGAACGTCACCAAGCCGCCCTTCAACAATCCGAAGGTGCGCCAGGCGGTGGCCTACGCCATCCCGTACGACAAGATCATGGACAACGCCATGTACGGGCGCGCCACCGCGCTGTGGGGCGACAAGGACAACAAGGCCTCCAGCGTGTTCTGGCCGCAGCCGACCGGCTACAAGTACGACATCGTCAAGGCGCGCGCGCTGATGAAGGAAGCGGGCATGGAGGCGGGCTTCGAGACCACGCTGTCCTTCGACCTGGGCGGCGCCACCATCAGCGAGCCGGCCTGCGTGCTGCTGGTGGAGTCGCTGGCGCTGATCGGCATCAAGGCGAAGATCGAGAAGATCCCGGGCTCCAACTGGCGCTCGGCGCTGCTGAAGAAGGACATGCCGATGATCCTCAACCGCTTCGGCGGCTGGCTCAACTACCCGGAGTACTTCTTCTTCTGGTGCTACCACTCGCAGGACGCGGTGTTCAACACCATGTCCTACAAGAACCCGGAGATGGACAAGCTGATCGAGGCCGCGCGCTTCGACACCGACCCGAAGAAGTACCAGCAGGACGTGTACGGCTTCGTCAACATGGCCTTCGAGGAGGTGCCGCGCGTGCCGCTGGCGCAGCCCAACTTCGACGTGGCGATGCAGAAGTCCATCAAGGGCTATGTCTACTGGTTCCACCTGCAGCCGGACTACCGCGACCTGGAGAAGACGTGATCGAGGAAAAGGACCTGACGAGCCTGTCGGTGCTCGCCGCCCTGGACCTGCCGGAGCAGCGGATCAGGGCGGTCCTCGAGAACTTCCGGCGCATCCAGCAGGTGGCGCAGGTGGTGAACGCGGTCGAGCTCGGCCCGGAAGACGAGATAGGGCCTGAATGGAGGCCGTAGAGCAGGCGCTCGCCGCGATCCGGGCGAAGGACGGCGGAATCAATGCTTTCACCGCCGTTTTCGAGGAGCGCGCGCGCGCGACTGCCCGGACCGCAAAGGGGCCTTTGCGGGGGGTTCCCTTTGCGGTCAAGAACCTGTTCGACGTCAAGGGAATTGCCACGCTCGCGGGCTCGAAGATCAACCGCGACCTGCCGCCGGCGGCGCGCGACTCGCCGCTGATCGAAAGGCTGGAAGCCGCCGGCGCGGTGCTGGTGGGCGCGCTCAACATGGACGAGTACGCCTACGGCTTTTCGACCGAGAACACGCACTACGGCCCGACGCGCAACCCGCACAACCCGGCGCACGTCGCGGGCGGCTCCTCGGGCGGCTCGGGCGCGGCGGTGGCGGCCGGCATGGTGCCGCTTGCGTTGGGCTCCGACACCAACGGTTCGATCCGCGTGCCGGCGTCGTTCTGCGGCATCTGGGGCCTCAAGCCCACCTTCGGGCGGCTGACGCGCGAAGGTTCGTTCCCGTTCGTGAATGCACTCGACCATCTCGGTCCGCTGGCGGCCAACCTGGACCTGCTCGCCGCGTCCTACGACGTGATGCAGGACGGCGAGCCGGTCGCGGGCTTGAAGGGTATCGAGGGGTTGAGGATCGGGCGTGCGACCGGTTACTTCGAAGAGAACGCCGAACCGGAAGTGTACGAGCTGACAAGAAAAGTGGCGGACCGATTCAAGGCCGTTCCAGTCGAGATCCCGGAAGCGGCACGCGGGAGGGCGGCGGCTTTCGTCATCACCGCGAGTGAAAGCGGACAGCTTCATCTTCCCAACCTTCGCAAGCGCCCCCAGGATTTCGAACCGCTGATCGTCGACCGCCTGATGGCCGGCGCGCTGATGCCGGCGGCCTGGTACCTGCAGGCGCAGCGCGTGCGGCGCTGGTACTACCGGCAGGTGATGAAGCTGTTCGAGACGGTGGACGTGATCCTCGCGCCCGCCACGCCGCGGCCGGCGCAGAAAATCGGCCAGGAGATGTTCACCATCCGCGGCAAGGAAATGCTGGCGCGGCCGAACGCCGGTCTGCTGACGCAGCCCATCAGCTGCATCGGCCTGCCGGTGATCTGCGCGCCGGTGGGTAAGGTGGAGGGGCTGCCGGTGGGCATGCAGATCATCGCCGCGCCCTGGCGCGAAGACAACTGTTTCCGGGTCGCGAGGGCACTGGCATGAACGTGAACATTCCCGAGGTGCTTGCCGAGGTCGAAAAGCAGTTTTATCGCTACGAAAAGGCGCTGAACGAGAACGACCAGGCGGTGCTGAACGAACTGTTCTGGAACTCGCCGCATACGCTGCGCTACGGCATCGCAGAGCAGCTCTACGGCTACGAGGCGATCCAGGGCTTTCGCGCCGGGCGCTCGCCGATCGACCTGCGCCGCGACCTGCTGAAAGTGGTCATTACCACCTACGGCCGCGACTTCGCCACGGCCAGCTGCGAGTACCGCCGCAAGGAGACCGGCCGCCACGGCCGCCAGATGCAGACCTGGATGCGCGCGGCCGAAGGCTGGCGCGTGGTCGCCGCGCACGTCAGCCTTTTGCCTACGCCCGCATGATCAGCGCATGTTCCGATTGATCCTAAAGCGCCTCGCGGGCGCCATTCCGAACATCATCGGCGTGGTGATCGTGACCTTCCTGCTGACGCGCGCGCTGCCGGGCGATCCTGCGGCCTACTTCGCGGGGCCCTCGGCCACCAAGGAGGCCATCGACCAGGTGCGCGTCAGCCTGGGCCTGGACAAGAGCCTGCCGCAGCAGTTCGCCTACTACCTGAAGGACCTGGCGAAGGGTGATCTGGGCAATTCGCTGTCCACCGGCCAGCCGGTGCTTACCGAAATCCGCCAGCGCCTGCCGGCCTCGCTGGAGCTGACGCTGTGCGGCCTGCTGCTGGCGGTGGTGGTGGCGGTGCCGCTGGGCGTGCTGGCGGCGACGCGGCCCGGTTCCTGGGTGGACCACCTGTGCCGGCTGCTCGCCACCGCGGGCGTTTCGCTGCCGACCTTCTTCACCGGGCTGCTGCTCGCCTACGTCTTCTATTTCCTGCTCGGCGTCGCGCCCTCGCCGCTGGGGCGCATCGACGTGTCGTTTTCGTCGCCGCCCGCGGTGACCGGCCTGTATCTCATCGACAGCCTGCTCGCGCGCGACCTGGAGTCGTTCTGGGCGAGCGCCAAGCAGCTGGTGCTGCCGGCGGCGACGCTGGGCCTGTTCGTCATGGCGCCCCTGATGCGCATGACGCGCGCCTCGATGCTGGGCGTGTTGTCCTCGGAATTCATCCGCACCGCGCGCGCGAGCGGGCTGCCGCGCATGCAGGTGCTCTACGCCTACGCCTTCCGCAATGCCCTGCTGCCGGTGGTGACAACGCTGGGCATGGTGTTTTCCTTCCTGCTCGGCTCGAACGTGCTGGTGGAGAAGGTGTTCGCCTGGCCCGGCATCGGCTCCTACGTGATCGAGGCACTGGTGTCCTCCGACTACGCGCCGGTGCAGGGCTTCGTGCTGACCATGGCGCTGCTGTACGTGGCGTTGAATCTCGCCATCGACGTGCTCTACGGCCTGATCGACCCGAGAGTGGGGATCGAGGGATGAACGCCGCGACCCTGAAGCACATCCGCTACGTGGCCACCGAGAACCCGGTCACGCTGGCGGCATTCATCCTCTTCACCGGCTTTGTCCTGCTCGCGCTGTTCGGCCCCTGGATCGCGCCCTACGACGCGCTTGCCAGCGACAGCAGCGTGGCGCTCAAGCCGCCCTCTGCGGCGCACTGGTTCGGCACCGACTCGCTCGGGCGCGACATCCTGTCGCGCATCGTGGTCGCGGCGCGGCTGGATTTCGGCATCGCGGTCACCGCGGTTGCCGCGTCCTTCGCCGTGGGCTCCGCGCTGGGCGCGCTGGCCGGCTTCTTCGGCGGCTGGGCCGACCGCATCATCGGCCGCGTCGCCGACACCATCATGGCGTTCCCGCTGTTCGTGCTGGCGATGGGCATCGTCGCCGCGCTCGGCAACACGGTGGCCAACATCGTCATCGCCACCGCCATCATCAACCTGCCGTTCTACATCCGCGTGGCGCGCGCCGAAGTGAACGTGCGGCGCAACGCCGGCTACGTGGAGGCGGCGCGCCTGGCGGGCAACTCCGACCTGCGCGTGCTCGCGCTGCACGTGTTCCCGAACGTGCTGCCGCCGATGATGGTGCAGATCTCGCTCAACATGGGCTGGGCGATCCTGAACGCCGCCGGCCTGTCGTTCATCGGCATGGGCGTGCGCCCGCCGCAGGCGGAGTGGGGAATCATGGTCGCCGAAGGCGCCACCTACATCATCTCCGGCGAATGGTGGGTGGCGCTGTTCCCGGGCGCGGTGCTGATGCTGGCGGTGTTCACCTTCAACCTGCTCGGCGACGGCCTGCGCGACATCATGGACCCGAGGATGCGCACGTGAATTTGCTGGAGGTGAAAAACCTCTCGCTGGAGTTCCGCACCCGCACGGGCACCGTGCATGCGCTGCAGGACATCGACCTGGCGATCAGGAAGGGCGAAACCGTCGGCATCGTCGGCGAATCCGGCTCCGGCAAGTCGGTGCTGTCCTTCGGCGTGCTGCGCATCCTCGACGACGCCGCGAAAGTGACTGCCGGTTCCATCACCTTTGCCGGGCTGGACATGCTGGGCGCCAGCGAGAGCAGCCTGCAGGAAGTGCGCGGCCGCGAAATCTCCATGATTTTCCAGAACCCGCGCACCGCGCTGAACCCCATCCGGCGCATCGGCCGGCAGATCGAGGACGTGCTCGCCACGCACACCTCCACGCTGCGCGCGGACATGAAGAAGAAGGCGATCGAGGCGCTGGCGAGCGTGCGCATCCCCGACCCGGAGCGCCGCTACCACGCCTATCCCTTCGAGCTCTCGGGCGGACAGTGCCAGCGCGTGATGATCGCGCTCGCGCTCGCCTGCAACCCGCAGCTGCTGATCGCCGACGAGCCCACCACCGGCCTGGACGTCACCACGCAAGCCGCCATCCTGTCGCTGATCTCGGAACTGGCGCGCGCGCGCAGGATGGCGACCATCCTGATCACGCACGACCTTGCGATGGCTTCCGAGTACTGCGACCGCATCGTGGTGATGCACGCCGGCCACGTCGTGGAGACCGCGACGACGGCCGAACTGTTCGCCCGGCCGCGCCATCCCTACACCGCGCGACTGATCGCTTCGACGCCGGGGCCGGCGCAGAGCATCGCCACGCTGGCGTCCATCCCGGGCAACCTGCCGGACCTGCGGCGCAACGACCTGCCGAGCTGCCGCTTCCATGCGCGCTGCGAGCGCGCGCAGGGCGATTGCATCTCGAGTCCCTTGCCCGCCCAGGCCGTGCGCTGCCTGCATCCGCTGTGAACGTGCTCGACTGCACCGGCGTGAAGATGCACTTCCCGGTGGGCAAGGGCGCGCTGCTGCACGCGGTGGACGACGTCAATTTCTCCATCGCGCAGGGCGAAAGCATCGGCCTGGTGGGCGAGTCGGGCTGCGGCAAGTCCACGCTGGTTCGGCTCGTCACGCGCATGCTCGATCCCACCGACGGCGACATCGTCTACCGCGGCCGCAACATCGGCTTCATTCCGGCGCGCCGCTTCGCCAGCACCCAGTTCCGGCCGAAGATCCAGATGGTGTTCCAGGATCCGACCGACAGCCTGAACCCGCGCCACACCGCCTTCGACGCCATTGCGGAACCTGTGCGGCGCCTGGGCGAGAAGAAGGACGTAAAGGACATCGGCGGCACCGTCGCCAAGGCGGCAAAGATGGTGGGCCTGCCCGACGAGCTGCTGCCGCGCTATCCGCACCAGCTCTCCGGCGGCCAGAAGGCGCGCGTCGGCATCGCGCGCGCCATCGTCATGATGCCGGACCTGCTGGTGCTGGACGAACCCACCGCGGCGCTGGACGTGTCGGTGCAGGCGACCATCCTCAGGCTGCT
>Ga0315912_10003459_pt1 | contig 15670 bp, 13 predicted proteins | sample VfabasoilMG_FD_204469 | JGI IMG/M metagenome (GOLD analysis project Ga0315912, IMG submission 204469) | Garden soil microbial communities collected in Santa Monica, California, United States - V. faba soil | ecosystem: Environmental > Terrestrial > Soil > Garden | place: USA: California... | reverse complement strand
ACGGGCCGCCGCTCCCGCGCGGGCCGCGGCGACGTGGGATGTCGGATCCGTGGCATGGAGCAACGGCGCCACCTCCTGCACGGAGTCCCCGATGATCCCTTCCCGAGCCCCCCGACTCCTGGCCGCGGCTTTCCTGATCTTCATCCCGAGCCTCGCGAGTGCCGGCGACTTCGGAGATCGCGCCGCCGCCGCCCTCGACCTCACGCCCGAGCGCCTCGACGCCTTCCAGCGCACGCTGCGCGAGTTCAACGGCTCCATGGACTCGGCGCAGTCGACGAGCGGCGACCTGTGGCTCACGTCGAGCTATCTCACTCCGACGTTCATGGACGAGGCTGAGCAGGCGGATCTCGTGCTGCCGACCGACGGCGGCCTGCGCGACGTCTCGTGGATGGAGGCCTTCGTCATCGAGGGCCGCGAGGACGACTTCGAGGACGCCGCGTCGAAGTGGCTCACGCGCAAGCTGAAGGGCAGCTCCATGACGCCGCGCGACGGCTCGAGCCACGGATTCACGACGAAGTTCGGGTGGAACGACGGCCCCATCGTCGGCCTGCGCCGCGGACCCCTCACCGCCGAGATGCGACCCGACGGCTGGCGCCTGCGCCTGACGAAGCGCATCGGCCAGCGCGGCATGCTCGCGCGCGCCTGGGTCGGCGAAGTGGACGGCGACATGGCGTGCGCGTTCACGATCGGCCGCTCGCTGTTCCGGGCCACGGCGCGGTAGAGGCGCGACGCTCGGGGAGGACCGGCCAGGACCGCTCGACGGTGAAGCCCGCGCACCATCACGTGGCCGGAGGCATCGCCCGTTCCGCTCGACGGTGAAGCCCGCGCCCGATCACGAGCCTGCCCGTCGAGCGGTTCCGCCCCGTCCGTGTTTCGTGGCCAAGGCGCCACGAACTACGGACGGCGCGGTCTGCCAGAACATCTCCTCGGGATCGCGCCTAGAGGCTCATCTCGATGCAGGGGCTCGTGAAGAACCGGGCGGCGGGCGCTCGTCGGCTCCCAGCGTCCACGAGCCACGACGCTGACGACAGGCGTCGGGCTGCTACCATCCGCCACTCATGGCTGCGCTGCCCGTCGTCGAGATCCGCGAGGGCGGCGAAGTGCGTGCCGCCGCCGTGCTCGAGGGCGGCGAGCGCATGCGCCTGCTGCTCCGTGACGGGCGCGAGATCCGCGTGCCCCGCTCGCGCGTGGTCCATGACACGGGCGACGTGCTGCATGCCGCGCCGGGGAGCGAGGCCGCCGCCGTCGCAGCGTGGGAGAGCGCCGCCGATCGACGCGCGAGCGACGTGGACCTCCGGTCCCTGCACGAGCTCCTCATGGCCGAGGGCGCGTCGGCGGATGCGCTCACGCTCCACGATCTCGCCGCGCTCGCGCTCGGCGAGGACACGCCCGTCGCGCGCTCCGCGCTCCATCGCGCCATGGCCCGCCCGAACTCGTGGTTCCGCTTCAGCGGCACGACGTGGTCCGCGCGCACTCCGGAGGAAGTGCAGGCGGAGCTCGACAAGCAGCAGCGCCAGCAGGATCTCGTTCGTGAGCGCCTGGGATTCCTCGAGGCCGCGAGGAAGCGCCTGGCCGGCGAATCCGTCGAGATGCCCGCCGGCTCGTCCAAGTTCCTGCGCGGCGTGCGCGAGGTCGCGCTGCTGGGCGATGCCGCCAAGACGAAGAAGGACGCGGCGACCGTCATCGCCGAGATCGAGGGAAGGCCCGAGTCGCCGAATCCGACGGCCGAGCACGCGCTCGAACTGCTCGTGCGGCTCGGCGTCCTCGCGCGCGACGAGAATCTCGCGCTGCTCCGAGCGAGCGTGCCCATCGACTTCTCGCCCGAGGTGCTCGAGGAGGCCGCACGCTGCGCGGCGCGCCCGCCCGGCGAGCCCCGCGTGGACCTGCGCGGCCTCGAGATCATCACGATCGACGACATCTCGACGACCGAGATCGACGACGGCGTCTCGCTCGAGGCGACTCCGCGAGGCTTCCGCCTCGGCATCCACATCTCCGACGCCGCTCACTTCATCGACAAGGGCTCGATCCTCGACGACGACGCGCTCGCGCGCGCGACGAGCTACTACCTGCCCGAACGCAGCATCAGGATGCTGCCCGCCGCCCTCTCCGAGGTCGCGGCCAGCCTCGTGTGCGGCGAGGATCGCCCGGCCGTCTCGTTCCTCGTGGACGTCACGCCGCATGCCGAGATCCTCGGCTTCGAGATCCAGGAGAGCGTCGTCCGCGTCGCGCGGCGCATGACGTACGAGGATTGCGAGCGGGATCTCGCGGGCGAGGCGCGGACGGCGTGGCTGCCCCGCCTCGGCGAACTCGCGGCGGTCTTCGAGGCCGAGCGCCTCGCCGCGGGCGCAACACCCATCAGGGCGCACGAGGTGAACATCACGTTCGACGCGGCGGGCGAGCCGCAGATCGGGCTCATCGATCCGGGACGACCGGCGCGGCATCTCGTGGCCGAGCTCATGGTGCTCGCCAACCGGCTGGTCGCGACGTGGTGCCGCGACCGCGGCATCCCCGCCATCTACCGCAAGCAGGCGGCGCCGAACGGCTCGGCTCCCCCGCCGCCGCGCGATCGCATCGATCCCGTCGCCGCCTTCGAATTCAGGCGCAGCCTGCAACGCACGGAAATCTCCCTCGAGCCCGGGCCGCATGCGGGCCTCGGCGTGCCCGCCTACCTGCAGGCCACGTCGCCCCTGCGGCGCTACCAGGATCTCGCGGTACACCGGCAGATCAAGGCCGCCGTGCGCGGCGAGCCGCTCGCCCACTCGCGCGAGGAGCTGCTCGCGGTCGCCGCATCGACCGAGCAGGCCGGACGTCTGGCGCGCTCGATCGAGACCGAGACCGATCACTACTTCATCCTGCGTGCGCTCGAGCGGCGCCTGGGCGACACGATCGACGCCGTGATCGTGCGGCGCGACGACAGGCACTCGCTCGTCGAGCTGCTCGACTACGCCTTCATCACGCCGCTCGCGCGACGGCCGGATCACGAGCGCGGCAAGCAGGTCCGCGTGAGGGTACGCGGCAGCCGCCCGCGCCGCGGCCAGCTCACGCTCGAGGAAGTCACGCCGGCGAAGTGAGCCGCCTCGGACTCAAGTCAGAGGCAGTTCCGGCGATGCGTCCTCGGCGGGCACGAGGCGGCGCGCGCGACGACGCGAGAGCTCGTCCAGGCGCCGCACCTCGTCAGCCGAGAGATCCGCCAGCCGGCGCTGCGCCTGCATCCGCCATCCGTCGTGATCGCCGTCCGTGGTGCAAGCGCGCAGGGAGTCGCGCAGCTCGTAGAACGCGAGGGAACGCTCGCCCGAGTGATCGGCGAGAGCGTCCCAGCCGAGCCGATGCGCAGCGCAGGGACCGAGGCGGCGCAGCGCCTCGAGGTGCTCCGGGGTCGAGTAGCCGGCATGACGCTCGAAGCCATAGCCGGGATGTCGCAGCGCGAGGTCGGCCATGATGGCGTCGCGCCGCACCTTCGCGACGATGGAGGCCGCGGCGATCGATCGGCTCGTCGCGTCGCCGCGGACATGCGCCTCCTGCGGCATCGGCAGATCCGGGATCGTGCGCGCGTCCACGAGCACGTGCTCGGCCGCCGGCACGAGGCCGACGACGGCCCGTCGCATCGCGAGCAGGCCGCAGCGATAGATGTCCGTGGCCGTGATCTCCTCGACCTCCGCGATGCCCACGCTCACGGCGAGAGCGCGCTCGAGGATGTCCCTGAGCAGCTCCTCGCGCTGCACCGCAGTGAGCTGCTTGCTGTCGTCGGCCGGCGGCGGATCCTCGGGATCGAGGATCACCGCGGCCGCGACGACGGGGCCGGCGAGTGGACCCATCCCGGCCTCGTCCACCCCAGCCACGTGGCGGATGCCAGAGCTCCAAAGGCCTCGCTCGAGGCGAAGCAGGCCATCCTGATGCCGCCGCTCCCGCACGCGTCGCTCGCACGCCAGACCGAGGCTCCGGGCACCTGCACGAGGATCGTCGCGCAGCCGGCGCGCGAACTGAGCGGAAGGCTGCGCGCCGGCTGCAAGCGCCGCCCGCACGGCCGCCAGCGACATCGGGCCTGGATCGCCGCGCAGTATCATCGGCAATTCGGCGACAGGCGCGAGGCGCCGGCGTGACGGGAAAGGACCGCGCTTGACATGCTGTGTTCCTTCCGCCGGATGCCTCTCGAGATGCTCGCCACGAAATACCACCCTACCGCCCGTGACTGCAAGCGCCGCGGACGCGCGCGTTGACCCGGCCGCCTCGCTGGGGCCGGCCGCGGAGCGCGCTGGTCGCCGCCATCCTGACGGGCATCGCTCCGGGTCTCGGCCACGTGCACGTCGGCCGGCCGAGACGAGGGATCGTGCTCGTCGCGATCCTGTCCGTCATGAGCGTCTTCTTTACCCAGGCGGTTCCCCGATCCTACGATGCAGCACGCATCGCATCCCTTCCTCCGGCGGTCCTCCTCCTCGCCATGATCATCGACTCTGCCCGGCTCGCCCGGACGGCGCCCGTGCCGTTCCCGCTGACGGCGTGGCAGAGCTGGCCTACCTACGGGGCCTTGATTGCAATCACGGGATTCGCCGCTCCCTGGGCGCTCGGGGAGCAGCTTGCGAGCGAGGCGGGCGTCGTGCGTTGCGCAGACGAGTCCATGGTGCCGGCCCTTCAGCCGGGCGACGTCGTGATCATCGCGCGCAACTGGGAGCAGCACCTGCCGAAGCGCGGTGATGTCGTCGCGCTCGCGCCGGCCGCAGGCCAGCCCGAGATCCTGCGGAGGATCGTCGGGCTGCCCGGCGAGGAGATCTCCGTGAAGCGCGGCATCGTTCACGTGTCGGCCCAGCCATGGTTCGCGGACAAGCCTCGCGGATCCATGAGACAGGGCGCCGACAGATCGGAGACGATGCTGACTGCAGGCCAGGTACTCGTCCTCCCCGATGCGGGCGACGCCGAGGGCGGCTCGACGCCGCTGGCGGATCTCACGGGGCGCGCGAGATGGATCCTGTTCCCGGGAGATTTCGACCTCCTCCGAGTCGGAGCCGACGTGCAATGACAGAGCTCGAATCCCTCCTGGGGCAGGCGGAACGCGCCGCGGCGAGCGGGCGCTTCGACGAAGCGCTCGCCTTCAGCTCCCGTGCCGTCACCGCAGCCGCTGAAAGCGCCGAGCGCTTCGACGCGCTGCTGCATCGCGCTCGCGCGGAGTTCGCGAAGGGCAACCTCGAGGTCGCGCTCGCGACGTACTGGGAGGCCCGCAATTTCACGAAGCGCCGCCGGCTCGGACGCTCCGGCGAGGCGGATCTCGGCATCGGCATGATGCTGCTCGATCTAGGGCGGCCAGGCGAAGGACTCGAGGCCGTGCGCCGCGCGGCGCGACAGTTCCGCAAGGGGGGGAACACCTACCTGCGCGGCTGCGCCGAGATGGTGCTGGCCGACGAGGCACTGCGCAGCGGATCGCTCGACATCGCCGATCGCCATCTCGAGGTGGCTGCGGATCTCCTCGAGGCATCGGCCGAGCCCCGCATGCTCTCGGGCGCCCTCACGCTGCGCGCCGAGGTGCTCGCGCGCCAAGGGCAGCCGGGCCCTGTCCGGGCGTTGCTCGTTCGGGCCGAGCGCGTGGCCGCCGACGTGGTGGACGCCCGCATCCGCGAGGAGCTGGCCGCCCGCCGTCGCGACGTCCAGGCCATCCTGGCCGCCTCGCAGGGCTGATTCCCCCGCCGGCACCCCCGCCCATCCCCGTCCGAGGGGGCGCGTCGCCCCGATCGACTTTCGAACTCGGATTGGCGCCGGTCCAATCGGAGGCGACGCCGGCCCCTCCTTGAGGCTCCCTCGCCCGCGCAGGCTGCATCACGCGGCGGCGGCGCCCCGCGTCGCGGGATGGCACGCAGGATGCTCCATGAGGGACGGGCCGGCAGGGCCCGGGAGGTCAAGCGTGGCGGTGGAGATCGCGGACGGCAGCATGCTGCTGGCTCCGCCCGACGAGCGGTTCGAGATCATCAAGCTCCTTGGGCGAGGCGGCATGGGCGAGGTCTACCAGGCGCGAGACCACGCGCTCGACGCGGATGTCGCCCTCAAGTCGCTGCGAGCGCACGTCGCGCAGGATCCGCGCGTGCTCGCGCGCTTCCGGCGCGAGGCGAAGCTGGCCCGCCGCATCAAGCACGTCAACGTGGCGCAGGTGCACGATCTCGTCGAGTTCCGCAGCCAGCGCTACCTCTGCATGGAGTACGTGGACGGCCGATCGCTGCGCGACATCATCGTGGCGAAGATGCGGCTGCCGGTGCACGTCGTCCTGTCGCTCATGCGACAGACCTGCCTCGGCGTCCACGCGGCACACGAGGTCGGCATCGTCCACCGCGACCTCAAGCCCCACAACATCATGGTCACCCGCCGCGACGGCCGCGCATGCATCCTCGACTTCGGGATCGCGCGCGAGATCGACGACGAGGACCTCACCGAGCACGGCGTGATCCTGGGGAGCCCGCAGTACTTGAGCTATGACCAGCTCGCGGGCTGGCCGGCCACTCCCCTGTCGGACATCTACCAGCTCGGCATCGTGCTCTACGAGATGCTGACCGGCATCTCGCCCTTCCGCGCACCCGGAGCGAGGACGGCCACGCTCAAGGCGCTGCGCGAGGTGCCACCGGATCCGCGGCACGTCGATCCGCGCATTCCGGAGTTCGTCGCGAAGGCGGTGCTGCGCTGCCTCCAGCGCGAGCCGTCGGAGCGATTCGCATCGGCGCTCGAGATCGCGGAGGCGCTCGAGCCGCATGGCAGCGACGCGATCCACGAGAAGCGCGAGGAGCCCGTGCAGGTCCTCGATCTCGACTCGGGACCCATCGAGATCAAGGGCGCGCCTCGCGCTCTCGTCGCCGTGCCTGCCCTCGCGGATCGCGAAGCCGTCGTGGATCGGCTGGGCCGCCTGGGGATCTGCGTGACGCTCGCGAAGGATGGCGAGGAGGCGCTACGGCTCGCGGCCGAGGGGACGTGGTCGCTGGTCGTGCTCGCGGGCGACCTGCCGCGCGTGGACGGCCTCACGGCCTGTCAGATCCTGCGGCGGAGCGGCGGCGCCGAGGCGCCCCCCGTCATGATGCTGCTCGCGCCCGGCGACGATGGTCGCGTCGCGTTCGCGCGCGAGGCGGGCGCGACCGACGTCGTGCACGCTCCCCTCAATCCGCACGCGTTCTCGCGCAAGGTGCGCGACCTCGTCGCAGCCTGAGCTCCTAGGAGACCTGCGCGATCACGCACTTGAGGTACCGGGACTCGGGCATCGCCGCGAGCCACGGATGATCGGGCGAGGCTCCGCGGATCTCGAGCACGCGCAGCACGCGCCCCGCCTGCTGCGCTGCCTCTGCGAGCAGCTCGTGGAAGGTCGCCTCGAGGACGTGATGCGAGCAGTCCGACGTGACGATGACGCCGCCCGGCTCGACGAGTGTCATGGCGCGGCGGTTGAGATCGCGCAGGGCGCGCCGCGCCTGCGGGACATGCTTGCGGCTGCGCGTGTAGCTCGGGGGATCCAGCATGACGAGGCCGAAGCGCTCCCGCCGCCGATGTCGCGACTCCATGTCGGCGGAGGCGTCCTGCACCGTGGAGCGGATGCGGCCAGCAACGTCGTTCAGGCGCGCGTTCTCCTGCGCGATCTCGACGGCCGAGGCCGAGGCATCGACGGCGACGACGGACTCGGCGCCCGCGAGCGCAGCTGCGATCGCGAAGCCGCCCGCGTTGCAGAACGCATCCAGGCAGCGCACGCCACGGGCGTGGCGCGCCGCGGCCCGTCGATTCTCGCGCTGATCGAGGAAGGCGCCCGTCTTCTGGCCGGAGACGACGTCCACGAGCATGCGCATCGGGGGCATCCGGACTTCGACGCGCGGCGGGACGTCGCCGGCGAGCATCCCCGAGCGCAGCGGCAGGCCCTCGAGCTCCCGCGCATGCGACTCGCCTCGCTCGACGACGGCCCCGAAGCCCAGGTCCTCCGTGAGCACGCGCGTGATGTCGGGCAGCAAGCGTTCCATTCCCGCGCTGAGAGCCTGCACGACGGCGACGTGCGCGTAGGCATCGACGAGAAGCCCCGGCAACGCGTCGGCCTCCCCGTGGCAGAGCCGCCACGCATCTGACTCCGGAAAGAGCCGCCGGCGCAGCGCCAGCGCTGCTTGCAGGCGCTCGCGCAACAGGTCGCGATCGGGCTCGCGTCCCTCGGCGCTGAGAAGCCGCAGCGCCACGAGCGATCTCGGGTTCCAGAACGCGGTGCCGCGATCGCGCGCGCTCCCGCCGGCGCTGGACACCAGCACCACCTCCCCTGCCTCGGCACCTTCCGGCGGCTCGAGCACCTGGTTCGAGAAGACCCAGGGATGTCCGTCCGCCAGCCGTCGCGCCGCGCGGGCGTCGACGACGCAGCGCCTCATGGGCGCATCATGCCAGCCTCAGGCGCTCGGAGTCGTCAGCAGGGTCCGCTCGGACGCGTCCGCGGCTTCGCGCTCCTCGGGCGTCGCCACGATCTCGAGGAACGACTCGACGAGTCGCGGGTCGAGCTCAGTTCCCGAGAGCAGGCGCATCTTCGCGACGGCAGGGACCCGCGCGAGTCCAGGTCGATGGGCGCGATCGCAGGTCAGCGAATGCCATGCATCGCACGTGGCCAGGATGCGCGCGCCCAGCGGAATCGACTCGCCCTGGAGACCCATCGGATAGCCGCGCCCGTCCCAGCGCTCATGATGATGCCGCACGATGGGCACCAGGTCGGCGAGGAAGTCGAAAGGCTGGAGGATGCGCGCGGCGAGCTCAGGATGCTCTCGGAGCTGGTTCAGCTCGTCGTGCGAGAGCGGCGTCGCCTTGTCGAGCACGTCGTGCGGGATGCCGACCTTGCCGATGTCGTGCAGCAGCGCGGCGCGGCGCACGGTGCGCAGCGCCTCCGACGGCAGGCCGAGCGCCGAGCAGTGCGCCGCGCAGAGCTCGGCGACGGCGGCGGAGTGGCCGGCGAGACGAGGATCCTTCGACTCGAAGGCACTGGAGAGCCCGGCGATGGCCTGCTCCACCGAGCGCTGGAGGTTCTCGCGGAGGCGCGCATTCGACAGCGCCATGGCGCCCTGATGCGCGAACACGACGAGCGTCTCGAGATCCGTCGCGCCGAAGCGGCCATGCCCGGGCTGGGCGCGGCAGTCGGCCTGCACCATGCCCAGCACGCGGCGGCCGTCCCATAGGGGTGCTGCCATGCCGCACTGGACGTTGGCCTCGCTCAGGCTCTCCGACACCTCGAAGTCGGCTTCGCCGAGCTCGAATACCACCGCCTTGCCACGCGCGAGCACGCGCTCCTTCACCGCGCGCGAGACCGGCGCGGTCGCGGCTGGCCCGCTCCTCGAGACGGCGGCGGCGGGCGCGAAGTCGGCGCGATGCTCGGTCACGATCCACGTCGAGACATGGTTCGCGCCGGGCAGCGCCTCGAGGATCGCCTCGCCGAGCGCGCGCGCCATGTCGGCCTCGCACGAGGCGCCGGCCAGCCGCGACGTCAGTCGGTGCAGCGCGAGGAGGACCTCGCGATCGAGGCTCGCGGGGATGAGGACGAGCGTCTCCGCATGCGTCGCGTCCATCTCTCCGCCGGGCGTGCCCAGGCGGCTCGGCGCCATCACGCCACGCCGCGGCGAGAACACCCTTCCCGAGGTGACGTCGAACGCCACGACAGCCGGCTTCCGCGAGTCGCCGAGGAGGATCTCGTCGCCTTCCTCCAGCACGATGACGTGGCCGCAGGATGCATCGACGGGGAGGATCGCGCTGCCTCGTCGCACGCGGGAGCCGTTCGTCGTCGCGAGATCCTCGTAGACGAGACCGCGCGGCGAAAGGCGCACCTCGCCGTGCCGTCCGGAGACGTAGGGATCCTGCACCACGACGTCGTTGGCGCGATCGCGCCCGACGCGGAGCACGGGCTTGTCCACCAGATGCGACGCTCGCTCGCCCTCGTCGTCGGCCACCCTGATGCGGATCATCGCGCCTCGATCCCCCGACCAGGCCGATTCCAGCAAGGCGGATGCCAGGCGGGCGATGGCCTGGAACGGCTCGCGCCCCGCGCCACGCATCTCGAGCGTTGGAGAGGCTCCAACCCTCAGTAGAGCAGGCAGGGGGCGACGGCCTCGCGGAATCGGGCCAGCTCCGCGGGCGTGGCGCGGAGGATCTCGTCGGGTTGAGCACCCCCATCGATGGCGACGCGCAGCGCATCGCTCCCCCAGAGGATGTCGATGGGCGGCTTGATGACCTCGTACTCGTAGGGCGGATCGCGCCAGCGGAAGTCGTTCGGCGCGAGGCGGCGAGCCTCCGCGAGCAGCGCCACCGTCGTGCGGACCGGCTCGAAGCCCTCGCGATCGGTGACGTGGACCTGCACGCCGCCGCACGTGCGCCCTCCATGCTTCTGGAACGTGGGCTCGAACCAACAAGGACGGAACCGCACGCCGCGCAGCTCGTGAGCGGAGAGCGCTGCGGCGAGCGCATGAGGGTCGAGCCATGGCGCGCCGACCAGCTCGAAGGGACGCGTCGTGCCGCGGCCCTCCGAGAGGTTCGTGCCCTCGAGCAGCACCATGCCCGGATAGGGCACGCATGAATCCAGCGTCGGCAGGTTCGGGCTCGGCATCACCCACGGAAGGCCCGTCCCATCGTGGAAGTCGCCGCGCTCCCAGCCCTCGCAGGGGATCACGTCCAACTCGCAGCGCACGCGCCCCGTGGCGCAGAGCCAACGCGCCAGCTCGCCCAGCGTGAGGCCGTGGCGCAGCGGGATGGCGTGGAGGCCGACGAACGACTCGAAACCCTCGCGCAGGATCGGCCCCTCGCGTGCGAGGCCGCCGATCGGGTTCGGCCGATCGAGGATGATGCAGCGCAGCCCGGCCTCGCCGCAGGCCTGCATGGTCAGTGCCATCGTCCAGGCGAACGTGTAGACGCGCACGCCCACGTCCTGGAGATCGAACAGCAGCACGTCGAGTCCGGCCAGCATGTCGGGAGTCGGCTTCCGGACCTTGCCGTAGAGCGAGTGGACCGGCAGGCCAAGCCGCGGATCGTGATGATCCTCGCTCTCGATCATGTTGTCCTGCTTGTCGCCACGCGCGCCGTGCTGCGGCCCGAAGAGCGCCACGAGGTCGAGGCCGCTCGTTGCGCTGACGACGTCCGCCGCGTGGCGGAGATCCCGCGTCACCGAGGCGGGATGACAAGCGAGTCCGAGACGGGCTCCGCGCAGCTCGGCTGCGCGATCCTCCACCAGCACATCGAGACCCGTGCGCACCATGCGGCGCAGCATGCCAGACGAACTGCTCCCGGAACGAAGACGCGAGTCTCGCGCCGCGCCGTCGCGACGGTCAGCGAGGAGAAAGGGCGTGGTCAGCGGGAGCGGCGAGCGAGATCGGACGAGCCGCCGGAGAGACCGGGGCGGCGAAGACCCAGTCCGAGCTCGGCGCGCGCGACGCGGAATGCCTCGGCATGCAGCAGGGCATCCGTCGCGGGCGTTGCGAAGCTCACGAGGCGCCGCATCTCGCCACCACGGAAGGTCACGAGATCGACCTGGTTGTCGCGCGTCCAGTACCAGGCGCCGCCGACGTCGAGGCTCATGCGCCAGGGCTCAATCACGGCGCCTTCGATGCTGCTGCCGGGGATGAAGGACGGCGACGACGAGGCGCTGTTGGCCGTCGTGCGGATGAACTCGACCGGCACCGGCGCCGCGCCGGCTCCCCCCGGGTCCATGAGGCTGTCGAGTTCGAGGCGCACCACGGCGCTCTGGCTGCCGCGCGTCACGAACACGTAGGCGGCGGACTCGCCGGGAACCTCGGTGACGCCTTCGATGCGCGCCGGCCGCAGGATGTCGGGGCTTGCCTGGGCCGCCAGGAAGCTGGACGGCGCGCCGACATCCACGAACGTGTACGTCTGGACATTCCCGGACACGCCAATCGTGTAGTGGCGCAGGAGGAGGGCGCCGTCCGCTGCGCCCCTGAAGTAGGCGAGGAGGGCATCGCCCGCGGGACCGAACGCGAGGCTCGGCCGGCGATCCTCATGGCCGGCGACCTCGATGATCGCGGGATCCGAGAAGATCTGTCCCGACCAGCGGCTCGACACCAGCTGCGTGCCCCCACGGCTGGGGCGCGCGAACACGGTGAACACGTCGCCCGAGAGGGGATCCTGAGCCACCGTCACGTCGGAGGCCTGCGTACCCGCCGATCCCGGCACGTCGCCCGTCCAAGCGTGCCCATCCTGATCGACGACGGAGTACCGCAGCGGCGCGGAGGTGGCCCCGAGGGAGGAGAACGCCGAGGGCCTGACGGCGCCTGCCTCGATGGAGATGCGCGCGCCGTTCTCGAGCTTCAGCGTCGCTGCCGAGGCGACGGCGCAGGAAGCTGCGAGCATGACGCCGAACGTGGAACGCGTCAGGCGGCTCATCACGCGAACTCCTTGAGGTTGATCATCGTCGAGATGTCGTACTCGCGCAGGAAGTCCGCGAGGAACGGGAGCTGCGGGTAGAACTCGGCCAGCTTCGCGAAGTGGGCGTCCGCCGCCGGATCGTCCTGCCGCGAGCAGGTTTCGCCCAGCAGGTAGTAGCAGTTCCTGCGGATGTGGTGGAGCGCGAGCGACTCGGCGATCTCGAGGGCCGCCTCGCCGAACATGCGGGCCTGCTCGAGGCGATTGAGCTGGAGGCAGGCGAAGCAGAGATCCGAGGCGATCTCGGCGACGAGATCCGTGATGCCGAACTGCTGGGCTCGCTCATAGGCGGCCTCGAGCTTCATCCGGCCCTCGTCGAGACGTCCGCTGAGGACCAGCGTGTAGCCGATCCAGTCCATCGCGGCCGCCCAGTAGAACGCCTGGTGCGCGGGCTCGACGAGCGGGTTCGCCTCGAGGATGGCCAGCGCCTCCTCGTAGTACTCGAGCGCCTCGTCCAGATAGGAACGGTTGCAGTTCACCGCACCCATGAGCGAGAGGCCGGCATGGATGCGCAGCGGCTCGCCGATGATGCGCGCCTTGTCGAGCGCGAGGCGCGCGAAGCGCAGCGCCTTCTCGTGCTCGTTCTTGTGCGAGAGGACCTTCGCGAGGCAGTGCGCGGCAAGCCGGATGATGTCGTCGTTGGTGGAGCGGAGCAGCACTTCGCGGAGGCCACGCTCGGCGAGCTCATCCTCGTGCCGCTGCACGCGGATCATCGCGAGGTTGACCTGCGCCTTGTCGACGGCGTCCGGATCCTCGTCGAGCACCTGCTCCGCGAGGGCCAAGGCTTCGACGAAGTCCCCGTGCGCTCGATCGAGATCGCCGCGCATCATCGCCTGGTAGCCGCTGGTGCGCAGGTCGATCATCGCCTGGTAGGCGCTGGTGCGCAGCTCGGACTTCCGCGTCTCGGACATGGTGCACTCCTCCCCGGGAATCCTTGCGGACCCGGAAGTCGGTCAGGACGTCACTCCACCGCTGTCGTCGCCTTCGTCATCGGCTCGGAACGGCGCTCCTGCTGTTCCTTGAACCGAATGTAGTCCATGACTTCGACGCGCGCCTCGTCCGAGAGGCGGCGATAGCGCTCGAGCAGCTCGTTCTCGCCGTCGGCGGGCCCATCCTCCATGCCGCGCTCGTCGAAGAACTCCCCGATGTTCATGCCGAACACCTCGAGGATCTTGAACAGGGTATCTAGCCCGACGCGGTACTCGCCCTTTTCCATCCGGCAGAGATCGGATTGGATGATGCCAATCCGCGCCGCGAGCTCCGACTGGGTCATGCTCCGCTCCTTGCGGAGGCGTCGCACCTTCTGACCGACGAAATTGCGCTTCATGCGGCACCCGAGGTCCACGCGAGCCTCGCCGACGAGAGGAAACTGGCCGGCAGAGAACGTGTCCCGGATGAGATTATCGGTCACGCTTGGTGTTTCAGCAAGCCAGCCGGGAGGATCCATGCCGTAAGCGCCATGAACGTCCTTCGAGCAGGACACGCAAGCGCCTGTCTCCTCAATCTCTTGCCTGGCTTTGCGAGATGGGGGCAATGCCCCCCGAGCTCAGCCCGCGGCCTGCCTGAGCTCCGCCAACAGCAGGTCGTGCAGCCCGTCGAAGCTTCCATTCGACATTGCGACGACGACATCCCCCGCCTCGGCCCGTCCCGCCACGTGGCGCGCGATCTCGGGCGCGCCGGGCAGGATCCAGGCCGGGATCCCCCGGGAGGCCACGTCGGCGATCACGGCCGCGGCATCGAGACGCACGGCGTCGGGCACCCTCTCCGGCTGGAACACTCCCGTCATGACGACGGCGTCGGCGACGGCCAGCGCCTCACCCAGCTCACGCTGGTGCACGTTGCGACGGCAGGTCCAGGAGCGCGGCTCGAAGAGCGCCCAGACGCGCCGGCCTTCGTGCCGTCGCTTGACGGCGCGGAGCGTCTCGCGGATGGCCGTTGGATGATGCGCGAAGTCGTCGTAGACGAGGACGCCGCGTTCCTCGCCTCGCACCTCCAGGCGACGCCTTATCCCCCGCATGCGCGAGAGGCCGTCGAGCGCGCGAGCGGCATCCCCGCCGAGGGAGATGGCGACCGCCGCCGCGGCCACGGCGTTGCGCACGTTGTGGTCTCCCGAGAACGGGAGGCTCGCCCTGCCCAGCTCGTGCCCGTCGCGCAGCAGCGTGAACGACGTGCTCGCGCCTTCCGGCTGGACGTCGACCGCGCGCCACGGCGACGCCGGCATCAGCCCGAACGCAGCGACCGGCGCGGGCGACCCGGCCACGACGTCGCGCGCATGAGCCGAGTCATCGCCCACGAGCACGAGGCCCGTGCGTGGCACCTGACGCACGAGCCGCCGGAACTGGAGCTTGATCTGGTCGACGTCGTCGTAGATGTCCGCGTGGTCGTACTCGACGTTGTTCACGACGAGCGTTCGCGGGAAGTACTTCAGGAACTTCGGCGTCTTGTCGAAGTAGGCCGTGTCGTACTCGTCGCCCTCGATCACGAACGCGTCGCCCTCCCCTAGCCGGTAGGAGCCCCCGAGATCGAGCGACACGCCTCCCACGAGGCACGAGGGATCCATCCCGCAGGCGACGAGCGCGACCGTCGTCATCGAGGTGGTCGTCGTCTTGCCATGCGTCCCGGTGATGACGACGGGATGCCGGCCTTCGAGGAACTCCTCCCGGATCACTTCGGCCATCGAGCGGTAGCGAATCCCGCGATCGAGCACCTCCTCCATCTCGGGGTTGCCGCGCGGGATGGCGTTGCCGACGACGACGAGATCGGGCTCCGGCAGCAGGTTCTCCGCGCGATAGGGCGAGAGCAGCTCGATTCCCCGCTCCCGGAGGAAGTCGCTCATCGGCGGGTAGACGTCCTGATCGGAGCCGCGCACGCGATGACCGCGCTCGGCCAGCATGGCGGCGAGCGTCGCCGTGGCGGTGCCGCACGCGCCGAGGACATGGATGAGCGAGCCGGGGCGCAGTTCCAAGCCGATCTCCGTCAGTTCTTCGCGGGGCGCTGCCAGGTGAGCCGGCTCGCGCCCGTCGCCCCGACGGCGAGTTCGGCCGAGAGCCCCATCGGCAGCGTCACGTGGGGCGCGCTCGCATGCCCAATCGGCCACCCGATGCTGATGGGCACGGCACCCACGGCGTCCTCGATGAGCTCGGCGATCACGTCGCCGACATCGTAACCCTGCTCCTCGTGCTGGATGCAGCCGGAAAAGTCTCCGAGCACGACACCTGTCGTCCCCGCGAGCGCGCCGACGTCGCGAAGCTGCACCAGCATCCGGTGCACCTGGTAG
>Ga0315912_10003458_pt1 | contig 15671 bp, 9 predicted proteins | sample VfabasoilMG_FD_204469 | JGI IMG/M metagenome (GOLD analysis project Ga0315912, IMG submission 204469) | Garden soil microbial communities collected in Santa Monica, California, United States - V. faba soil | ecosystem: Environmental > Terrestrial > Soil > Garden | place: USA: California... | reverse complement strand
CTGGGCATTGGCGCCAAGACCGCGGTGTTCACGCTGATCAACAGCATGTTGATCAAACCGCGGCCGGGCGTGCCTGATGCGGAACTGGTGGGCGTCTTCTCGCGAGACCGCACGCAGGTGGACGTGTATCGCGGCTTCTCGTATCCGAATTACGCGGACCTGCGCGACCGCACGGACATCTTCCAGTCCCTCACCGCGCATGACTACGCGATGGTCGGTGTCACAGAAGGCACCATGACCAGGCGCGTGTTCGCCGACGTCATCACGGCGAACTACTTCGACACGTTCGGTGTCCCGGTGATCAAAGGCCGCGCGTTCACGATGGACGAAGAGCGGCCGACCGCGAACCTGCCCGTCGCGATTCTGGGTTACTCGATGTGGCAGCGCCTGGGCGGCGCGGACAACGTGGTCGGATCGACAATCCGCGTGAACTCGCGCGTATTCGAAATCGTCGGCGTCGCGGCGCGCGGGTTCGGGGGATCACTGGTCCTCGTCACACCCGAACTGTTCCTGCCGCTCGGCGTGCTCGACAGCATGACGAATGACTTCGCGAACGACGGCGTGAAGACGTCTGTGGGCGATCGTCGTCACGCCTCGCTTGTGCTCGTCGGCCATCTCGCGCCCGGCGCGACAATCGATTCCACGAAGCCGGCGCTCGATACGTTTTCCACGCAACTGGAGCACGCCTATCCGGGTGAGAACAAGAACCAGGCGCTTCTGATGGCGCCACTCTCGCGCATGTCGGTGAGCACGCAGCCGCAGCAGGACGACGGGATGGGCACGCTGGCGATTCTGCTCTTCTCCATGTCCGGCCTTGTGCTGCTCGTGGCGTCGTTCAACCTGGCGAACATGCTGCTGGCGCGTGGCAGCTCGCGGCAGAAAGAGTTCGCGATCCGCCTCGCGATCGGCGGCAGCCGGTTCCGAATCGTCCGCCAGCTGCTCGCCGAAGCCGTGGTCCTCGCGACGCTGGGCGGCATCGTCGCCACCGCCGCCGCGTGGTGGGCCACGCAGTTGCTCGTGTCATCGATGGGATCGCACATTCCCATCGCGATCGATTTCAACACCACGCCGGACGTCCGGATCATGGCGGCCACCGTCGGACTGTGTTTTGTGAGCGCGCTGCTCTTCGGCCTTGGTCCGGCCTGGCGCCACGCGAAGACGGACGCGGTCCCCGAGCTGAAAGATCAAGCCGGTGAGCTGAAAGGCAACCGCGGCCGGCACTGGTTGTGGCGCTACTTCCCGGTGCGCGACATGCTCGTGATGGGCCAGGTCGCGCTGTCGCTCGTGACGCTCACGGCCGCCGGACTCTTCATTCGATCCGCGGTGGAATCCGCCGTCGCCGATCCCGGCTACACGTTCGAGCGCGGCGTGATGGTGAATGTGGACCCGAGTCTGGCCGGCCGCGACCAGGCGGCAACACGCCAGTTCTACGAGCGCGCGCTCACCACGCTGCGGACCATGCCCGGCGTGGTCTCCGCCAGCGCCTCGTCGCTGATGGCGTTCGGCGAACTGACGGAACAGAAAGCCGTGCAGAAGGCCGGCGCGCCGCTCAAGCGAGCCGCCGCGGGTTCAACGAGCATGGGCTACGGCGGAACGGGCGACGACGCGATTGAGGGCCTCGTCGATTCCGTGGCCACATCGATCGCCGCGAATTATTTCGAGACGATGGGTCTGGCCGTCAGGCAAGGCCGCGAATTCACGCAGGCCGAAGAACTGGCGCCGAGCGCGAACCGCATCGCGATCATCGACGAGACGCTCGCCCGCAAGCTGTTCGGCAACAGCAATCCGATCGATCAGCTGGTGCAGTGGCAGTACGGCGCGTCGAGCAGTCCGGAAACCGCCGTCGCGCGCGTGGTTGGCGTGGTCGCGCCGAGCCACCACCAACTGCTCGAGGGTGAAATGCGGCCGCATCTCTACACGCCGCTCGGGCAGGATTTCCGCAGTGCGCTGTTCCTGCACGCCCGCACGTCATTCGATTCCGCCGATCGCGAAGCAGGCATGCTGCCCGACGTCCGTCGCGCCTTGATCGGACTGGACGATCAGCTGCCAATCATCGCGCTCGAAACGCGATCGATGTACCGCGATCGCAACTTCGTGCTGTGGGTGCTGCGCGCCGGCGCCCAGATCTTCCTGGCCTTCGGCCTGCTCGCGCTGTTCATGTCCGTGATTGGCGTCTACGGCGTGAAGTCGTACGTGGTGGCGCGGCGCACACGGGAAATCGGCATCCGCGTGGCACTGGGCGCGACGCCGCGCGGCGTGGTCAACATGATCGTCACAGACGGATTGGTGACGACGGTGATCGGCCTCGTGATTGGCCTGGGGCTGTCGGTGCTGGCGGCGTTCCTGATCCGCGGCTTCCTGGTGGGCGACGGCCGCCTGGACATCACGGCCATCGTCGCAGCTATCATTGCTCTCGCTGGCGCGGCCACTGTTGCCGCGTGGTTGCCGGCGCGGCGCGCCACACGAGTGGCGCCCACGCTCGCACTCCGCAGCGAGTAGATGATCGAACTGGAAAGTTTTCTCAAAGACCGCCTGACGCGGCCGTTGCCGGGCGCCCAGGCGCAACTGAAGTTCGCGCCGAATCCACAGATCGGCGGGTGGCGGCCGGACGACCTGCCCCCCGCCGCACGCCGCGCGGCGGCGCTGATCCTTCTGTATCCCGGCGAAGCCGGCACGTCTTTCCCGCTCACGACACGCCGCCACGATCTGCCGCATCATCCAGGACAGATCAGTCTGCCCGGCGGACGAATCGATCCGGGCGAGACCGCCGAGGCCGCGGCGCTGCGCGAGGCGCGCGAAGAAGTGGGCGTGGATCCTGCCACTGTCCGAATCATCGGTTCGCTCTCGACGCTCTGGGTGGTGGTCTCGAATTACATCGTGACGCCGTTCATCGGCGTGACCGACGCGCGGCCGGCATTTCGCACGGACCCGCGCGAGGTTGCGGCGCTGATCGAAACGCCGGTGGAATGGGTGCGCGATCCCGCGCGCGTGGCCATGAGCCATCGCCTGCGCGACGGTGTTCGCGTGGAGTTTCCGTATTTCGACATGGACGGACAGAAAGTCTGGGGCGCGACCGCGATGATTCTGGGAGAGTTCCGGGCGCTGTTTGAAGGACCCCGGGTCTAAAGACCCGGGGCTCCGTACCGAATGAGGACCCGGGGCTCCGTACGCTCCGTTCCTAGGCGCCGATCGAGAGCGCGAAAATCAGCGACGGCAGCAGTTCGCGCCCGTGCTTGCGCAGCCACCATTCCGCGTCTTTCCACCAGCCGCAGACCGAATCCACTTCGCGCCAGAACCGCCGCGAGTGATTGGGCTGACGCACGTGCATGAGCTCGTGAAAGATCACGTAGTCGGCCACCGACTTCGGCATCTGCACCAGACGCCAGTTCAGCGTGATGACGTGCTTGGCGGAACATGCGCCCCAGCGCGATCGCTGGTTGCGCACGGACACTTCCGACACCCGGACGCCGGCTTCGCGCGCAAGCGCGAGGCAGCGCTTCGGCAATTCGTCGGACGCCAGCCGGCGCAGCCGCGCTTCGATCGCCGCGCGAACGTCAGAGTCCGGCGTGCGCAGATCGACAACCTCTTCGCCAAACCGCGCGGTGGATCCGCACACGGCGATCGACACCTGCTCGCCGCGGAACCACGTGCGCGTGCCCGTCTTCCACGGCGCGTGCCGCTCGCGCTGACGGACGAGTTCGCGGCTGATCCAGGCGGACTGCCGCACGGCGAACGCGAATCCGCCGGCGAGCGACGCGCCGCGAGGCACCGTCAATCGCAGGCCTTCACCGTCCGGCGCCAGGCGGACCACGTATCGACGCGCGAGCCGGTGCCGCATCACAGTGACCGGCACTTGCTGCCCTTCGATCGTGATCTGCCGCGCGCGCGGCTTCGGTGATTCAAGCCACGGTAGCTTGAGTTGCACGGGGCAATGGTAACTCTGAAGCGACCGCAAGGGACGGTCGTATCATCAGGTCAATGCTCAAGGCGCTCACGCCAATCACCCTGCTGGTGGCAGGCGCCTTTCTTGCGGCAACGTCGGTGCTGCCGGCCGCCGCACCCGCGTCCCAACGGCGCCCGACATTTGCCGCCGACATCGCGCCGATCCTGCTCGAACGGTGCGCCTCGTGCCATCGGCCCGGCCAGCCGGCGTCGTTTTCGCTGCTCTCCTACGACGACGCCAAAGCCAGGGGAAAAGAAATCGCGGAAACCACACAAACGCGCACGATGCCGCCGTGGCTGGCCTCGCAAGGGCCCGGCTTTCCGGCGCTGAAAGACGATCCGCGCCTGACCGACAAACAAATCGCGGCCATCGCCACGTGGGTCAGGAACGGCATGCCAAGCGGCGACCTCCGCAAAGCCCCGCTGCCGGCCGTGTATCCCGCCACGTGGCCGTTGGGCACGCCCGACCTCACGAGCGAAGTCACGCGCGTGATCAATGTGGAAGGCGGCGGCCGATCGGCATCGCGCATTGCCGTGATTCCCATCGAGTTCCCCACGGACCTGTGGGCGAGCGCGATCGACTACCAGCGCGGCGACGGACGTCTTGTGACATTCGCCCGGTTGTTTCTTGCACCGCCCGACCTGCGCATTCGCGACGACGACGCGCTGCCCGGCGTGGGCGGATTGCTCGGTTCGGGAAGCCTGGAGAATTACGGCGATCAGTTACTGTCCGCCGCGCGGAGTCTGATCAGTCTTGGCGCCTGGGTGCCAAGCATGAACCGCAAGCTGCTGCCGGACAATCTCGCGATTCGCATTCCGCCCAAATGGAACGTGGTCGTTCAGCTGCACATGCAGCCGGGACAGGAAGATGGGATCGAAAATGGCCGTATCGGCATTTATTACGCCAAGCCAGGCGCGCGGCGCGCGTTGAAGCCGATCGACGTGCCGCCGGCGCTCGGTATCGCCGCGGACCTGTCGATCCCCGCCGACGCCACGCGCCACGTGCTGCGCGACACGTTCGAGCTGCCGGTGAACGTTGAGGCCGTGGGCGTTCGCGCCAGTGCGAACGCGCTCGGACGCGACATGACGATGCAGGCGGAGCTGCCGAACCGCACCGTACGCAGTCTGCTGCGGATCGACCGATGGGATCCCGCGTGGCCCGATTCGTACTACTTCGTGGCGCCGATTGCGCTGCCGAAAGGGACCGTGCTGCGGGTGGAGATCGCGTACGACAATTCCGCGGACAATCCGCGCAATCTGTTTTCGCCTCCGCGGCGTGTTGGATGGGGACGGATGTCGATCGGTGAAGTGGGCGGCATGACGCTGCTCATCGCGGCGCCGTCGCCAGACGACGCGAAGGCGCTGGATGACGCCGCCGCGAAGCACCTGAAGAATCAGCTGTTGAAGTAGGACGGAAACCGACCGGAAAAATCGATCTCGGGGATCATTTTCGAACCGGGGCCCGTCTGGCTATTTGAAAATGATCCCCGAGATCGATTTTTCCGGTCGGCTTCCGCTTTACCCCACGCGCACGGTCATCAGCGTGGCGTCGTCCAGCGGTTCCGTGGTGCCACGGAATGCCTTGAGCTCAGCCTCAACGTGCTGGAGCGGGTTCGCGGTCTTCACGGACGAGAGCAGCAGCGTTTCGAGCCGCTCGGTCCCGAACATGTCTCCGCGCTCGTTCTCTTCTTCCACGCAGCCGTCCGTGTAGAGGAACAGCAGATCGTCTTTCTGCAGCTGCACCGTGCGCTCGGTGTATCCGCGGCCGGCGAGCAGTCCAACCGGAAGGCCCGTCGCGGGCATGCGTTCAAGGCCGCCGTCGCGCAGCACGTACTGCGGATTGTGTCCGGCGTTCACGTAGCGCAGCACGCGCGTGGTCGGATCGAGCAGCGCCATGAACAGCGTGGAGTACACCGGGCCCGGCGTGTTCTTTTCGATGTCGCGATCGAGCGCGTCGGCCACCACAGACAGCGATTGATTCAGTCCCAGCCGGATGCGCAGTGACGCCTGAAGGTTGGCCATGAGCAGCGCGGCGCCAACGCCCTTGCCCGACACGTCTCCCATCAGCAGCGCGATGTGGCCGTTGTCGAGGGCGAAATAGTTGAAGAAGTCGCCGCCAACTTCGCGCGCGGGCACCGAAATGCCCTGCACATGCGTGAGGCCGAGCGTGAGCGGCGACTGCGGCAGCATGTCGTGCTGAATGCGGCGGCCCAGTTCCAGCTCGCGGCGGATGCGTTCCTGCTCGACCGCCGTCTGCTGATGCCGCTCGACGTCTGCGGCCATCTGGTTGAACGCCAGCGCGAGCTGTCCGGCTTCGTCATTCGACGGCACCGGCACGCGCGCCTTGTAGTCGCCCTTCGCTATGCGGCCCACGGCTTCGCTCAGCGTGCTGAAATTGCGCGTCAGCCGCGAGGACAGCGGCACGATCCCGACGAGCATGACCGCGACAAACAGCAGACCGATGCCCGCGTTGCGCGCCGAGGTCTTGCGCAGATCCGAGAGCGAGTCGCTCACTGGACGCGCGATGCCAAGGCGCAGACCTGTGCCCGACTTGTCGTCGGTGGTCACCACCACGTAGTCCGGCAGCCGGACGATCGCGGGGCCGTCCGGTTTCGCCACGTTGCCGAGTTTTGTGACGCGCGCCTTGTCCACTTCCGATCGCGCGTAAACCGTGCCGTCTTTCGCCACCGCAAACGGCACTTCACCGCGATCGCTGCGGGTGGTTGAGAACACCGTTGCCAGCACGTTCGGCAGATTGATTTCCGCGTCGAGCGTGCGCACCACTGTGCCGTTGCGTTCAACGTTCACGGCAATGCTGCTGCCGGACATCGACGACTTCTTGCGAAGTTCGGGCGCCGGCGCCTTCGCGACTGCGGCACCCGCTTTCGCCGTGGCCGCGGCGGCTTTTGCCGCTGCCGCCTGCTGCGCCTCGGCTTCCTTCTCCGCCGCGATCGCGCGCTTCTTCAATTCAGCGGCGCCAATCTGCAGGCCCTGCTGAATGCCGAGCACGCGCTGATTCACTTCAGCGGCAAGGCGCTGACGCTCTTCGGGCGTGAGCTCTTCGAAACGTTTGTCGGGCGGCAGCACCTGCCGGAACAAATCGCGGCGCAACGGTCCCATGTCGATGACGAGATTGCCCCGCTCATCCACAACCGGAACGATCGTTGCCATCGCGGTCATCGTGCCAGGCTGACCCGGATTCGCCTGCGGCGGTGCGCCAGCCGCCGCGTCCGCTCCAGCTCCCGGAGGAGGCACGGCAGGCGATCCCGCCGGCCGTCCGCCGCGCGCCGGATCGAATCCGCGGCCTTGCTGGTTCGCTCGGCCGCCGCGTCCCGGTTCGCGATCGCCAGGCCGTGGCGTTGGCGTGGGCGTTGGCGTGGATGACGCTGACGCGACGACCGCCGACGGCGAGGTTGAGGGCGATGGCGTGGGCGACGCCGTCGGGGACGGGCGCGTCCTGGGAGATGTGCTCGATGCCGCGGGCGAAATTGACGGCGCCGGCGCCGTTGAGGGAACCGGCGCGGTTGGAATTGCTCGACCGACCGTGCCCGGCGGAGGCGGAGGCGGACTGTTGCCGGGCGGTGGCCCGCCGCGCCCGCCACCACCACCGCGCCCGCCACCGCCACCGCCGCGCCCGTTCGTGAGGCGCACGTTGTTGAACAGCATCGCCGTTTCACCGAGCGACTTCGCAATCCGATCGCTCAGGATCTCGTTGCCCGCCAGCGAACTCATGGTGACCGTGGTCACGTTCAACGGCTTCGTGGATGAAGATGCGGCTGGTGAGGAAGACGGGTCTGCCGCGGCGTTGGTCGCCACAGGCTGCTGCGACGCGGCATCCACCGCGTTCTGCAGCTCCGCGATGTCCATCAGATGTTCGACGCGCTCGGACAGCTGCGCCGTGACAAGCGACATGCGCTGGCTGAGTTCGCCGGCGAGCAGATCGGCTTCGTGCTCCGCCGCGACGCGCAGCGCGTCGACGTTGGTCGTGTAGGTGTACCAGGTCACCGCCGCCATCGGCACCACCGACAGCAGGAAGAACGCAAGAATCAATCGCGTGCGAAGGCTCATGACATCCCTGCGAACTGCACAATCACCGGCGCGTGATCGCTCGTCCCGAAATCCCGGCGCGACACCGACGTGGTGGCGCGGCTCGCCACCCGGCGGGTGGCAAGCACGTAATCAATCCGCCAGCCGATATTTCGCTGACGAAGGTTCCGCCACGGCGCCCACCAGGTGAACAGCTCATTGTTATCCGGATCGAGCGTGCGGCCGATATCGATTAGACCGGCGTCAAGCATCCGGGTTAGCATCGCCCGCTCCTCGGGCCGCGCGCCGATTTGATTGGGCTTCCGCTCTTTCGGGTGCACGTCACGGTCCTCGAGGGCGATGTTTACGTCTCCACAGATCACTACGTCGCGTCCACTCGCGATCGTTTCACTCGCCCACGCGCTGAGCGCGTTGAAAAATGACAACTTTGCGTCGTAGTCCTTGCCGCCATTCGGCACGTAGACCGAAGCCATCAGAAACGCGCCCAAATCCGCCACGACGATGCGATGCTCCATGTCGAAAGACGGATGATGGAAGGGCGGACGTTCCGTGACAAAACCATGGCGAACGATCAGGCCCACGCCTGAGTAGCCGCCGGCGCCGTGCCAGTAGGACCAGTGATCGGTGGCCGACACCAGCAACTCCGGCACCTGCGACGGCGCGGCCTTGATCTCCTGCAGGCAGAGAATGTCTGGAACTTCCGTGTCGATGAGCGTTTTCAGTTCGGCATGACGCGCGCGGATGCCGTTGACGTTCCAGGTCACGATCTTCATCGTGCGGCGGCTCCCGCGATCGCGCGAAGACCGGACGTGAGCCGGCCGATCCCTTCGGCGGCGGTCTGCTCGTCGAGGGTGCCGTATGACACGCGCAGGTGGCAGCCGGATGTCGCGCCGAACGCCACGCCCGGCATGGCGGCCACGCGATGTTCGCGGATCAGCCGTTCGGCTACGAGCATCGGATCGAGCGCGGCTTTCAAGCGAATGAAAAAGTAGAAGGCGCCGTCCGCCGGCGGTGTTTCGACGAGCGACGCGTCTCTGGTCAGCTCGCGGTGGATGATCTCGCGCAGGCGTCCGAGCTTTTCCACGTAGGGCTGCGCGTATCGACGGCCGATGCGCGCGGCGGCCAGCGCGGCGTGCTGCGAAATCGCCGGCGGGCACACCAGGATCGTGTCCTGGATCTTGTTGACGGCGTCCCACAGACGCTCCGGCACCACCATGTAACCCACGCGCCAGCTCGCCATGCCGTAGCCCTTCGAGAAGGACATGAGCGAAATCGTGTGCGCGCTCGCACCCTGGATCGAGCCGGGCGAAAAATGTTTCGTCTGACCATGCGTGAAGTACTCGTACGCCTCGTCGTGGATGTGGAACACACCGCGATCGCGACACCATGCGTTCAGGTCCCGTAGATCTGACTCTGGATACACGGCGCCGGTTGGATTGTTGGGCGACACCGTCACCACCGCGCGGGTCCGCGGCGTCAAGGCTTTCTTGATCGCATCCAGATCGAGCTGGTAGTTCGCCGTGGTCGGCACCAGCACCGGCGTGGCGTTGGCCATCACCACCGCCATCTCGTGGTTGAAATAGAACGGCACGGGCAAAATGACTTCATCGCCCGGGTCCGTGATGGCGAGCAGCGCATTGATAAAGCCCATGTTGCTGCCGGCGGTCACCACAATCCGGCTGTCGGGGCCGACGTTGATGCCGTTCTCGCGCGCCAACTTCTCGCGCAGACCTTCTATTAATGTGGGGAGCCCTTCAACCGGGCCGTATCGATGTTCGGTCGCATTCGCGCCAAACGCGCGCGCGGCTTCCAGCGCTTCAGCCGGCGGCGGATACGACACCACGCCCTGGCCCAGAGAAATGGTGCCGGGCGTGGCCGCGATCCACCGCGCCACCGTCGGAATGACCGGCGCCTGAACCGCGGCAAGTCGTCGCGATTGATCGGCCACGGATCAGCGTTGATCGGACACAAAGGCCAGCCACTTGCCGTCTGGGCTGACCGCAATGCGGGTGATGTTCATCGGCCGCTGGGGATCGATCGGAAGTGACGCGAGCGGCTCCCAGTCCGGTGCCCCTGGCCGCCACGCCGCAATGGCCGTACCTCGGGCCATAATCAGCCGGCCGTCGGGCGTCCACGCGGCGTCCTGGCTGCCTTCGAGCGGCGCGACCAGCGTGGCGCTCTCATTTTTTTTCAGATCGAATTCCTTGAACACACGGGGCGTCTCGCCTGTCGCGAGGTAACTGATCGTGCCGGTCTTCGGCCGGATCAGGACGGATCGGCCGATGCCGGTCGCGGCAACCGTGGCGGCGCCGGTTTTCGTGTCCGCAATCTGCAGCGTCGCCGGCGTTCCGCCGGATCCCAGAATGAACAGCGCCAGGCGCGTGTCGTCGATCCACGCGTGATAGCCGACGGGCTTGATGTTCTCGAGGAGGACGCGCGGGTTCGATCCGTCCAGATCAAATCGCCACAACCGCTGCGTGTTGTCCGCTTCCACGCGCACCGCTGAAAACGTCTTCCTGTCCGGCGTCATCGTCGGCGAATACTCCGCCTCCGCGGTGGTCGTCAGCTGCTTCAGTTGCTTCGACGCGATGTCGTAGCGATAGATGTCCGTCTGCTTGCCGTCGCGATTGGATGCGAACAACACCGCCGAGCTGTCCGGCAGGAACGACGGCTGATTGTCATAGCCTGGGCTGTTCGAAATGTTGACGAACTGAAGCGCGGACACGCCCGGCTGCGTCGGGAACGGCGCCAGATACACCTCCGTTGCCGGCGGCGCCTGCTGTGCGGACATCGTGACCAGCAGCGACAGGACAGAAAGTGGCAGCAGGATCTTTCTCATCTCTCAGCTCTCATCTCTCCAGGACGTCGGACAACGGACTCTGGACTTCAGGACTCCGGACCCCGCACTCCGGACTCCGGACTACGTCTGCCTTGTGACCGTCCGAGCGCTCCGGTGCGCATCAAGCACGAGCGGCCCCAGCTTCTTGCTCAGGTACACCTTCGAGTCCAGCGGATCGGGCGCCGGTTCGAGTTTGATGATGTTGAACTCGAGCCTGTCGAGCACCGCGCGCATGTCGTAGTAGCGGTTTTTTGTCTTGACGATCACTTCGTCGTAGCCGTTGGTGACGGCCCAGACTTCCTGTTCTTCCGTGAGCGCGCGGAAGTGGCCGCGGCCGCGCCAGTCCAGGCGCGTAGCGCCGAGCCAGTTGTAGAGAATCTTCCGGCCGTTGAAATCGACCACGTCGCTCAATCGCGCCACAAGATCGGCCAACTTGGGATCGATCTCGATCGAGCGCAGTTCGTGCGAGACCTTGTAGGACACGGGCACGACCGTGCCGGCGTCTTCCGGCAGCGGCGCTTCGGCCATCAATATCTGATAGTCGCGATCGGTGAGGCGTCCGACGATCTCCGTTGCCGACTTGCGCGTCGGAAAATCGTTGAAGTACTCCTCGATGAATCCAATCTCGAGTGCTCCCTGCTGGAGCGGATATTCGCGGATCAAATAATGAGGCTGGGACATCGGCGCGCCTTTCAGCGCTCTAGTGTAGTCGACGCTACTACCCGGAGTAGTAGTCGCTGTGCGGCGCCACGGTAAAATTTTGCCCGTATGAAAATGTCCCTCCGTTGGATGGCGACAGCTTCGTTGGCTGTCGGCCTTGTCGCACCAGGTGCGGTTGCAGAAGCCGCCTGGGAGAATGCCGCCGAGCGCGCGGAACACGCCGCCGGCGATGTGTCGGGCACCGTGAAAGACCCGTCTGGCGGCGCGCTCGTCGGCGCGCAAGTCACCCTGCTGACACCGCAGCGTGCTGTGGTGGCGGCCACCATCACTGATCAGTCCGGAAAGTTCACCGTCAGCGGTCTGGCCGACGGACAGTACGTCGTCAACATCAAGTATCCCGGCCTGAAGGAAGCGCAGGCCGTTGTCACCGTCGCGGCCGGCAAGGCCGCCGCGCTCAACCTGCAGCTTGAAATTGTCAAGCTCGGCGAAGACGTCACGGTGACGGCGAACCTTGGTTCGGCGGGAGAACTGAATAAGCAGAGCCAGCCCGTCAATGTCATTTCGAATGACGACGTGATGAACCGCTCGAAGACCGTATTCGCGCAGGCGTTCGACGAGGAAGTCGGCCTGGCATTGCAGCGGACGAGCCCCGGCATGTCGGGCGTGTTCGTGCGCGGTCTCACGGGTGGCAAGGTCAACGTGTTCATCGACGGCGTGCGCTTCACCAACGGCGCGCAGCGCGGCGGCGTCAACACGTTCCTCAACCTGATCGATCCGACGACCGTTGACGGCGTGGAAGTCCTCCGCGGACCGTCGTCTGCGCAGTACGGCAGCGACGCGCTGGGCGGCAGCATTCAGGTCCTGTCGAACGTGCCGTTGATCTCTGCGGACAAGAAGCAGACGATCAGCGCGTCGTTTTCGGCGGGCGCGGAGTCGGCGCATGTCGGCGGCTTCGGCCAGTTGGGCGTGAACTACGCCCGCAGCAACTTCGGCATGTATGGCAGTTTCTCAGGCCGCAAGACGGGAGACTACAAACCCGGCGGCGGCGAGGACACGCACGCGGCCGTCACGCGATTCCTTGGTGTGCCCTCGAGCGTGTTGTATCCCGAGCGGATGCCGGGTACCGGATTCACATCGAACGCGCTTCAACTCCGCAGCAACTGGGTGATCAACCCTGACTTCCTGGTGGTCGGCAACTACATCCGCACGCGCCAGGACGGCGCGAACCGCTGGGACCAGACGCTGGGCGGGGACGGCAATCTGATCGCCGAGCTGAACGACCTGCAGTTCGATCTGGCGTACGCACGCATCGAAACGTCGAAGGCCGGCTGGTTCGACCACGCCTCCGCGACGTACTCGTTCAACACCCAGCGCGAAGAGCGCGTCAATCAGGGCGGCCAGGGCAACGCGCTCGGTGCGATTACACATCAGCCGGAGCGTACGTCGACGAACGGCATCCAGGCCAACCTCGTCAAACAGCTCTCGCCGCGCTATTCGCTGACAGTCGGCGGCGACAACTACTTCGAGAAGCTGACGTCGGTGGCGTTCGACGTCAATCCGGTGAACGGCGTCGAAACGCTGAGCCGTCCGCGCGTGCCGGATCAGGCGACGTTCCTTGAAGGCGGCATCTTCGCGCAGACCAACGTCAACGTCACGGACACCCTCGGCGTCAACGCCTCGATGCGCTTCGGATGGACGTCGTACAAGGCCGACGTGGCCGACGCGCCGATCGTGAACGGCGCACCGCTGTGGCCAAACGACTCCCATGACACGCAGGGCCTGACGTACCGCGTGGGCGCGGCGTGGCGGATGACGGACACGATCACGTTCGTGGGCTCGGTGTCCACAGGCTACCGCGCACCGAACATGACGGACCTGGGAACCCTGGGACTGACGGGATCTGGCTTCGAGGTCGCGGCGCCAGACATCGCGGGTCTCGGTGGGTTCGTCGGCACGACCGCCGACGCCACTGCCGTGTCCTCGGGCATCGCAACGTCGCAGGTCGAGTCCGAAACGAGCACCAACTTCGACGGCGGCATCCACTTCAAGAACAAGATGTTCCGCATCGAGCTCAACGCGTTCTCGAACAAGATCTACGGCAACATACAGAAGCAGTCGCTGATTCTGCCGCAGGGCGCGGTGGGCACGGTGATTGGCGGACAGACGATCACGTCACAGAACGCGAATGGCGCGGTCTTCGTGCCGGCGTCGACCAACCCGGTCCTGGTGCGCGCGAACTATGACGATGCGCGCATCTGGGGCATCGAGTGGCTGGGCGAGGTGAAAGTCACGACCGACATCACCGTCGGATCGATCTACACCTATCTGCGCGCGAAGGACACGGCCACGGGCCTGCCGCCCAACATCGAAGGCGGCACGCCGGCGCCGACAGGATCGATCTGGGCGCGCTGGACGATGAGCGAGAGGGGCCTCTGGATCGAGCCCTACTTCAACTTCGCGCAGGAGCAGAAGAATCTATCAACGCTCGACCAGGGTGATCGCCGGACGGGCGCCACCCGCACGCGCGCGCAGATTCAGAACTACTTCCGCCGAGGGGCGACGGAGAACGGCTGGGTCGATTTCGGACCGGATGGCGTCCGGGGCAACGCCGACGACTTCCTGATTGCCACGGGCGAAACGCTCACGCAGATTCAGGACCGCGTGCTTGGCGTGGGCGTCAACAGCGCACCGCTGTGGACGTCGGTGCCGGCATGGCAGATGGTCGGCATCCGGCTGGGATACACCTTCCTGAAGCACCACACGATCTTCGTGGACTTCGAGAACCTCGGCAACGAAAGCCGCCGCGGCATCAGCTGGGGCCAGGACGCTCCGGCGCGCGGGATCTCGGTGAGATACATCCTGAGATAGTCGGAAAGTCAAAAAGTCAAAAGTCAGAAGTCAAAAGTAAGTAGCAAGGCAAAAGGAGCGAGCTGGCAGACCTGCTGGCTCGCTCTTTTTCTCATTTCATCTCTTAGTACTTTCAACTTTTGACTTCTGACTTTTGACTTTCCCTCTGCCGCTGTCTCTGGCCGCGCCACTACAGAATCGAGCTCGCTCGTCGGCCAGGGAGTGCGCGGCGAATTGATCCACGCGCCACGGCAACCGCCACGTCCAGTTGTGATCACCGATCGTGGCGGGAATGTTGATGCGATCAGTCCAGCCGAAGATGTCTTGAATCGGGATGAAAAGTTCGGTTGATCCGCTGGCGAAGATTGTCCTGAGCCACGCGTCGCGCAGGGTGTCGTTCCAGATCGTGTGGGGATCGGTGATGCCGGCGGCGCGCAGGGCCGGGATGTTGACGGCGGCGCGGCGCTCGTCTTCCGACGCGCGGGTCCACCACTCCGCCATCGTCTCCGTATCGTGCGTGCCCGTCATGGCCGCCGATCGCGCGGGATAGGACGCCGGATCGCGGAACGGATGGCCGCCGGCGTTCCAGTCGCGCTCCCAGCGGATCACTTTGCAGCCGGGCACATCAAGGCGCGCCAGTGAGTCGCGCACGAAGTCAGGGACCACCCCGAGATCCTCGGCGATGATGACGCTGCCCGACTCGAGCAGGATCCGCAGGATCGCTTCGCCTTGCGCGATCTGCGTGGCCTCGTCAGCTGGATTGAAGAACGCGGGCGCGCCGGAGAGTGGACGGCCGTACGTTCTGTAAAGGCCGACCAGATGGTCCACGCGGTAGCCGTCGTAGAGTTCGGCCATGCGTCGCGCGCGCTGGCGCATCCAGGAATAGCCGGTCTCGGCTATGCGGCTCCATCGGTATGTGGGCAGCGTCCAGTCCTGCCCTGTTTCGCTGAACGCATCGGGCGGGACGCCGAGCGAGACGTCGAACATCACTTCATCGGGGCGCACCCAGACGTCCGGGCTTTCGGCGAGCACCATGAACGGCATGTCGCCGAACACGGTGACGCCTTCCGCTCGCGCCGCCACACGCGCACGGTGCCACTGGTCGTCCGCGATCCACTGGAAATACTGTTGCCGGAGCACATCGCGCGCGAGCTGTCGCCGCGCTTCGTGAATGGCGTCTGTGTGGCGATCGCGCAACGGCTCCGGCCACTTGCGCCAGTCCTGCTCGCGCAGTGATTCGACCAGCGACGCATACAGCGCCCAGTCGTCCAGCCACCAGCGCTCACGGGAGATGTAGCCGCCCAGTGCGGCCGCGCGCGTCGACAACTGTTCCCAC
>Ga0315912_10003457_pt1 | contig 15672 bp, 23 predicted proteins | sample VfabasoilMG_FD_204469 | JGI IMG/M metagenome (GOLD analysis project Ga0315912, IMG submission 204469) | Garden soil microbial communities collected in Santa Monica, California, United States - V. faba soil | ecosystem: Environmental > Terrestrial > Soil > Garden | place: USA: California... | reverse complement strand
ATTCTCCGCCACTGCTACTATCACCACCGTCTAAATTAGATGTGGTAATACCATGATTCAGAACTATGCCACCAGGCTTCAAATGGTCATAAATTGTTTTGAAGTAAGTAGGAAGTTGATTAACACCAACGTGTTCGAACATACCAACACTAACAATTTTATCAAACATTTCCTTTTCGTAAAGGTCTCGATAATCTAGGATCCTTACTTGAACAAGATGCCTTAAATTTCTCTTGTTAATTTCATTCTTAACATATGCATATTGTTGTTCAGAAAGAGTAATACCAGTACATTTTGCACCATATTTTTCTGCTGCCCAGAATATGAGCCCTCCCCATCCACAACCAATATCAAGAAGACTTTCACCTTCTTTCAGATTTAACTTTTTGCAGATATGGTCAAGCTTCTGTTCTTGTGCTTGATCTAAAGTATCACTAAATGAATTATAGTATGCACAAGAATAAACTTTATTCTTGTCTAACCATAATGAATAGAATTCATTAGACACATCATAATGATGGGCAATAGCTGCCTTATCACTCTCTTTTGAATGAGTAAATCTAGTTAAACGAGATAACCAGTTCGATGAATCATAACTATCAAATGCATCCGAAAGAACACTAATAATCTTACGAATTTCGCCCTTTACATCAATTTCTTGATGAACATAACTTTCTGCAAGAACACTAAGATTAGGACTAGTAAAAATCCTAAGAGCCTTAGGTGTATTGACTGTTAACTCAATTTCAGGGTTTGTACCTGTTACTACAGTTCCATTCCAAAACTTAATAGAAATAGGCAAATTTTCTTTCTTTAATTTGCCTTCGATAAGTTTCACTAACTGATTTTCAAACATATGTATCTTTCTTAAAATCTAAACCTTTAAATGGATTTATCGGAAACCAACCATCATGCCATACTCTAATGACATGTAATTTACCTTTTAACTTTCTAATTTCAAATGCATACATATTATTGGTACGTCTTAGAGGGATCGAACCTCTGTCCTCTTTCGTGTCAGGAAAGCTATCTACCGCTGATATAAAGACGCTAAATTTTTCTTACTTGATAATTATCTTTTATCTTATTATGGAAAAAGAACCCTTTAGAAGGTGATTTTAACCATTGTTCAAATGTTGTTCGAGTTATATTAGGGATTGAATATGAAATTCCATTAGACAATCTCATAGTTAATACCTTATTTGGACGATTATATGTTAAATCAGAAATCCAGGCTGATTGAACTGGTTTTTCATTTATAACTTTATTAATTCTTTCCCAGACATAAAGATGAATTCCACCAGCAGGCGTTCTTTTTACATATTTCCATTCAGGCCCTAATATTTCTGAAATTTCAGGAACCATTCTCCAATATAATTTTACTCTACTTGGTTCGCTTGAATCTGCAGAAAATTTAATATATTCATCTTCTGGTTCTAAAAAATCATTCAAGGCCCGAATTAGCATATCTTTAACTGTCGAAAATACTTTTATTGCATTTCCTGTTTTAGAAATATCATATCTTCCATGAACTGCAAATTCAATAATAATACCGGAAATTTCTCTAGAAAGATACAAATCTAGACCAAGTTCTTTAGATTCCGAATGATATACACTACCATAGGAATAATCATTGACTTCTACTTCAAATGAAGCAGGTGCATTACCCAATTCAACTAATATTTCTGCTGCTCTCACCCTTTACATATTCAACAAACTTATAATTATAAGTTTCATTGCTCCCATCTATTGAACTATTTATCTTCCATTTTGTAAGATCAATTTCAGGGAAAAATGTATCAGCTTTACATTCAGCATCAATGTGAGTTATTACTAACTTATCTGCTAAATCAATTGTTTGATTATATATAGATTCGCCACCTATAATGACTATTTCTGAATAACAATGTTCTATAGATAGTGCTTCATCGATACCTTTTGCTCGTACCGCCATACTACCCAAATCTTGAGAAGAAATAACAATACATTTTCTTCCGGGTAATGATTTATGTCCAATACTTGCAAAAGTATTGCTACCCATAATTACTACTTTATCCATCGTATAGGCTTTGAAATGTTTCATATCCTCTGGAATACTCCAGACTAAATGATTTTCAAAACCCAATTCGCGATTACGACCTATCGCAGCAATGAGAGTTATCATTTAAGGTTTCTTCAATAAGATCTTCCGTTGCACATTTACATGTTTCGCATTGTGTGCAAACACCGGTCTTAATTTGTAAATCTTCAAAAGTCTTACAACCTTCTCTAACACATTCTCGTAATACCGATTCAGAAAGGTTCTTACAAATACAAATTAACATAATTGCCCTTTATTGATTTAATATAAACCCTTTAAAAAGCAAAGTCAAACTGGCGGAGACGGTGAGATTCGAACTCACGGACCCCTTTCGGAGTCAATAGTTTTCAAGACTATCACGATAGGCCACTCTGCCACATCTCCATATCAGTATAGTTTAATAAAAGCCCACCGGGGTTTCAAAGGGAGTCGAACCCTACAGTTTCAGTCTTAAGTTGAATAAATTTTATTGCTGTAACTATACTTTAAATTTGGTAGGAGAACTTGGAATCGAACCAAGGACGTGCTCTAATCTGGAGCCACGGAGTGCCGGTTTATAAGGCCGGTGTTTTACCACTAAACTATTCTCCCAAATCTTAGATTATGCGAACTTCTTGTAAGCCCAAGCAATAACTAAGCCTATAACAATACCTACTCCAACACTTACTAGATCTAATCCGAACATAATATTTCTCCTTACACAAATAGTGTGCGGATTATTTATCTCTCGAGACCTACAATTTTAACTAATTTTAAATGGAGCGGAATGCGAGAATCGAACTCGCGACATCTGCTTGGAAGGCAGGGGTTTCACCACTAAACTAATTCCGCAAAATATTATGTGACCCCATTGTCTTATCCACACTTCCCATAAGGTGGGGACTAGAGGGGGCATTCACCCCTCATGTAGATACTATTTAGTTAGAAGCGTATCTACAGAGTAAATTCTTAAACAATCAATATCTGATCTTCTGTAATTCCGATATTAATTCCTGTATCGAGTTCTATAAGTTTATTTATCGATGGAACAAGATCGCTTCTTGCCTTTTCCTTATCAGCATTCGCAACATAAAATCCAGGAAAGGCATCTGTAATGTATATATGCCATCCATCGACTTCTTTATGATTAACAATGATTGGAAAATCCATTAATCAATTAATGTTCCTATGAAATTGTTCTGAAGTAATTTCTTTCGCTTGGCGAATAAAGAACCGACCAAGTTGGTCAAGTTGATCAGGGGTTATAAACATTTCATTGCATCCTTGAATTCTTCCTGGATCCATGTTACGTTCAAACTTCACAAAAACCGATTCCGTATATTGATCACTCTCACGAACAGTAATATCGAGAGTAAACATAGGATTCACATCAATTTGCAACTGAGGCATTTTATGTCCTTTTATTTGGTGCTGGAGGTGAGACTCGAACTCACGGAGGTTTCCCGACGCCTTACAAGAGCGTTGCAATTGCCACTATGCGACTCCAGCGTATTCTTATTTACCTATGTGTTTATTATAGACTAGGCAAAACACATTGTCAATAACTATCACAATTTGCAGCCTTGGCCTTTGCTGCACTCTTGGTCTTGGACTCCCAGATTTCCTTTGAAAATTTAGCCTGTTTTGGCATGGGAAACACAAGTTTAGACTCTTTTTGCACTTGTGCCAAGCTTGTAACAAACTGGTTTAAAGAACCTTTTGCTGTTTCATGCTTAAACTTGAATACCAATACATCATTAGTTTCGAGATCAACCAAAATCTTATAAAAACCGTTTGGCACAGTGACCATATTAACTCCAATAGTCTTATCTTGATCTCTATTATAGATAGGACCTGCATAGATAAGAATATTATGAGAACGATTTACAGACCAAGCACGAGTTTGATCCTCAAGTTTCTTCCAAATTCCCCGATTAAAACCAGGTTCTTGTGGAGCCATTTGTGATAGAATGAAGCTTTCACGAGCTACGTTCAAATTCCAACTCATATCAGCTGAATTTGCAATATGACCCATGTCATATCCAGATTTCGCATAATCCCTTATTTCAGCTCTCTTATCTGCCGGAAGATATCGGTCAGATTTGAATGCATTAAGCCTCTTTTCACAACCTACAGCCTTTTCAGGTGTAAGAATATAAGACACCCACTGTGGAATCTTTGCCTTATTATCATGTTCCAGAAAATAAGCAGTTCTGCAAATCAAAGTCGTATCCTGTTTTGCTCCTGTTGGTTGTCCAAAAGGAACATGAATTCGACAAGATCTTAAATCAAGTGGATCATCCTGCGATTGTGCATTTACTGAAAATGAACATGCAAGAAGAATAGCAGATAATAGAAACTTACGCATTATTCTACCTTAAATGAAGTTATAATAATACGTGCGGGTCCAGTAGAAGTAACTCCATGACCCAATCCATCGCCGCCACCTAATACAAAACCAATACGGCCTGCATTTTTCAGTGATTCATTATATGCAGAAGGATTATTCTGCCTTGAAGATGTCAGGACCGCCGTCCAATTTTGATCGAATTTTGCTTCAATCTTGCGTTCTCCTGCTGAAATGGGAGATTGCTTGGAAAAAGAAGCATACCAACGCCAATCTTCGTATTTTTCAGTCCATCCTAGCCCTTCACGTTCAAAATAAAGCGTAAGGATAGAAGGAGATTTAGGAAAATTTGTGGGGAAGATTACTGAACCTGAATCGGTTTCAACTCTATAATTCATGCTAACCTTGGATTTTCCTTCCAAAGAATCAACAGGCATGGTTACATAATGAACTGATCCTGCTTCAGCATTAGGATAAGGAATTTCAATAACCCAGCCATCCTTGTGTTTAGCAGGATGTAAAGGCATATTTACAGAATAATTGACACCATTGATAATTGGACCAATTTCCCAATTATTAGGCTCCATTGAATCAAGATACACATTGGCAGGTTCATTGGAATGAGAACTTCCGCCACCACCACCGCAACCTGCTAACACAAGTACAAAAGTAGACAAAAGGTATTTGTTCATAAGAATCCCCGAGTTAAGTAATAATTTTACTACTTAATCCCGGGACTGTAAAGTGGAGCGGGCAAAGAGGTTCGAACTCTCGACATCTTGCTTGGCAAGCAAGCTCTCTACCAACTGAGATATACCCGCAATTTTTTACTTCTTAGCTACTTTCTTCTTAGCTACTTTCTTCTTAGCCTTCTTTGCAGGTGCCTTCTTTTCCTCTGCCTTAGGAGCAGAAGCTGCTGCCTTTGCTGGTGCTGTTGCTGCGGGAGCCGCAGGTTTCGCAGGAGAAGATGCTGCAGGTGCTTGTGCAAATGCCGCAGAAGAAATAGCCAATAGAGCTGCCAATGTGAGTGCTGTCGTTTTCATAAGAGTGTCCTTTTGAGAATATATACCAAGTTATTTACCACAACCAACCGTTGTCAGCAGAAAAGGAGGTTGCCCTCCTATTCTTTCTACAACTTTTTAGAAGTCGTAGCGTTCTACCATAACCGTCTTCAACATGATACTGATCGGTGTCATTTCTTCTCCGCCCAACACTGACTTAACAATGCTCGGAGAGAATCCAGACACAAGAGCTGCACCAACCTTGTTATAGGTAACTGGAGAGTTTCCACTCCTTCCGTTTAGATTCCAAAATACGATTTGCGGGACCTTGTAGCCAGCCGCAGCGTATTCCTTCTCAATGAAGTCCATTGCGCTTACGCTAACAGCGACTCCACCGGTTGAGTAGTAACCGGTCTTCTTACCTGAACCACCAGTGGTGATACAAGCATCGAATTCCATGTCCGACAAGATCAAGATCTTGGTCGGCATTTCCTTCTGAGGAACCTTACCCTTAACTGCCGCAGTCAAGATTAACTTGAATACTGCACCAATGTCGGTGTTCATTCCCCAGTCAGAACGAGCCATTTGGCTGTAACGCTGTTCCAAAGTACCCTTCAACTTCAACATTTCTGGCGAACCAGAGAATGTGATGAATTGATCCTTGAAAACACCGCCCATACGCTCGGAAGTGTACAGACCAAGCGAGATAGCAACATCCAGCGCAGTTACGCTACCGGATACAGCCACGCTCGTCATTGAACCCGAAACGTCAACAACCGGTAGGATGTTTTCGTCAGAACCTTCCAAGTAGTTAGGCAACGAAGCCCACTGTACGTTCGCAACGGTCTTATCACCGTGAGTCAACGAACGGATAACGTCATACGGATATACCGCAGAAGCGTTGATCTTAGCTTCGCCAGAAACCAATTTCTCCTTGTACTTCGCATAACCGGCCGGATCGTGCTTCAAGAAAGCCTTCTGGTAACGTGCAGCCGCAACCGACGGAACGTGCGGATACACGATTCCAGTCCAATCTTGAGCGCACATCTTCTGTTCAACAGTGTTAGACAGACCAACCAAAAGCTTACGATACTCCTTTGGAGTCAACTTCATGTACGAGCGAATCTTGTTCGCTTCCGCACCTTGACGAGGCATCCACTTAGCGCACAATCCATCCTGTGCGTCCTTCAACGCAAAGGAAATCATACGCAGAGCATCACGCTCGATAGCTGAACCAAAAGTCATCAAGACATCGTCCCAACGACCAAGTTCCGGAACCTTCGGTAGAACACGAACCGCAATCTTAGGTTCGGTACGGATTAGGTAACCAAACAGCTTACGGAATGTTTCACGCTCACCAGCACCACCACGAGCGTCACGAGCCCATTCAAGGACACGAACTGCTACTTCGGTATCTTCTACCAAAGCACCAGCAAAGGTGCTTGTGATGTCCTTACCACGGGAGGCTCCCGCTAAGAAAAACAAATCCACGTTCTTGTTTAGAGACGAGGCGTTGGTAACTGCGCCGTTGGCAGTTGTCGCAGATGCGTTAACGGCTTCAAATAGTGTTGTCATTTTATTTTCCTTTATCAGAATCAGTTTTATATGGACCAGTATGCTACCGTTACATTACACGTAGGGAATCGAACCCTATCACCCGGTTTGGCTTTATAATTTTATATGCGGAATTGATTCTTCAAATTTAGTGAGAGGTGTTTTTATAACCGTAGTAGGCACACATCTCTAAATTCAAAATAAATCAGATTAGCTTTTGGCGAGTTTTTGCTTTCCCCTCCAGAAAGGTTCTTAAGTTTCCTTAATATTGCGTATTTTATTTTTTGCTGTAACTAATCTTTAGCATTTGTCTAGTTTAACTAATTTTACTTTTAATGTCAAATTACTCAACTAGTGGTTTAAAACAGAGTGATGTAAGGGACAAATCTTTCTCTCGATCAACTTGCTTACAGCGCCTTACCGCTGGTTTGAACTTTTTACATCATCCGAGGATGTTTGCTGTACGTTCCTGTTTCCAGGTTTACTAACCTTACCTTTCGATAAAGTCTTTTAACCAGCGCCATGATCGCCTTTCGGCTTGGTGTTGTTTGCTGAACTCACTCTTTGCATATAACAAGTCTTATTATATAGAGTGTTATTTAGTTCGTCAATCTATAACCACTGCAGAAATAGGTTAAAAAGACGTCATTTAAAAAAATGGGGCTAAACGCCCCCATTGTGTGTAATAAAAACTGCCTTTATTTTGGTTTAGTGATTACGACAGGTTCAACATTCACAGACTTTGCAACTTTGATTTTAACCTTGTCTTCTTGTTCAAGACAATTTTTAATAAAGTTGAAAATCGTACGAATAGCATCACACAGTTCGCATTCACGTTTAGAGCTGTATTTCGCCATAATTTATGTATGTACTGTTAGAATGGTTCGACTGGGCTTGCTGGCTCAACATCAACACCTTTTGCCACTTTAAGAACAACAAATGAGTCAGGTAACAATGTAAATGGTGTTTCTGCCACTGGACCAAGATCAGAACCATCTCCACCATTTACTCTTACTGCGTAAGCTGTAAAGACTTGGTCTTTGGTAGGAGCAGTATCGTCTACAAAAAAGACGATAGAATCGTTTGGTGTTTGTTGCGGACCTGCAACAACTACACCATTTGGATCAACTACCCAAAATTTCCAATTACCAGCGACTGTACCAGCTTCAAAAACCTGATATTGAGTTTCCACGCTTAAATTAACAAATGCCATATAAATACCTCCGATTAAGAAGATGATTATACATCTTCGTGCTTATTTATTCAAGTTAATTGGATTCTTAAGTGGGTGGTTAACATTTTATTACATTATTGGTAATATTTCTGAACCGAATAGATTTGAATGTTTAGAATCATCGTATTCTATTTCATCAACAACTAATTTAGTAGATAATTCATCAAGTATGAATAGTTTAAATCTTCGAGAACCAAGTCTATTACCATCTCGATCTAATCTTACAGCAAAGGCCACAAGCTGTTCACCATTGAAACCTCCTTCTTTCACTTGAAAAATGATAGATTTATTTGGTGTGGTCTTTGGACCTGCAACTAATTCGCCAAATATATTATTAATCCAAAAACCCCAACTACCACCAGCCGTTCCGGCCTCGAAAACTTGTTTTTCTGTTTCAACGCTTACATTAACAAAAGACATATAAGTTCCTCCAATTTTACAAGGATGAACGCACATCCTTCTAATTATTTATTCGGTATAATTGGATTCTTATATGGGAGGTTATCTCTTAGGTGGTTTTCTATATCTTCGTTTGAAACATGAGGTAAATGACCTTCTTTATGTAAGATTAAAAATCTTTCCCATAATTTATCTACTCTATTAGCCCATTCAATGATAACTTCATGTCTCGATATTTTTACTTTAGGAATATTTTTCATTTTGGATTAATCATTCCTGGTGCTTCCCATCTACGGCACCACATGTGTTTAGTTACCCATTGATCAACTTCAGAATTATTACACCAATGTTTATCAGTAACATTTACTTTTCCAGGAAGAGTAATAAGTCTAATTTTTCTAGCCCTCACTTTTTCTTCTTTAGATGCATCTTTAATTCCACCATTTGGATTTAATTCATCTTTAGTTACAGGAACAACCTTTGTTGTTGAAACATGTTTACAATTGGAACAATTTAGACGTGTGATAAGTTCGCTCATAATATTGGCTCCTTACCATCAAAGTTTCGGATAAGTCCAGGATGATCCCAAAGATTACAACACATTCTTTCTGTCACCCATTGTATCACATACGGATTATTGCACATATACTTTTTAGTTGGTAATTTTTTTCCAGGCATAGTGATAACATCAGCTAATTTTGCATTCTTCTTATCAGATGGTGTTACAGGAATAGTTCCGCCATTTGAATTTAAATCACCTGCAACTACTTTTGCTGATGGTTGATCTTTGGTATATATGCAATTCGCGCACGTAGTTCCAACAACTACATCTTTATTGTTTGCTTCATACAATTCGGCTTCATTCATTTTTAGGTCCTTGATGATAAGCTACTTCCTTATCAATAAAGTCAACCCCGCGTTTAATCAATCTTTTATAATCCTTAGATTGATCTCTCTCTGGAAATAATTCTGATATACTATAATGATTCATTAACTTACTGAATTCATCCATAATATAAGGTTTAGGATCTCCAGCATGTTGCTTCAAAACTTTCTTAATAGTTGGCACCATTGCGTGCAAAACTTGAGAAAATCTTGCATTAATTTCTGCTGGCTCTGCAAGATAAGCCTTATCATGAGTTCTATATTCCTTCTTCTTTGGTGTAGAATATCTTTTACTTGCATTTGCTTTGAAATTTGATTTAAAATCATCCAAAGCATGTCTAAGTTCATGTGTTACTACAGATCTTAGTGAATTTGTTCCAATATAATCCCTGTTAAGGACCATGATTTTATTATCACCGTACCAAAGACCTAATGAATCATCTTCTCCGGGTCTGCCAATTACCTTTGCATTAGAATCTCTCTGTCTACGCTGACGAATACCATAATCGGATTGAAGTTCAATCCTAACAGGATTTAGTATAGATAATGGTGTATCAAATAATTGTCCGATTGTACCAATTTCGGTTGGATCATCTTCGTCTCCACTAATATCTAAATCATCGTCATAATCTGAATCCGAATCATATGATTTATCATCCGATTCACTTTCATAATTATCGAATAGATATTTAGAAATGGCAGAAGATAAGGAAATAATTGCCCTATCTTCTTCAGTGGTTTCGACGAGGAATAATTCTTGGAGTCTCACCTTAACCCCAAACTAAATCACAATCGTTTTTTTGTGCAAAATCCATTAAGGATAAAAGACTATCTATATATCTCTCAACTTGAGCATGAGAACGTCCAAAATCATGCATAATTGCTCCACGACCAATACTTGATTGTCCTTGATCATCTGTATAGGATCTCATTTCTCCACCAGACTTAGTTGGTTCTTGAGTATAAGGTGTAATATCTTTATTTTTTATCTTAATTAGACGTCGCCTAATTGCAGGAAAATCTTCCTTCTTTATAGCACCGCTATAATCGGGTTCTATACCTAACATTTCTTGAATTGCCATTGCATTAGAATTTGCAACATTCAATTCACCGGCATCAGATCTCCATTCTTCATTGGTACCTTTACCGTGACACATTCCACATTCGACTTCATACTTTGGAACATGCTTTCCATCAGCATCATCGTATCCGCCATATGTTTCTTTTCCGGTGCCATCACAAACAAAACATCTCTCTTGTGTCTTTTTCATGAATGGATCAGAGTATACTTTCTGACCATTGCGATCTTCCAGCCTAGCTACGCCGAATGTGACACTCTCGTTTAATATTTCATTGAATCTCATAGTGTATCCTTTAGATACACTATTTATCACGAATTACGGAACAGCGTGACCTGCTAGAATAGCAAACTCGTTTGGACGAAGTCCGAGATCAATCATAATATCTCTTCTAGCCTCGTCAGTAAGTTTAGCCCATTTTTTCATGTTTTCATCTGTACCGCGTATATACCATGGAATATTTCTATCAATCCATCTTGCAAGATCTTTAAGACGTTGACCATCCCAAGTATGATCGGCCCTAACCATTGCAGAATAGAAATCATTCTTGAGAACCGCTTCCATAAAACCGCCAGGCATTATTCCATAAGCCATATAGTTCCAAAGTGAATCCTGTATGGTATGAGGTATTGCGTCATACCTAAAAGTCTCTTCAAATTGTGGGTGAATTTCTCTATAAGCCATGAGTCATTAAATCAAATAGAATTAAAAATAGGAGGATGACTGCCGCGAATGGCCAAAATAAGGCTACTAGAATGAGTCCGCTATCATCAAAGTCGCCTCTGAGATAAGCTGCACAACCAATTCCAATTACTACATAGAGTACAAGTAGCCAAAACCAAATCACATCAATCTTCCTCCTTTAGCAAGAACTTATTGCTAATCGCTTTGAAGCTAAATCCACCATCAAGTCGTTTGAACACAAGGCCCTCACGAATTGGATGGTTGATACTTGATCCATCAGCAAGATGAAGTAATCCATCTACATCATCAATACCAAGTGTATCAAACAATTCCGCTTCATACGCAATAACAGGAACATGAGCAACCATATTCTCGTTCAGTCCAAGATCATATAAATCTTTCAAAATACCACGACGCTCTTTCGGACCAATATAAGCATTTTGATCGATGTTATAAATATCGAATACGAACAATTTATGCGAAACAAAGCCCTCACGATTCTTCTGTATGCCCGGGCCCATTAGCTCACCTTGCACGGCTATATTTAGCCCTAATTCGTGCAATGCTTGCTGTAATCCACTATCGACATACATACGAATCAAACTATTGCCTGCATTTTCCTCGTTTACATCCAGTTCCCAATTACGACCACAGACACCAGTCCTATCATCTTTACGATATGCAGTAAAAGATGTACCATCCAACTTCATGGTTACTTCATAACGAGCACCCTTGTTGTCAATAAAAATATCTCTAGCAATATTCTGACAACGTTCCTGATCAGTCTTCTGAATGAATCCTGGAAAGTTTCCACGAACTTGTCCAGCTAATTGAGCAGGAATTGGAACTTCATATTTTTGTACGTCCAACAAATCAGACAGATCATTACCAACAATCCAGAAAAATTCACATAATTCCTGGCCTTCATCGTATTCTGAATCAATAAAGTCGTTGAAGAATAAATCGATAGGCAGCGCAAGTCCTTGGCTGAGTGTTCCACGCAGTTTAACTGTCTTGATGCGGAAACCTTCGCGATCACCCATTTTCTTCAGAGAGTTTCTACGAAGGATCTCGAATTCAGGACGAATAGGAAGATGACTGTCAATTTCAAAATACACACAGTAATCACCCACATTGAATTCGGACTTCTTTACTACGGTTTGCCAACCATCAATTTTAGCCAGCTGAACTAGATCTGCACCCTCAATAGGAATCAGTTGATCGATTTTTCTAATTGTTGCTAGTTTTCTCATATCATTCTCCGATAGCGTAGTATAAAAGGAAACACCGCTTGTTGTCAAACGGTGTTTAGATTTATCAGGATGATTGATAAGTTCTTATTTATTTTCTGGACGGTTTGTCACCTTTTGGATTTACTTATCCGTCCCTAGCATCTAATTACGTTAGCGCACGATCCAACCTTGTGTCTGCGTTGGCAACATATCCTACATTCTGCAGGCCTAGTTATTACCTCAACATGCTGTCTTCAGCATGTCTTCTATAACTTTTGACTTTGGTTTTGATGCAGAAATCATCCTAAATCTTATTTACTTCTTCTTACCAGCAACAGCCGGAAGATCGTAATAGGCCCATTTACCTTTGTTGGTGATATCCACCTGCGACCAGGCAGGATGAGCACCATCAGCATCCTGGAATACAGGAACATTGTCATAAACACACTTACGGAAGCTAGCCAACATACCAAGCTTATCCGGCGTGTTATAGGTACGAGTTACCAGTAGTGCTTCAGTCGCAATCGTACTAACCACGTTAGAACTCAGCTTCGGATATGACAGCTTATCAGCCACGTAAACCGTCTTCAGCAATTCTACAGTAGCTGGCTTGAAACCAACCAGTTTATATTCAGCACCAAGTGCCCTTACGTTACCAAGCGGTTGTCCACCAACCATCATTACGGCTTGAACAGTACCAGCTTTCAGCTGTGCGAGAGCATCGTCATTATCCTTAGCAGGAACAACAGTCCAATTAACCTGACCTTGCAGGCGTACCAATTGTGCGGTAATCAATGAACCGCCAGCAGCAGCCACTTTCATGCCAGCAAGATCTTCAACGGTGTTGAACACCACATCTTTACCACCAAAACCTGCAACACCGCCCGATTTCATACCCGAAGCAGACATTGCAATAACGTGTACAGATTCGCGGTTGAAAGCAACCAGCGTCTTCACGTTACCGAGATCGCGTCCTTGTGCAGAAGCAAACAGAGCATCGGTTTGCATAAATGCAGCACCGATTTCCTTGCCCGTCAACCTATCCAGGTTTTCCAGCGAACCGCTAGACGGAACTTCCACCATCGCCATTTCATTGCCGCATTTTTCAGCAATGTTGGCAAACAGTGCATGATAGGTGCCCTTAGGGCCACCAGTACCAACCTTAACTTGTTGTGCTTGTGCAGATACTGCAAACATAACCGCAGCCGCTGCAATAATCATATTCAGTTTCATAATATCTCTTTCTGTGTTGAGGTTATTGAATCTTCAGCGGCTGAAATGCCGGTTCAGACGAAGGTTGCGAAGTATTCGCGGGACGTACTTGTGTATCATCATATGTAAGAACATATAATCCACCAAGAATCACTAGAACAAATATAGTCCCAATAATCCTAGCTTTCATTTAACGGCTCACTTTCTGTGTTTGTTTAACCGGAACTACTTCAAGAACGTTCGGTTCGTTATGACCTAATTGTGCGGTAGACTGGGCAGGTTTGTCAACTGGATCTACATCGAGTGCAGCGGCAACTTCAAGTTGAGCAAATGCCAGATTCATTGATTCGAAAACAGCATCACAAGCAGTATCAGCTTTAAGCTTTTCAAAAGCATCACCGGTATCCATACCTGCGGCTCGGTTAGCTTCGATAGCATCTTTCGACATTTCATAATACGCCTTCATTTCTTCTAACTTCATATCACCATCTTCGAGAGATTTCTTTGCTTCTGCCAAGGCTGTCTTCTTTCTCTCGACCAAATCAGTCATTCGAGCAAGCTGAGCTTCAAATTCAGGTGCTCTTGCAGGATAACGTTCCTTAAACTTCTCAACCTTTTGCTTAAAGTTAGAACGAGCAGTAGCAGCATTTTCAACAGATAACTTAAATGTCTGAAATGCACCTTTTTTCGCAATCAGCAAGTTAGTCATCGTTTCAATTGGATTTTCTGCAGCAGCTTCGGTAACCGCTTTAATGTGTGCAACCTTTTCCGCATCAATCATGCGATATTTTAAGTTTGCAACTTTCAGTGCAAACCAAGGCGCAAGTTGAACAAGCGTAAAACCAATCGCAGCAGCAACAGCAAGACCAACAATCCCACCGATTGCCATCATAATGATTGGAGCAACAACTAAACCTACAATACCAATGCCAATAACTTTGGCCCAGGTCTTTAGCTTTTCATGTTTCTCTGCAAGAACTTCTTTAGTTTCCTGTGTAATCACTTCATTCACGGTGTGTTCCTTCTGTGTCATTAAAATAAAGGTAAATTTCCAGTTATTGCATTAACTTTTTCAGCATCATCGGGCCCAACGCCCACTGCCGTAAGTGTAGGTACACCATTAAACTCTGTCAAGCCCGCATCAGTAATGAGTGCGGCAGCAACATCCGCTTCCCTAGCCTTTACATAGATTTCTTCAAGTTCAGCATCAGTTTCAACATAAACTACAACCTTCGTGAATCTTCCAACTAGCCATTCATAAACAAAAGTATTTTCTGTTGAAATCACAAAGTGTTGCAAATCCGGATCCATTCGACCAAGTGAGAGAAGAGCACCCATAGCGGCATGAGCAGCCTGAGCACAATATTTCCCAGTTCGCATATTGCGATCTTTAGGAAACTTTTTCATAACCAACACTTGTTTACTAGCCATATCTATTCCAATACAAATGAGAAAACTCCGCAATGCGGAGTTTTCTAGAGTTTTAACTCTTATCGCAGAGCTGCGACAGCGGAGTCATATACCTTATGGTAAACACCACGGAAGAACTTAGTTACCAGCATCTGGATTCCAGTGATCAGGTCACCAATCATGTTTTCAATCATACTAAACGGCCAAATCATAATCCATGCTGTAATGGTACTAAGCATTTCCTTCGGATGAAGTTCACGCAGAGCTCGTTCCTTTTCAGATGCGGAAGCAGTACGATATTTCTCAACAACCTTTGAAGCATGACGCTTATAACGCCAGAAACTCCAGAACAGACCGATTACAATATATGCAACCGCACCAATAATCAATGAAGTTAGCGATACTTTAAATGTGAAATATCCAACAGCAGCAGCAAGAATCATCCAGAATATGGACCATCCACGGGAGTTATTGTGTTCAGCCAAAATACCGAAGAATGCAAGTACAACTAAAATGGCTACTGCCCAACCCGCAATAAACATTCCAACACTGGCCCAAAAACCAACCTCAGCGGCA